>Ga0302263_10000215_pt1 | contig 23250 bp, 22 predicted proteins | sample II_Fen_N1_4_FD_194564 | JGI IMG/M metagenome (GOLD analysis project Ga0302263, IMG submission 194564) | Peat permafrost microbial communities from Stordalen Mire near Abisko, Sweden - II_Fen_N1_4 | ecosystem: Environmental > Terrestrial > Soil > Wetlands > Permafrost | place: Sweden: Abisko... | reverse complement strand
GGATGCGCTCGCCGCAGGTGCCGTCGGTCTCGGCGAAGTTCGAGCCCATGGGGGACATCACGATGCGGTTGCGCAGTTCGAGCGTGCCGATGCGGCCGGGTTGCAGCAGCGGTGAAAAAGGATTGGTCATGGGTGTCTTGATGCCTTGCAGTAGAACTGCCTGTATTGTCAAAGACTGGGGGCCGCCATCATCGTCCGTTCGGACGCTGACCGGGATGCGGCAATGCGCCACAGTGAGGGGTTCGCCATACCCCCCTTCACTTTTTTTGTGCCGCAAGGCGCTTTCAGGAGTCTGTACCCCATGAAAATTCTCGTCCCGATCAAGCGCGTGATCGACTACAACGTCAAGGTGCGCGTCAAGTCCGACGGCAGCGGCGTGGACATCGGCAACGTCAAGATGAGCATGAATCCCTTTGATGAAATCGCCGTCGAAGAAGCCGTGCGTCTGAAAGAAAAAGGCCTCGCTACCGAAGTCATTGCAGTCAGTTGTGGACCCGCCCCCTGCCAGGAAACCCTGCGCACCGCCATGGCCATCGGCGCTGACCGCGCCATTCTGGTGCAAACCGACATCGAACTGCTCCCGCTGTCGGTGGCCAAGCTCCTCAAGGCCCTGGTGGACCGGGAACAACCTGGCCTCATCATCCTGGGCAAGCAGGCCATTGACGACGACTGCAACCAGACCGGCCAGATGCTGGCGGCCCTGGCCGATCTGCCGCAGGCAACCTTTGCCAGCAAGATCGAAGTCGATGCGCTCACGGCCACGGTCACCCGCGAAGTCGATGGCGGCCTGGAAACCCTCCAGCTGGACCTGCCAGCGGTCATCACCACCGACCTGCGCCTCAATGAGCCGCGCTACGTGACCCTGCCCAACATCATGAAGGCCAAGAAAAAGCCGCTTGAGACCTTGACGCCCGAAGCCCTGGGCGTGGCGCTGGTCCAGCGCCTGAAGACCCTCAAAGTGTCCGAGCCTCCCAAACGCAGCGCCGGCATCAAGCTGCCCGATGTCGCTGCACTGGTTGACAAGCTCAGGAATGAAGCCAAAGTCATCTAAGGAACCCATCAAAATGACCATCCTCGTTATTGCCGAACACGCTACCGTCTCAATCAAGAGCGCCACGCTCAACACCGTCATGGCCGCCACCCAGATCAGCCTGTTCGGCGACGGACAAGTCCATCTCATGGTGATGGGCCACCAGGCCCACCAGGCCGCTGAAATGGCCAGCCATCTTGCTGGTGTCGCCAAAGTCATCCATGTCGATGCCGACTCCCTGGCCCACGGGCTGGCGGAAAATGTCGCGGCCCAGGTGCTGGGCATTGCCGGTGGCTACAGCCACATCCTGTTTGCCGCCACCGCTGCCGGCAAGAACGTGGCCCCGCGCGTGGCCGCGCGGCTCGATGTGGCGCAGATCAGCGACATCACCCGGGTCGATGCCAGCGACACCTTCGAGCGCCCGATCTACGCCGGCAATGCCATGGCCACCGTGCAGAGCAGCGACGCCATCAAGGTGATTACCGTGCGCACCACAGGGTTTGATCCGGTGGCGGCCACATGCGGCAATGCGCTGGTGGAAATGCTGGCGGCCGTGCCTGCTGCCAGCAAGAGCCGCTTCGTGAGCAGCGAAATCGCCCGCAACGACCGCCCGGAGCTGACGGCGGCCAAAATCATCGTCTCCGGCGGCCGGGCGCTGGGCAGCGCGGAGAAGTTCGCCGATGTCATGACGCCACTGGCCGACAAGCTCGGGGCGGCCATGGGGGCTTCGCGCGCGGCGGTGGATGCGGGCTACGCCCCGAACGACTGGCAGGTCGGACAGACCGGCAAGATCGTGGCGCCGCAGCTCTACATCGCCGCAGGCATCTCGGGGGCGATCCAGCACCTGGCCGGGATGAAGGATTCCAAGGTGATCGTGGCGATCAACAAGGATCCTGAAGCGCCGATTTTTTCGATCGCCGACTATGGGCTCGAAGCCGATCTGTTTGTCGCTGTGCCGGAGCTGGTCAGCGCGCTTTGACGCCATTTTTCAGTCATTCAGTCATCAACCGCCTTTGAAAGGACTTCCCTCATGCCCACGACCCTCATCACCGGCTCGGCCTCCGGCATCGGTGCCGCCACGGCGCAAGCGCTGGCCGCCGCCGGCCACACCGTCATCGGGGTGGACCTGCGCAACGCCGACATCACCGGCGACCTCTCCAGCGCCGAAGGCCGCCAGGCCATCATCGCGCAGGCCCTGGCACACTGCGGCGGCAAGCTCGACGGCCTGGTGCTATGCGCCGGTCTGGGCGCGCAGACCCGGCCGGCCAGCCTGGTCGCCTCGGTCAATTATTTCGGCGCGGTCGAGCTGCTCGACGGCCTGCTGCCGGCACTGCAACAAGGCCGCAATCCAGCCGCCGTGGTGATCTCGTCAGTGGCCTCGGCCCTGATGGGCTGGGACAAGAACCCGCTGGCCGCGGCCTGCGAGGCAGGCGATGAAGAGCGGGTCCACACCATCGTCACGGCCGCCGGCGAGCACGGCGGCAACCTGGCCTATGCCGGCTCGAAGAATGCGCTGACGGTGGCCGTGCGCAGGCGCGCCGCCGCCTGGGGCCAGGCGGGCGTGCGCCTGAACACAGTGGCACCCGGCGCCACCGAAACCCCGTTGCTGCAGGCCGGACTGCAGGACGCGCGCTACAGCGAGGCGATCAAAAATTTCGTGGCCCCGATCGCCCGGCGCGCCGCGCCGCTTGAGATCGCCTCGGTGGTGGCCTTCCTGATGAGCCCGCAGGCCAGCTTCGTGCATGGCGCGCAGTTTTATGTGGATGGGGGCATTGACGCGGTGACGCGGCCCACGCAGTTTTGACCGCTGTTACCCCACCCATGCCTGCGCCTGAGGCGATGCAGGCTGCCGTGCATGCCTACGTGCGCGCGCTCAACGACGCGGACCTCGAAGCCATCGCCCTGCTGTTTGCCGACGATGCCGTGGTCGAAGACCCGGTCGGCTCCTTGCCCAAGCGCGGGATTGCCGAGATTCGCGCCTTCTACGCGGGCTCGCTGTCTCTGAAACTGCAGGCCGAACTCGAAGGCCCGGTTCGGGCGGTGGCCGATGCCGCCGCTTTTGCGTTTCGCGTCTCCTTCGAGATCGACGGCCAGCGCACGGTGATCCGGCCCATCGACGTGTTTCGCTTCAACGATGCGGGCCGCATCGTGCAGATGAGCGCATTTTTTGGTCCGGCCCATATCGGAGCCGACTGACACGAGCGCATCGCGCCCGTCCCGACAACCCGCCCTGGCCGGCGGGTTTTTTCGGCGAGGCGCAACGAAAAAAGGCCTGGATCACCAGGCCTTTTCAGCTCGGAGGCAGCTGGCTCAGAACGCGTACTTCATCACCATCGAGAGCTGGTCGCGGTCGGTCAGCAGGCGGTTGGTCACCGAGTCGTTGGATGCGCTGCCCAGGTAGCCCAGGTAGCTCACACCGATGGAGAAATTGCCGCCCTTGGTGAAGGTGGCGCCCACGCTGTAGCGTGCATCGCCTTCGCCGCCGACACCGCCGAGCAGCGTGCGGCCCTTGAGCTGGCGCGAATAGCTGATAGGCACATTCAGGTCCCAGCCCTCGAAGATGCCGGGGTAGCCCAGCACAGCCGTGCCCGAGATGGCCACGCCCGTGCTGCTTTGAAAGCTCAGCTTGTCGCTGCTCGGGAAGAAGGCGGCGCCAGCACCCAGCGCCTCGACGCCCGGCGCCTTGCGTGCCTGGACATTGCGGATGTTGACCGCCGAGACCTCGCCCAGCAGCGTCAGCGAGTCGGCCAGCGGCGTGCGCCCCAGATTGGCAAAAGCGCCCAGGTTGGCCTGAATGATGTCGGCGCGCGTGGGGTTGGGAATCGATGCGCCCGTTGCCGGATTGACCACCGTATCGACCAGCACCGGCGCGCCCTGACGGTAGCTCAGCTCGCCGGTGACGGCGACGCTGCCCAGCGTGGTGCTGACCGTGCCGCCGAGCAGCTTGATGTTGTCAAAATAGCGCACCTGGTAGGAGCCGTTGCCGATCTGGGTGCCGCCGCCCAGGGACTTGCCTGGCGTGAAGGCGTTGATCTCGGGCAGCGGCGTGCGGTCGCTGTAGTTCAGGTAATAAAGACCGGCTTCGGTCTCGTCGGTGACGCGGTAGCGCGTGCCAATGCCCCATTGGCCGGTCTTGCTCGGCAGGATGTCGGCGCCGCGCGCGCCGAAGGTGCAGCCGCTGAACAGGCCGGGAATGGTCTTGTACGGGCCCAGGCAGGAGCCGCCGGGGCCGATGCCGTCGGAGGCGCTCAGGAAGGAGCCGGGTGCCGATGCAAGCGTGGGATGGAAGCCAAACTGCACCTGGCCCAGCAGCGTCAGGCGCGGTGTCACCGCGATGGAGGCTGAAATCTGGTCCTCGGGCAGCACCGAGTCCTTGGTCTCGGTGCCCGGAATGCCGGTCTTGGTGCCGTCAAACGGGCCTTGCGCCATCGCGATGTTGGGAAAGAAGGTCGATTCACCCCAGTTGACCACATGGCGGCCCACGCGCACGGTGGCATTGTTCGTGCCGCCCAGGTCGAACGCTGTGTAGGCATAGGCGTCCAGGATGCGGCTGTAGCCGCCATGGTAGCGTTCGGCCTGGCTGTCGAACTGGTTGAATGGTCCCGGATGGTTGACGTTGTTCGGGTTGCCTGCCGCCGGGTTGTTGTCGTTGCTGCCGTGGTAAGCGCCATCGTAAAACGTGCTGCCCGAGAGCACAAAGCCGCTGGCGCCCTTGCTCACCGTGCCTTCGAACAGGGCGGACAGGCGGTTGGACGTGAGCGCGCCCTTCTTGAAGTTGTTGTCGCCGTCGTTGCTGCCGGCAATGCCAGCGAGCAGCGGATCGGCGTCCTTCATGCGCTGGGACAGCGTGTAGCTGGTGGTCAGGCGCCAGTCGAGCTTGTAGCCGTCACCGAATTCGATGGGCTCGCCGGCAACGGCGGGCAGGGCCGCGCCCCCCATCATCAGAGCCACTGCCACCGCCACCGGGGCACGCTTGGGATTGAAATGCATACTGGATTCTCCTCGTTGGACGGGTTGGCGCTTACTGGCCTGCGGAGCGTGCTGCTTCCGGGGTGAACATGTCGCGCTTGAGGTCGCCCTTGTTCAGGATGGGGCCTTTTTCGCGTTCCTGGAACATGTTGAAGCTCACATAACCGCCCGAATTGAGGTCGTGGTAGAAAGCCGTTCCAGCCTCCCAGCCCTGCAGGTCAAAGGCGTAGTAGTGGTTGATGTAGGCGTACTGCCACAGGGTGCCGCGTGCATCGTAGAAGTCAGACATGGCCGCCTGCCAGGTGTCTTCGTCCAGGAACAGCACGCGCTTTCCGTACAGGTGGCGGTAGTTGCTCTTCAGGTTGCCCTCGACCACCCAGACGCGGCGCAGTTCCCAGCGGATGAAGTCGGGGTTGGGCACGCCGGGTTTGAGCAGGTCGGCGTACTTGACCGTCTTGTCGTGCAGCTTGTAGGCGTTGGCGGGCACATACATTTCACGCTTGCCCAGCAGCTTCCAGGTGTAGCGCTCGGGCGCGCCGTTGAAGAGGCGGTCGGAGTCGATGGTCATCTTGCCGCCGCTGCCGCCCAGCGGCTGGTCAAAGCCGTACTCGGGCAACTGGCGCACGCGGCGCGTGCCGGGGTCATAGCTCCAGGCCAGGCGCTTGCCCTTGGCGAAGTTGACCGGCTCTTCGGAGTTGGTCAGTCCCCCCTTGTCCCGCTCAGGCAGCAGCACCAGGTTGCGGCTATAGGCCATCGTGCCTTCAAGCGGCTGGCCGGCCACGGCCTGGCCGTTGACCAGGTTTAGATTGCTGTTGCTCGCCCGGCCCCAGGACATGCTGCCGTTGGAAAGCACATTGGCCATGTCGCGCACAACGTCTTCGGTGAAAGCGCGGTAGGGGAAGGTGTTGTTGGCCAGGGCTTCGTTGCCATCCTTGGGGATGGGAAAGGGGATGGCGCCCTTGACGCCGCCCTTGATGCCCAGGCCACCGTCGCTGACCTCGGCGTTCAGGGCGTTTTTCTTGGCGGCATCGCAGACAAAGTCGGGGTAGCGGAAATCGCGGTGCGTCGGGTACACGTCCATGCGGAAGGCTTTGGGGAACTTCGCGAACAGGGCTTTTTGCCCGTCGGAGAGCCGCTCGGCGTATTGGCCCATGTTCTCGGCCGTGATGCTGAGCAGCGGCTTTTCACCGGCATAGGGGTCCACCGGGTGCTGGCCCACATGCGGGGTGTACTTGATGCCGGGCGGCGTGCCCAGCCACTTGCCGGAGAACTCGGGAATGCTGCCATCCTTGTTGGCGGCCTTCTCGGCGCCGACGCAGGTCAGCTCCTTGCCCAGCTTGTCGGCTTCGGCGGCCGGCACCTTGGCCAGGGCCACACCGCTCATCATCAGGCCCATGGCCATGGGCACGAGGGCGATCGTCTTTTTCATACAGGTTTCCTTCCACACAGGGAAAATAGCTACATCCAACTCACCACGGCATGTGGCGCACCAAGCAGGCGGGGAAACTGGCCAAGCCCTTGCTGAACCCCGACATCTGTGCCGGGATTGTTGATTTGGGCGGCGTTAACTTCATCGTCTGAGAAGACTAGGTTCAGACCCCAAGGTCCGAACCCTTCAAACGTCATCCGCAACCTGCGTCAGGGCACGAATTGCTCGTTTACTGGCCAGCTGAACGTGCCGCTTCCGGGCTGAACATGTTGACGTTGAGATTGCCCTTGTTCAGGATCGGACCCTTGTCGCGCTCCTGGAACAGGTTGTAGCCGACGTAGCCGCCCGAATTGAGGTCGTGGTAGAACGCCGCTCCGGGCTGCCAGCCCTGCAGGTCAAAGGCGTAGTAGTGATTGATGTAGGCGTACTGCCACAGGCCACCGCCGGCATCGTAAAAGTCGGACATCACCGACTGCCAGGTGTCCTCGTCCAGGAACAGCACGCGCTTGCCGTAGAGGTGGCGAAAGCCCTCCTTGAGCCTGCCCTCGACCACCCAGACGCGGCGCAGCTCCCAGCGGATGAAATCCGGGTTGGGCACGCCCGGCCTGAGCAGGTCGGCGTACTTGACCGATTTGGCGTGCAGCTTGTAGGCGTTGGCGGGCACATACATCTCGCGCTTGCCCAGCAGCGTCCAGGTGTAGCGCTCGGGCGAGCCGTTGAACAGGCGGTCCGAGTCGATCGTCATCTTGCCGCCGGTGCCGCCCAGCGGCTGGTCAAAGCCGTACTCGGGCAACTGATGCACGCGGCGCGTGCCGGGGTCGTAGTTCCAGGCCAGGCGCTTGCCGGAAGCAAAGTTGACAGCTTCGATCGAGACCGTCAAGCCGCCTTTCTCGCGCTCGGGCAGCAGGACCAGGTTGCGGCTGTAGGCCATGGTACCCTCCAGCGCCTGGCCCGCAGTGGCTGCGCCGTTGACCCGGTTGATGTTGGTGTTGTGGCCACGCCCCCAGCTCATGGTGCCGTTGGACAGCACATTGGCCAGATCGCGCACGGTGTCTTCGGTGAAGGCGCGGTAGGGGAAGGTGTTGTTCATCAAGGCTTCGTTGCCATCCTTGGGGATCGGAAAGGGAATGGCCCCGATCACCGCGCCCTTGATGCCCAGGCCGCCGTCGCTCAGCTCGGCGTTCAGGGCGTTTTTGCGGGCCGACTCGCAGACGTAGTCGGGGTAGCGGAAATCGCGGTGGCCGGGATAGACATCCATGCGAAAAGCCTTGGGAAACTTTGCGAACAGCGCCTTTTGCCCTTCGGAGAGCCTGCTGCGGTACTGGACCTGGTTCTCGGCGGTGATGGAGAACAGCGGCTTGTCGCTGGCGTAGGGGTCCACCGGATGCTGGCCGACATTAGGCGTGTACTGCAGGCCCGGCGGCGTCCCGAGCCACTTGCCCGAGTAGGCGGGAATCGAGCCGTCCTTGCTGGCCGCTTTTTCGGCACCGACGCAGGTCAGCTCGTTGCCCAGCCTGTCGGCTTGAGCGGGCGTTACCCTGGCCTGCACCACGCCGGTCATCATCAGGCTCATGGCCATCGGCACGAGGGCGATTAGTCTTTTCATCAGAGTCTCCTTCTACACAGGGAAAATAAGCAATTCAATCCACCACAGCATGCGGCGAACCCGAAAGGCGAAGGGCCTGGCAAAGCGCTCAGGCCCCCGCATCCCGGCCAGAATTGTTGATGTGTGCAAGGCCCGCTTCATCGTCTGAGGAGACTACGCTCAGACCCTGATAGACCGGGGAAAACTGATGAATCCGCGCCCACGGCACAGCCCGCCACGGCCTCTGGCGTCATCGCTGTGGCATTTGAAATGCGGGCTGGCCCAGGTCACGGCAGGACACCGTGGCCTGAGCGCCTACCCGCCCTTTCTTTCGAAAAGAAGGGGAAAACTCAGAGCGGCGCGTAGTCGCGCTTGAGCGTGGACTTGAGCATTTTTCCGGCCGGATTGCGTGGCAGCGGCTCGCTGCGCACATGCACCCGCACCGGCACTTTGTAGGCGGCCAGATGCGCCGCCACATGGGCGCGCGCAGCGTCGGGCGTCAAAGTGGCGCCCGGCGCGAGCACGACCACGGCAACCACCGCTTCGCCGGTGTGCTCGTCGGGCTGGGCAAACACCGCCGCCTCCACCAGGGCGGGATGCTGCAGCAGGCAGCACTCGATCTCGACCGAGGCAATTTTCTCGCCGGCGCGGTTGATCACGTCCTTGATGCGGTCAACCACCCTGAGAAAACCGTCGGCATCCACAAAGCCCACGTCGCCCGTTCGAAACCAGCCAGCGCCCAGCGCCTGCGCGCTGGCCTCGGGCTGTCCCCAGTAGCCCTGCATCACGCTCACCCCGCACAGCCACAATTCGCCGGGCTGCCCCGGCGGCAACGCCGTGCCATCGACATCGGCCACGCGCAAGTCGATGATCGGCGACAGCATGCCCGCAGCGTGAGGGCGCAACTGAAACAGCCGTCCCGAGGCGGCCGCGCCGACGCCGTTGGTTTCCGTCAGGCCAAAGCCGATGCCCGACATCGAGTCCCCGCGCCGGCGCAGCACATCATCGATCAGGCGCTGTGGCAATCCGGCACCGCCGAAGCCGATGCCGCCCAGGCTGGCCGTCACGGCCGGGTCGTCAAAGCCAGGCTCGGCCAGCAACTGCATCACCATGGAGGGGGCGCCGTTGAACTGGGTGATCTTCTCGGCCTGAATCAGTTTCAACGCCTGCGCCGGGTCCCAGCGCCGCATGAACACCAGCCGGCGGCCGTGGCGCAGCGACGCGAGCAACTGCGCGTGCAGACCGCTGACGTGAAACAACGGCACGGCCGTGAGTGTGGTGGGCTGCAGGCCGCGCGCCATCATCGCCGCCACCATCTCGGGCGAGGTCAGCGCCGACATGGCGCCGATGTAGTCGATGTTGTAGAGCGCCTGGCACACCGCGCGCTGGCTCGACAGCACGCCCTTGGCATGCCGGCTGGCGCCCGAGGTGAACAGGATCAGGGCCTGATCGTCCGGGGCCAGTTCCGGCGGCTGAACGGCTGGCGCGCCGGGCGCCATCAGCGCCTCCCACGCTACAGCGCCCTGTCCCGGCGCGCCATCGACCACCACGGCCTGGCAGTCCAGCAGCGCCAGATCCGCGCTGACATGGGCAAAACGCTCGGCATCGCAGATCAGCCAGCGCGGCTGCAGCTCGCTCAGATTGGCCACCAGCTCCTCGCGCAGACCCAGGCTGTTGAGCGGCGCGGGCACGGCGCCCAGCAGCGCCACTGCGGCAAAGGCCACCGCCCACTCGGGGCGGTTGCGCATGGCGATGGCGATGCGCTCGCCAGGGCGCACCTGGTGCTCGGCCTGCAGCCGCCCGGCCAGCGCATCCACGGCCTTGAAAAACCGCTCGAAGCTCCAGCGCTCGCTTTCATACACCATGAATTCGCGCTCGCCATGGCTCCGGCCGGCATGGATCAGCGCCGGCAGGGCGGCAAAAGCATGGCGGTAGGCCGGCAGCAGCTGCTCGCCGACCGGCACGGTGACCAGTTCAAAAGGCGCGCCGGGCGCGGTGAGCTGGGCGCGGCACTGCCCGGCGCGGGCCAGCAACTCGCGTTCAAAAGAAGACGTATCGGTGGTCATCATGGCTTTCAAAAACCTTTCAAGGTGGCATAGCGGTCGCGGTGAAACACCGCATCGCCCAGGCAATGCTGCAGCACGCGGGCGCGCTTGACAAACAGGCCGAGATCGAACTCGTCGGTCACGCCAATCCCGCCATGGAGCTGGATCGCCTCGTTCGTGACCTTCTCGCACAGGTCCGAGGCGCGCGCCTTGGCCAGGCTGGCCAGCAGCGCCAGCTCGGGATGGCCGGCGTCGATGGCCGCCAGCGCCGCGCGAACGCAGCTGGTGAGCATCTCCATCTCGGCATACAGCCGGGCGACGCGGTGCTGCAAGGCCTGGAAAGAACCGATTGGCACGTCAAACTGCACGCGCTCCTTCAGATAGCTCACGGTGCGCGCAAAAACCTCCTGCACCAGGCCCGAGGCCTCGGCGGCCAGGCAGACGCGAGCGCGGTCCAGCGCCGTCTCCAGCGCCTGCGCGCCATCGCTGGCGGCGTCCAGGCGCTGCGCCTGCGCCAGTTGCACGCCGGACAATGTCAGGCGGGCGTGGTTGCGGCTGTCGGCCAGCCGGGTGGCCTGCAGGGTCACGCCGGGCAGCGCGGTATCGACCACGAACAGGCCCAGCCCTTCGTCGGCCTTCTGGGGGCCGATGACACGGGCGGCGACGATCAGCCAGCGTGCGCCGATGCCGTCGATGACAAACCATTTCTCGCCGTCCAGCACCCAGCCGTCGCCCTGGCGCCGGGCCAGCGTCCTGAAGCCCGCCGGGTGATGGCGGCCCTGTTCGTCGAGCGCCAGCGCCATGCGCTCCTCGCCGTTGATCAGGCCGGGCAGCCAGCGCTGGCGCTGCGCGGCATCGCCAGCGGCCAGCAGCAGTTCGCCGCACAGCACGACCGAGGACAGCAGCGGCACGGCGGCCAGTGTCTGGCCCATGGCCTCGAACACCGCGCCCAGGCCCTGGTAACCCACCGCCAGACCGCCCTCGGATTCGGGAAACACGGCGGCCGGCCAGCCCAGCTCCACCACCTGCTGCCACAGCGCGGGCTCATAGCCCAGCGGAGCCTGCGTGTCGCGCAACCGGCGCTGCAGGCTCACGGGCGAGCGCGCCTGCAAAAATTCGCGGGCACTGTCGCTGAGCTGCCTTTGTTCGTCGTTCAGTAAAAAACTCATGCCTTTGTCTCCATCTTTTCGGTTCTGCGCCATCGTCAATGCCTCTAGCCGGGCAGGCCCAGCACGCGCTTGGCGATGATATTGAGCTGCACCTCGCTGCTGCCGCCGGCAATGGTGTAGGTCTTGGCCAGCAGCCACAGGCGGCCGATCTCATGCTCGATGGCGCTGAATTCGTCGCCCTCCCAGCTCAGGCCGCGCTGGCCCATGAGCTGCATCAGCAACTCGTACTTGGCCACCTCCTGCTCGGTCTGCACCAGCTTCATGATGGCGGCCGGGCCGCTCACGTCCAGGCGCGCCATGCCTTCTTCGATCACCCGGCCGTGCGTGAGGGAAAAGGCATGCGAGTCCATCAGCAGGCTGGCCAGGCGATCGCGCCAGAGCGGCTCGCGCAGCGCGCCGGCCTCGTCGAACAGGTAGGGCCGCGCCACGGCCAGCGCATCGTGCGAAGGCGCCGCGCCTTCGCTGAACTTGGACATGGCCGCGCGTTCGTGCTGCAACAGCTTCTTGGCGACAGTCCAGCCGCCGTTCAAGGGGCCGACCAGCTGACGCGCGGGCACCCGCACCTCGTCGAAGAACACCTCGCAAAAGCTGGACTTTCCGCTGATCAGCTCAATGGGCTTGACCGTGACGCCCGGGCTCTTCATGTCGATCAGCACGAAGCTGATGCCTTCTTGCTTGCGCACCGTGGTGTCGGTGCGCACCAGGGCGTACATCCAGTCGGCCGCGTCGCCGTAGGAGGTCCAGATTTTCGAGCCATTGACGATGAAGTCGCCATCGGCATCCAGGCGCGCCGAGGTCTTCAGGCTGGCCAGGTCGGAGCCGGCATTGGGCTCGCTGAAGCCCTGGCACCAGCGGGCGCGGCCCTGCATCATCGGCAGCAGGTGTTCAGATTTTTGCGCCTCGGTGCCGATCTCCAGCAACACCGGCCCGAGCATCCACACGCCCAGGTTGAACTGCGGCGGCCGGCAGCCCAGGCGCTGCATCTCTTCCTCGACGATGCGCGCCTGCCGGGGCGTCAGGCCGCCACCGCCCAACTCGGCGGGCCAGCCCGGCGCGAACCAGCCGCGGTCCCGCATGCGCTCGAACCATAGGCGCTGGTCCTCGCTGGTGAAGCTGACCTGGGAGCCGCTCCACACCATCTCGCCCTGCGTGATGGGCTGGCGCATGGCGGGCGGGCAGTTGCTTTGCAGCCAGTGCCGGGTCTCGGCGCGAAATGTCTCGATGTCTTGCATAGCTTTTTCCTTGGCGGCGTTAGGGAGCCGCCGGTGTCAAACCGAATGCTTCGTCGGCGAGCCGGAAGCGGTAAATGCCATCTTCGTCCAGCACGCGGCGCACGACGCCCTCATAGCGCAGCCATGACAGGTGGGCAATGGTCTCGCCCAGCGCCAGCATGTCGTCCATCGGGCTGCGCAGGCGCGGGAACAGCCACAGCATCGCCTCGAAGGCGGTGCAGGCGCCGTGTTCCGCCAGGCGCTGGCGCAGCAGGTCGAATTGTTGGGCGTGATGCTCGCGCAATTCCTGCGTGCGCGGGTGCAGCCCTCTGAATACCCGTTCGTGCGAAGGCAGCACCAGGGTGTCTGGCGCGAGCTGCTCCAGCCGCGCCAGCGAGTCGAACCACAGCTGCAGCGGGTTGGCCTCGGGCTCGATGCTGGTGACCAGCACGTTGGAGCTGATGCGCGGCAGCAACTGGTCGCCGGCAATCAGGATGCGGTCCTGCACGCAGTACAGGCAGGCATGCTCGGGCGAATGGCCTTCGCCGATGACGACGCGCCAGGTCCGCGTTCCCAGCCGGATCTCGTCGCCCCCGCGCAGGCGGCTGAACGACTGCGGCTGGGGCGAGGCCCTGAACGGGTCTTTGCGCATCGCAGTCCACATGCGCTCCAGGCGCTCTGGCGGCAGGCCGGCGCGCTGGTAGAACAGCATCTGCGCCGGCGGCAAGGGGTCGGGAATGGCCTCGGAGAGCGTGCGCATCATGAAGTATTCGCCGTGCGTCATGTGCAGCGCCACGTCAAAGCGCTCGCACAGCCAGCTTGCCAGGCCGGCATGGTCGTAGTGCATGTGGGTGCAGACCAGCCGCACGATGGGCAGACCCTGCAGGTGCGTGGCGGCGATGTGCTCCCAGCGCTCGCGGCAGATGCCGATGTTCAGGCCTGTGTCGATCAGCGTCCAGCCCTCGTCGCCGCGCAGCAGGTACACGTTGATATGGTCCAGCGCCATCGGCATCGGCATGCGCGCCCACAGGATGCCGGGCGCGACCTCGACCACCGACCCGTCGGTGGCCGGCGCGCTGAACGGATAGTCCAGAACGGCCCTGGCCTGCACGCGCGTCATGCCGAAGTCCCCCGCGCCAGGCTGGCCTCGTCGAGCGGCACATAGCTGCGGGCCTGGTCGTCGCGCACGAACAGCGGATCGCTCACCAGCGCCGTGTCATAGGCCTGGCGCTGCAGATCGACCTTGCGCAGCTTGTAGTTGCCCGTCATGTCGGCTTGGGGCGAGATGCGCAGGAACAGCGGCGCGGCATAGCGCGGCAGGCGCTCCAGCGCCAGCGCCCAGAAGGCGGCAGGATCAAAGGCGGCGCCGGGCTGCAGCACCAGCGCGGCCATACCGGCGCGCCCTTCGTGGCCCGGCACCTGCACGCCATAAATGGTCACCGCCTCCAGGCCGGGGAAGTCGCCCAGCACATCGGCCACCTCGGTGGTCGAGACGTTCTCGCTCTTCCAGCGGAAGGTGTCGCCGATGCGGTCCACGAACCAGCAATAGCCGTCGGCGTCGCAGCGCAGCAGATCGCCCGAAGACCACCAGGCGTCGCCCTGGCGGAACACGTTGCGCAGGATTTTCTTCTCGGTCGCCTCGGGCGAGGTGTAGCCCTCGAAACGCCCGGCCACCACATCAGGCATCTCGATGATCATGCCGATCGCTTCGCCGGGCTCATCGACTGCGGCCAGTTGCATGAAGCCGCCGGCGTCGCGCGGATGGGTGTCGCTCTCGATGTCGTAGCGCACCAGGCGCAGGTTGGTTTTTTCCCAGAACGGCACCCGGCCGCAGGAGCCGACCCGGTTCTCCAGGTTCAGCGTGCTGGTGTTGGCCTCGGTGGAACCCCAGCTCTCGAAGATCTGGAAGTGCTGGCCAAAGCGCTCGACCCACTGCAGCCAGACCTCGGGCGCCAGTCCGGTGCCGGTGATCTTGCGCAGGGTGTGGTCCCTGTCATCCGGACTGGGCGGCGTGCTCAGCAGGAAACGACAGATCTCGCCCACGTACTGGCAGACGGTGGCGCCGTGGCGGCGCACATCGCCCCAGAACTCGCGCCGGCTGAACTTGCGCCGCAGCAGCAGGCTGGCGCCGCCGGCCAGGGCGGTGGAGCCGGCCGACATCGAGGCCGCGCCGTGGTAGAGCGGCAGGAAGCAATAAAAACAGTCCTCGGGCGTGATCTCCATCGTCACGGCCATCACATCGCCGGCCATCAGCCAGCGTGCATGGCTGATGACGGCCGCCTTGGGCAGGCCAGTGGTGCCAGACGTGAAAATGTATTGCGCGGTGTCGCCCGCGAGCACACCGGCGCGCCAGTCGGCCGGCGGGTTGTCGCTGCAGGCCTGCGCGGCCTGCAGCGCCAGATCCAGCGTGCAAAGACGGCGCTGCGCCGCATCGGCAGGGCGCTCGGCGTCGGGCCAGAGCCAGCAGGCCAGACCGGCCGGCAGCTCTGGCGTCGCGGTGAAGTTGCCCAGGCACTCCTCGCCGATCACCACCCGCGTCGCCCCGGTGACGCTCAGCGCGTGAACCAGCGGCTTGCCGCTGACATGGGTGTTCAGGAAAGCCACCGTCGCGCCCAGCTTGGCCAGGGCGAACCAGACAAAAAAGAAGGCCGGACGGTTCTCCATCGCCAGCGCCACCACGTCGCCGCAGCGCACGCCCAGCGCATGCGCCGCGTGGGCGACCTGGTTGATGCGCCGGTTGGCCTCGGCGTAGCTGTAGCACTCATCGCCATAGAGAATGAAGGGGCGCTCGGCAAACTGCCTGGCACGCTCTTCGAGCCGGTCGGCCGTGGTGTAGGGGAGCGAGGCACGGTGGTGCGCACTGGCCTGCGAGCGCAGGTTCAGCCGGGCCTGGGTGGCCTCGCGTGAAACCGCGAGCGCGGGATGGGGCGGGCGCGTGCTCATCGCACAGGCCTCGGCATGCCCAGCCCGAACTGGGCAATCAGCTCGCGCTGGATTTCATTGGTGCCCCCGCCAAAGGTGTTGATGGTGCTTGAGCGCAGTTCGAACTCCAGCTCACCCATCAGCAGCGCGGCGCTGGAGCCGGCGCGAACCAGGGCGCTGGCGCCGACGATGTCCATCAGCCGGCGCAAGATCTCCAGCACGCTTTCCGAGCCGTACACCTTGGTGGTCGAGGCCAGCGCCACGTCCATGCTGCCGGCCTCCAGATCGGCGGCAATGCGGAAGTTGATCAGCCGCATGGCCTCCATGCGCGCATAGCACTCGGCCAGCGCGCGCCGCACCCAGGGCTGGTCCACCGCCCGGCGGCCCTGCTCGTCCCTGGCCTTGGCCCACAGCAGCACCTTGCCAAACGGGCCGAACACCTTGTCCGACCAGGAGCCCAGGCCCAGGCGTTCGTGGTTGAGCTGGGCCGTGATGAGCTTCCAGCCGCCGTGCAGCTCGCCCACCAGGCGGTCGGCTGGCACTTCGACGTTGTCGTAGTAGGTCGCGGCCGTCATGTTGCCCACGGTCTCGATCAGCGTGTGCGACATGCCCTTGGCCACCGTGTCCAGGATCAGCAGCGAAATGCCCTTGTGGCGCGCCAGCTCGGCACTGGTGCGGGCGGCCAGCCAGACATGGTCGGCCGCCTCGATGCCCGAGGTCCAGAGCTTGGCACCGTTGACGATGAAGCGCCCTGTTGCCAGGTCGCCCTCCAGGCGCGCCTGCGTCTTGAGCGTGGCCAGGTCGGAGCCTGCCTGCTGCTCGGAATAACCGATGGCAAAAATCGTGTCTCCTGTCGCCATGCCGGGCAGGAAGCGGGCTTTTTGCGCGGGCGTGCCGTGCTCCATCAGCGCCGGGCCGACCGTGCTGATGGTCACAAAAGGCAGGGGCGCACCGGCGATGTTGGCTTCTTCAAAGAAGATCAGCTGCTCGGTCGCGCTCAGGCCCTGGCCGCCGTAGGCCTTGGGCCAGCCGACGGCCAGCCAGCCGTCGCGGCCCATCTGGCGGATCGTCTGGCGGTACTCGTCGCCGCTTTCGGCGCCGCGCAGCTTGACGCGCAGCTCGGGCGTCATCAGGGCATTGAAGTAGTCGCGCACCTGCAGGCGCAGCCGGTGCTGTTCGGGGGTCAGGTCAATAAACATCGTGGTAGCTCCCTTTGAAGATTCAGGCCTCGCCCAGGATCAGGCCGCTGGTGGGCACGCCGGTGCCGGCCGTGACAAGGACGTTATGCACATCGGCCACCTGGTTGACGGCGCTGCCGCGCACCTGGCGCACGCCCTCGGCCACGCCGTTCATGCCGTGGATATAGGCCTCGCCAAGCTGGCCGCCGTGGGTGTTGATGGGCAGCCGGCCACCGCGCGCGTGCTGGCCGGCGCGGATGAAATCCTTGGCCTCGCCACGCTTGACGAAGCCGAATTCCTCCAGCTGCGGCAGCACGAAGGGCGTGAAGTGGTCATAGATCACTGCCGTCTGGATGTCTTCGGCGCTCAGGCCGCTTTGCTGCCAGAGCTGCCGGGCGACCAGGCCCATCTCGGGCAGGCCGGTGATGTCCTCGCGAAAGTAGGAAGTCATGATCTGCTGGCCGTCGCTCAGGCCCTGGGCCGCGCCCTTGATGACGACGGGCTTTTGCTTGAGGTCACGCGCCCGCTCGCTGGAGGTGATGACCATCGCCACCGCGCCGTCGGACTCCTGGCAGCAGTCCAGCAGGTGCAGCGGCTCGCAGATCCAGCGTGAGGCCTGGTGCTCGGCCAGCGTGATCGGCTTGCCGTGGAAAAAGGCGGCCGGGTTGGTGGCGGCAAAATCGCGCGCCGCCACCGCGACGCGGCCGAAGTCCTCGCTGGTGGCGCCATAGCGGTGCATGTAACGCTGGGCGAACATGCCGACCCAGGCGGCCGGCGTGTGAAAGCCGTAAGGCATGTACCAGCCGTAGTTGACGTTCTCGACAATCGGCGAGGAACCGAAGCCATAGTTGCCATTGCCAAAGCGGTACCAGCTGCGCTCGTTCATGGCGCGGTACACCACCACCGTCTTGGCGATGCCGGTGGCCACCGCCATCGCGGCGTGCAGGATCGGCGCGCAGGCGGCGCCGCCGCCATGCGGCACTTGCGAGAAGAACTTGACGTTGTTGGCGCCCAGCAGGCGGGCGATTTCGTACTCGGGCACCTTGTCGATCGAGTAGGACGAAAAGCCGTCCACCTCGCTCGGGTCAATGCCCGCGTCGGCCAGCGCCTGCAGCGTCGCTTCCATCGCCAGCCGGATTTCGGTGCGGCCGGAGTTCTTGGAAAACTCGGTGGCGCCCAGCCCGACGATGGCGGCGCGCCCGGAAATTGAGAGGTCAGTCATGTATGAATTGCTCCTGGCTATGCGTCATCAGGGCAGCGCGACACGCACCGTGCCGGCGACGTGGCTGCCCATCGAGTTTTTTCCCTTGAGCGAGATCTCGACCGTGCGGTCGGACTCGCGCCTGTCGGTGACGCTGCCGCTGAAGGTCATGGTGTCGCCCGGGTAGTTGGGCGCGCCCAGCTTGATCTTGAGGTCGCAAAAGCGCGCCTGCGGGCCGCTCCAGTCTTCAACGAAACGCTGCACCAGCCCGTTGGTGGTCAGGATGTTCATGAAGATGTGCGGCGAGCCCAGGGCGCGCGCCGCTTCCACGTCGTGGTGGCCGGGGAAGTAGTCGCGCGTGGCGATGGCGCCGCTGGTCACCAGCGCCACCGTGACCGGCACGCTCAGCGCCGGCAGGGCATCGCCCACCTGCACCTCTTCAAACCGGCGCATGGCGGCTTGTCTCATTGGAGTTGTCTTCAGCAAGGTCATATTTCCAGCCCAGTGTGTCGTTGTCAGCCAGCCAGTCGCCCAGCTTGGCAAGGTGATAGTCAGAGCCGCCCAGCGCGCTGCCGAGCGCGCGGCTCCAGTACAGGAAACGGTGCATCGGGTAGGTGATGTCCACCCCGATGCCGCCGTGAACATGCTGCGCCATGTGGCCGACACGGTGGCCGGTGTCATTGGCCAGCGTGCGGGTGGCCCAGGCCTGCGGCGCCGAGCCCTGTCCGGCGTCAAGGCGATAGACCAGCTGGCACAGCGAGGTACGCAGTGTCTCGGTGGCAATGTGCCCGTCGGCCATCTGGCCAGCGACTAACTGGAAGCTGCCGATGACGCGGTCAAACTGCTTGCGCTCGCTCACGTACTCGACGGTGCGGCGCAGCTGCTGCTGGGTCACGCCCAGCTGCAGCGCGGCCAGGCAGGCGATGGAGCGCTGCTCGGTCCAGATCGTGGCCGCTGCCGGCAAGACGGCATGACCCGCCAGGGGCAAGGCCTCAAAGGAGAGATCGGCCAGCGCCTGGTGATGCTGGCTCAGGCCTTCGCTGCGCTGCACGCCGGGCTGCGCCAGATCGACCAGCGCCAGGCGCATCTCGCCCTGGCAATCGGCCGCCAGCAGCGCATAACGGGCCTGGCCGCCCAGCGGCACGGCGGGGGCCAGGCCGCTCAGCATCCAGCCTTCGCCAGCGCGCTCCAGCCGCAGCGAGGCGCCGCGCGACTGCGACAGGGCTGCCAGTGACAGCGCCAGCGGTGCCTCGCCGGCCAGGGCATGCCCGATGACGGGCGCCAGCGCGGCCGGCGCAAACTGCGCCAGCGCCGCCACAATGACCTGCTGCTCCCACAGCGGCACCAGCGCCAGGGCGCGGCCCTGCTGCTCCAGCACCGCCATCAGGTCGGTCATGCCCAGGCCGAGGCCGCCCTGCGCCTCCGGCACCAGCACGGTGTGCAGGCCGGCGGCCACGCACTGGCGCCACAAATCGGCCATGAAAGGCGCGCCGCAGACATCGTGGGCGCGCAGCTGCTCGTCGCTGCAAAAGTCGGCGAACAGGCCCTGCGCCATTTCGGCAAAGGCGTGCTGGTCTTCGCTCAGTTGGAAGTTCATGCTGGTGCTCCTGCGGCGTCGAGCACGGGCCGGAACTGCGGCAGCACCAGTTCGCCATCGTTGAAGGTGTTGAACTCGACCTGCACGGCCTGGCCGATGCGCACCTCGCCCGGCGCCACGCCGACGAGCTGCGAGATCAGGCGCGTGCCCTCTTCCAGCTCGATCAGGGCAATCGGGTTCGGGTGCTCGAAAGGCGGCACCTCGGGGTAATGCATCACCACGAAGGAGTACACCGTGCCTCGGCCCGAAGACTGGACCGTGTCCCACTCGAAGGAGTGGCAGCTCGGGCAGACCGGGCCGGGCGGATGGCGCAGCGTGCCGCAGGCCTTGCAGCGCTGGATCAACAGCTGGCCGGCGCGCGCGCCGTCCCAGAAAAAACGCGTGTCGTCGCTGATGCCGGGCAGCGGGCGCCGGGCGGGCGCGGGCGCCTTGGCGTCGGCCTTGGGCTGCGCGGGCGCAGAAGCGCTGGCCGGGCGGAATTTAAACACCCGGAACAGCAGCTCGCCCACCGGCTCATCGTCGCCTTGCGGCTGCTGCGAGAAGTACGTCATCACCAGCGTGACAAAGTAGCCCGTGCCCAGCGCGGTGGTCTTTTCCTCGCTGATCGCGTCCAGCCGCGTCGTGTAGTAAAGCCGCTCGCCCTCGCGCACGGGGCGCACAAAGCTCAGCTCAGAATTCACCGCCACCACGGACGGGAAACCCTGCGCCTCGAACAGCTTGAGCGCCTCGTAGGGGTTTTCGTCGGTTGATCCGGGCGGGTAGTTGTTGGGCTTGAGGCCCTCCATGCACCAAACCTGTAGCATCGCCGGAGGTGCCACGACAGCGCCCTCCACCGTATAGGCCGCATCGTCCACGCCCATCACTTCGCACCACTGGCGAATCATCGGCGCGTTGATCTTGTCCCAGGCGTAAACCCGCCCGTACTGCTTGCCCACCAGGGGGCGTATCGCATTCATCCACTCGTGCTCAGCCAAGGCAATACTCCTTTGTTGATTGGTTTGAGGTGCTGCTGGCGCTGGCGCCATCAGGATTGACCGGCCTGCGCCGCTGCCAGGAAGGCCGGTTTCTCGCCCCCCCCGTGCAGCAGCAGGTTGGTGCCGCTCAGGTAGCTCGCCCGTGGCGACGCCACGAACAGGCAGGCCTGTGCGATATCGAACGGCTCGGCCATGCGGCCGGCCGGAATCGTGGCGCCGACGGCGGCAATGCCGGCCGCGTCGCCATAATGCAAATGCGACTGCTCGGTGCGCACCAGGCCCGGGCTGACCGCGACGACGCGCACCTTGGGCGCCCACTCGACCGCCAGCGACGAGGCCAGGCTCAGCACCGCCGCCTTGGCCGCGCCGTAGGCAGCGGTTCCCGGCGAGGGGCGCAACGCGCTGACGCTGCCGATGAAAACGATCACGCCGCCTTCATCCTGGGTCTGCATCGCGGCATTGGCGGCCTGCGCCATGTGCAGGGCCGAGGTCAGGTTCAGCCGGATCACGCCCTCGTGAAAGCGCGGCGATGCCGTGGCGGCATTGGCCGAAGGGCTGCCGCCGGCGTTGTGGATCAGCACATCGAGCCGGCCGTGGCGCTGCACGACAGCCTCGACCAGCGCCCGCACGGCCTCGGCCTCGCGCACATCGCAGGCCAGGAATTCGGCGCTGCGGCCACCGGCGCACGGTACGGCTTCGGGCTGGCTGCGGGCGCACACCACCACCGTGGCGCCTTCGGCCAGAAAGCCCTCGGCAATGCCGCGCCCGATTCCTTTGGTGCCGCCGGTAACCAGCACCACGCGCTGATTTAAGTCATTGATCTGATTCATATCCGCAAATTTACGGAATGACACCTTTTGCAGATACGTCCAAAGGGACGATGTGACATCGGCCTGCTGACAAGAACATGCCCGCTATCATCATTTGCAGGATTTGCGCATGTCTCTCGATCCCCACGCCCCGCCCTCTTGCGCGCTGCACGCCCCCGGCCCGGCGGCCAGCGAACTGCTGGTCGAATGCCGGGACGACGGCGTGGCCGTGGTGCGCATGAACCGGCCCGAGGCCACCAACGCGCTGAGCCTGAACCTGCAGGCGCTGCTGTCAGCGGCCTTCACCCGGCTCGCGGGAGACCCGCAGGTGCGCGCCATCGTGCTGACCGGAGGCGAAAAAGTCTTTGCCGCCGGGGGCGACATCAAGAGTATGGAAGGCGCTGGCGCCATCGACATCCTGCAGCGCCACACCGAGCGCATCTGGGCGCCCATAGAGCGCTGCCCCAAGCCCATCATTGCGGCGGTGTGTGGCTACGCCTTTGGCGGCGGCGCCGAGCTGGCCATGCACTGCGACATCATCCTGGCCGGCGAGGGCGCGAGCTTTTCGCAGCCCGAAATCCGCATCGGCATCATGCCCGGCATCGGCGGCACCCAGCGCCTGGTGCGCGCCGTGGGCAAATTCAACGCCATGCGCATGCTGCTGACCGGCAAGCCCGTCAGCGCCGAGGAAGCGCGCCTGATGGGCCTGGTCAGCCAGGTGCTGCCCGACGCGCAGGTGCTGCCCGAGGCGCTGAAGATGGCCAGCCTGATTGCCGCCATGCCGCCGCTGGCGGCCATGCAGATCAAAGAAGTGGTGCTGGCCGGCGTGGACGCCTCGCTGGAGACGGCGCTGATGCTCGAGCGCAAGGCCAACCAGCTGCTGTTTGCCACGCGCGACCAGAAGGAAGGCATGCAGGCTTTCATTGAAAAGCGCAAGCCGGTGTTTGAAGGCCGGTGAAAGCCTGGTACTGGGCGAGCGCCGTACAGCGCCGGGCACGCCATGAGGGCGCCGTCAGGCTCACCGGGTCACGCCGCCAAGGAAAACTGCTCATCGTTCTCGGTTTCTTCCACCTTCGATGACCATGCCTTGCCCGTCGTCTCCGCCACGATGCGCTGGTGAACCAGGCGCTCCACTGTCGTGATGCGCTCGCACACCTGGCGCAGCGAATGATTTTTGGACTCATGCGCTATGTAAAAACAGCGCATCAGGTTGTCATTGGCCTTGGGCACCTTGCCGTGGCGCTCCCACAAGCTAATGTTTTGCTCCGAAACACCCTGCATTTTTGCCACGTCCGCCTGGGACAGCTTGAGCATCACCCGAAAAAACCGGAACTCCTTGCCCGTCAGGCGCGCAGGCTTGTTGATCAGATCCTCGGCTAGCAGCTTGTGCAGCGCATCGGCGTGCGTGATAGCGACGGCTTCGCCGTAAGCCGTTTTCTTTTTGGTGAATCCATTGGCGAGCCAGACATTGTCCAGCCCACATTCCGTGTAGTGGTACATCGTGCGCTCCAGTAACTAAACAACCACCAGCTAAAGCTGGTGGGTTTGTATTACGGACTGAAAGTCCGGATACGCGTCGACTGAACGACGCGTCTTATGGTGGCTCCATCTGGAATTCATCGTTCGAGTTCGGTTCAAAGTGATGCTCCAAATACTGTTTGATCATCTCCTGCGTCATCTGCCCCACGGTCGCACAAAAATACCCTCTTGCCCAAAAATGTCGGCCCCAGTAACGCTTCTTGATGTGCGGATACTCCTCAAAAAGCTTGCTCGATGTCCGCCCTTTGAGCCTCCTCATGATTTCGCTAGGCGCCAACGTCGGCGGGCAGCTCACCAGAATATGCACATGATCCTTGCTCACCACGCCCTTCACAATCCTGATCTCGAACGCTTGGCACGTCTCGCGCACCAACTCTCTGACGCGCTCGGCTACCTCGCCCGTTAGCACCTTGTAGCGGTACTTTGTCACCCAAACAAAGTGATACTCAATTTGGAACACCGTATGACTGCCGTATCTGTAGTCCATCCAGCACCTGCCCTTCATCCAGCAATTCTCGCAGCTAAAGCTGACCGGCTAAAGCCGGTGGTTTAAACCTTGTGATTGATAATTAACGGATCACTGGGGTCATGG
>Ga0302263_10000214_pt1 | contig 23256 bp, 22 predicted proteins | sample II_Fen_N1_4_FD_194564 | JGI IMG/M metagenome (GOLD analysis project Ga0302263, IMG submission 194564) | Peat permafrost microbial communities from Stordalen Mire near Abisko, Sweden - II_Fen_N1_4 | ecosystem: Environmental > Terrestrial > Soil > Wetlands > Permafrost | place: Sweden: Abisko... | reverse complement strand
TGGATCTTGCGGAGCTGCGGTCGCTGACGGCGACCGACGACCTGGGCGCGTCCTGGGCCGCCCCGGCCCGCCCGACGCGGGCGGCGCAGGTGCTGGGCTTCCCGCTCGGGTGACCCGGACGGGTCTGGCCTAGGCTGACCGCGATGGACTCCAAGCCCTTCCTGCTGCTGTCGGTGCGCCCCGAGGACGTCGCAGCGGATGACGAGTACGCCGCGATGCTGCGCGCCACCGGGCTGCCGGAGCGCGCGCTGCGCCGGTTCCGCGTCGAGCGTGCGCCGCTGGGAGTCGTCGACCTCGACGCGTGGTCCGGCATCGTGCTGGGCGGCGGGCCGTTCCAGTCGTCCGACCCGGAGCCGACCAAGTCGCCCGTGCAGCTGCGGGTGGAGGCGGACCTCGCGGCGCTGCTCGACCTCGTCGTCGCGGCCGACTTCCCCTTCTTCGGCGCGTGCTACGGCATCGGCGTGCTCGGCACGCACGAGGGCGCCGTGGTCGACCGCACCTACGGGGAGCCCGTGGGCGGCGTCGAGGTGACGCTGACGGCGGAGGGACGCGCCGACCCGGTGTTCGGCGTCGCCCCGCCGACGTTCGGCGCCTGGGTGGGGCACAAGGAGGCCATCTGCACCCTGCCGGCGCACGCCGTGACGCTGGCCACGTCGCCAGCCACGCCCGTCCAGGCGTTCCGCGTGCGCACCAACGTGTACGCGACGCAGTTCCACCCCGAGCTCGACCTGGACGGCCTCACCACCCGGGTGCTCACCTACCGCCACGCCGGCTACTTCCCGCCGGACGAGGCCGACGCGGTGCTCGCCGCGGCCCGCGCCACCGGCATCGGCGCCGCCCCGGACTTCCTGCGCGCCTTCGTCACCCGCCACGCCTCCTCCACTCTCTGACCCGGATCGGGTCGGCGGTCACGTAGCGTTGGGCGCAGACCGTCGGCGTCCGCCGCGGGCGCTGATCCCGGGAGACGATGCACGTGCTCGAGCAATGGGCGCTGAGTCTCGCGGACTCGCCCTGGGTGTTCCTCGCGATGTACCTGTTCGCGACGATCGACGGCTTCTTCCCGCCGATCCCCAGCGAGTCCCTGGTGATCGCGCTCGCGTCGCTGTCCGCCTCGGCCGGCACCCCGGCGCTGCTGCCGGTGATCCTGGTCGCCGCGGCGGGAGCCTTCACCGGCGACCAGATCGCCTACACGATCGGCACCCGGGTCAACGTGCGCTCGTTGCGCCTGCTCCGCGGGGCAAAGGGGCAGTCGGCCCTCGACTGGGCGGAGCGGGCGCTGGCCGAGCGTGGCGCCTCGTTCATCATCGCCGCGCGGTACATCCCGGTCGGCCGGGTGGCGGTGAACATGACCGCGGGCGCCGTGCACTTCCCCCGCCGGCGGTTCGTCGGCCTCGCGGCGCTGGCGGCGATCACCTGGGCGACGTACTCCGCACTCATCGGTGTGGGGGCCGGCAAGCTGCTGGCCGGCCATCCGGTGCTCGCCATCGTCGTCGGCGTGATCGGCGGTCTGGTGATCGGGGTCGTCGTCGACTGGGTGCTGCGCCGCTGGACGAGCGGTTCGGCGCGCCGCAGCCGGGACGTCGCCGGCGATCCGGGACCCGACGACACCGCTCGCAGCACCCTCGAGCGCGACGAGGCGTAGCGCGCGGGCCGTGTGACAGGCGGGCGTCGGCGAGGTCACAGCTTCCTCACGAATCGCCCCGGGCGGCTAACGATCCGGTCTCCCCGACGCCGCGGCAGCGTCGGCGCACCTACTCTCGAAGCGGGTCGCCGACGACGGCGCTCCCTCCCCGCACACCGCGAGGCCCCCGCACGGGGTCCTGGTCGGCGTGCCGTCACACGAGAGGCCGACATGCTGCGCCGTCACCGCCCGCTCGCCGCCGCCGCCGTTGCGGCGTGCACGGTCGGTGTGCTGGCGGGCTGCGGGGCGACGCCTGCCGCGCCGGAACCGGCGTCGCCGACCCCGGGCATCGTCGTCGACCAGCCGCAGTGCCGCATCCCGGAGGTGCTGGCGGACCTCGGCCTGCGCCTCGACGCGGGACTCGTCGCCACGCCGCACCCGGCTGCGCCGGTGGTGGACGTCACGCCCACCGGCTTCACCGCGGTGGGCGTGCTCGAGTGCGCCGTGGGGGGTCGGATGCGCGACGGCTCCGGCACCTGGACCGCCGTCACGGCCACCTCGCGTGACGGGGCGCCGGACGACGTGGCGGCCGTGGTCGCCGCACTGGCCGAGCCGGCGCCGACGGAGAGCTGCGACGGCGATGCGGCGCCGCTCGCGCTGTGGCTGCTGGACGCGATGGGCCGCGGCGTGCGGATGCGGCTGCCGGTCGACGAGTGCGGTGGGTTGAGCCGGTCGGTGCGGGACGCGTTGGACCGCCTGACGGCGACGGGCATCCGGGACGAGCCCGTGGCACGGGTCCCGCTCCCCTGACCCTGCGGAGCGCAGACCCCTACAGCTTGCGCAGCCGCACCCGCTGCACCGCGTGATCCGGACCCTTGGTGAGCACGAGGGACGCCCGGCTACGGGTCGGCAGGATGTTGTGCTCGAGGTTCGGCGCGTTGATGGCGTCCCAGATGCCGCTCGCGACCTTCACCGCCTCGTCGTCCGACAGGTCGGCGTACCGCCGGAAGTAGGACTCGGGCCGCGCGAACGCGGTGCCGCGCAGGCCGAGGAACCGGTCGACGTACCAGCGCCGGACGTCGCGCTCGCGGGCGTCGACGTAGATGGAGAAGTCGAAGAAGTCGCTGATCGCGAGGTTGGACCGACCCTCCGCCACCCGCGCCGGCTGCAGCACGTTGAGCCCCTCGAGGATGAGCACGTCGGGCCGGCGCACGACGACCGTCCGGCCGGGCACGATGTCGTACGTCAGGTGGTCGTACACCGGCGCCGAGACCTCGCTCACGCCGGCCTTCACCGCGGACACGAAGCGCAGCAGGGCGCGCCGGTCGTACGACTCGGGGAAGCCCTTGCGGTCCAGCAGGCCGCGGCGCTCCAGCTCGGCGTTGGGCAGCAGGAACCCGTCGGTGGTCACCAGCTCCACCCGCGGGGTGGCCGGCCAGCGGGCGATCAGCTCGCGGAGCAGCCGGGCCGTGGTCGACTTGCCCACCGCCACCGAGCCGGCCACGCCGATGACGAACGGTGTGCCGCCGGCGTCCTCGTGCAGGAAGGTGCTGGACGCCTGGTGCAGGTGCCGGGTGGCCTCGATGTGCAGGTGCAGCAGCCGGGCCAGTGGCCGGTAGACCGCGTCCGCCTCGGAGAGGTCGATCGGGTCGCCCAGGCCGCGCAGCCGTGCGACGTCCGCCTCCGTGAACGGCAGGGGGGTCGACTCGGCCAACCTGACCCAGGCCGCCCTGTCGAGGTCGACGTAGGGCGTGGAGGCGAACGGTGCCGACACGGTGACGATCCTTGCACGACGCCGGACGCCGGACGCGGGACCGCTGCCCGACGCGTCGGGTGCGGGCAGCGGGCCGGCCTCTGTCGTCCCGGGGCCACCGCCGCGGGGCCAGGCGGACCGGCCGGATACCATCGCAGACATGTGCGGCATCGTGGGATACGTCGGGAGCGCCACGCCCAGTGGGCGGCCGCTCGAGGTGGTGCTGGGCGGGCTGCGCCGGTTGGAGTACCGCGGGTACGACTCCGCCGGTGTGGCGCTGGTGTCCCCGAACGCTCCGCTCGCCGTGGCGAAGAAGGCGGGCAAGCTGGCCAATCTCCTCGCGGAGCTGGAGCAGCACCCGCTGCCGGACGCCACGGCCGCGATCGGGCACACCCGGTGGGCCACCCACGGCGGCCCGACCGACGCCAACGCCCACCCGCACGTCGCGGGCGATGTCGCGGTGATCCACAACGGCATCGTCGAGAACTACGTCGAGCTCAAGGCGGAGCTGCTCGCGGAGGGCGTGCAGTTCGCGTCGGAGACCGACACCGAGGTGGTCGCGCACCTGCTGGCCCGGGCCTACCGCAGCACGGGCGACCTCACGGTGGCGATGGCCCAGGTCGCGCGGGCGCTGACCGGCACGTTCACGCTGCTCGCGGTGCACGCCGCCCGCCCGGACCTCGTCGTCGGTGCCCGGCACGACTCGCCCCTGGTCGTCGGGCTGGGAGAGGGCGAGAACTTCCTCGGCTCCGACGTCGCCGCGTTCATCGCGCACACCCGGGAGGCGCTCGAGCTGGGCCAGGACCAGGTGGTGACCATCACCGCCGACGAGGTCGTCGTGACCGACTTCGCAGGCCGCCCCGCCGCCGCCCGCCGCTACACCGTGGACTGGGACGCGGCCGCGGCCGAGAAGGGCGGCTACCGCTCGTTCATGGACAAGGAGATCCACGACGAGCCGCGAGCCGTCGCGGACACCCTGCTGGGCCGCACGGACCGCGCGGGCCACCTGGTGCTGGACGAGATCCGCATCGACGAGGCCGTGCTGCGCTCGGTCGACAAGATCGTCGTCGTCGCGTGCGGCACCGCGGCCTACGCCGGCATGGTGGCCAAGTACGCCATCGAGCACTGGTGCCGCATCCCGGTGGAGGTGGAGCTGGCGCACGAGTTCCGCTACCGCGACCCGGTGGTCAACGAGCGCACCCTGGTGGTCGCGATCACCCAGTCCGGCGAGACGATGGACACCTTGATGGCCCTGCGGCACGCCCGTGAGCAGGGCTCGCGGGTGCTGGCCATCGCCAACACGCACGGTTCGACGATCCCGCGCGAGTCCGACGCGGTGCTCTACACGCATGCCGGGCCGGAGGTCGCCGTCGCGTCCACCAAGGCGTTCCTGGCGCAGATCACGGCCGCGTACCTGCTCGGCCTGTACCTGGCGCAGCTGCGCGGCAACATGTTCGCCGACGAGGTCGGCGCGATCCTCGACGAGCTGCGCGCCATGCCGGAGCGCATCCAGGAGGTGATCGACCGGTCCGCCCGCGTGCGCGAGGTGGCGCGCTCCATGGCGGACACCCCGACGGTGCTGTTCCTCGGCCGGCACGTGGGCTACCCGGTGGCGATGGAGGGCGCGCTCAAGCTCAAGGAGCTGGCGTACATCCACGCCGAGGGGTTCCCGGCGGGCGAGCTCAAGCACGGTCCGATCGCGCTGATCGAGCCCGGGCAGCCGGTGTTCGTCGTCGTGCCCAGCCCCCGCGGGCGCGACTCGCTGCACTCCAAGGTCGTCTCGAACATCCAGGAGATCCGCGCGCGCGGCGCCCGGACGCTGGTGATCGCCGAGGACGGCGACACCGCGGTGCTGCCGTTCGCCGACGAGGTGTTCAGCGTGCCGGCGTGCCCGACGCTGCTTGCGCCCCTGGTGGCCGTGGTGCCGCTGCAGATCTTCGCGATGGAGCTGGCGGCCGCCAAGGGCCTGGACGTGGACCAGCCGCGCAACCTGGCCAAGTCCGTCACGGTGGAGTGAGTCGGTCGGTTGCGGACGTCGGACGTTGCGTCTTACGCTGCGTCGTATGGGAACGCTGACGATCCGCACGGACTCCGCCGTCGAGCGCGCGCTGGAGTACCTGCTGGCGGAGCGCACGGGCCAGTCGCGATCGGACGTGGTGCGTGCCGCGATCCTGGAGCTCGAGCGTGCGGACCGGCGGGCACGGCTGCGCGCCGAGAGCGCCGCGCTGCGCGACGACCCGGAGTACCAGGCGGAGATCAAGGCCGTGCAGGCGGAGATGGAGCAGCTGCGTGCGTGGTGACGTCTACCGGCTCGCCGCACCCCGTGACGCACGCGGGCATGAGCAGCGCGGCACGCGGTTCGCGGTCGTGGTGCAGTCGGACGTGCTGCCGCTGTCCACACTGCTCGTCGCGCCCACCACGACGAAGTCCTTCCCGGCGGTGTTCCATCCACGCCTGGACATGGACGGCACCGTGGTGAGCGTGCTCGTGGAGCAGACCGCCGCGGTGGACCCGGGCCGCCTGGGGGAGTTCGCCGGGCGGCTCGACTCGGCCGAGCTCATGGCGGTCGACGACGCGCTCCGGCTCGTGCTCGGGCTGGACTGACGTGGCCATCGTCGGGGTGGGGATCGACGTCGTGGAGGTGGCGCGGTTCGTCGCCACGCTGGAGCGGGCGCCGCGGCTGCGCGAGCGGCTGTTCGTGCCCGACGAGCGCGACCTGCCGGACGCCTCGCTCGCCGCCCGGTTCGCCGTGAAGGAGGCCCTGGCCAAGGCCCTGGGCTCGCCGGGTGACCTGCACTGGCACGACGCCGTGGTGCGCCGGGTCGCCGGCACCGCGCCGCAGATCGAGGTGACCGGCACCGTGCAGGCGCGCCTGGAGGAGCTCGGCATCACCGCTCTGCACGTGTCGATCTCGCATGACGCCGGGGTCGCGGCCGCTGTCGTCGTCGCCGAGTCCTGACGGAGCGCGCGAGCCGGTGCGACGCCGCGCGGGCCCGTCCGGCCTTCGACCGAGATCAGGTGCGCGTCGAGCCAGGACCCGGCGATGCGCGCCCTGCTGGACCGCTGGCGCGCCCTGCTCGTCGAAGGGCCGCAGGTCCGGCCGTACGACGAGGCCGACCTGCCGCTCAGCTCGCGCTGACGGCACCCGCAGGGGTCTCGGTGAGTGGATCGATGCCGTTCACGGCGGGGACCGTGGCGCCGACCACCGACACGCCCTCGGCCGGTGCGCGGGTCGGTATGCTCGGCCGGTGCACGACGGACGGGCGCCTCACGGGCGAGGCAGGTGGTGGGTCGTTCTGGTGGCGACCCTCATACTCCTCGTCGGTGCGGGGATCGGCTGGGCCGGCGCGCAGGTGTTCCGCCCGGCGGCCGGCGTGCCGCAGGAGGCCTCCTTCACCACGGTCGAGCTGGTGGACGGCGAGGTCGGATCGACGATCCGGCTGAACGCCGAGGCGCGCTGGGAGCGCATCCCGGCCGGGACGAACCAGGCGGCCGGGACGGTCACCTCCGTTGCGGTCGACGCGGGTGCCGAGGTGTCCGCCGGTGCGGTGCTGTACGCGGTCGACCTTCGGCCGGTGGTTGTCGCCGCCGGCGAGACACCGGCGTTCCGCGACCTGGCACGGAGCGCCTCGGGGGCGGACGTCGTCCAGCTGCAGGGCCTGCTCGGCTCGCTCGGCTTCTTCGACGGCACGGCCGATGGCACCTTCGGGCCCGCCACCGAACGGGCGGTCAAGGCGTGGCAACGATCGCTGGGAGTGACGTCCGACGGCGTGGTGCGCGCCGGTGACATCGTGTTCGTTCCCGCCCTGCCCAGCCGGGTCGTGCTCGACGACGAGCTCGTGTTCCGCGGCGCGGCACTGGCCGGCGGTGAGCAGGTGGTGTTCGCCCTGAGCCCCGAGCCGGTGTTCACCCTGACCGTGGGCACCGAGCAGGCCGCACTGCTGCCCGTCGGTACGGCGGTGCAGATCACGATGCAGGACGAGGTGTGGGACGCGGAGGCTGCCGGGCAGGAACCGGACTCGGCGACGATGGGTACCGACCAGGTGGTCGTCACGTTTCAAGGTCCGGGCGGCGCGTCGATCTGCGGCGCGGGATGTGCCCTGATCCCGGTCGAGGCCACGGGCATCCTGGCCGCCGAGGTGGTCACCGTGCCGACGGTGACCGGGGTGGTCGCACCGTCGTCGGCGCTGCGCTCTGAGCCGGACGGAGGCGTGTCGGTGGTGGCCGAGGACGGCACAGCCGTTCCGGTGCACGTGCTCGCCCAGGCCCAGGGCATGGTCGTCGTCGATGGGGTCCCCGCTGGGATGCGGGTGCGTATCCCAGCCGAGGACGTGTCACCGGCCTCGTCGTGACGCCCCTGTTGGCGGCCGACGAGCTGTCGTTCCGGTACGAGCCCCGCGCGCCGCTGTTGGAGGGCTGGTCGGCGACGTTCGATGCGGGCGAGGTGGTGGCGGTCACTGGACCGTCGGGGAGCGGCAAGTCGACGCTGTTGTACCTGCTCGGCCTGATGCTGCGTCCCACAGGCGGTCACGTCGTCGTCGAGGGCGAGCCGGTGGACCAGCTGCCGGACCGCGGTCGGGCGCATCTACGGGCGCACCGGTTCGGCTTCGTGTTCCAGGACGCCGCGCTCGACCCGACCCGATCCGTCGCGGACAACATCCTCGAGACCGTGCTCTACCGCGGCGACAGCAGAGCGGTCTCGCGGGCACGTGCCCGCGAGCTGATGGAGGCGATGGGCGTCGCGGTGCGCGCGGAAGCGAAGCCGGGTCAGGTGTCCGGCGGCCAGGCGCAGCGGATCGCGCTGTGCCGGGCGCTGCTGGGCGACCCGCGGATCGTGCTCGCCGACGAGCCGACGGGCAATCTCGACCTGGCCTCGGCCGACGTGGTGATCTCGGCCCTCCGCACCCAGGCGGACCGCGGGGCGGCCGTCGTGGTCGTGACCCATGACCCTGCCGTCGTCGCCCGGTGCGACCGCGGGGTGGCGCTGTGAGGCCGATCCAGCGGCTGCGGGACGTGGCGCGCGAGTCGTGGACCTCCGCGTGGGCGGCGCCGGTATCGACCCTGCTGACGATGGCGATGGTCGCCGGCATGTGCGCCGCCGTCCTGCTGACCTCGGGACGGACCGTCGGGGCCCAGCAGGCCGTGCTCACCACCATCGAGTCGTCCAGCAGTCGCGCGATCGCCGTTCGGGTCGACCCGACCGCCGGGCTGCGCCCCGACGTGCTGGCACGGGTGAACCGACTGGGCGGCGTCGAGTGGGCCGGTGCGTTCGGGTCGGCGACCGACGTGCGCAACGGGGCGTTCGACGGCGCGGGCACGCCCGTGGCGCTGCGGCTGGCCTGGTCAGACGACTGGACGGCCCTCGGCGTGGAGGAGCCCGGCGCCGGCGACGTGGCCGTGGCTTCGGTGGCGGCGCTGGAGCAGCTCGGCATCACGGGCGGCGCCGGCTCGGCCCTGACCGCCGACGGCGTGGCCTACGCGATCGTCGGCCCGATGGACGTGCCCGGGCAGCTCCAGGGCATGGAGCCGCTGCTCCTCGCGCCGCAGCCCACCGAGGGCAGCGAGGGGTCGTCGATCACCCTGCTCGTCGTCGTGGCGACGACGGCGGCCGGTGTCGCACCTCTAGCAGCGGCAGTCCCTGGCGTGCTCGGCGTGGCCGACCCGTCCAAGGTGGCGGTCTCGACGTCGCCCGACCTGACGAGCCTGCGCGACCTGGTGGCCGGTCAGCTCGGCGCGTTCGGACGAGGCCTCACGCTGGCGGTGCTGGGGCTGTCTGCGGTGCTGGTGGCCGTTATCGGGTGCGGCGTCGTCATGATGCGGCGTAAGGACTTCGGACGGCGACGCGCACTGGGAGCCAGCCAGTCGCTCATCGTCGGGCTGCTGCTCGCTCAGACGGCGTGGTGCGCGGTGCTCGGCGCCGGTGCTGGCAGCGCCGCAGCCCTGCTGACGCTGGCGGTGAGCGGCGACCCGCTGCCTGGATGGACCTATACCACCGGCCTCGCGATCCTCGCCACAGCCACCGCCGTGGCGGCCGGTGTGCTGCCAGCGCTGATCGCCGCGCGCCGTCAGCCGATCGTCGAACTGCGAGTGCCGTGAGAATTGCGCGGTCGGTCAGAATCCGTCGATCGTCGTGAACCAGGTGGGTGGAGGGCAGGCTATCTGGATCTCCTCGAAATCACTGCGCGACGAAACGTTGTCGATGGCCGGCACCATCGCGAAGTACTGGTCTGCCGTAGCGAACGTGTCGATGAACGTCTGCTTCGATGGCGGTTCGTCCGAACTCCAGCCGTGCTCGACCATGCACTGATGGGAGGCGACCTCCTGGGCGTAGAGCTGCTCGACTTGCTCCGGTGTCCACTCGCCGTAGGTGTTGGCCTTGCGCCAGCCGGACGACTCGGCGCACTCGTGGAATGCGGCGTCCCAGGCGCTCTGCTGAGATGCATCCATCTCGGCGCTATCGATGCCGCCGCCCCATGATGGCGTCACGTCCCAGCCCGCGTCCCGCATGCACTGGACAAGCCGCACCGTGGTCGGCGCCTGCACCATGCCCTCGGGGAAGCCGAGGTCAGCAGCCGACGGGACCTCGGTAGGGCTAGGTTGCCCGGCTCCCGCACAACTTGCGGACGCGAAGGCTAGAGTTCCCAACAGCACCAGTGAGAACCAGCCTGGGCGCTCGGCGCGTGCCCGATCGGAAATCGAGCGACGTCTGCTCCTGAGTGACAAGCCAGGCCTAACTCGTGATGCAGGTTGACTGGGCCGGACTGAACCAATATGAATTGGCGCCGTCTTGCACCGCAACCCAGTTCACGTACGAGTAAGGCGACAGTCGCTTCGGATGCCCGGCGGGGAAGGCGAATGAGGTCACCGCCGCCGTCGTCCTGCTCTGCCAACTGCCGTCGCCGAAGGCCGACGAGTGCAGAGTCAACTGCGGGGTCAGGATCCCGCAGTTCATGCTGCCGGAGGCCGACGCGGCTGAGGCGGCCGATGCGCCGGCGACCAGCAGGCTCGCGGCCAGGCCTAGTGCGATCGCTGATGTGACGGGGCGTGCGGAAAGCGACACTTCGTGAACCCCTCTTCTTTGAGTTGCGACGCTCCGAACCTACTGTCGTTTCACTTCGAGTGTCAATCGGCCATGACGGAGCAATTATGGCTAGACGACAGCGGCGCATCTCAGCCCAGGGTGACCTCGACGCGGACCGTGGCGCCGGTGGGCGCGGCCGGGACGCCGGCCGTCGGGTCGAGCGCGACCCCGTCGACGACGAGGCTCGCCACCCCGTGCGAGACGTGCGCGGGGTTGCGCACCTCGATGAGGTACGTCGCGCCGCGCCAGCCGCGCCGCACCTCGAAGCCGTCCCAGCCCGGCGGGATCGACGGGTCGACGACGAGCGCGTCCAGCCCCGGCCGCACGCCCAGCACGTACTTGGTCACCGCGGTGTACATCCACCCGGCGGTGCCGGTCAGCCAGGGATTCTGCGCCAGCCCGAACCGCTCGTGGTCGCGGCCGTACACGAACTGGCAGTACGCGTAGGGCTCGGCCTCGCGCACCTCGATCTCGTCGTTCTGGCGGTACGGGCTGATCGCGTCGTAGAACGCGACGGCTTGCTCGCCGCGGCCCAGCAGCGCCTCGGCGATGATCGGCCACGCGTTGGGGTGGCTGAAGATCGCCGCGTTCTCCTTGATGCCCGGGTAGACCCGGGTGAGGAAGCCCACGGTGTCGTCCACCTGCGTGAACGCGGGCCAGTTGAGGTGGTTGCCGTAGGGCGAGGCCAGCAGCTCGTGTACGGCATCCATCGAGGCGACGCCGCGCTCGCGGCTGGTGATCCCGGCGATCACCGGCCACGCCTGGTGCTCGAGGAAGATCTTGCCCTCCGCGTTCGCCGCGGAGCCGATCAGCACCCCGTCGCGCGTGATGCCGCGCCGCCACCAGCGCCCGTCCCACAGCTCGGCGTCGGCCACCGCGGTCAGGCGCGCCAGCTCGGCCGTGTACCGCGCGACGTCGTCGTCCCCGAGCGGGCCGGCCAGCTCGAGGTAGGCACGGATCGCCCAGGCGTGCAGGAACGTCACCAGGGCGCTCTGCCCGCCGCCGAGGTTGATGCCGTCGTTCCAGTCCGCGCGCAGGCCGAGGGCGACGCCGTTCGCGCCGACCTGGGCCGTGGTGAAGTCCAGGGCGCGGCGCAGGTGCTCGCGCACCGTGGCGGGCGTGCCCTGCGCGAACGGGATCTCCAGGTCGAGGAAGGCCAGGTCGCCGGTCTCCTTGACGTACTCCACGACGGTCGGCACCAGCCACAGGTGGTCGTCGGAGCAGGTGTCCTCCAGGCCGTGGATCAGCGAGGCCCGCGAGGTGCGCGGCACGATCGTCGGGGAGGGGATGTCCGGCAGCGTGGGCGCGTCGGGGTCGAAGTCCGCGGGGTCGAACAGGTGCAGGCCATAGCCCGCTTCGGTCTGCGCACGCAGCAGCTCGACGATGCGCTGCCGCGCCTTGGTCGGGTTCGCGTGGATCACGCTCATGCAGTCCTGGGCGGTGTCGCGATAACCCAGCCCGGTGCGGCCACCGACCTCGACGAACGAGGCGAACCGCGACCACACCACGCACGTCTCGGCCTGCAGCAGGGTCCAGGCGTTGATCAGGGTGTTCATGCCCTGGTGCGGGGTGTCGATGCGCAGCAGGTCCTGCTTCGCCCGCCACGAGGCGCGCAGTCGCGCCCGCTCGGCGTCCACCGTGGCCGGGTCGGCGTACTTCGCCCGCATCGCCCGCCCGGCGCCGTCCCGCGAGCCGTAGCCCAGGACGAAGGACGTCCGCGCGCTCTCGCCCGGCGCCAGCAGCACCCGGTGCGTCAGTGCGCCGCAGTGGTTGCCCGTGGTGCCCTGCGAACCCGAGCACGTGCCGCGCTCGATCGCCACCGGGTTCGACTCGTCCCGGTAGGGCCCGACGAAGGCGTCCCGCATCGCGTCGAACGACTCCGGCTCGCCCGACGACGCGAAGTAGTGGAACGTCCACGGCTCGTAGTGCGCGTCGCACTCGACGATGCCGTCCGCCTGGTCGGCGCCCTGGGAGTACAGCGACATCTGCAGGTTCTGGTTGTCCACGGTGATGGTGTGGAAGCTGAACTCCACGTACCCGGTCATGGTGAGCTCGCGCTCCCGGTCGGTGGTGTTGGTCAGCGTGACGTCCCACACCTCGGCGTCGTCGTCCAGCGGGACGAACACGGTCTGCACGGCGTCGATGCCGCGGTAGGACGCCTCGAAGGTCGTGTAGCCGAGGCCGTGCCGGGCCGTCCAGCGGCCCGCGCTGCCGTCGTCCGGCACCGGCGCCTCGGGGTCGGCGAGGAACGGCTTGCCCACCGGCTGCCAGGACACCGACCAGAAGTCCCCGTCGGCCTCGTCGCGCAGGTAGACGTACTTTCCGGGCCGGTCCAGTGGTACGCCGTTCTGCCGGAACCGCGTGACGCGGCCGGTCTGCGGGCTGCGGTAGTAGGAGTAGCCGCCGCCGTGGTGGGCGATGACGGTGGCGAAGTCCTTGCCCCCGAGGTAGTTGGTCCAGGAGACCGGCACGTCCGGGCGCTCGACGACGTACTCGTCGGCGGCGGTGTCGAAGTGGCCGTAGCGCACGGTGGCGTCCTTGTCGTCGTCGGGGTCGGACCGGCCGGGGTCAGCCGCCGGCGGTGGCGAAGCCCGCCAGCCAGTCGAGCATCTCGCGGGCCTTGTCCGGGGTGTCGGCCTCCACCACCATCCGCAGCACCGGTTCCGTGCCGGAGAACCGCAGCAGCGCCCAGTTGTCGCCCTCGAGCAGGATCTTCGTGCCGTCCAGGTGGCTGACCCCGGTCACGGGGTAGGGGCCGATGTGGGTGAGCGGCGTCGACTCGAGCCGGCGCGGCACCGCGACCCGCATCTCCGGCGTCGCCGGCACGCCCGCCTCGAGGGTGTGCAGCCGCCCGGTGATCGCGTAGACCTCGTCGCGCAGCTGCGAGATCGGCTTCCCGGTCCGGGCCAGCATCTCGACGACCAGCGCGCACGCGAAGATGCCGTCCTTGCCCAGCAGCCAGCCGCGGATGGTCAGGCCACCCGACGACTCCCCGCCCAGCAGCGCGCCGATCTGCTCCATGCCCGCGGTGACGTGCTTGAAGCCGACCTTGACCTCCAGGGACTGCTCGCCGAAGTGCGCGGCCAGTCGGTCGAGCAGGTGGGTGGTGGCGAGGTTGCGCACCACGCCGCCGCGCTCGCCCCGCACCTCGTGCAGGTACCAGTACAGGAGCAGCAGCAGGTCGTTGGACGAGACGTACCCGCCGGTCTCGTCGACGATGCCGATGCGGTCGGAGTCGCCGTCGGTGGCCAGGCCGAGGTGGTAGCGGCCGGCGCCGGTGCGGATCATCTCCATCAGGGTGGACAGCCGCGCCAGGTCCGGTGCGGGCGCGATGCCGCCGAACAGCGGGTTGTGCGCCTCGTGGATGAACTCCGCCTGCACCCGCATGTCGGACAGCACGGTGCCCAGCGTCAGCTGGCTGGTGCCGTACATCGGGTCGACGACGACGCGCAGGTTCGAGCCCCGGGCCGCCTCGACGTCGATGATCGTCTCGATCGCGTCGACGTACGGCCCCGTCAGGGTGCGCTCGACGACGACCCCCGCGGCCCGCGCCAGGTCGATGTCCAGGGTGATGACGTCGTGCACGCTCATCGCGTTGGCCTCGTCCTGGAACCGGTCCGTCTCGTCGTCCAGGGGCAGCGAGCCGTCGGCGCGGAACACCTTGATGCCGTTCCACTCCGGCGGGTTGTGGCTGGAGGTGACGATGATCCCGTAGGCGGCGCCCAGGTACGGGGCGGCGAAGGTGACCAGCGGGGTGGGCACGTCGTCGGGCAGCAGCGTGACGCCGATGTTGTTGCCGGCGAACACCTCGGCCGCGGCGATCGCGGACTCGCGGGACAGGAACCGCCGGTCGCCGCCGATGACGACGCCCTGCGGCTCCAGGTCGCGGCGGACCACCTCGTTGGCGATGGCCTGGGACAGCCGCCGCACGTTGGCCAGGGTGTAGCCCTCGCCGATGACGGCGCGCCAGCCGCCGGTGCCGAAGACGATGGCCGTGTCGGTGTTCTTCTTCGGCACGAACAGGCGCTTGAGGACGATGTCGGCCGCGACGGCCAGCTCGTCCGGGGTGTTGATGCCCTGGACCTCGTCGGTGTCCTCGATGCGGTAGCTGGTGATGCGGCCGCCGCGGGCGATGACGCGGCGGGCCAGGTCGGTCAGCCGGTGCTCGCCGGCGGCGGCCATCGCGTCCAGCTCGTCGAACAGCAGGGCGGGGGCGGCGACATAGGCGCCGACGTTGATCTCGCTCGGGCCGCCGGCGCCGACCGGCCGGTCGCCGTTCTCCGCGATGGCGACGATGCGGCCGTCGGTGCGGACCACGCGCCCGTAGGCGTCGTCGGGGTCGGGCACCGTCGCCGTGAGCACCGACAGGTCGGCGCTCTTGAGGTCGTGCCGGGTGACCAGGCCGAGCAGCGACTCCGGGCGCAGCAGCGGGGTGTCGGCGTAGGCGACCAGCACGCGGTCGACGTCGGCGCCGATCGCGGACCGGGCGGCGGCCACCGCGTCGCCGGTGCCGAGAGGGCGCGCCTGCTCGACGTACGTGAGGTCGTCGCCGAGCAGCGCGCGCACGCGGGTGTCGCCCGGGGCCACGACGACGACGATCCGATCGGCCGCGACCAGCGTGCGCACGCCCGCGACGGCCAGCTGGACCACGGTGGCGTCGCCGAGGGGCCGGGTCAGCAGGTCGCGGGTCTCGTCGTCCTGCCCGGCGGCCAGGACGACCGCCGCGCGGACGTCGGTGCTGCGGGGGAGTGCGGGGCGGGCCATGGGCACCTCGGTGATTTGTTCGGAGTCCTTCCTAACAAATCATGCCCCACCGGAGGCGGATAAGCGAGCCTGTCCCGGCTGCCGTCCGTTCGGTGCCCGAGGGCCGGCTCAGCCCAGCGCCGGGATCACCTCGCGCTCGAAGAGCTCGATCGCGCTGCGGTCGTAGGCGGCGTCGGCGAAGTAGCAGATCGCGTAGCCCAGGCCGATGCCCTGCAGGTCGGTCAGCGTGTCGACGATCTGCTCCGGCGTGCCGACCAGCGGCCCGTGCCGGAACTCCTCGGCCACGCCGGGCGCCCGGTCCGGGACCGTGCGGGAGTAGTGCTCCTCGATCCAGGCGATGTGGTCGTCGACCTCGGCCTGGGTGGCGCCGATCACCACGTTGTAGTTGGCCGAGCGGACGATCTCGTCGAACGGGCGGCCGATCGCCGTGCAGTGCTCGCGCAGCACGGCGGACTTGTGGGCGAAGCCCGCGGGGGTGCCGTCGAAGTTGGTGTACGCGGCGTGCTCGGCAGCGATCCGCAGGGTCTTGCGCTCACCGCCGCCGGCGATCCACAGCGGCGGGCCGTCCTGCTGCAGCGGCAACGGGGCCAGCTGCGCGCCGGACACCTGGTACTGCGCGCCGTCCAGGGTGGCCACGCCGTCCGTCCACAGCTGCTTCATGATCTGCACGCCCTCGTCGAGCATGGCGATCCGCTCACCCGCCCGCGGGAAGCCGTAGCCGTAGGCGCGCCACTCGTGCTCGTACCAGCCCGCGCCGATGCCCATCTCGATGCGCCCGCCGGAGATGATGTCCGCGGTGGCGGCGACCTTGGCCAGGTAGGCCGGGTTGCGGTAGCCCATGCACGTGCACATCTGGCCGAGGCGCACCCGCTGCGTCACCGCGGCGAACGCGTTCATCAGGCTCCACGCCTCGTGCACCGCTTCGCCGTTCGGCTCGGGCACGGCGTGGAAGTGGTCGTAGACCCACACCGACTCCCAGCTGTCACCGGCATCGGCCCGCGTGACCAGGTCACGCATCACCGGCCAGTGCTCATGGGACGCGATGCCGGTGAGGTCCTGCCGCCAGCCTTGAGGGATGAACAGTCCGAAGCGCATGGCTTGCACGCTACCCGGCTCCTGCGGGGAGGATGGACCCGTGCTGCTCGCGTGGGAGTCCGACGAGGTGCGCGCCGCCGAGGCGCCGCTGCTGGCGGCCGGGGTGCCGCTGATGGACCGGGCGGCGTTCGCCCTGGCGGTGTGGGTGGCGCGCGAGCTGCGGGCCCGACGGGGGCGCGTCGGCGGGGCTCGGGTGGTGCTGCTGGTCGGCGGGGGCAACAACGGCGGCGACGCCCTGTACGCGGGTGCGCACCTGGCGCGGCGCGGGGCGGCGGTGCTCGCCGTTCTCACGTCGACCCGGGTGCACGAGGGCGGGCTCGCGGCGCTGGTGGCGGCCGGGGGGCGGGTGCTGGCAGCGCGCGACGAGGCCCGGCACAGCGAGGCCCGGGACGACGAGGCCCGGGACGACGAGACGTCGGTCGCACGGGCTGCGGACGAGGCGGCCGGGGCAGACGTGGTGCTCGACGCGCTGCTGGGCATCGGCGGGCGCGGTGCACTGCGCGGAGCCGGCGGCGGGTTGGTGCAGGCCCTGCGTGCGCGAGGGGTCGGCCTCGGCGGCGGCGCCGGGCGCGACGCCGGCGGGCCGCTCGTCGTGGCGGTTGACGTCCCGTCCGGGATCGGGGTGGACGACGGCACGCTGCCTGGTCCGGTGCTGGCAGCCGACCTCACCGTGACGTTCGGAGGCGCGAAGCCCGGCCTGCTGCTGCCGCCCGCGGCCGCCTTCGCCGGCCGCGTCGAGGTGGTGGAGGTCGGCCTGACCGGGTTGGCGCAGGTGCCACCGGCCGTCGCCCGCCTCGACCTCGACGACGTCGCCGCGCTGTGGCCGGTGCCGGGCGCGCAGGCGCAGAAGTACACCCGCGGCGTGCTCGGCGTCGTCGCCGGCACCCGGGCCTACCCGGGCGCCGCAGTGCTCGCCACGGGGGCGGCGGTGCGGGCCGGCGTCGGCATGGTGCGCTACCTGGGTGACGTCGCCGATGCCGTGCTGGCGGCCCACCCCGAGGTCGTCGTCGGGCCCGGGCGGGTGCAGGCCTGGGTGCTGGGGCCGGGCGTGGACGAGGCCGACGAGGCGCAGACCGGCCGGGTGGACCGCGCGCTCGACGAGGCCCTGCGGGCGGCGTCCCCGGCCGTGGTGGACGCCGGGGCCCTCGCGCGGCTGCCGGAGCGCGTCGGGCCGCTCGTCGTGCTGACGCCGCACGCCGGCGAGCTGGCCGCGCTGCTCGCGGCGCGCGGCGAGCGGGTGGACCGCGTGGGCGTCGAGGCCGAGCCGCTGCGCTGGGCGCGGCGTGCGCACCAGCTCACCGGCGCGACGGTGCTGCTCAAGGGTGCGGTGACGATCGTCGTCGGGCCCGGTGGCGCGGTGTACGCGCAGGCGGACGCCCCGGCGTGGTTGGCGACCGCGGGCTCCGGTGACGTGCTGGCCGGGCTGCTCGGCGCCCTGCTGGCCGGCCGCGCCGGAGACCTGGCCGACGACCCGACCCTGTTGCCGGCCCTCGCCGCGGCCGCGGCGTGCGTGCACGGCCTCGCCGCCCACGTGGCCACCCCCGGCGGTCCGGTGAGCGCCTCCGCCGTGGCCGAGGCGTTGCCGGCCACCATCGCCGCGGTGCTGGCGCGATGAGCCGGCCCGGTGCCGGCCTGCTGACGGCGGACCTCGTCGCGCGCGTGCAGGGGCTGCTCGCCGGCGCGGCCGCGGGCGGGCCGGGCCGGCGACTGCTCGGCATCACCGGCGCGCCCGGTGCGGGCAAGTCCACGCTCGCCGCGGCGGTGTGCCAGGCCTTCGCGCCGCGGGTGGTCGTCGTGCCGATGGACGGCTTCCACCTGGCGCAGACCGAGCTGGAGCGGCTCGGCCGCGCGGACCGCAAGGGCGCCCCGGACACGTTCGACGCCGCCGGGTTCGTCGCGCTGCTGCGCCGGCTGCGCGCCCCGGAGCCGGACGAGACCGTGTGGGCGCCGGAGTACCGCCGCGACCTGCGCCACGGGGTCACCGGCGCGATCGCGGTGCCGGCCGACGTGCCCCTGGTCGTCGTGGAGGGCAACTACCTGCTGCTGGACGGGTCCGGGTTCGCGCCCGTGGCCGCCCTGCTCGACGAGGTGTGGTTCGTCGCGCCGGACGACGTGCTGCGCCGCGAGCGGCTGATCGAGCGGCATCAGCGGTTCGGCAAGGCGCCGGAGGTGGCCCGGGAGTGGGTGCTCCGGTCCGACGAGGCCAACGCGCGCCTCGTCGCGCCGACCGCCGCCCGCGCCCACGTGGTGGTCGACCCGGGCTGAGGCCCGGCGGCCGACCCCGGGCTGATCGGCGCGGCTCAGCCGCCCTCGACGGCGGGAACCAGCGCTCGCGCCAGCTGCGGCTCGAGCGTGCGCACGTAGGCCGTGGTCAGGTGGGAGCCCTGCCGGTAGACGAGGACGTCACCGATGACGGGAGCGCAGGTGCCGGCGGGGCACACCCACGCCCGCAGGTCGACGACCTGGGCCCCCGCGATCGCGGCGGCCGCCAGCTGCGTCTGGCCGTCGGACCCGTCGGCGAAGGCGCAGGCGGACAGGGTGTTCCGGTGCCGTTGCACGCACTCCAGGAGGTTGGCGGGCGGGTCGGCATTGTTCGCGACGACCACCACCCGGGCGCCACCCGCCGTGATCCGGGCCCAGGTACGCACCAGGGAGTCGCGCATCAGCGCCCGCGCCTCGGCCTCGTCGTCCCGGCCCGTCCACGCGAGCACCGCCCGCTGCGCGGTGAGCACCACGTCGTAGCGTCCCGGCGCCGCGACGGCGTCCAGGCGGTGCTCGTTGTAGGCCATGCACAGGTCGAACGTGCCGCCGCCGCTGGCGCGGATCGGGACGTCCGCCAGCGGGCAGGCCGACATCAGGTAGGTGTCCAGCCGCCAGCCGCGCTCGTCGGCGATCTGCTGCAGCGCCGGGAGCCACTGCTGCATCTTCGAGTCGCCCACCACCGCCACCCGGACCTGGGCGTCGGCGGGGCCGTAGGTGCAGCTCCCGGGCGCCTGCGTGCGCAGGCTGGCGATGCACGCGTGGCCGTCGAGGCGGGCGATGTCCCGGACCGCGAGCACGGGGTCGGGGACGAGCACGTCGACCTGGTCGCGGGGAGCCGCCCAGGCCGAGGTGGCCGGGTCGTCCCCGAGCGCGGCCGCCCCGGGGGCGTCGGCGTGGGTGCGCAGCGCGACGACGGCGGCCTGGTACCGGTCGTCGAACCGGGACTGCACGCCCCAGGCCGCGAGCAGGCCGACCCCGACGCAGGCCAGCCCGACGAGGCCGGCCAGCGCGGGCCGCGCGCCGAGCCGGGCGGAGTGGTGCACCGGTGCCTCGACGAAGCGGTACGAGAGCCACGCCGGCAGCGCCGAGGCCGCCGCGACCGCCAGGCCCACCGCGGGCGGCAGCGCCCCGCCGTTCGCCAGCACGACGCCGGCGACGACCAGCAGCGGCCAGTGCCACAGGTAGAGCGAGTACGACATCGCCCCGATGCCGGTCATGGCGCGCGTCCGCAGGAAGCCGGTACCGGCGGCGCGGCCACCCGTGCCTGCGGCCAGCACGAGCGCCGTGCCCACGGTGGGGCCGAGCGCGGCGTACCCGGGGAAGGGCGTGGAGTCGGTGATCACCAGGGCCGAGACGACCACGGCGACGAGCCCGGTCCACGCCGCGACCGTCCGCCAGCGGGGGGGCAGCTGCTCGGCCCGCCCGGCGAGCACGGCGAGCAGCCCGCCCAGCGCCAGCTCCCACAGCCGGGTCGTCGTGACGAAGTAGCCCGGACCCGGGTCCACCACCGACAGCCGCACCGACCACGCGAACGACGGGACGGCGATGACCGTCAGCCCGACGAGCAGCGCCCGGGTCGTCGGGACCCGTCCGGTACGGCGACGCGCCAGGACGACCAGCGCCACCAGGAGCAGCGGCCACACCAGGTAGAACTGCTCCTCCACCGACAGCGACCAGAAGTGCTGCACCGGGCTCGCTGCGGCGCCCTGCGCCAGGTAGTCCACCGACTGCTCGGCGAGCCGCCAGTTGACCACGTAGCCGGCCGCCGCGGCGATGTCGCCGCCGATCGTCCGCCACCGGGTGGCCGGGAGCACCAGCAGGGTGAGCGCCGCGGTGACCACGAAGACGAGCGCCGTCGCTGGAAGCAGTCGCCGGGCGCGCCGGGCGTAGAACCGGCCGAGGTGCAGCCCGCCCGTCGCCGCCACCTCGCGCAGGATCAGCCCGGTGATGAGGAAGCCGGAGACGACGAAGAACACGTCGACCCCGACGAAGCCGCCGCGCAGGAAGGGCAGCCGGGCGTGGTAGCCGAGCACGAGGAGCACGGCGAGCGCGCGCAACCCCTCGATGTCCGCCCGCCGCGTGTCCACCCGGTCTCCTGCTACCACGGACCGCACCGTAGCCCGAAGGCCGGTCGGGCGCCGCCGCCCGGCGCGGCGGCCCGGCGGCGCGCGGTGAGACACTGGCGGCCGTGAGCCGCTTCCCCGCCCGAGCCGTCATCGACCTGGCCGCGATCCGCGACAACGTGCGCTCGCTGGCCGCCCACGCCCCCACCGCCCAGGTGATGGCCGTCGTCAAGGCCGACGCCTACGGGCACGGCCTGGTGCCGGTGGCGCGCGCCGCGCTCGCCGGCGGCGCCACCTGGCTCGGCACCGCGCAGGTGGCGGAGGCGCTGGAGCTGCGCGCCGCGGGGATCGTCGGGCCGCGTGTGCTGACCTGGCTGTACGCGCCGGGAGCCCCGCTGGCGGAGGCGCTCGCGGCGGACGTGGACGTCTCGGTCGCGGCGCCGTGGGCCGTGGACGAGGTGGTCGCCGCCGCCCGCGCGACCGGCCGCACGGCGCGCGTGCACCTCAAGATCGACACCGGCCTCGGCCGCAACGGCGTGCTGCCCGGCGCCTTCGGGGACATCGTGCCCGCCCTGCTGCGCGCCCAGGCCGAGGGCGCGCTGCGACTGGTGGGCGCCTGGTCGCACCTCGCGTTCGCCGACGAGCCCGACCACCCCACGGTGCGCGCCCAGGAGGAGGTGTTCACCGCGGCCGTCCGCTCGCTGGAGGCCGCCGGCGCCGACCTCGAGGTGCGGCACCTGGCGAACTCCGCGGCGACGCTGACCCGGCCCGCGGCCCACTACGACCTGGTCCGCCCGGGGCTGGCGGTCTACGGCCTGTCGCCGGTGCCGCAGCTCGGCGGCCCGGCGGCGTTCGGCCTGACGCCGGCGATGACCCTGCAGGCCGAGCTGGCGACCGTCAAGGCGGTGCCGGCGGGCCAGGGCGTCTCGTACGCCCACCGGTACGTCACGGACCGCGCGACGACGCTCGGCGTGGTCCCGCTCGGCTACGCCGACGGGATCCCGCGGCACGCATCGGGCACCGGTCCGCACCTCGGCGGCCCGGTGCAGAGCGGCGGGAGGCGGCTGGGGGTGGCCGGCCGGGTGTGCATGGACCAGTTCGTGCTCGACCTCGGCCCGGACGCGGCCGAGCACGCCGGTGACGTGGTCACGCTGTTCGGCCCGGGCGCGGACGGCGAGCCCACCGCGCAGGACTGGGCGGAGGCCGCCGGCACCATCAGCTACGAGATCACCACCCGGCTGGGCGCACGGGTGCCGCGGGTGTACGTGGACGGGACGGGCGGGCGCGCGACGAGCGCGGGCGACGAGGCGGTGGCCGGGTGACGGGCGGGCCGTTGCTGGGTGGCCCGGTGACGGGCGGGCCGCCGACCGTGCGCCTGCCCGACGCGGAGGCCACCCGCGCCTGGGGGCTCGCCCTGGCCGGGCTGCTGCGGGCCGGCGACCTCGTGGTGCTCACCGGGGACCTCGGCGCCGGCAAGACCACCCTGACCCAGGGCATCGGCGCCGGCCTGCACGTGCGCGGCCAGGTGGCGTCGCCCACGTTCATCATCGCCCGCGAGCACCCGCCGCTGCAGCGCCCGGACGGCAGCCTCGGCCCGGGCCTGGTGCACGTCGACGCCTACCGGCTGGGCTCCCTGGACGAGGTGGAGGCGCTCGACCTGGACTCCGCACTGGACGAGTCCGTCACGGTGGTCGAGTGGGGCACCGGCTGGGTGGAGCCGCTGGCCGACGACCGGCTGGAGCTGACCCTGCGCCGCCCGCGCGGAGCGGTGGACCCGCACGACGACGAGCCCGCCGACGCGGGGGAGCGGGTGCTCGAGGTCCGGGCGGTCGGCCCGCGCTGGGCCGGGGTCGCGCTGCCCGGCCTGGACCCCGTGGCAGGCTGAGCCCGTGCCGATCCTCGCCCTGGACACCTCGTCGGCGGTCGCCGTCGCCGTGCTCGACGACTCCGGCGCCGTGCTGTCCCGCGGCGCCGACTCCGGGCAGCGCCGGCACGCCGAACAGCTGGCCCCGATGATCGTCGCCGCCCTGGCCGAGGCCGGCGTGGACCGCCGCGAGCTGACCGCGGTGGTCGCCGGCACCGGCCCCGCGCCGTTCACCGGCCTGCGCGTCGGGCTGGTCACCGCCCGCACGCTGGCGCTGGCCCTGGACGTGCCGGTGTGGGGGGTGTCGTCCCTGGACGCGTTGGCGGCACCTGCCCTGCGCGCGGCACGCGAGCGGGGGGACGACGACGCCCGTGTGCTCGTCGTCACGGACGCCCGCCGCCGCGAGGTGTACTGGGCGCTGTACCGGGCGGACGCGGTGCACGGCGGGCCGCTGGACGTGGGGCCGCTGCTCGGACCGGGCGTCGCGCACCCCGCGCAGCTGGCGGCCGACGGGGTGACGGAGGGTGCCGCGCTCGTCGGGCGCGGCGCCGTGCTCTACGCGGCCGAGCTGGGTCGGGTAGCCCTACTGACGCCGGGTGCGGCTCCGACCGACGCGGCTCCGACCGACGCGGCTCCGCACGACGTGGCGCCGGCCGAGGCACCCGCCGACCCGGACCCCGCGGAGCTGGGCCGAATCGCGCTCGCCCGCGCCGCCGCCGGCGTCGAGCAGCCCACCGAGCCGCTGTACCTGCG
>Ga0302263_10000212_pt1 | contig 23351 bp, 21 predicted proteins | sample II_Fen_N1_4_FD_194564 | JGI IMG/M metagenome (GOLD analysis project Ga0302263, IMG submission 194564) | Peat permafrost microbial communities from Stordalen Mire near Abisko, Sweden - II_Fen_N1_4 | ecosystem: Environmental > Terrestrial > Soil > Wetlands > Permafrost | place: Sweden: Abisko... | reverse complement strand
TCCAGCGACTCGCGGAGCTGCGTCTTGACGGTGTTCTCGCTGGTGCCGAGGGTCTCGGCGACGTCCCGTACTGACATGTCAGCGTAGTAGCGGAGCACCACGGCAGCACGCATCCGGGGCGCGAGCCGGTCCACGCACGACAGGAGGGTGAGGCGCTCGTCCTCGTCCGTGAAGCGCGCCGGCCGGTCCGGGACGACGTGGAGCTGGACGACCCGCGACGAGCTCCGCCGCGCCCCCAGGGCCTTGTTGGTCGCGATGCGCAGGAGCCACGGCCGGAGCGCGCGGTCGTCCCGCAGCTGGTCGCCGCGGTCGAGCGCGGTCAGCAAGGTGTCCACCACCACGTCCTCCGCCGCCGCCCGATCCCGGAGGATCAGGTACGCCACGCCCTGGATCTCGCGCCCGAACCGGTCCAGGAGGTCATCGAGGACCTCCGGTCGGTGGCGCCGCAGGGCTTCCACGGTCATTTCGGGCGCTTCCCCCCAGTTGGTCGGCGGCATTGGGCGACCGCTTCGAAGGGTAGATGCACGGGCGTGCCGATTCGGGTGACTCGCGCACGGCGTCCTCCGCCGTCGATCGCGGTGCAGGGGCACGCGGCGCAATACGCGACGCAGCAGGGATGGACGCCCGTGGTATACCGCTCCCAAGGCCGAGCCGCCGTCCACGGCCGGGCAGCGTCGCCGGTCCCCAGGGGAGGAGGCCGCGTGTCCCCGCAGCCGCTCGTCTACGTCCATGGGGCGGGCCCCATGCAGCCGGCGCCAGCATTCAAGCACGAGCTGGACACGATCCTGTTCGGGCAGGACATGCCGACCACCCGCGTCGGCTACTACGCGGACGTGCGCTGGCCACCGGGCGGCCGCCCCGGCGGGGCGGGATTCGCCGGCGCGGCCGGCTCGGCGGGCGTGCCCCGTCAGCGCCGCGCGACCGCCATCCGCCGCGCCGCGGACCCCGGCGTGAGCGCCCGCGCCGCTGCCACCGAGATCCTCGCGGCGACCCTGAAGGGTCCGGGAGGCGTCGGGTTGGCGGCGGGCGGCCCCGACGAGGCGGCCATCGCCAGCGCCCGGAAGCTGGTGGAGCGGCTCTACCGCAACGCGGACCGCGTCGCCGCGATCTCCCCGGCGTCGGCCGCCGCCCCCGCGGTCGGGCTGGCCATGACTCCGGTGATCCCGGACCCCATCTTCCGGTTCATCGTCGGCAAGTTCGCGAGCGACGTCCTGGACTACCTCTTCGGCCCGTCCACGGAGGCAATGCGCGCCCCGGTCCGCGCGGCGCTCCTGGCCTCCCCGCGGCCCAGGGTGGTCGTCGCCCACAGCCTGGGCACGATCATCACGTACGACGTCCTCTCGGAGCCCGCCCTGGCCGGTCTCGACATCGACCTGCTGGTCACCCTCGGCTGCCCGCTCGGCATCGCTAACGTCCAGCAGCGCCTGCGCGACGGCAAGGGGCGCCCGCACCCCGTCCCGCCGGAGGTGCACGGCTGGGACAACTTCGCGGACCGCTTCGACCCGGTTGCGCTCGACAACACGCTCCACGACGAGTTCACGCCGCCGCCGAACTTCGCGCGCGACCACGAGGTCAACAACCCGGCCCGCAACAACCACGACCTGGTGGGTTATGCGTCCATCGCGAGCGTCCGGGCCGCCATCGCCGCGGCGGCGGGGTAGGGCCGGCCATGCGCGTCCGCGTGCCGCTCATGATCCAGGACCCGGAGATCTCCAGGCTCCCGACGGACCGCCTCGTGGAGGACTGGCTGGGGCTGGCCGAGGACCACTATCTCGACGGGCCTGTCACCCCGCGCGTCGCGGTCGTGGACCTGGACCCCACGACCGAGGTGCTGGCGCCCGCGGCCGTCTTCGAGCCGCCGTCCGGGCGCCGCACCTTCGGCAGGTACCGGGTCGACAAGCGAACCGTCGCCTCATCGCACTTCATCCAGGTCAGCGTCTTCGGCACGGTCATGCGCACGGTCTACCTGTACGAGGAGCGCGACACGCTGGGGCGCAAGGTCGCGTGGGCCTTCGACGGACCGCAGCTGCTCGTCGTTCCGCGCGCGGGCTGGCTCGCGAACGCCTACTACGAGCGCCGGTCGCGGAGCCTCCAGTTCTTCTCGTTCCGGGCGCATGGGAAGCTCGTCCACACCAGCCTGTCGCGCGACATCGTTGCCCACGAAACGGCCCACGCGCTCATCGACGGCATCGACCCCGACCTGTACGACGCGCTCGATCCCCAGGCCCTCGCGCTCCACGAGGGCGTGGCGGACCTGACGGCCGTGCTCATCGCCTTCCGCAGCCCGAGGCTGCGCAAGGCCGTGCTGGACCGCACCGACGGCTCCATCGAGCAATCGACCAGCTTCAGCTCCATCGGCGAGCAGTTCGGCCGGGCCATCGACCCCGCCGGGCACGCGGGCTGGCTGCGGAACCTCCTGGACGACAGCGCGCTCGACCCGCACGGAGACCCGGCTGCGGAGCCCGAGCCGCACGCGTTGTCACAGGTGCTGACCGGCGCCCTGTACCGCTTCCTCGTCGAGCTCCACCGCGACTACAAGGAGCGGCTCTCGGAGCGCCGCCACGAGACCACGTTCGCCGTCTCGGGGCGCGCGCTGTGGGCCGCGTCCGAGCAGTTCAAGCGGATGATCCTGCGCGGGCTGGACTACCTGCCACCGGGTGAGATCACGTTCGCCGACTACATCCGCGCGATCCTCGCGGCGGACCAGGCCTCGTTCGAGGACGATCGCTGGCGCACCTGGATCCGGGCCGAGTGCGCCCGGCGCGGCATCGTGGCGGCCGAGGGGGACCTGGACGTCACGACGAACGCGGAGCACCCCTCGCTCGCCACGCTGGACCTCGACGGCGTGGCCACCAGCGAGTGGGTGGCCTACATGTTCGCCGAGGGAAACCGCGACCTGCTGATGATCCCGGCCGACGCCACGTTCGAGGTCCTGCCGAGGATCGTGGTCAACAAGCGGTTCGAGCTGCCCGAGACGGCGCTCGAGCGGGCGGCCGGGGCCGGCGCGGATGCCACGGCCGAGGCCGCGGCGGCGCAGCCGCATCCCCTGGGCCACGATGCGCCGGACGAGGGGACCACCCCGGTCAGGGAGCTGCTGTTCAAGGTCCGCTGGAGCGTCACGGAGCCCAACCCGCCCGACCTGGGCGCGACGACCCGGCGCGTCCAGACGGGGACGACGCTGGTCATCGACTGGGACCGCCGGCTGGTGCGGTCCTGCCTGGGGCCGCGGGACCTGGAGCATCGCCGCCCCGCCCGCGACGCCGCCTTCCGCCGGCTCGTGGAGGCGGGCCTCGTCGAGCTCTCCTCGCCGGACGACCCCGCGGCCGTCCGCCAGACCCTGGGCACCGGCGTGGAGGCCGTGGTGACCGACGGGATCCTCCGGGTCAAGGGCACGGGGCGCCTGCTCCACGTGGCGCGGGAGGCCGGCGATGTCTGACCTCGTCGTCCGCGTCTACAACGTCCGGTTCGGCGACGCCGTGCTGGTGTCCATCCCGGACGAGGAGAACGGCGCCGCCGTCGAGCGCCACATCCTGTTCGACTTCGGGAACGCCCTCAGCCGCCAGGGCGGCGTGGACGACGTGCTCGTGCCGGTCGTCGACGACCTGATCGCGCGCCTGGGCGGCGCCCCGCTCGACCTGTATGTCATGACCCACGAGCACCTCGACCACGTCCAGGGGCTCTTCTACGCCAAGGAGGTCCACGGCAAGACCGTGGGCGCGAAGCAGGCCTGGCTGACCCGCTCGGCGGACCCGGACTACTACACGACCCACCCCGACGCCAGGCGCAAGCGCGTCGCGGCGCTCATGGCCTACCGGACGGCGGTCGCGCACCTGCCGGCCGCCGCCATGGCGTCGCCGTTCCTGTCGATGCTCATGGCGACCAACGACCCGCGTTCGACGACCAAGTGCATCGACTATCTGCGGGAGCACCTCGCCCCCGCGGACGGCGTGCACTACGTGGACCGGACCACCGACATCTCGGCCCTCCAGCCGGTCGCGTCCGCCCGCGTCACGCTCCTGGCCCCGGAGGAGAACACGGCCGACTACTACGGGCGGTTCGCGGCGCTCGCCGATGGGCTGCGCCTGGGTGATGGCGTCATGGACGACCTGGACCTCGGCCTCGAGCCCGCCGCCGACCTCCCCGAGCCGATCCCGCCGCGCGGCGTGGACGCCGGAGCGTTCTACAACCTGCTCGACGTCCGCCATTCGAACGCATCGTCCACGATGCTCGCCATCGACAAGGCGTCGAACAACACCTCGGTCGTGCTGCTGCTCGAGTGGAAGGGCTGGCGGCTCCTGTTCACCGGCGACGCCGAGAAGCCGAGCTGGCGGAAGATGGACTCGCTGGGCCTTGTCTCGCCGGTCCACTTCCTCAAGATCAGCCACCACGGCAGCGAGACGGGCATGCCGCCGCCCGACGTGCTGGACAAGCTGCTGCCGGTGCCGGCACCGGGCGCTCCGCGGCCGCGAGCCGCCGTGTCCACGTACCCCGGCAACTACCCGGGCGTCCCCAACGAGCAGACGCTGACGGGCCTTCGTGCGCGAGCGGACGTGTCGTCGACGCTGGACCTCGCGCCGGGCCAGGGGTTCATCGAGCTGCGCTTCGCCGACACCGGGCCGCCGTAGCGGCACGCCGCCGAGCGCTCCGCCCGTGGCAGGCCCGGTGCCGATAGGATCGGGCCATGCCCTACGACCTCCTGATCCGCGGCGGGACCCTGGTCGACGGCACCGGCGCGCCCGGGCGGCCCGCGGACGTCGGCCTGACCGGAGACCGCATCACGGCCGTCGGCGACCTCTCGGCCGTGTCCGATGCCGACGTCGCGACCGTCATCCGGGCCGACGGACTCGTGGTGGCGCCCGGGTTCGTGGACCCGCACGGGCACTCGGACTCGTCCGTGCTGCTCGACGGCGCGCTGCCCAGCCACCTGCGCCAGGGCTACACGACGCTGCTCTCGGGCCTGTGCGGCTACACGCTCGCGCCCCTCACGCCCGCGGCCCGGGCGCTGCTGGATCCGGACCTCGCCACGCGAACCCTGGACCCGGCGTGGTCCACGTTCGGGGAGTACCTCGACGAGGTGGACCGTCAGCCGCTCGCGCCCAACATGGCGTTCCTCGTGGGCCACGGGACGATCCGGGGCGCCGTCCTGGGACCCGACGACCGCGCGCCCACGCCGGGCGAGCTCGCCCAGATGGTGTCGCACGCGGAGGAGGCGCTCGATGCGGGCGCGTTCGGGATCTCCACGGGCCTCATCTACCCGCCCGGGATCCACGCGCGCCCCGGGGAGATCGCGGCGCTCGTGGCCTCTGCCGCCCGCCGCGGCGCAACCTACGCCACCCACATGCGCAACGAGGCGGCCGGCGTCGCCGCCGCCATCGACGAGGCGGTCGCCACGGCCCGCGCCGCCGAGCGGATCGCCGGCCACCCGGCCCGCCTCCAGGTGAGCCACCTCAAGGCCGCCGCCCGCGCCGTGTACGGCACGGGCGCGGCACTCGTCGCGCGGATCGCGGCGGCCCGGGCGTCCGGCCTGGACGTCGCCGCGGACCAGTACCCGTACACCGCCGCCCACACGACCCTCGCGACCGTCCTGCCGCCCGACGTCCTCGCCCTGGCCCTCGACGAGGCCGTGGCGGTCCTGCGCGACCCGGCGGGGCGCCGCCGCATCCGCGGCCGGCAGGCCGCGGGCCTTCCGGGCTGGGAGAACATCGCCGCCGACCCGGGCTGGGAGGGCCTGGTCATCGCGTTCTCGCGTTCGCGCCCGTCCTGGAACGGACGCTCGCTCGCGGACATCGCGTCGACCGAGGGCGGAGACCCGGCCGAGCTGGCGATGGACGTCCTGGCCGACGAGCGCCTGGCCGTGGACTGCGTCCTCCACTGCATGGACGAGGCCGACGTCGAGGCGATCATGACCGTGCCCTGGATCTCCGTCTGCACGGACGGCGAGGCGCGCCGGCCGGGTCACCCGGTGCTGGGCCGCGGGCACCCCCATCCCCGAGCGTACGGGTCCGCGGCGCGCGTGCTGGGGCGCTATGTGCGCGAGCGCGGCGTCCTGCCGCTGGAGTCGGCGGTCGCGAAGCTCACGAGCGTCCCGGCCGCGCAGGTGGGCCTCCACGAGCGTGGCGTCGTGCGCGAGGGCTGGTTCGCGGACCTCACCCTCTTCGATGCCTCGACAGTCATCGACCTGGCGACGTTCGGCGACCCGGGCCACTATCCGGACGGGATCCCGCATGTGGTCGTCAACGGTCGCCTCGCCGTCCGCGACGGGGCGGAGACCGGCGAGCGGCCGGGGCGCCTGCTTCGCTTCGGAGCGTGAATGGAGCAGCGGCGCCGGGCTCCCTCCGGAGACCGACGCCGCGATGCGTGGCGGTGCGTGGCGAATGGCGGGTGATCAGCCCCGGCCGGGCCCCGTCATCGGCTCGCCGAGGAAGTCCTTGCCGATGATCAGCTGGTCAACCGCGTCCTGGCCGATGTAGCAGTCCCACGCGAGCCCGTCGGCCGACCGGCCGATGCACCCGCCCGCGACGACGTCGTCGATCGCGATGGGCTCCTTCGCACCCGTGTAGTCCATGGCGCCGGAACCCGTCCCGGATCCGGCCTTGGGCCCGGCCTGGACCGGGGCATCCTCCGCGAGCGGCGCGCTGTCGAGCGTGCAGTGGTAGGTGGACCCGTCGGCGTCCAGGACGCACGAGGGGTGGGTCCCGCCGAAGATGACGGCCGAGGCCGGCATGCTCGCGGCGACCTGCCTGGGCGTGAACAGCCCGGCCGCGGCGGCCGTGGCGGTGAGCAGGAGCGCGACCGCGGCGAGCCCGCCCGCGGCCTTGAGGGTGCGGCTCCGCCGGGCCCTGCCGAGCTGCTCGCCCGTCGCGCGCTCGAGGTCGTCGCCCAGGCGGGCGAGGTCGGTGGTGGGTTCGGTGGTGGGTTCGGTGGTGGGCTCGGTGGTCATCGGAGGTCTCCGGGCTTCGGCTTGACGATGGGCGAGGGAACCGGCGCTGGGACCGGTGGACCGGGGCGGAGGAGACGCCGCAGGGCGGTGAGCCCGCGGTGGACGCGGACCCGGGCGGCACCCGGCGAGATCTCGAGCTCGCGCCCGATCTCGTCGTAGGCGGTGCCGTCCATGACCCGCAGCTCCACGGCTCGCCGCTGGGTGTCCGGCAGCATGCCGAGGGCGGCGGCCAGGTCGTCGTCCAGGCCTGCCAGCCATGTCTCGCGCGGCGCGGCGACGGACTCGGCGGCCTCGAGGCCCACGCGGCGGCGCCCGTCGCGCGGGATCGCGCGCTCGCGGACCGCGCTGGCGAGCACGTTGCGGGCGATGCCGAACAGCCAGGGCGCCGCGCCGCCGCCCTGGTCCGTGAACCGGTCCCGCCCGAGCCACGCCCGGGAGAACGTCTCCGCGGTCAGCTCGAAGGCCGCCGTCGAGTCGCCCGTCCGGCGGAGGAGGAAGGCGTGCACACGCACGACATGGCGGTCGTACAGGACGCGGAACGCCGCCGGGTCCCGCCGCGCCACGCGCAGCAGGCCGGCGTCATCGAGCGCGTCGTGTCGGCCGTCATGGGTCATGAGGTTCCTCCGGATGATGCGTGGTCTCACCCGTACATCGCTCGGCGTGCCGCCAGTGTTACGTCGCGCCGGGAACTGCGCCGATAGACTGCCCCATGCCCAGCCGCCCCGAGACCGCCGTCGAGACCCCAGCCGTGGCCCGTCTCCCCGGCGGCGACCTGGGTTACACGCTCCGGCGCTCGCCGCGGGCCACGCGCCTGCGGGTGACGATCCACCCGGGGCGAGGCGTGGTGGTGACCGTGCCACCGGCGGCCCGCCGGGGCTGGGCCCGGCCCGAGCCGCTCATCACCCGGTTCCTCGCGGAGCGCGAGCCCTGGGTCCGGCGCCATCTCGCCCGCCAGGCCGCCACGCGCACCCGCCTCGACGATCGCCTGCCGCTTGGCGAGGGGCGCCTGGTCCCATATCGCGGCCAGCCGCACCGGGTCAGGGAGGAGCCCGCGCCAAAGGGCATCCGCCGGAGTCGCGTGTCGCGCGTGGGCGCGGAGGACGGTGACGAGCTGGTCGTCCAGCGGACGACACGCGACCGACGCCCCACCGCCACCATCCTGGAGGCCTGGTTCCGTGAGCGTGCCCGCTCGGATCTCGCGCGCGCCCTCGAGCGCCACGCGCCCGCCCTCGGCGTGACGCCGGCGAGCATGACCGTCCGTGACACGACCAGCCGTTGGGGGAGCTGCTCGCGGAAGGGCGCCCTCTCCTTCTCGTGGCGGCTGGTCCTGGCCCCGCCGGAGGCGCTCGACGCGGTCGCTGCCCACGAGCTGTGCCACCTGCGCGTGTTCGGCCACTCGGCGCCGTTCTGGGCGCTGCTCGCGACGCGCGTCCCGGACTACCTCACGTGGCGCCGCTGGCTCCGCCGCCACGCCCCGGAGCTGCACGCCGCCCTGGACTGAAGGCGGACCGTGCGACCGGCGGCCGGGACCGAAACCGTGCCCCGCGAGGAAACCAAACCGGGGCCGTCGTTCGTCACAGGGGCGCCCACCGCCCGTTCACTCCGCACCCCTTCGTTCGAGGTCCCATGTCCCCGCGGTTCGCGCCGGCGCTCGTCGCCTCCCTCGCGCTCGTCGTCGCCGCCGGCTGCGCCGGCGCCACCCCTGCCACCCCGTCGACCACGTCACCCGCCTCGCTCCCGGCCACGCCCATCGCACACGCGCCGGATCCGACCCCCTTCCCGGTCCCCGCTCGGACGCCGGTCCCCGCGCCCGCCGCCACCCCGGACCCCGGCGACGTCGGCGACGTCGACGGCGCGAAGGGCGGCCCGGAGCTGACCATCGAGCAGGTGGATGCCGACACGATCCAGGCCACCATCAAGGACCCGACCGCCAAGGCGTGGCGCCTGGTCGTCGCGGGCACCGGCGAGCTGGGCGACGACCGCTGGGAGATCGCGGTCGAGACCGGCGACGTCGGCCCCGTCATCTCCGCCACCGAGATCCGCGGCGGCAAGATCGTGGACGTCCTGGACCTGACCGGGTTCGCGGACGGCACGGCGGCGGCCGGCGGCTGCCACTCCACCCTGCCGGTCTGCCTGGACTCGGACGGCTTCAAGCTCCCGGACGGCGACGGCCTGTTCTCGGTCCGCCTGCACCTCCCCCAGGCCCACGTGCCGCTGGTGATCCGCGGCGGGGCGGCGGCCTGGGACGGCGAGCCGTTCGTGCTGGGCCCGTGGCACGACACCGAGCCGTTCCCCTGGGGCGAGGGCTGAGGCCGTCGCGCCCGGGTCCATCGCGGACACGACGACGCCCGCCTCTCGCGAGGCGGGCGTTTCGATTCGCAGGGAGGCGCGCGACTGGCCGGGGGAGCCGTGGCGCCTGGAGCGCCCGAGGGCTTCATGGCAGGGCCGAGGCTGCCGCGCTCCAGGCGTGCGGGAGCATGACGGCTCGAACGCCCCCTGGAACCCGCGTCAGCGGCGACGCGCCTTGGGGCCCGCCTTGGCGGTCCGGCTCGCGGGTCGCGGCGGCCACGGCGGCGTGCCCTCCATGCGATCGGGCCGCGTCTCCGGGCGGCGGTCACCAGCGGCTTGCCCCACGGCGGCGGCTGCGGGTATTGACACCCTGACCAGCCGGAGCGCCAGCACCGGGCACGAATCCGCGGCGCGCCTGGCGAGATCCACCAGGTGCAGCGGGACATTGCCGGCGGCGATGACCGGATAGCCCCACTCGTCGAGGTCGATGCCCTCGGGCAGCAGCTCCGCGCAGGTGCCGTACGCGTCGCACGTGATCCGGTCGATCTCGAGCCGTATCCCCGAGTCCAGCGCCCTCGGGCCGCTCATGCCGTGGCCACGGCGGCAGCGCGCCGCAGGGAACAGCGGCGATGGTGCTGGTGCGAGGCCCAGTCGGCCTCGTACACGCGCAGCGAGCTGGCCAGCAGACCCGTGGCGCCGTCGGGCATCCGGCAGGCACCGCGCCCGGCGATCGACTGCGACCAGCCGCGCAGCCGCGTGAGGTCGTCCCGGTGCGCCTGACCGGTCGCGATCCGCGCCGATGAGTCGGCGATCGCACGCAGGCCGAACACGCACGGGCCACACTGGGCCGCGCTCGAGCCGGCCATGTAGTCCATGATCCGCGCCGTGGTGGTGACGCCGCAGGTGTCATCGCCCAGGAACGCCACGACGCCGGCGCCGAATCCCGAGCCTTGGGCGCGCAGCACGGCGGGGTCGAGCGGGAGGCTCCACGCATCGGTGCCGGCCACGATGCCGCCGAAGTAGCCGCCCAGCAGGACCGGGCCTCCCTCCGACGCGACGCCAACCAGCCGGGCGAGCTCGCCGATCGTGGTGCCGAAGTCGATCTCCAGCACGCCGGGACGCGCACCGCCGGTCGCGGTCACGAGCGCGGTCCCCGGGGTCCCGGCGCGGCCGGCCTCGCGGTACCACGCGTCGCCGAAGCGCGCGACGAGCGCGACGTGAGCCAGGCTCTCGACGTTCTGGACCAGCGTGGGCCTGCCGCCGATGCCCTTCTCGAACGGGCGCGGGGGCACGGTGACCGGACGCGGGTCGCCCGTGTTGACGAAGTGGACCGCGGCCGACTCCTCGCCGGCCACGTAGGACACCGGCGGACTGACGATCGTGGTCGGGACGCGCGGCAGCGTGCGCGAGCGCTCGGCCGCGCGCTCGGCCAGCGCGTGCTCGAGGGCCGCCCTCGCCCGTGAGTGCTCCGAGCCGACGTAGAGCACCGCCCGCTGGGCACCGACGGCTTCGACCGCCAGCTCCAGCCCGTCGAGCACCAGGTGCGGGCGCGATGCCATCAGCACCCGGTCCTTGTGGCTCAGGGGCTCGCCTTCGGCCCCGTTGGCCAGCACGACGGCGTCGCCGTTCGCCCGCCCGGCGACCGAGCCCCACTTGCGGCCCACCGGAAACCCGGCTCCCCCGCGGCCGAGCAGCCCGGCGGAATCCAGCATCCCGATGAGGTGCGCACGGTCCGCCCGGCCCGGCAGGTCGCCGAGCCGTGCGCGGTGGCCGGCGAGAGGCTCCGCACCGGCGGCGGGCGAGGGGCCCGCAAGCACGCGGGGGATCACCGGTCGTGCCCCCTGCGGGTCGCGTCTTCCCAGGAGGACGTCAGGACCGCATCCTCGAGGCGCCCGCGGTTGGCGTCCCAGACCGAGATCCGGAACAGCAGGCAGGCCCCGACGGCGCCGACGCTGATCCCGCCCACGGCCAGCATCCAGGGCGAGCCGGCATCGCTGCCGGCGAGGAAGCTGTGGGCGAGGGCGAGCGGCCACATCGCGTAGCTGGTCCAGTGGATCGCCCGCCATAGCGGCTGGGGCATTCGCGATCGGAGGAGCCCCGTGATGATCAGCGCGATGAACAGGTACATCGACACGACACCCATCGCCACGGGCAGCGGTCGGTAGGTCGAGGCAAGGGGGACGATCGCGGCGGCCAGGCCCAGCTTCGCGAACGGATCCAGCACGGCGGCCGTGACGTGGACCACGGTGAACACGATCGCGAGCAGCGAGATGCGCCGGTGCATCTCGAGGTTGAAGAACCGTGGCCACGACTCGTGCCGGAAGCGCGCCATGGTCAGCAGGCCCAGGCACACGGACGCCGTCACGATCAGCAGTGAGACGACACCGGAGCCTCGAGTGACGAACCACAGGACCTGGTCGAACATGGGGTGGGCTGGCTCCTTGCGGCGCGGCTGGGCAGCGACGGGGCGGCGGGCTCGTCCGCCGCCGAACGTCGCGTCAGGAGCCGCCGGTGACGGCGTGCGAGCGGTGGCGAGTGATGGTGGGCGGCGTGATCGGCTGCTGGTTGGACCTGGAGAACGGGCTGACCGTGCCGCCCTGGGTGCCGGACTGGTTGGTCTGGCCGGAGGTGCCGGTGTTGCTCGTGGGATCGACGCCTTGCCCATCGAGGCCGCCCTGCTGGTCGGCTGCGTTGACGGTCGTGGTCGAGCCGGTGTAGGTGAAGGCGGCCGCGAAGCCGAACACGCCTGTCGCAGCGATGCCCAGCGCCGCGGCGCCGAGCGTCATCGACTGCAACCGGCTGTCAGCGCGGGAGCGGGCCTGGACGCGAGTGGGGATGGTCGGGTTCACAAGGAGGAGTCTCGGGCCCGATTCTTCGGAATCCATGACAACCGAGATGTGGAACTTCACAGACGGCAGCGCGCGCGTTTACGGGACGAGGGCGCCCGGCGGTGTGCGGCGCAGCCGGCGGTGTGCGGCGCATACGCACGCAGGGGCCGCCGTGGCCCAACGTCGAGCCATCCACCTTGGCGCCCCGCGGACTGCCACACCGACGGTGTGGGACCTCGCCCCCGGATGGGGGAGTCTCGTCCGCGAGGGAGAGGGTTGCTGGTGGGCCGGGGCAGAATCGAACTGCCACAGCCGAAGGCGAGGGTTTTACAGACCCTTGGGCTCACCACCTGCCCGACCGACCCACGAATGGTGGAGATGAGGGGACTCGAACCCCTGGCCTCCGCGATGCGAACGCGGCGCTCTCCCAGCTGAGCTACATCCCCACGGGGCCACACCCGACAGATCGGGTGGACCGGCGGGAGAGTGTACCACGCGATCCGCGTCGTTCCGGCGCGGGCCGTGGCCAGACTCGCGCGATGCTCCACGTGGCGCGGCCGGCCGCGTTCGCCGCGGTTCCGGCCGCTGCTCGAGCCGCTGCCGGGGGTCGCGACGGGCGGTCGCGATGGTGGGGCGATGCGACCTCGCGGAGGCGAAGGTGCCGCTGCTCGCCCGGCGCGCCGTCGTCCTCGGGTGCGCTCCGCCGCCCGGGTCCGTGACCCGAGCGGCGCAACGGGCGGCCGTTCGACGCTTGACCACGGTGAACATGCGTTCTATTGTGGGACGTCCGATGGCCCGCACGTCCGACGTCTCCGAGGCACTCGCCGCCCTCCAGGCACGCTGGGGCGCGGCCGCTCCGCGTCGCGGCGCGGACCTCGGCACGAACCGCAGCGGGAGCTCGGGCGGAGCCCTGGCGCACCCGACCGAAGGCGCCCTCGCCCGGGCGCCGATGGCCCTGCCGGGGCCCGTCGAGGTGCCCGTCAGCGAGGAGCCGGACCCCCTCGCCCCCACGCCCCTCGCGCCGGTCGTGGTGCGCCGCCCGGGGCAGCCGGCCCCGGAGGCGGATGGCCGCATCGTCCCCACGGGGTTCGCGGCGCTGGACGCCATCCTGGGTACCGGCGGCCTTCCCCGGACCGCGACCGTCGCGCTGCGCGGCGCGGCCACCTCGGGCCGGACCACGGTGGCGCTACGGACCGTCGCGGAGGCGCAGGCCGGCGGGGCGATCGTCGCGTGGCTGGACCTGGCCCGCGCCTTCGATCCCGTGGAGGCGGTCGCCCGTGGGGTCCGCCCGGAGTGGCTCGTCGTCCTGACACCGGTGGACCTCGAGGAGTCGCTCGCCCTCGCCGGCGCGCTGCTCGCGGCGCGGACGGTGGACCTGCTGGTGATCGACATCCCGGACGGGCGGGACCCGGCCGTCGCCGGCAAGCGGGTCGGGGACCGGCTGGGCCGCCTGGCGGCGCTGGCCCGGCGTGCCGGGACCCTCCTGGTCCTCCTGGAGCCCGCGAGCCTGGGCCGTGCCCTCGCCGTCGCGGTCGAGGAGGCGAGCGGTCTGCGCCTGGAGCTGCGCCGCTCCGGCTGGATCCGGCTGGGCCGGGACGTCGTGGGGCAGCGGAGCGTCGTGGAGATCGCCCGCAACCGGTACGGCCCGCCCGGCCGCCGCGCCACCCTGGAGATCCTCTACGCGGAGGGCGGCCCGAGGGACGCCTGCCTGGCCCGCGCGGAGCTCCTGGACGGGCTCGTCGCACCCGCCGCACCCCCGGGCGCGGCCCTCATCGGCGCCCGTGCGCCGGACTCGCCGCCCACCACCGGCAAAGGCCCCCTCCTATCGATCGATCGCCATGCGCCTGCTGCACCTGCTCTGGCCCCACCTGCCCCTGCGCCTGGCACGGGCGAGGATGGAGACCCCGTCGAGCGACGGCACCTCCGCCTCGTGGCCGCCCGGCCCGATCGTCCTCGGCGGCCAGCCCTGGACGGACGCGACCGTGCTGGACGCGGATCCCCTCGCCCGTGCGCTCGGCGTGCGCCGGGGGATCCCGCTCGGGAGCGCGCACCGGCTCGCGCCCGAGGCGACCTTCCTCGACCCCGCGCCTGACGCGGCCCGGGACGCGGTCGAGGCCGCCTGCGAGCGGCTGGCCGTCTTCAGCCCCGGGATTGCCGGCACGAGCGACGTCGTGGACCCAGGCTTCGGGCGGATCGCCGTCCACGTCGACGGCCTGACGCGCCTCTGGGGAATCGAGGAGACGCTCGTGGCCCGCATGGGGGAGGTGCTCGCCCCGGTCCTGCCCGGACCGCCGCGCGCGGGGATTGCCGGCACGTCGTTCGCCGCCTCGGTCGCCGCCGCGCACGCACAGGAGGGCGGGCCGCCGCTCCTGGTCCCGCCCGGGGGCGACGAGCGGTTCCTCGAGCCCTACCCGGCGAGGCTCCTCACCCGCGACGCCGACGTCCGGGCGCGCCTGGGCCGGTTCGGGCTGCGGACGATCGGGGCCGTGGCGGCGCTGCCGCGCTCGGCGCTCGTGGCCCGGTTCGGGGACGAGGGCGCGCTCCTGCATGCCCGCGCCCACGGCGAGGAGACGGAACGCTTCCGCCCGCGCAGCGCCCCCGAGCGCATGGCCCTGGGCCTCGAGCTGGACCCCCCGGCGGAAGGTCTCGAGGCGACCCGGTTCGTCCTGCGCCGGCTCGCCGCCGCGCTCGCGGACCAGCTGGCGGCGCGCGGCAGGGCGGCCGGCCTGGCCAGGCTCACCGTGACCCATGACCTCGCGTTCGCCCGCCGGGGCACGCCCCCGACGGTCCGCATCGAGCAGCGCCTGCCGGAGCCCACGGCGGACGCGGAGGCCATCGAGCGCCTGCTCCTCGCCCGCCTCGAGGCGGCCCAGCCGCCGGCCGCCATCGCGCGCCTGGAGCTGGAGCTGGGCCTCGTGGAGCCGGCGCGCGGCCAGCAGCTGCCGCTGTTCACGCCGCAGGCCGCCCGGGATGCCCGTCTCGGCTGGCAGCTGGCCCGCCTGGCGATCGCGTTCGGGGCGGACCGGGTACGGCGGGTGGAGCTGGTGGATCCGGACGCGCCGCTCGCCGAGGCCCGCTGGCGCTGGCAGCCCGTCGCCGGGGCGGCCGTGATGGGGGAGGACCGCCGGTGACCCGGCTGCTGCGCGAGCACCCGCAGATCGACGCCGAGCTGGACGCGGCCGGCCGCCTGGTCGCCATCCGCTGGAACGGCACGCGGGAGCCCATCGAGGTCTGCAACCGCTGGCGCGTCGAGGAGTCCTGGTGGCGCGAGCCGATCGCGCGCGACTACTTCAAGGTGGTGGGGACGTCGTGGCTCGCGCTCGTGTACCTGGACCGGACCGCCGGCACGTGGCACCTGGAGCGGCTCTACGACTAGAGCCCGCATCCACCGGTCGAGCGCCGCAGATCACCGGCGTGCTGCGTGAGCGACATGCACAGGGGCCCGCGTGGCAACGGGCCGCGCGGGCGCGCGAAATCCAGGCGGAGATCGGTGGATCCCGGTTTGAGTCTGGCGGCGACCGGTCGGGCGTCGGACAGGCCGTTCGGCGTTGTCGTCCGTTCCCCCCCAGGGTCCGCGCCGTCACCGGCCGGTCACCACTCCTCTGACGCCGGGACCACGCAGGAAGTTTCGCCAGGACGCGATTCCCGCCGGGTCAGGCCGGCAGCGACGCCATCACGAGCAGCAGGACGCCGATCAGCAGCACCAGGACAAGCACGCCCGCCCCGATGAACTCGCTCGCCTTGGGCTCCATGGGCGTTCACGTCTCCTCGGCTGCTCAGCCCTCGCCGCCGGCACAGCCCGCGCCGTAGAGCACGATGATCATCGTCGATCCGTTGACCGGGCGGAAGGTCGTCTGGATGCGGCACTCGGGCAGGTCGGAGACCGTGTCGAGCACCCGGCTCCCGTCCTCGAGCGGCGACGAGAGGTCCTTGTTGCTGAAGCCGCGCTCCTCGAACGCCGTGCGGTACCAGGCGGCCACGGCGTCCACGCCGCCGCCGTCCGCGAACCAGGCCCCACTGCTGGGGCCGTCGGCGAAGTCCGTGGGCGAGGCGCCGGGGAAGACCGGGAAGCCGTCAGGGACCTTGTCCAGGATCGTGCCCCAGTCGATGACCGTGGTGCCGCCGGCGCCTGCGGGCTCGCCGCTGGGCTCGCCCGTGTCGCCGGGGACGGGGGTGAGCTCGGGCAAGGCGGTTTGGACGGGCGTGGGCCGGACGGCACCCGACGCCGAGGGGCCGGCCGACGCCGGGGCGGACGGCGCGGCCGATCCAAGCGCGGCCGATGGCTTCGCCGGGTTCGTCGCCGAGGGGCCGGCAGCGCCGCAGGCGGTCACGGCGCCCGCGAGCGCCAGGGTGGCGAGGGTCCGGCCGAAGGTGCGCATCGGGTCATGGTAAGCGTCATCCGCGCGGCGGTCCTCCCGCAGGACGGAGAAGGACCCTCGCCGCCCCAGCGGCGAGGGTCCTTGGTGGGTCACCGGGCTGCCCAAGGCCCGGTGACCGGGTCGACGGCTCCATCACTGGAGCCATCGCCGATCGATCGTCTCGTGACCCCAAGGTCGACGCGACGAGCGGTGGTTACGCGGCCGCCTCCGCGATGGCGGGGAGCAGGCCGAGGATCGCGATCGTCACCAGGGCGGCGGCCAGAAGCCGCAGGAGGAGCTCGAGGGCGACCTGGTGGTCCGCCGGGTGGAACAGCTTCGCGTTCACGCCGTTGAGACGCGCATTCCCCCGCGTTGGTTGCGCCTCCGGACGATCGATTTTCGGGCTGCCCGCAGACCGCCCGTACAATCGGCGCCGATCCGCTCCGCCCGAGGCCGCCCCTTGTCCTTGCCCACCGCGCCGGCTCCGCTCATCCTGCCCGGCCGTTTCCGCGCCGCCGTGTTCGACATGGATGGCCTGCTGCTGGACACGGAGCCGCTGTGGCACGACGCCGAGCGCGAGCTGCTCGAGCGCCACGGCGACACCTTCACCGAGGCCGACATGATCGCCTCGCACGGGCGGGCGGTCGCGCAGACGGCGCTCGCGTACGCGTCGCGCCTGGGGATCCCCGCCGAGGCCATCGAGACCGAGATCGCCGAGATCATGCTGGCCCACTACCTCGCCGGCGCACCGCTGCGGCCGGGGGCCCGGACGCTGGTCGAGGGGCTGGACGGTCGCGTGGCACTGGCCGTGGCATCGAACACGACGGTCGACCTCGTGCGGCGCGCGCTCGGGGCGGTGGGCCTCGTGGCGCTGCAGACCGTGGTCTCGGGGATGGACATGGGGCGCCCGAAGCCGCTGCCCGACGTGTACGCGGCCGCCTGTCGCGCGCTGGGCGTGGCGCCGGGGGACGCGGTGGCGTTCGAGGACTCGCCGATGGGCGTGCGGTCGGCGGTGGACGCCGGGCTGTTCGTCGTGGGTGTCCCGGAGCGGCCCGAGGTGGACCTGGCCGAGGCCGGCGCCCACGTCGTGCTGGGCTCGCTCGAGGAGATCGCCCTCGCGATCTGACGGCTCGTGGGGCTGGATTCGATAGAACAGGTGTTCTATCATTCCTGCCCGCCCCCCGGAGATCGCCGTCGTGGCCATACCCCCTTACGCCGAGCTGCACTGCCACAGTCACTTCTCGTTCCTGGACGGAGCCTCCGCGCCGGACGACCTCGTCGCGCGGGCCGTCGAGCTGGGCCTGACCGGCCTCGCGATCACGGACCACCAGGGCCTGTACGGGGCCGTCCGGTTCTCGAGCGCCGCGGAGGCCGCCGGGCTGCACCCGGTCGTCGGGGTCGAGATCGAGCTGCTCGATGCCGCCGTGCCGGACCCGGGCGGGATCGTGGTGCCGTCGCGGCGCGCCTGGAAGCCGGGGCGCAGGCCGCCGGTGGTCCCGGAGTCGCCCGCGGTCGTGGGTGGCGCTCCCGTCCGCCCGCGCCCGGAGCGTGCCCGGCTGCCGGGCCATCGCGAGGTCAGGAAGGAGGACCACCGGGGGGTCGGGGAGGCGCAGCGCGGCCCGCACCTCGTGCTGCTGGCGCGGGACGCGACCGGCTGGCGGAGCCTGTGCCGGATGCTCTCGCGGGCGAACCTCGCCGGGACCAAGGCGGTCCCCAGGTTCACCCAGGCGCTGCTGGCGGAGCACGCCGAGGGGCTGGTCGCGCTGTCGGGGTGCCGGCACGGGGAGCTCGCGCGGCGGCTGCGGGCGGGGGATCGCGAGGGCGCGCGCGCCGTGGCCGAGCGGTACGCGGCGCTGTTCGGGGGGCGTGGCGGCTCATCGTCCCGTGGCGGCTCATCGTCCCGTGGCGGCTCATCGTCCCGTGGCGGGCCCGCCGACGCCGGGTTCGCCCTGGAGCTCTCGCACCATCTCCTTCCGGACGACGACTGGCTCGCGTCCGAGACCGCTCGTCTCGCCTCGGAGCTCGGCCTCCCGGTCGTCGTCACCAACGACGTCCACTACGCGCTCCCCGAGGGTCGCGAGATGCAGGATGTCGTGACCGCGATCAGGCACGGCCGGTCTCTCGCGGAGCTCGCGGACCTGCGCCGGCCCGATGGGGAGTCCTACCTCAAGGGCGCGGCGGAGCTCCTCGCCCTGCCGCCGGGGGAGCCCGAGACCGCCGCCGCGGACCCCGTGCTCGCGCGGGCCTGGCGCGAGGGCATCGCCGCCAGCAACGAGATCGCGACGGCCTGCCGGGTCGAGCTCGCCTTCGAGCGCTACCGGTTCCCGGGCTACCCGGTGCCCAAGGGCCAGACGCCGTTCTCACACCTGTCGGAGCTGTGCTGGGAAGGTGCGCGGCGCCGGTACCACCCGCTCACGCCGGCCGTGGTGAAGCAGCTCGCCCACGAGCTGGACGTCATCGAGAAGACGGGGCTCGCGGAGTTCTTCCTCATCTGCTGGGACCTGATGCGGTTCGCGAGGTCGCGCAAGATCCCGGCGCAGGGGCGGGGGAGCGCGGCGGACTCGATCGTCGCGTACGTCCTGGGCATCACCCGGGTGGACCCGATCCGCCACGAGCTGCTCTTCGAGCGGTTCATCAACGAGGGGCGGACGGCGTACCCGGACGTGGACATCGACTTCTCCTCGGCGCGACGGGAGGAGGTCATCCAGTACGTCTATGGGCGGTACGGCGCGGAGCACACGGGGATGGTCTGCAACCTCGTCACGTACCGGGCGCGGTCCGCCGTGCGCGAGGTGGGGCAAGCGCTGGGGTTCCCGCGGCCGCTGGTGGACCGGGTGGCGAAGGCGCTCGAGACGTACGACTCCGTGATGGTCCGCCGGGACCTCGAGGCCGAGGGCGGGTTCGGGGGGTTCTTCGCGCGGCCGGACGAGGCGCCCGCTGATGCCGTGCGCGGCTCGCGACGGCTCGTGGCGGAGGTCGCGGTGGCGGGCGCGGCGGCGCTGGCCGGCGAGCGCGGGCTCACGGACGCGATGGGGCAGTTGAACCACGAGCGGGGCGGACGGCTCGGGGGGTCTACGCCGGCGAGCGGTTCCCCGCCGGCGGGCGACCCACACGACGGGGACCCCGGGCTGGGCGGGTCAAGCGTCGGGCGGCGGTGGGGGCCGCGGGAGGCGGGGCACCACGCGGGCACGTCGCGTTCGGAGCCGCGCAGGCCGGGGGACCCGCGCAGGCCGGGGGAGCCGCCGCGCCCGGAGCGCTGGATCGGCGGGGACGATGCGGACCGCTGGCTGCGGGACCAGGTTGGGGCCTTCGCGCCGGGCACGGAACGAGGACCCGGCAACGGCACCTGGGAGGGTGCCCCGGGATCGGCACCCGCGATCCGGCCCGGTGGCCGTGGCGACGACGAGGGCGGCCCGGGCGACTCCCCCGCGAGCGTCGCGTGGCTCCGGGCGGGCCGCGGCACCGGCTACGGCGCGTCGCCGGCGGGCGAGCGGCACGGGACGGAGGGCTGGGCGCCCTACCGCGAGGTCGCCCGCCGCCTCGACCCGGAGAGCGGGGTCCTCCTCCCCGAGGAACGGCGTTATGACCAGCCCGGGGTGTCCAGCGTCGCCCGCATCGAGCCCGAGCCCTCGAAGCACCCGGACCGCCACGCGGGCTCCGTCGCGGCCCTCTCCGACTGGGAGCGCTGGCTGGAGCTGTGCGCCCGCATCGACGGCTTCCCGCGCCACCTCTCCATCCACAGCGGCGGCATGCTCGTGACGGCAGCCCCCCTCATCGACATCGCTCCCATCGAGCGGGCGACGATGAAGGACCGGGTCGTCGTCCAGTACGACAAGCGCGACGTCGAGACGATGAAGCTGATCAAGCTCGACCTGCTCGGGCTCGGGATGCTCGCCGCCATCGACGAGACCGTGCAGCTCATCGAGCACGACTGCGCCGTCTGTCTCGACCTCGACCGCATCCCCGAGGAGATCGGCGAGGTCTTCGAGATGCTCCAGGCCGCGGACACGGTGGGCGTGTTCCAGGTCGAGAGCCGGGCCCAGATGCAGACGCTGCCCAAGTCGCGTCCGGCGAGCCTGGACGACCTGGTGGTGGAGGTCGCGATCATCCGCCCGGGCCCCATCCAGGGCAACGCCGTCCACCCGTACCTGCGCCGCAAGCAGGGCCTGGAGCCGGTCACGTATCTCCACCCCAGCCTCGAGCCCATCCTCCACGACACCCTGGGGGTGATCCTCTACCAGGAGCAGGTGATGAGGATCGCGATCGACGTCGCGGGGTTCACCCCGGCGGGCTCGGACGCGTTCCGGCGCGCGATGGGCACCTACCGCAGCGCCCGTGAGATGGACAAGCTCCACGCGGAGTTCGTCGAGGGCTGCCAGCGCAAGCACGACATGATCCCGGAGGATGCCGAGGAGCTCTTCCGGCGCTGCGCCGCCTTCGCGTCCTTCGGCTTCGCCAAGAGCCACGCCGCGGCCTTCGCACGGACCGCCTACGAATCGAGCTTCCTCAAGCTCTTCTACCCGGCCCAGTTCACGACCGGCCTGATCAACGCCCAGCCGATGGGCTTCTACCCGGTGGAGGTCCTCGTCAACGACGCCAAGCGCCACGGCGTCGCGATCCTGCCCGTGGACGTCAACCGGAGCGCATACCGCACGACGACCGAGTGGGTCGGGCGGCCGGGCTGGGCGCTGGCCGGGCGCGACGGCGACGACGGCTCGCACGACACCGACGACGGGGAGCCACTGCCCGAGGGCGCCGGCATCGACGAGTACCCGCGCCCCGTGCGCTCGTCCGCGTGCGTGATCCCGGGCGCGGTCTCGCGGGAGCGATGGGCGGCGGAATCGATGACGGGCTGGGGCATCCGGCTGGGCCTGCACCTGGTCAAGGGGATCGGGGAGGAGCAGCAGCCGCGCCTGGACGCAGAGCTGGCACGGGGTCCGTACGCCGGCCTCGCGGACGTCGTGGAGCGGACCGGGCTCGCGGAGGAGGTCGTGGAGCGGCTGATCCGCGCGGGAGCCCTGGACGCGCTCGACCGGCCGCGCCGGGAGCTGCTCTGGCAGCTGCGCGAGGTCGCCGGGGCGTCGAAGGGGCGCGTGGACGGCAGGTCGCGGGGGACGAAGGGGATCACCCGTGCCGCCGGCCGGCCGCTGGACCTGCGCCTGCCCGCGACGGAGGCGCCGTCGCTCCCCGCGCTCACCGAGCCCGAGCGCCTCGGCGATGCCTACGCGGTCATCGGGATGGACGCCCGGCGCCAGGCCGTGGGCCTGTTCCGCGGCGCGCTGGACCGCCTGGGGGCGGTCACCAACGGCTCGCTCAACGAGCGGCGGCCGGGCCGGGTGCGTCTCGGCGGCCTCGTCGTCACGCGGCAGCATCCCATGACCGCGAAGGGGACGGTGTTCCTGGCGCTCGAGGACGAGACCGGGATGGTCAACGTCACGCTCTGGCCGGACACGTGGCAGCGGATGCGCTCCGTGGTGCGGCGCCACGCGCTCCTGCTCGTCGACGGGGACCTGCAGCGCGAGGGCGAGGTCGTGAACGTCATCGCGCGGGAGGTCGTGCCGCTCGTGGAGGCGACGGCGGGGGCCGGCGGACCGGAGTCGCCCGCGGGCGTCCGGCAGATGGGCCAGGCCGGGATGCGGCGCCTGGGCTAGGAGGCTGGTGTTCCGCCGCACCCGGGCGCGGACCAGCGGGCACGCGGTGACCCGGGAACGGTCACCGCATGGGAGGGAGCGATGGGCGGCAGCGGGGAGAGGAGGAGACACCCGTCACCGCCCAGGACACCCCTCGCCCCGAGGTCGGCGACCCCGGTCCGGCCCGAGCTTCCGTTACGGGGTCGCCGACACCGGGGCGAGACGTGTCCGCCCCTCCATTCGGGTGACCCCATTGGACGGATTGGCCCCCGTGTCGCGGGCCGGCCGCGGGTGTCGCGGCCGTTCCGCCGAGGCTCAGCGCGCGGCCTTCGCCTTGGTGTTGCCGCGTCCCTGCTGGGGCTTGGCGCCCCGCTGCCCGCGGTTCGGGTTCGAGAGGTCCAGGAACCGGCGGTACCACGCGGCGGCGGAGGCCAGGAGCGCGCTGCCGACGGGCGACCAGGCGGCGAAGCCGATGACCAGGTTGCTCGTGGATCCCTGGGCGCCGTCCTGCGTGAACAGGCGACCGGCCGGCGTGGCGAAGACCAGGGTCGCCACGATCACCACGAAGATCCCGTACACCAGGCCCGTCAGCCAGCTCCCGCGCTTGGCCATGAAGCCGATGAGGAACGCGCCGATCACGGGCGGCGGCTGGAGCGCCATGGTCCCCAGGAAGTAGGGGATCGTGCTCGTCTGCACGATTGCCGACAGCTGGTCGGTTGTCGCCGTGCCAACCGGGATGGCGGCCAGCGCATCGTTGTAGGCCAGGACGAACACGACGGCGATCGCGGCCGTGCCGACCATCGCCGCCAGGAAGCCCAGGTTCGAGAAGATCAGCGGGAGGGCCGCGAGGTCGCCCCGGAGGTTCAGCGGCCGGTAGGCGCCGCGGAAGGCACCCATGATGCCGGGTCGTGCCGCGGGGGCGGGCTTCTCGGTTCCCCTGGAAGCTCCCTTGGTCGACCCCTTGGCCGACGACGGCGATGCCGTGGCGGTCGCGGTCTCGTCGCCGGACTCGACCTCGGCCAGCGCGGCCTGCTCCGCCCGGTGGCGGCGGCGGGCCTCGGTGCGATCGGTGCGCTTGGCGCGGGCCACGAGCTCCTCCTGTCGTCGAGAACGGTCCGCGCGGGGATCTGGCGCGGCCGATGCATGGTACCGGCTCCCCGCCGGACGGGCCGTGTGAGCCGCGCGTAAGTGGCGCGGCGTAGCCTTCCGCGTCTCCCGACCCGCCGCCGATGTTCCCCGCCCGGAGGTCCTCGATGGCGCGTGCCCGGCTCGCGGCGTATGCCGCGCTCATGGTCGTCCTGCTGCC
>Ga0302263_10000211_pt1 | contig 23419 bp, 17 predicted proteins | sample II_Fen_N1_4_FD_194564 | JGI IMG/M metagenome (GOLD analysis project Ga0302263, IMG submission 194564) | Peat permafrost microbial communities from Stordalen Mire near Abisko, Sweden - II_Fen_N1_4 | ecosystem: Environmental > Terrestrial > Soil > Wetlands > Permafrost | place: Sweden: Abisko... | reverse complement strand
CCGTGAACCACGTGCAGCGCGAGATCACCGACTTGGTCTGGCCGGCGGTGCGGCACTCGTCGGCGAGGAACACCCGGGCGGCCCCGAACTCGGAGATCAGCTCGCGCGCCACCTCGCGGCAGACCGAGACGTCGGAGTCGGCGGAGTGCTCGCCGAGAACGTGCGGCACGACGACGACCCGCCAGTCCGAGGTCCGCAGGAGGGTCCGGGCCACCTGCGTCATCTCCCGCCGGTGGTGCGGGGTCACCCCGTACCGTGCGGCAGCGTCGGGCTGGTTGACCAGGAGGCCGTTGACGTTCACCCCGGCCACCGGCGTGGCGGCGGCCGCCAGCCACGTCTCCCAGCGCTCGCCGGCGGCGCCCGGCATCGTCGCGACGGGTAGCCCGAAGGCCATGTCCACACCGAGCCGCGTCACCTCCTCGCCGATCAGCTCGTCCGCCAGCGTCCGGCTCTCGGCGTCCCGGGCCCACACCTGGGTGGCGCCGCGCAACAGCTGGGCGGCCCGGGCGCGCAGACCGGCGTCGCGGAACGGCCCATACGTCTGCGGCAGCAGCACCAGGGGCCGGCCCGCGGCGAGCGCCAGCCGTTTGGGCCAGGCGACCGTGCCGAAGCGGCTGGCGCCGTACAGGTCGCTGAAGCTGTCACCGCCGCTGAGGTCCAGGACGGCGCCGGCGTCGAGGATGCGCCGTGCGCCCGCATTCCACAGCCCGCCGAACGGAAGCACCGCGCGCATCTGGGCGAAGGACTCGGGGCGGTGCCAGCGGCGTGAGTCCCGGCCGCCGCAGAGCGTCACCGGCCCGCCGGGGGTCTGCTCGGTGCGCACGCCCCAGCCGTCGTCGAACACCGTGACCGCCACGGCGGGACGGGTCTGCTGGACCGCGTGTACGGTCGAGTCGCGCAGTGCGCCGACACCGAGGTTCAGGTGTGCCCCGGGTGTGCCGAAGATGCACACGGACGGTGCAGACACCGGCACCTCCTCCGCTATGGCGACGCTGTGCTGCCAGGATGGGCGCGGACGTACCGGACTGTCGAACCCGCGTTCATGCTCAGCCGGTAATATACGGCACCACCTTCCGGGACGATCGGGGACATTGTGGACCTTTGGGATTTCTTCAAAGTGCTGGTCCGTCGGTGGTATCTCACTGTCCCGCTCCTTGCCGTCACGGCGTTCATGGCCTCGAACGCGGCGAAGGGCGTCGAGCCGACGTACACCGCCAGTGTCAGCGGCGTCTTCCTCGAGCCGGCCGTCGCCCTGCCGGCTGACCAGCTCTCGCCCAACCCGTGGGCGCAGGCGGGGGTCGGGACGACTGCCTCGGCGGTCGTCGACAGCATCATGAACCCGGTGGCCCAGTCGGCTGTGGTCGCCGACGGCTTCTCGGGCGAGTACACGGTGCTGCTCGCGTCGCGCAGCGTGCTGTTCACCGTCTACGCGCCGGCGCCGACGCCCGAGGAGGCGACGGCCACCCTCAACCACATCATCGATCTGCTCCAGGAGGACCTCCAGGAGAAGCAGAGCCAGTACAACGTGCCGGACGACCAGCAGATCCTCATCCAGATCACCAGCGGCAAGAGCCTGGTGACCACGAGGGACGGGCTGCAGCGCGTCGTCGCCGTGGTGGCGGGGCTCGGGGTGGTGGCCACGGCGACCTTCGTGATCATCGTCGACTCGATCCTCACCCGGCGCTCGCGCCGCAAGGGGGAGCCGGCCGAGTCCGACGAGGCGGACGACCCGACCGTCGACCCCGAACCGCAGCCCGACGGTGGTCGCGACGGCGGCCCTGACCTCCTCGTGCCGCCGCCGTCGGTCCCCGTCGGCGCCCGGCGCTCCGGCCACTCGCTGTCCGGGCCACCGAGGAAGCCGTGAGCGTTGCGGCTCCCGTCGACCGTCGGACCGCCCGGGTCGACGTTCCCGCGAGTGGCGGGAGCGCCTCGAGTGGCGGGAGCGTGTCGAGGGTCGGGACCGCGTCCCGGGGAGTGACCGCCCCCTGGCGGCTCACGCTCGACGCGTCCCTCCTGCTGTCGGCAGTCGTCGCCCTCGTCTTCTTCCTTCCCGCGCGCGCGGTGGTGTCCGGGATGGGCGCCGCGGGCCGGCCGCACTTCATCCTCGCCATCGGGCTGCTGGTCTGGTGGCTGCTGTGCCAGCTGCACCCCCGGTTGCGGGTGCGGAGCCTGCATCCCTTGGTGGTGCTCGTCCTGGTGTACGTCGGCTGGCTGACGCTCGCGTGGGCGGCCGGGTACGACCGGGGTCTCACCGCGGGCGAGAGCAGCGGCAGCGACCGCGCGATGATTGCCAACTTCGCGTACCTCGGCGTGGTGCTCGTCGCCGCGACCGGCCTGACGAGCCGACGTCGGATCGACGTGGTGCTCCGCACGGTGGTGGCCGGTGCGGCGTTCTCGGCCGTGTTCGGCTGGATCCAGTTCTTCGCCAACCGTGACCTCACCGTGTGGCTGATGCTGCCGGGGTTCGAGGCGAACCAGCCGCTGGTCGGCATCTCGGCCCGCGGCGCGGATCAGTTCGCGCGGGTGGCCGGGACCGCGGGGCACTACATCGAGTTCGGCGTGGTGTGCGCGATGGTGCTGCCGGTGGCCGTCCACTACGCCCGCTCCCGGCCGGCCGGGATGGGCAAGCTCGCGTGGCTCGCGGTGGTCCTCATCGGAGGCGCGGTGCCGTTCTCGCTGTCCCGCAGCGCGATCGTGGCGTTCGCGCTGTCCGCGGCCGTGATGCTGATCGGGTGGCCGCGCCGCACCCGGTGGAACGCGATCGGCGCCCTGCTGCTCGCGGTGCCGGTGTACATGGTGGTCAAGCCGGGGCTGCTCGGCACCCTGAAGTCGCTGTTCCTCAACGCGGCGACCGACCCCAGCATCACCGGCCGCACCAATGACTACGCGACCGTGTGGCGCTACATCGTGCAGCGCCCGTGGGCCGGGCGCGGCCCGGGCACCTTCACCCCCGAGCAGTACATCCTGCTGGACAACCAGTGGCTGCTCAGCCTGGTGGAGACCGGCTGGGTGGGTGTCGCGATCCTCGCCACGATCTTCATCGCCTCCATCCGGGTGCTGCTCAACGTGCGTCGCCGGGCCCGGCTGATCGGGGACGAGCGGCTCGCCGACCTCGCGCTGTCCCTGGTGGCGATCGTCGTCACCGTGCCCGTCACGGCCGCGTTCTTCGACGCCTTCTCGTTCACCACCGCCACGACGGTGCTGTGGCTGACCGTCGGGGTGGCCGCGGCGCTGAGCACCCAGCAGCGGCGACGGCTGGCGGTGCTCGGCATCCCGGTGCTCACCGTGCCGCAGCGGTGGCGTGCCCTGGTCGACGTCGCGCGCGGCCGCCCGGTGGACGACCCCGCTGGTCACGGCAGCGTGGGCTGGATCTGACCCGTGGCAGCCTCCGTCGACGTGCTGATGATCACGTACCAGCGCCCGCAGTACGTCCGCCTCTCCCTGGACCGACTGCTCTCCAGCTGCGACGACGACACCCGGGTGTGGCTCTGGCACAACGGCGACGATGCGGAGACGCTGTCCGTCGCCCGGTCCTTCGCCGACCACCCGCGCGTGCACCGCTTCCACCACTCGGAGCGGAACGTCTCGCTGCGAGAGCCGACGAACTGGCTGTGGCGCGAGTCCGACGGTGACCTCGTCTCCAAGGTCGACGACGACTGCCTCGTCGACCCGCACTGGCTGGGCCGGCTGCGCGAGACGCTGGACGGTGCTCCGCAGGTCGGCGTGGTGGGCAGCTGGCGGTTCTACGACGAGGACTTCGACGAGCGCGCCCTGCGCAAGGTCGTCACCCTGCCCAACGGCCAGCAGATGATGCGCCACCCCTGGGTGCAGGGCTCGGGCTACCTGGCGCGCCGCGAGGTCGTCGACGAGCTGGGCCCCATCCGCGACGACGAGTCGTTCACGCAGTGGTGCATCCGCGCGGCCCGCCGGGGCCGGACGAACGGCTGGGCGTACCCGTTCGTGCACGAGGAGCACATGGACGACCCGCGGTCGCCCTGGACGATCTACACGGACGACGAGGCCTTCCTCCGCTGGCAGCCGCTGTCCGCCCGCACCACGGGCGTGGACACCCTCGAGGAGTGGACCGCGCAGATGCGCGAGTCGGCGCGGATCCTGCAGACCTGGCCCGCCGACGTGCGGCACTACATCGGCTGGCGGCAGAAGCTGCGCAACCTGCGCCGACGGGTGCGCAAGGGGTGGTGAACGCACGACGACCCGGCGCCGTCAGGGCACCGGGTCGTCGGGTCGTGCGGACCGGCCGTCAGAAGATCGACGTGTGGGTGTCCGCGTACACGTTCGTCGAGTTGGCGCTCATCCCGGTCGCACCGCGGTACGGGCCGTACCGGAAGTTGCGGGTGAAGACGTTGTTGCGGACCACGATGTTCGCGCCGTCCAGGTCGGCCCGGGCGAGGATCGTGTAGTTGCCGCCGTCGAGGTAGTTGCTCTCGATGACGACGTTGCGCAGCGGCTGGTTCTCGGAACCGATCATGATGGCCGCGTTCATCGGGTCTTCGCCGTCGAACGGCTGGAGAGTGTTGCCGCGCACGACGATGTTGGTGCCGCCGGTGGTCTGCAGCGCGTCGTTGTGGCTGTCGCTGGTGCGGACGAGGCCGTGGATCCACGAGTCGAGCACCTGGACGTCGGAGTTCATCCGGGGGCCGTCCTTGACGTTGTAGATCTCGACGTGGGACAGCGTGTAGCCGGAGAAGCCGACGGCGGCGCTGACGACGCCGTTGCCGTTGATCTCGGTGTACTGGATCGTGGCGGTGGCGCCGTTGTTGACGTTGATCGCCGTCGTCGCGCGGGAGCAGTCGACGACCACGTCGGTGATGGTGACGCCGGTGGTCTTCACGTCGATGCAGCCGTCCACGTACAGGTCCGCCACCACGGTGCCGGGCTGGGTGATGGTCAGCGAGCCCGACGGTGCGAGCGTGTGGCCGTCACGCGGCCCGGTCGTCGAGGCGTCCGGGAAAGAGGTCGGGATGCCGGACGTGGGGGGTACGGCCGGCGCGCTCGTGGGCGGCGCGGAGGGCGTCGGCGTGGGCTTGGGCGTCTCGGTCGGCGTTGTCGTCGGCACCTGGGTCGGCACGGCGGTGGCCGTCGGGGTCGGGAGCGGAGTGCCGGGCGAGGTGTCGTCGCGCCAGCCCCGGTGCCACCAGTGGTCACCGGTCCGGCTGATCGACATGGCGAACGCGCCGTGCCGGTGGTGGTCGGTGCCGTGACGGTGGTCGGCCCGGCTCGCCGCAGACTGTGTGTCGGGGCGGGCTGGGGCCTCGGCGTAGGCGGCGACCGGGAGGGTCATCGCGAGCGCGACGATGCCGACGACCACTCGTGCGGCCCGTCGCGCCGTGGGCGCGCTGCGCCGCGCGGCGGTCGTGGCGGCCACCGGGCCGGGGCTGATGTGTCGTGCCATGCGGTCCAACTCCTCAAGACATGTCGCTCGCGGTCAGCTCCCCAGCAACCGGCGTCCGTCGTGGATGGCGAGCGATGCCCGTTTGCCCCTGGCGCTTGACCAGGTCAACCGGGCGGGTGAATCGGCGGGTGAAATCGACGATAGGTCATCGATCGTCCGTTTGTGAATCGGGCGCCGACGCACACCCTGATGAGCCGGCTGTGCGGCTTGCGGCGACCGATCCGGCGCTGCGCCCCGCTGTGAGGCCTGACCTGCATCCCTACGACAGGACACTCGAACCCAATGATCACAATTCGGACACGATCAGTGTGGCGAAGATCACAACTTGGCAACGGCGGGTCGGGGGGTGCCCGCGCCGCGCGGACTTGGCGGCTGCGGGGTGCTGGTGCCACCGGGCTCCGCGGCGTGCCCCTGGTTAGCCTGGGGCCTGGGCTCGACTCATCGGGCCGGTCGAGGACGGAGCGGTCTGCCGGATGATCGGGCGCGTACCACGGAGCATCGGCGAGGTCGTCGACGCCCACCTGTGCAGCGGGTGCGGCACGTGTGCCTACCTCGAACCGGGCCGGCTCGCGATGGTCGACGTGCCCTCCGTCGGGCTGCGCCCCCTGCCGATCGTGGGGGTGACCGGCGGTCCGGTGCGCGGCGCCGCGCTGCAGGCGTGCCCGGGCCGGGGCCTGGAGCACCGCCCGGGGGACCTGACGGGCGCCCCGCTCGACGGCGAGTGGGGTCCGGTCCTCGAGGTGTACGAGTGCTGGGCCGTCGACCCGGAGCTGCGGTTCCGCGGCTCGTCCGGCGGGGCGGTCGGTGCGTTGGCGGCGCATGCGCTCGCGGCCGGAACCGCGGTCGGCGTGCTGCACACCCGTGCGTCGGCTGCCGACCCGCTGCGCAACGAGGCGACGCTGAGCCGCACCCGCGACGACGTGCTGGCGGGAGCCGGGTCGCGGTACGCGCCGGCCAGCCCCTGCGCCGCGCTCGACCAGGTCGAGGATGCCGAGGGCCCGTCCGTGGTGATCGGGAAGCCGTGCGACATCGCGGGCGCGCGCTCCGCCGCGAACCTGCGCCCACAGCTGGCCGAGAAGGTCGCCCTGACGATCGCCATCTTCTGCGCCGGAACCCCGAGCACGCACGCGACGGCGGACGTCATCCGCCATCTCGGTGGCGATCCGGCCGAGGTGGTGCGGGTGGACTACCGGGGCGAGGGCTGGCCGGGCCTGTTCCGCGCGCGCAGCGCCTACGGGACGTCGAGGTCCACCACCTACGCGCAGGCGTGGGGCCGGCTCAGCCGTCACCGGCAGTGGCGCTGCATGATCTGTCCCGACCACAGCGGCCAGTTCGCGGACGTCTCGGTCGGCGACCCGTGGTACCGGCAGCCGGTGGAGGGTGAGGCCGGCCGATCGTTGCTGCTGGTGCGGACCGAGCGGGGGCGGGCGGCCGTGCAGGCGGCGTTCCGCGACGGCGCGCTCGAGGGAGTGCCGCTGGACCCTGCCCGCATCTCGCAGTCGCAGCCGAGCCTGCTGGCCGCCCAGCGTTCCGTGTGGGGCCGGGTGCTGGCGCTGCGGCTCGTGGCCGTCCGGGCGCCGTCGTACCGCGGGATGCGCACCTTCCGGGCCTGGATGCGACTGGGGGTGCGGGAGCGGGTGGCGTCGATCGCCGGCACCGTGCGGCGCGTCGGGCGGCGGCGGCTGTTCCGGGCGGAGGCCCGGTGAGCGACGCACCGTCCGCCGCGCTCAGCGTCGTCATCCCCGCGCACGACGAGGAGGCCGTGCTGCCCGCCCTGCTCACGGCCCTGGGCCACGACGGGATCGAGGTGGTCGTCGTCTCGAACGGCAGCTCGGACGCGACCGCGGAGGCAGCGCGCCGTGCGGCGCCGTGGGCCACCGTCGTCGAGATCGACGAGGCGTCCAAGACCGCGGCCCTGCGCGCCGGTGACGAGGCCGCGCGTGCCTTCCCGCGGTTCTACCTCGACGCGGACATCGCCCTGAACGCCGCCGACCTGCACCGACTGGCCGCCGCGCTCGCCGCACCGGGAGCGGTGGCGGTCGCGCCGTCGGTGGCGTTCGACTCGTCCGGCAGCTCCGCGCTGGTCCGCGCCTACTACCGGGCGCTGCCGCTGCTGCCCGCCGTCTCGCACTCGATCGCTGGCACCGGCTGCATCGGGGTGACCGCGAGCGGTCGCGCCCGGTTCGACGCCTGGCCGCCGGTGCTCGCCGACGACTTCTTCCTCGACGGGTTGTTCCAGCCCGACGAGAAGCACCGCGCGCCGGACGTGACGGCACGGGTGACGACGCCGCGTGCGCTGCGCGACCTGGTCCGTCGCCGGGAGCGGGTGATCTGGGGCAACCGCCAGGTCGCGGCGCTCGGCCTGCGGGCCCCGGCCGCCGGGGGCGGGGCCTCCGGTGTGGTCGCGACCGCCCTGCGTCACCCTCGGCGGCTGGCCGACCTCACGGTGTTCGCCGCGGTCGGCGTGCTGGTGCGGGTCCGGGTGCTGGTCAAGGACCTGCGCGGGCAGTCCGTCGGCTGGAACCGCGACGACAGCCGCGCGCCCCGCGCATGACCGCCGTGCCGGGAGTCGCGGTGGTGGTGGTGGCCTACCGGAGCGCGGACGATCTCGGCCCATGCCTCGCCGCGGTGCGGGCGGCCTGCCGGGAGCATCCGCTCCAGATCGTCGTCGTCGACAACGACTCACCTGACGACACGGCCGCCGCCGTGCGCGGGGAGCCCGGAGTCGTGCTCGTCGAGATGGGCCGCAACGCGGGCTTCGCGGCGGCCTGCAACGCGGGGGTCGCCGCCACCGGCGCCGAGCACGTCTGCTTCGTCAACCCGGACTCCCGCCCGCGGCCCGGCGCCATCGACGCGCTGGTGGCGGCCACCGTGCGACGGCCGGGGCACGCGTTGTACAGCGGCAGGGTGGTGACCACCACCGGCGCCCTGGACCCCGGGTGCTGCTCGGCGCTGCCCTCGCTGTGGGAGTACGTGTGCTTCGCCTCCGGGTTGTCGACGGCGTTCGCGCGCAGCCGGTGGTTCGACCCGGCGTCGCTCGGCGCCTGGGACCGGAACGACGAGCGCGCGGTGCCGGCGGTCTCCGGCGCCTTCGTGCTCGCCCGCCGGCGCGACCTCGAGGAGCTCGGCGGGTTCGACGAGCGGTACTTCATGTACAGCGAGGACGTCGACCTCTCGACGCGGGCGGGGCGCCGGGGGACCCCGCCGCTGCTGGTGCCGTCGGCGGTCGCGGTGCACGCCTCCGGGGGGTCGTCGACCAGCGGTGCGAAGACGTCGATGGTGCTGGCCGGCAAGGTGACCTATCTGCGGATCCACTGGAGCGGCCCCCGGCGCCGCGCCGCCGTGGCCCTGCTGCTCACCGGCACCGCCGCGCGGGCGGCCGGCTCGACGATGCTGCGCCGCGGGGCCAAGTGGCGCGAGGCGTGGGCGACACGTGACCGGTGGCGCTCGGGCTGGTGACCTGGACGGTGGGTCAGGAGCCCTTGCCGCGGACGAACGCTGCCAGCGCAGCCGGGTCGTCCACGTCCACGTAGGCGCGGCCCTGCGGGTCGTTCGCCGCCGTCCCGGCGGGCGCCGCCTCGCGCGCGGAGGTGTCGATGCGGGCCAGCTCGTCGTACACGCCGACGTAGGCCGCCGCCTGCGGCCGCCAGTCCATCGACGTCACGGCGCGCTCCCGGGCAGCCAGCGCCATCCCGACGCGCAGGTCGGGGTCGTCGAGCAGCCGCTCCACCGCGTCGGCGAACGCCCCGATGTCGCCGGAGGTGACGTAGAGCCCGCAGTCGCCCCCGGACACCCGCGTCTCGACGAGGTCGAACGAGACGAACGGCAACGCGTACGCCATGTACTCCATCGTCTTGTTCATGGTCGACAGGTCGTTCAGCGGGGTCTTGCGGTCCGGCCCGAGGCCGACGCTCGCCGCGGAGAGGTAGTCCGCGATCCGGTCCAGCGCGACGCGGCCGGTGAACTCGACGGCGTCGTCGAGCCCCAGCTCGGTGCAGAGCGTGCGCAGCTCGGCGAGGGAGTCGCCGAACCCGAGCAGGGCTGCGCGCACGTCGGTGCGGCCGCGGCGGTGCACCAGCTCGTCCATCACCTCGAGCACCACGTGGACGTCGTCCTGCGGACCCATGATGCCGAGGTAGACCAGCAGGTGCTGGCCGTCGGTGTGGTCGTCCCGCGGCACCACGGGGCGCATCACGGAGGTGTCCGGCCCCGACCGGACCACGACGACGTGGCGCGGGTCCCGGTGGCCACGCTCGACGGCGACCCGCCGGTAGGACTCGTTCGTCGAGATCACCCGGGCGGCGGTGGCGAACGTCCGGCGCTCCAGCCAGCGCAGGCCCCGGTACTGCAGCCGCTGTGCGGCGGAGCGGGGGGTGCCGAACTTCGAGAGGAACAGCTCCGGGTTGAGGTCGTGGTGGTCGAACACGAACGGCACGCCGCGCAGCCGCCACAGCCGGCCCAGCAGCCAGTAGGTGTCCGGCGGGTTGCACGCCTGGATGACGTCGAAGCCCTGCTCGCGCCGCACGACGAGCGACAGGGCGGCGGTGCGGACCCAGCTGTAGCCGAACTCCCACGCGAAGCCGAGGAAGCCGCGCGCCTCCGGCGCCGGCCGGTACTTGTAGAGCGCGACGCCGTCGATGACCTGCCGGTTCGGCTCACCCGGCCCACGCGGGCAGATGACGCTCACGGCGTAGCCCCGGCGGCGCAGCGCCTGGCACTCGAGCCACACCCGGCGGTCGAGCGGCACCGGCAGGTTCTGCACGATGATCAGCACCCGCCACGCCGGCGTCCCGGCCCCGCGCGCTCCGGCCCCGCGCGCTCCGGCCCCACGCGCGCCGCCACGGCGCCGGGGTGTCGAGCTCATCGCTGCTCCCTCGCGTCGCGGGCTGGCCTGGAGACGTCAGCACCCTAGCCGCTGGTCCGCCCGCCGGCCCGGCAGCGGCCGGTTGCCCGGGGGCCGGGCCAGGGCCAATGCCGGGCGGGCGGGTGGCGCGGGCCGCCGGTCGGGGTGGCGAGGGCCGGTGCCGGACCTCCGGCCGGAGGTCCGGACGAGCCGGTGGCCGCGCGGGCCGGAACGTAGGATGCAGTGATCCCCGGGGCTCGTCGAGCTTCGGGGTCGTCGTCGTGCCCGCCGACCCGCGAAGGACCCATGGACCTCACCGGCATCCTGCCCGTCCTGCTCGCCGACCCCGCGGCGGCGGCGGCCGTGGAGCAGGTGCGCACGCGCGGTGAGCTGGACGTCGTCGGACCCGCCGGCATCCGCCCGCCGCTGCTGGCCGCGCTCGCCGGGGCAGGGCACGACGGCCGTGGCCGGCCCCTGGTGGTCGTCGTCGCCACCGGCCGTGACGGCGACGAGCTGGCCGGCGCGCTGCGGTGCTACCTGCCCGACGACAGCGTCGCCGTGCTGCCGGCCTGGGAGACGTTGCCGCACGAGCGGCTGAGCCCCCGATCCGACACGGTGGCCCGGCGTCTCGCGGTGTTCCGCCGGCTGGCCCACCCGGGCGCCGAGGGCGGACCGACGGGGCCGGTCCGCGTGCTGGTCGTGCCCGTCCGTGCGCTGCTGCAGCCGGTGGTCGAGGGTCTCGGCGAGCTGGAGCCGGTCGAGGTGCACCCCGGCGACCGGGTCGACCTGGACGACCTCGCGACCCGGCTGGTGGGTGCCGCGTACACGCGCACGGACATGGTGGAGCGACGCGGGGAGTTCGCGGTACGCGGCGGCATCCTCGACGTGTTCCCGCCCACCGAGGACCACCCGCTGCGTCTCGAGCTGTGGGGCGACGAGGTGGAGGAGATCCGCTGGTTCTCCGTTGCCGACCAGCGCAGCCTGGAGGTGGCCGAGCGCGGGCTGTGGGCGCCACCCTGCCGGGAGATCCTGCTCACCGACGAGGTCCGCGCGCGCGCCGCCGCGCTCGTCGAGCGCCTGCCGGGGGCCACCGACGTGCTCGACCGGCTGGCCCAGGGCATCGCCGTCGAGGGCATGGAGTCGCTGGCCCCCGCGCTGGTCGACCGCATGGTGCCGGTGCTCGACCTGGTCCCCGACGACGCGCTGCTCGTCGTGGCGGACCCGGAGCGGGTGCGCCGCCGCGCGCACGACCTGGTGGCGACGACCGCCGAGTTCCTCGCCGCCGCGTGGACCTCGGCCGCGGCGGGCGCCGCGACGCCGCTGGACCTGTCGGCGGCCTCGTTCGCCTCGTTCGCCGAGGCCAAAGCCCTGGCAGCGATCCGCGGCCTCGGCTGGTGGACCCTGGGCCCGTTCTCGCTCGAACCCGGCGCAGACGACGACGCAGACGACGACGACACCGCGGCGAACCGAACAGAGGCGACCCACGCACGAGCGGGCGAGGCGACCTACGCACGAGCGGGTGAGGCGCCGGCGGATGCGCAGCGCGTCAAAGACGGTCGACGCGCAGCGTCGGCCGTCAGCGCAAGCACCACCGGCACCTCGCCCGCGGAGGTGACCGAGGAGGCACCCCCAGGAGCGCTACGCGTCAGCGCGCGCGACGTCACGCACTACCGCGGCGACCTCGCCCAGGCCGTCACCGACCTCCAGCAGCACCAGCGCGACGGCTGGCGCATGGTGCTCACCACCGAGGGCCACGGCCCGGCGCAGCGCATGGTGGAGCAGCTGCGCGCCGCCGAGGTTCCCGCGCGGCTCGTCTCGGGTGTCGAGGACGAGCCCGAGCCGGGCGTCGTGCACGTCGTTCCGGCGCTGGCCGGTCCGGGGTTCGCCGCCGCGTCGCTGCGGCTGGCACTGTTCTCGGAGTCGGACCTCACGGGCCGGGCCGGCACGTCGACCAAGGACATGCGCCGGATGCCGAGCCGGCGGCGCAACATGGTGGACCCGCTGTCGCTGCGCCCCGGCGACGTCGTCGTGCATGAGCAGCACGGCGTCGGCCGGTTCGTCGAGCTCGTCGCCCGCACGGTCGGCCAGGGGGCGAACGCCGCCACCCGCGAGTACCTCGTCATCGAGTACGCCGCGAGCAAGCGCGGCCAGCCGGGTGACCGGCTCTACGTGCCCACCGACCAGCTGGACCAGGTGACGCGGTACGTCGGCGGCGAGGACCCGCCGCTGAGCAAGATGGGCGGCTCGGACTGGTCGCGTACCAAGAGCCGCGCCCGCAAGGCCGTCCGGGAGATCGCCGGGGAGCTGATCCGGCTGTACAGCGCCCGGATGGCGACGCCCGGGTATGCGTTCGGCCCGGACACGCCGTGGCAGCGCGAGCTCGAGGACGCGTTCGGGTACGTGGAGACGCCGGACCAGCTGGTCACCATCGACGAGGTCAAGGCCGACATGGAGAAGCCGATCCCGATGGACCGGCTGATCTGCGGCGACGTCGGCTACGGCAAGACAGAGATCGCGGTGCGCGCCGCCTTCAAGGCGGTGCAGGACGGCAAGCAGGTCGCCGTGCTGGTGCCGACCACGCTGCTGGTCTCCCAGCACCTGGAGACGTTCACCGAGCGGTACGCGCCGTACCCGGTGACGGTGCGCGCGCTGTCCCGGTTCCAGACCGACACCGAGGCGAAGGCCGTGCTGGCCGGCATGGCCGACGGCACCGTCGACGTGGTGATCGGCACGCACCGGCTGCTGAGCGCGGGCGTGCGGTTCAAGGACCTCGGTCTGGTGGTGGTCGACGAGGAGCAGCGGTTCGGCGTCGAGCACAAGGAGGCGCTCAAGGCGCTGCGCACGGACGTCGACGTGCTGGCGATGAGCGCGACGCCGATCCCGCGCACGCTGGAGATGGCCGTGACCGGCATCCGGGAGATGTCCACGCTGGCCACGCCGCCCGAGGAGCGCCACCCCGTGCTGACCTTCGTCGGGGCCTACGACGAGAAGCAGATCACCGCGGCGATCCGCCGCGAGCTGTTGCGCGAGGGCCAGGTGTTCTACGTGCACAACAAGGTGGAGTCGATCGAGCGCGCCGCCCGGCGGCTGTCGGAGCTGGTGCCCGAGGCCCGGATCGCGGTGGCCCACGGCAAGATGCACGAGCACCAGCTCGAGCGCGTCATGCTCGACTTCTGGGAGAAGCGGTTCGACGTGCTGGTCTGCACGACGATCGTCGAGACCGGCCTGGACATCTCGAACGCCAACACGCTGATCCTCGAGCGGGCCGACCGGCTGGGCCTCTCGCAGCTGCACCAGCTGCGCGGGCGCGTCGGCCGCGGCCGGGAGCGCGCGTACTCCTACTTCCTCTACCCGCCGGATGTGCCGCTGACGCAGACGGCGCACGACCGGCTGGAGACGATCGCGGCGCACACCGACCTCGGCGCGGGGATGGCCGTGGCGATGAAGGACCTGGAGATCCGCGGTGCCGGCAACCTGCTGGGCGGCGAGCAGTCCGGGCACATCGAGGGCGTGGGCTTCGACCTCTACGTGCGGATGGTCGGCGAGGCCGTGGCCGACTTCCGCGGGCAGGCGCCGGAGGAGGTGGCGGACGTCACGGTGGAGCTGCCGGTGGACGCCCACCTGCCGCACACGTACATCGCCACCGAGCGGCTGCGCCTGGAGGCGTACCGCAAGGTGGCCGCCGCGGCGGACGCCGCAGACCTGGCCGCCGTGCGCGCCGAGCTGGCCGACCGGTACGGCCCCGTGCCCCCCGCCGTGGACAACCTGTTCGAGGTGGCGGCGTTCCGGCAGCACGTGCGCGGCGCGGGGCTGACGGACATCACGGCGCAGGGCCGGTTCGTGCGGTTCGCGCCGGTGGAGCTCGCCGAGTCGGCGCAGCTGCGGCTGAACCGGCTCTACCCCGGTTCGGTGCTCAAGCCGGCGCTGCGCACGGTGCTGGTGCCGTTCCCGACCACCGCGCGCATCGGCGGCACGGCACTGACCGGGGGTCCGCTGCTGGCGTGGGCCCGGTCGTTCGTCGACGCGGTGGTGCGCGGCGACGTCTCGGCGGCCGCCCGGGTCGGCGCCCGCTGAGGCGCACCCGCCGCAGCGCGGCCCGCGCCGCCGCGACGCGGCCAGCGTCACCCGCCGCAGCGCGGTCAGCGTCCCCGCCCGGGGCCTACTATGGCGGCCGGGCCGACGAGTCGACGATGACGACGACACGCCGGTCCACCCAGCACGGCGCGACGACGGACCGACGAGGACGACAGGCGACGAGAACGACGGGCCGGGCCGGCGTGGCCCGACGAGGAGGAGCGGTGGACGTCAGGCGGCCGAGATCGCTGCGGCGGGTGCTGCTCAGCGCGGCGGTGACGGTGACCGTCGCCGGGCTGCTCACCGCATGCGACATGCACCCCGGCTCCGCCGCGGTCATCGAGGGGCGGTCCGTCCCCACCTCCGAGATCGTCGCGACCCTCGACGAGCTCGCTCCCGTCTCCACCACCATCACCGCCCAGACCGTGATCGGCGCGTTCATCACCGAGCCGGTGCTGGTGAAGGTCGCGGGCGACCACGGCGTGAGCGTCACGACTGACGATGCGACGGCCATGCTCGACGGGCTGTACACAGCCAAGGGCCTGACTGCTCCGTCCGAGTACTCCGACGGTGCTGTGCAGCTGGCGCGGTATGCGTTGCTGGCGGACAAGCTCAACAGCCGCGACGACCTCGAGGTGATCGCGGGGGAGTACGGCACCGCGGTCCAGGCGCTCGATGTCGCGGTGAACCCCCGCTTCGGGACCTTCGACCACGGCGAGGTCAGCGCCCCGACGCTGCCCACCTGGGTCGTCGGGAGCGTCGTGGCACAGCCGTCCGCCGAACCGACTGCCGAACCGACCGCCGCACCCACCGCTGCACCATCCCCGACGTCGACGCCGTGACCCCCGAGGGACGCGAGGGCGGCGCCGGCCGCCCGGACCAGGCTCGCTCGCTCCACCCGTTCCACCCGTACCCCCACCTGCTCCATCCCCTCTACCTCCAGCCCGACCGGCCTCGCCTCGACCGGCCCCGCCCCGCCTCGACCCGCCCCGACCTCGAACTCGACCTCGACCAGCTCCGCCTGGGCCCGCGGCATCTCCACCCGCTGCACCTCCACCCGCTCCAGCACTCGCTGCACCGCCACCCGCTTCCCTCGCTCCACCCGCTCGGTGCGCTCTGGCGCACCCCCATGAGGAGTCGCTGATGCTCATCGGCATCCCGAAAGAGTCCAGGCCCGGCGAACGGCTGGTCGCCGGCACGCCGAAGACCGTCGCTCAGCTGGTCAAGCTCGGCTATGAGATCGCGGTCGAGGCGGGCGCCGGTCTCGGCGCCAGCTTCCCCGACGCGGCCTACGTCGCCGCCGGCGCCCGCATCGGCACGTCGGCCGAGGTCTGGGCGTCGGACGTCGTCACCGCGGTGAACGCGCCGACGGACGACGAGGTCGCGGCGATGACGCCGGGTGCCACGCTCGTCGCGACGCTTGCACCGTTCTCCCAGCAGGCGCTCGTCGAGCGACTGGCGGCCGCCGGCGTCACGGCGCTCGCCCTGGACGCGGTGCCGCGGATCTCCCGTGCGCAGGCGCTCGACGTGCTCTCGACGATGTCGAACGTCGCCGGCTACCGCGCGGTGATCGAGGCCGCCGAGGAGTACGGCGGCATGTTCACCGGTCAGGTGACCGCCGCCGGCAAGACGATGCCGGCCACGGTGTTCGTCATCGGCGCCGGCGTGGCCGGGCTCGCCGCGATCGGTGCGGCCGCGAGCCTGGGCGCCCAGGTCCGCGCGTTCGACGTGCGTCCCGAGGTCGGCGAGCAGATCGAGTCGATGGGCGCCACCTTCGTGCAGGCGGCCACCGCCCAGCAGGAGGTCTCGTCCGACGGGTACGCCCGCGAGCTGACCGACGAGCAGGCGCGGCTCACCGAGGTGATGTACGCGCAGGAGACGGCGAAGGCGGACATCGTCATCACCACCGCGCTGGTGCGCGGCAAGGGCGTGCGCACGATCTCCGCGGAGATGGTCGCCGCGATGAAGCCGGGATCGGTGATCGTCGACCTGGCGGCGACCGGCGGCGGCAACTGCGAGCTCACCGTGGTGGGCGAGAAGATCGTCACGGACAACGGGGTGATCATCGTCGGGTACACCGACCTGACCAGCCGGATGCCGCAGCACACGTCGCAGCTGTTCGGCACCAACGTCGTCAACCTGGTCAAGCTCGTCACGCCGGCCAAGGACGGCGTGTTCACCCTTGACCTCGACGACCAGGTGCAGCGCGGGATGACCGTGGCCAAGGGCGGTGAAGTGCTGTGGCCGCCGCCGCCGGTGCACGTCTCCGCGGCTCCCGCGCCGGCAGGGCCGCAGGTGCCGGTCGACCCGCGGACCCCGGAGCAGCGGGCGGCCGACGAGGCCGCCGCCGCGGTGCTCAAGGGCCGCCGCCGACTGGTCGGCGCCGCGCTCGGTGCGGTGCTCGTCGCACTGGCGCTGTCGGCGTCCCCGCCGGCGTTCCTCATGCACTTCACGGTGTTCGCACTCGCCGTGATCATCGGCTACTACGTCATCTCCAACGTGACGCACGCGCTGCACACGCCGCTGATGGCCCAGACGAACGCGATCTCCGGGATCATCGTCGTCGGCGCCCTGCTGCAGATCGGCAACGACAACCTCGCGGTGACGGTGCTCGCGGTGATCGCCGCGGCCGTGGCCAGCATCAACGTCTTCGGCGGCTTCCTGGTGACATACCGGATGCTCGGCATGTTCCGGAAGGATGCGTGACCTGGTGACTCTGACCTCCGTGGTGCAGGTCGTCTACCTGCTCGCTGCGCTGCTGTTCATCGCCTCGCTGGCGGGCCTCTCCAAGCAGGAGACCGCGCGGCGCGGCAACGTGCTCGGCATGGTCGGCATGGCGCTGGCCCTGGTCGCGACGGTCGTGCTGGCCCTGGACACGTCGCAGCGGCCGAAGTGGCTGACCGGCGCGCTCATCCTCGCCGTGCTGGCGATCGGCGCCACGCTCGGCATGCAGCGGGCACGCAAGGTCGAGATGACCCAGATGCCCGAGCTGATCGCCATGCTGCACAGCTTCGTCGGTGCGGCGGCCGTGCTGGTCGGCTTCAACTCCTACCTCACCGAGCCGCACGAGACGCTGCACCTGATCGAGGTGGGGCTGGGCGTACTCATCGGCGCGGTGACGTTCACCGGGTCGATCATCGCCTACCTCAAGCTGTCGGCCCGGATGAAGTCGACGCCGCTGACGCTGCCGGGGCGCAACCTGCTCAACCTGGCGGCGCTCATCGTGTCGGTCGGGCTCATCGTCTGGCTCGTCGTGGCGCCGTCACTGCTCCCGCTGGTGCTGCTCACAGTGGTCTCGCTGGCCCTGGGCCTGCACCTGGTCGCCGCGATCGGCGGCGGCGACATGCCGGTGGTCGTCTCGATGCTCAACTCGTACTCCGGCTGGGCCGCCGCGATGGCCGGCTTCATGCTCGGCAACGACCTGCTCATCGTCACCGGCGCCCTCGTCGGGTCCTCCGGTGCGATCCTGTCCTACCTCATGTGCAAGGCGATGAACCGCAAGTTCATCTCCGTCATCCTCGGCGGCTTCGGGACCGAGGGCGGCAAGGTGGCCGCAGCGGTCGAGGGCGAGTACCGGTCGGTGACCGCGGCCGAGGTCGCGGAGATGCTGACCCAGGCGCGGCGCGTGGTCATCGCTCCTGGGTACGGCATGGCGGTGGCCAAGGCGCAGTACCCCGTGGCCGACCTGGTCACTCGGCTGCGTGCACGCGGCATCCAGGTGCGGTTCGCCGTGCACCCCGTGGCCGGCCGGCTGCCCGGGCACATGAACGTGCTGCTCGCCGAGGCGAGGGTGCCGTACGACATCGTGCTCGAGATGGACGAGATCAACGACGACTTCGACGACACCGACGTCGTGCTGGTGATCGGCGCCAACGACACCGTCAACCCGGCCGCGCAGGAGGACCCGGGCTCCCCGATCGCGGGCATGCCGGTGCTCCACGTGTGGAAGGCCAGCCAGGTGGTCGTGTTCAAGCGCTCCATGGCGACCGGCTACGCCGGCGTGCCGAACCCGCTGTTCTACCGGGAGAACGCCGCGATGCTGTTCGGCGACGCCAAGGTGCAGGTGGAGGCGATCATCGCGGAGCTGTGACGCTCCGCAGACCGGTCTGCATCGCAGCCGCGGCTGCGGCTGCGGCTGCGGCTGCGACGGACCGCCGGCACCTGCCGTGGCGCTGGCCGATGGCTCGATCCGAAGGCCGCTGACTCGTGCGCGAGCGGGTGGCCCGACCGGTGGCCCGACCGCTGGCCCGACCGCTGCCGTGATGCGCCGCTAGGTCCGTCGTGGCGGCGGTGGCTCGTTCACCATGCGGTCGTCGACCCGGCGGCGGAAGGTGTAGTGCGGCGGCTCATGGCCGAGTCGCCCTGGGCCGTGCCGCAACCCGCCCGGTGGCAGGCCGCGGCGGATCGTCAGGTCGAGGCGGTGCACGAGGTGGTGGTGGAACGCGCACAGCAGCACGCCGTTCTCGACCGACGTCGGGCCGGCGTCCCGGCCCCACCATCGGGCGTGGTGCACCTCGCACCAGGCGGCCACCGTGCTGCAGCCGTTCCACGCGCACTGCCGGTCCCGCACGACGACCGCGCGACGGTGCGCCCCGGTGTAGAGCCGGGCGGAGCGACCGAGGTCGAGCGGCAGCGAGTCGGCATCCAGCGCGATCCGCGACACCTCCGCGTCGCACAGGATCCGCGCGAGCTCGCTCGCGGCCACAGGTGTGCCGTCCTCAAGCGTCGCCGGCTCGACGGGATCTGACGGCTGCCGCTCTCCAGCGACCGGGCCTGACGCTGGCCCCGTCGGTGCATCGAGCATTGCGGCCTCCGCCTGCGCGCGCTGCAGCTCGCGGACCGCGGCGAACGTCTCCGCCGGCACGAGGAGCGCGACGTGCGGGCGGTTGGCAGAGCCGCTGACGACTCGGTCCGCAGTGTCCTGGGCGGCGGCGTGGGCGGCATCGAGCTCGGCGGCGCGCCGGGGGGTCTCGTCGGCGGCGCGGCGGCGGTGCCGCGGGCCGATGCCCGCGAGGCCGGCGAGCGACCGTTCAACGACTGCGACCAGCGCGTCGGCGCGCGCCTGGAGCGCATCACGGTGCTCGTCGGGCGCGACCCCGGTCGCGTCGATCGCCACCCGCAACCGCTCGCCGTTGATGCGGTCGAGCCGACCCTTGAGCAGGACGCCGTCCGATGTCGGCGTCATGGTGAAGAAGCGGGCGGCGTGCTGCCGGTCGAAGTCCGCCTGGACGGCCGCGGGGTCGTGCGCCGCGACGAGCTGCGCGACCCTCGTCGCGAACTCCCGCTCCGGCAGACGCGACCCCAGGTCGACCAGCTGCGCCTGCCCTGCGGACGACGACAGGGCCGCCACGGCGGCCTCGCCCGCGTGGGTGACGGCGCGGGCGAGCGCGTCGACGTGCCCGACCGGCACGTCCCCCTCGGCGACGGCGGTGGCGACCGCCGGCAGGTCGGCCAGCATCTGCGCCTGCCGCACCTCCCGGTACGCCTGACCCAGACCCGTGCGGGTCGTGCGGGCCCGCGCGGAGGCGAAGTCCCGGTCGCCGATGCCGACCGACGTGCCTGCGTCCCGCTCGGCGAGCAGCAGCGCGCCGCGCGCCGTGGCGAGCAGGCCAGTCACCTGGTCCAGGGTGCGCAAGGCGGCCGCGCGGCGGGGGCCGGTCCAGTGCGCGCCCTCGCGAGCCTCGTCGGCCGCCTGCCGTGCGGCCTCACGCAAGGTGCCGAACGCGCCGGGGGCCTCGTGGTCCGCACGAACCGTGCGGAGCCTGACCTCGTCGGCCGGACGCCCGTCGCCGCGAGCCTCGGGCGTCATGGCGCGGAACCCGGCGGCGCCTGCCGGGCGCCCGCCCCGGCGTCCAGCCGCACCGGAGGCGGCCGCGGCGAGGGGCCGCAGCACCTCGAGTCCCGTGTCGAACATGTGTTCGAGTCTAGCCGGATCCCGGCCGAGAAACAAGCCCTGACCTGCGGAGATATCGCCCCGAGCCGCCCACAGCCCGCTCCTGCCTGGCCGCGTCCACCGATCGTCGCGCCCCGCTCGCCCGCGCGCTCGAGCGGAGGCAGCATCCACCCGCCGCCGCGTGGCAGCGCATTCGACGAGCGCCGGTCCCGGCCGGCCTGAGCGGAGGCAGCATCCACCCGCCGCCGCGTGGCAGCGGTTCGACGAGCGCTCGTCCCGACCCCGACGGACGCGACGACCGCCGCATCCGCGCTCACCGCGAGCCCGAAGGTCCTGCGGCGGCGCGAGGGTGCCCGCACTAGGGTGGGGTCGCAAACCCCAACTTCTGTTCCGAAGGAGCATCCATGGCCAGCATCGAGGCCGTCGGCGCCCGCGAGATCCTTGACTCGCGCGGTAACCCGACCGTGGAGGTCGAGGTCGCCCTCGACGACGGCACCATCGCCCGCGCAGGCGTTCCCTCCGGGGCGTCCACCGGCGCCTTCGAGGCCGTCGAGCGCCGTGACGGCGACAAGGGCCGCTACCTGGGCAAGGGCGTCGAGGGCGCGGTCGCCGCGGTCATCGACGAGATCGCCCCCGAGCTCATCGGCTACGAGGCCACCGAGCAGCGCATCGTCGACCAGGCGCTGATCGACCTGGACGGCACGGCCAACAAGGGCAAGCTCGGCGCGAACGCCATCCTCGGCGTGTCGATCGCCGTGGCCAAGGCCGCGGCCGACTCGGCCGACCTGCCGCTGTTCCGCTACCTCGGCGGGCCGAACGCGCACGTGCTGCCCGTCCCGATGATGAACATCCTCAACGGTGGGTCGCACGCCGACTCCAACGTCGACATCCAGGAGTTCATGGTCGCGCCGATCGGCCTGCCGACGTACAAGGAGGCGCTGCGTGCCGGCGCCGAGGTGTACCACTCCCTCAAGAGCGTGCTGAAGAGCAAGGGCCTGGCCACGGGCCTCGGCGACGAGGGCGGCTTCGCCCCCAACCTGCCGAGCAACCGCGACGCGCTCGACCTCATCCTCATCGCCATCGAGAAGGCCGGCTACGTGCCGGGCAAGGACGTGGCGCTCGCGCTCGACGTGGCCGCGACTGAGTTCTTCTCCGACGACAAGTACACGTTCGAGGGCAAGAAGCTGCAGTCCGCGGCGATGATCGAGTACTACGAGAAGCTCGTCGCCGACTACCCGCTCGTCTCCATCGAGGACCCGCTGTCCGAGGACGACTGGGAGGGCTGGCAGGCCCTCATGTCCCGCATCGGCGACAAGGTGCAGATCGTCGGAGACGACCTGTTCGTCACCAACCCGATCCGCCTGGCCAAGGGCATCCAGCTGCACGCCGCGAACGCGCTGCTGGTCAAGCTCAACCAGATCGGCACCGTCACCGAGACGCTCGACGCCATCGAGATGGCCCACCGCAACGGGATCCGCACGATGACCTCGCACCGTTCGGGCGAGACCGAGGACACCACGATCGCCGACCTGTCCGTGGCGTCCAACGCCGGCCAGATCAAGACCGGTGCCCCGGCCCGCGGCGAGCGGATCAACAAGTACAACCAGCTGCTGCGGATCGAGGAGGAGCTGGACGACGCCGGTGTCTACGCCGGGCTGTCCGCCTTCCCGCGGTTCCACCGCGCCTGATCAACCAGCACGCACGACGAGGGCCGGCTCCCCGAGCAGGGGGCCGGCCCTCGTCGTGTGCGTGGGCCCGTCCCTCCGGGCCTCGCTCCCGGGGGACACGACGAGGAATCGCGGGGTCCGCGGTCGCGGAGGCGGTGGCGGGCAGAATCGGGGGCGTGTCGTCCAACCGTCGCCCCGTCGCGCCCGCGCGCAGCGGGTCGGCGCGCGCCGAGGGGACCGGCTCGTCGGCCGCACCGCGCACCACGACGGCCTCACGGGTGGCGCCGCCGGCCTCCCGGGCGGGCAGCCGACCGGCGTCTCGCGGCTCCCGCTCCGCCGCCACGCCGCCCCGCGGCACGCCACGGGCCGAACGGGTGCAGCAGCGGATGCCGCGGCTGCTGACGGTGCGCGCCATGGTGCTCGGGATCGTCTGCCTGGTGGCGTTCGTGCTGGTCTACCCGACGCTGCACTCCTACCTGGGGGAGCGCGCGGAGGTCGAGCGGCTGCGGGCCGACGTGGCTGCGGCGCAGGCGCGCAACGACGACCTCAACGCAGATCTGGCCCGGTGGGACGACCCGGCGTACGTCGCCGCGCAGGCCCGGGAGCGCCTCTCGTTCGTGCTGCCCGGCGAGAAGGCGTTCCGGGTGGTGGATCCGGAGATCGTGCAGGACGACGGCACCACGGCGGCGGCCGACCCGCCCGCCGGTGCCGGCGAGGTCGGGTCGCTGCAGCCCTGGTACCTCACCGTGTGGGACTCCGTGCAGAGCGCCGGCGAGGACGCGCCGGCCGCCGACCCGGACGCGCCGGCCGCCGACCCGGACGCGCCGGTGGCCGACGACGCCGCACCCGCGGCGCCGCTCGCCGAGGTGCCGCCCGCCGCCGACACGACGACCGCCCCCTGACGCCGCGTCGGGGAGAATGGCGGCATGCCTGACGTCGACCCCGAGGACCTCGTCGCGCTCGCGCAGCAGCTGGGACGGCCGGCGCGGGGCGTGGTGCGGGTCGCCGCCCGCTGCGTGTGCGGCCGGCCGACGGTGGTGCAGACGGCCCCCCGGCTCGACGACGGAACCCCGTTCCCGACGACGTACTACCTGACGAACCCGCAGGCCGTCGCCGCGGTGAGCACGCTCGAGGCGTCCGGGATCATGAAGACGATGACGCAGGCGATGGTCGACGACGACGAGCTGCGCGCGGCGCACACCCGCGCCCACGAGGCGTACCTCGCCGACCGGGAGGCGCTCGGCCACGTCCCGGAGATCGCCGGCGTGTCCGCCGGCGGCATGCCGACCCGGGTGAAGTGCCTGCACGTCCTCGTCGCGCACGCGCTCGCGGCCGGTCCCGGGGTCAACCCGATCGGCGACCAGACGCTCGCGCAGATCCGCGACGTCTGGCGGCCGGACCGCTGCACCTGCTGAGGTCGGAGGGGTCGGCTGCCGATGGCAGGATGACCCGGTGACGCGCGTGGCAGCCATCGACTGCGGGACCAACTCGATCCGGCTCCTGGTGGCGGACGTCGACCCGGTGGCCGG
>Ga0302263_10000210_pt1 | contig 23432 bp, 18 predicted proteins | sample II_Fen_N1_4_FD_194564 | JGI IMG/M metagenome (GOLD analysis project Ga0302263, IMG submission 194564) | Peat permafrost microbial communities from Stordalen Mire near Abisko, Sweden - II_Fen_N1_4 | ecosystem: Environmental > Terrestrial > Soil > Wetlands > Permafrost | place: Sweden: Abisko... | reverse complement strand
GTCGTGACTTCACGGACATCTACGACCTGGTGGGGGTTCGGGTGCTCGTGGACACCGTCCGCGACTGCTACGCAGCGCTCGGCGCCCTGCACGCGCGATGGAACCCGGTGCCCGGCCGGTTCAAGGACTACATCGCGATGCCGAAGTTCAACCTCTACCAGTCGTTGCACACCACCGTGATCGGACCCCAGGGCAACCCGGTGGAGATCCAGATCCGCACGCACGACATGCACCGCCGGGCCGAGTACGGCGTCGCGGCGCACTGGAAGTACAAGGAGAACGCCAAGAACGGCGCGGTCGACGGCTCGAACAACGACATGTCGTGGCTGCGCCAGCTGGTCGACTGGCAGAAGGAGACGGCCGACCCGAGCGAGTTCCTCGACTCCCTGCGCTTCGAGATCGCCGGCTCCGAGGTGTACGTCTTCACGCCCAAGGGGGACGTCGTCGCCCTGCCGCAGGGCTCCACGCCGGTGGATTTCGCGTACGCGGTGCACACCGAGGTGGGCCACCGCACCATGGGCGCCCGGGTCAACGGCCGCCTGGTGCCGCTCGACTCGACGCTCGAGAACGGCGACGTGGTCGACGTCTTCACGTCGAAGTCGGAGACTGCGGGGCCGTCGCGGGACTGGTTGGGGTTCGTCAAGAGTCCGCGTGCCCGCAACAAGATCCGGCAGTGGTTCACCAAGGAGCGCCGCGAGGAGGCCATCGAACGGGGCAAGGACGCCCTGGCGAAGGCCATGCGCAAGCAGAACCTGCCGATGCAGCGCCTGCTCTCGCACGAGTCCTTGCTCGCGCTGGCGCACGACATGCGGCACGCCGACGTCTCGGCGCTGTACGGCGCCATCGGCGAGAACCAGGTCTCGGCCTCGACCGTGGTGCAGCGTCTCGTCGCCTCGATGGGCGGGGTGCCGGCGCAGGAGGAGGACCTGGCCGAGGTGACGCGCCCGGGACCGACGGGGCGCACCGTGCGGACGGGCGACCCGGGCGTGGCGGTCAAGGGCGTCGGCGACGTGTGGGTCAAGCTGGCGCGCTGCTGCACGCCTGTCCCGGGCGACGAGATCATCGGCTTCGTCACGCGCGGAGCCGGCGTCAGCGTGCACCGCCACGACTGCGTCAACGTCGAGGGTCTGCGCTCCCAGCCGGAGCGGTTCGTCGAGGTGGAGTGGACGCACACCAGCTCGCAGCTGTTCATGGTGCAGATCCAGGTGGAGGCCCTCGATCGCTCCCGGCTGCTGTCGGACGTGACGCGGGTGCTGTCCGACCACCACGTCAACATCCTGTCGGCGTCCGTGTCCACCAACCGCGACCGGGTGGCACTGTCGCGGTTCGTCTTCGAGATGGCCGAGCCGTCGCACCTCGCGTCGGTGCTGGCCGCGGTGCGGAAGGTCGAGGGCGTGTTCGACGTCTACCGGATCACCGGGGCCCGGACGGCGGACCAACCCGCGATCCGCTCCTGACGCCTCCCGGGCGCTCCTGCAGGGCAGCGAGCGCCGTCCGGGCCTGGCGCACACCCCGCCCGCCGGCACAGGCGGTCAGGGACCGGACGGCGGCGGCCGGGTCGAAGCCGATCGGCACGAGCAGTTCCAGCGCCTCCGCGACCTCGGGCGGTGTGCACCAGCGTGCGACGTCCAGACCCGTGCGCTGCACGGTGGTCACCCGGCCCGGACCCATCCGCTGCACGTCGCCCGCGGGCAGGTCCGCCTCGGCGCTGACTCGCCCGGGATGGGGATCGGTGTGCCGCGCCCGGGGCGGCACCAGGACGACGAGGACCTGCGGCGGCGGTCCACCGGCGTGCACCCAGACGGCGGCCAGTCGGCCGACGACACCGCGAGGGGGCACCACGTCCAGCAATGCGCTGAGGCGCATCTGAGGGGTCACGGGTGTGCCGGCGGGTGCGGCGACGTCACCCCACAGCGGCACCACCGAGCCCTCCAGCCGCATCCCGACCCACGCCAGCGGGCTCGTCGACCGCCGGCGCACCAGCTGGACGGGGGACGGCGGGGTGGGTCGGTACGGCAGCAGCAGGTGGGACACGGCGCCAGCATGCCCCGCCGGACGGTCGCCCGGCGGTCACCGGGAGGCCGCTTGTGGACGACGGCGGCCTCCCGCGGCGGATCAGCCTCGCGCGTCCTGCGCTGCCCGCTGGATCTGCTCCAGCCAGGCACGTCGCGCATCGAGGGCGGCCTGGGCCTCCGCGACCTTGCGCTGGTCGCCGGTGGCGGTCGCGCGCACAAGATCCGCTTCCAGCCCGGCGATCACCTGCTCGAGCTGAGCGGCCGCCCCCTCGGCGCGCGCGCGCGTCTCCGGGTTGGTGCGCTTCCACTGGGCGTCGTCGGCGTCGCGGACGGCCTGCTCAGCGGCCCGCAGACGAGCCTCGATGCGCTGGATGTCGCCACGCGGCACCTTGCCGGCGGCCTCCCAGCGCTCCTGGACCGAGCGGAGCGTGGACTTGGCGGCAGCGAGGTTGCGCACCGGGACCAGCGCCTCCGCCTCAACCAGCAGGGCTTCCTTGACGGTCAGGTTGGCCGCGAACTCGGCGTCCGTCACGGTGGCCGCAGCGTCGCGGGCGGCGAAGAACGCATCCTGGGCGGCCCGGAACCTGGCCCACAGGGCGTCGTCAACAGGGCGGCTGGCCCGGCCGGCCCCCTTCCACTGCGTCATGAGGTCGCGGAACGCACCGGACGTCGGACCCCAGTCGGTGCTCGTCGCCAGGCTCTCGGCTTCCGCGACAAGGTTCTCCTTCGCGGTGCGCGCCGACGCGTTGCTCGCCTCGAGCTCGGCGAAGTAGTGCCGCCGCTCACGATCGAACGTGGTGCGCGCATGGCTGAACCGCTTCCACAGCGACTCCTCGGAGGCGCGGTCCAGCCGCGGGCCGTTGCGCTGGGCGTCCTTCCACTGGTCGAGCAGGATCCGTAGCTGGTCGCCGGCGGGACGCCACTGCACCTTGCTCGGGTCCGTGCCGGCGATCTGCTCCGCCTGCTCGACGAGGGACGTCCGCGCCGCCAGCGCAGCCTCCCGTGCCGCGGCGCGCTCCGCATCAGCGGCAGCCCGTCGTTCGGCGGCGATCGCGCGCAGCCCGTCCAGGCGGACCCGCAGCGCGTCGAGGTCTCCGACGGCGGCGGTAGCGGCGAGCTCCTCCGTCAGCTTCGCGACGGTCTGGTCGATCTCCTTGACGGACAGCTCCGTCGCCGCGAGCCGCGCCTCGAACAGCGAGACCTTCGTCTGCAGGTCGAGGAAGCGACGCACGTAGAGCGAGAGCGCCTCCTCGACGTCCACGCCCGGCACCTGGCCGACGGCACGCTCGTCCTCGGCCTCGCGCACGTAGACCGTGCCGTCCTCGGCCACCCGACCGAACTGGGCGGCGGCCGCGGCAGCGACCGGGTCCAGCGGGGGCACAGCCACGACCGGCGCCGCAGGTGTGGTGGCGGTCGCCGCGGGTCGGGTCACCGGGGGACGGGCGGCCGGCGTGCGGGGCACAGCCCGCCGGCCCATGACGGCAGGCGTCGGGCGCGGTGCGGGAGCAGGCATCGGCTCGGGAGCGGGTGCGTCTCCCACCACTGCGACCTGGGCGGGGACCTCGTCCGGGATCTCGTCGACGGGCGCCTGCTGGATGGGCACCTCGTCGACCGGTGCCGCGTCGACCGGCGCGTCCTCGACCAGTGCCGCGTCAACCGGCACATCCTCGACCGGCGCCGGGTCGACCGGCACCTCGTCGACCGGTGCCGCGTCAACCGGCACATCCTCGACCGGCGCCTGCTGGATGGGCGCCTCGTCGACCGGCGTCTCCTCGACCGCGACCTCGTCGACGGCTGCCTGCTCGACCGGGACCTCGTCGACGGCTGCCTGCTCGACCGGCACGTCGTCGCGCGGAGCCTGGAGGTCCTGCGGCTGGTCCACGGTGGGCTGCGCGCCCTCGTCGGGGGTGGCGGGGGTCTCGGTCACTGGGTCTGCACTCCCTCGATGATGACGTCCGACACCGGGGCGGTCACGTCTCCGACCGTCACGGTGCCCGCGTCGGCGATGGCCGTCAGCACGTCCATACCGGACGTGACGTGGCCGAACACGGTGTATCCGCCTGCTTGGTCCGCCGAGATGGTCGAGTCGGCGATGACCAGGAAGAACTGGCTGCCCATCGACGACCCGTCGTCCTGTGCACGAGCCATGGCGATGTCGCCCGCCTTGTACACGTTGTCTGCCGGCACGTTCTCCAGCGGGCCCCAGGTGTACCCCGGTCCGCCGAATCCGGAGGCGGTCGGGTCGCCGCACTGCAGGAGCGACATCGGAGCGGGGACCAAGCGGTGGCACTTCGTCTGGTCGAAGAAGCCCTGCTGCGCGAGCGTGACGAAGTTGGCCACCGCCTGGGGCGCTGCGGCGCCGTCCAACTCCACCGCGATGTCGCCGCGGTTCGTTGTCAGCGTGGCGGTCCAGGTGCGGCCTTCCGCGAGCGATGCGGCCGGCAGCACGCCGCCGTTGCCGACGCGCGCCGTGGTGTCGATCGTCGAGGTCGGCGTCGGCGTGGGCGCGGGCGTCGCCGGCGCGGTGGTGGTGGCCGTCGCGGTCGGCACCGGTGCGGCCGGCTCGTTGCCGCTCAACGTCACCGCGAGCACGATCGCTCCGACCACGGCGAGCCCGCCGACGACGGAGCCCACGATGACGTTGCGGCGGTGTCGCTGCGCCCGGCTGCGCGCCTGGCGCTCCTGCCACCGCTCGAGCCGACGCCGCTCGTACTCCCGCTCGCGCTTGCTGGTCACACCCACTCCTCGCGTGGTCGTGCGGACCAGGTCGACGTCGATCCCGGCTCCGCACCTGGGCAACGCCGCACAGTCTAGGCAAGCCGGGGCGTCGGACCAGCATCGGTACCGCGCGCGTACCGTGCACGCATGCGCCTCGTCGAACTGATCGCCCCTGTGCTCGGCGCGCGCTGCGTCGTCGTGGTCGGCGACGGCGGCGACGCGGTGGTCGTCGACGCAGGCGCCGGGGTCGCCGCGCGGGTGCTCGCACTTGTCGAGCACGAGCACCTGAACGTGCACGGCGTGCTCGCCACCCACGGCCACCTGGACCACACCTGGGACGCGGGCCCGCTGGCCGCCCGGCTCGGCGTACCGGTGCTGCTGCACCAGGCGGACCGGTACCGGCTCGCCGACCCGTGGGGCACCCTCGGTGTCCTGGGTACCCCCTCCGGACGGCCGGACGGGCCGCTCGCCGCAGTGCTGCGGCAGGTGGGCCTGGACCCGGCCGACTACGTCGAACCGTCGCGGGTCACGACCTTCGGCGCGGTGCCGGGCGCCGACGGCCGGTCGCTCGACGAGGACCTCGGCGCCGTGCTGGGGGCTCCTGACCTGCACCTCGTCGCGCGGCACGCGCCTGGGCACACCGAGGGCTCCACCCTGTACCTGCTCGACGTCGACGGCCCGGCGCCGGTGGTGCTGGCGGGGGACGTGCTGTTCGCCGGATCGATCGGGCGAACGGACCTGCCGGGCGGCGACGGACAGGTGATGGCCCGCACCCTGCGCGACGTGGTGCGCGCCCTGCCGGCAGCCGCCCGCGTGCTGCCCGGCCACGGCCCGGCCACGACGGTGGCCGCGGAGTTGGCCACCAACCCGTACCTGGGCTGACGCCGGCCACACCCCGGGGCGCGTCCCGGGGCGGGCACTAAGATCGTGCGGACGCCACACCGGGCGTCCACCCCGCTCCGCCCGAAGGACGACACGTGCTGCGCACCCATACCGCCGGCTCCTTGCGGCCGACGCACCTCGGCTCCACCGTGACCCTCGCGGGCTGGGTGGACCGGCGCCGTGACCACGGTGGCGTGGCGTTCGTCGACCTGCGGGACGCGTCCGGGATCGTCCAGGTGGTGGTCCGCGACGAGGCGGTGGCCCACGGGCTGCGCTCGGAGTACGTGCTGCAGGTGACGGGCGTGGTCGGCCGGCGCCCGGAGGGCAACGAGAACCCGAACCTGCCGACCGGCGAGGTGGAGGTGGTGGCCCACCAGGTCGTGGTGCTCAACGAGTCGGCACCCCTCCCGTTCCAGGTGTCGTCCTCGCTCGACGAGCCGGTGGGGGAGGAGGCGCGGTTGCGCTACCGCTACCTCGACCTGCGCCGACCTGCTCCGGCGCACGCGTTGCGGCTGCGCGCGAAGGTCAACGCCGCGGCACGGCGGGTCCTGGACGCGCACGGTTTCGCCGAGATCGAGACCCCGACGCTCACCCGGTCCACGCCGGAGGGCGCGCGGGACTTCATCGTCCCGGCCCGGCTCTCGCCCGGCTCCTGGTACGCGCTGCCGCAGTCGCCCCAGCTGTTCAAGCAGCTGCTCATGGTCGCCGGCATGGAGCGCTACTACCAGATCGCCCGCTGCTACCGCGACGAGGACTTCCGCGCCGACCGCCAGCCGGAGTTCACCCAGCTGGATGTCGAGATGAGCTTCGTCGACCAGGACGACGTCATCGCGGTGGCCGAGGAGGTGCTCACCGCGCTGTGGGCGCTGGTCGACGTGCCGGTGCCGACGCCGTTGCCCCGGATGACCTACGCGGACGCGATGGCCCGGTTCGGCACCGACAAGCCCGACCTGCGGTTCGGCCTCGAACTCACCGACCTCACCACGTTCTTCGCGCACACCCCCTTCCGGGTGTTCCAGGCGCCGTACGTCGGGGCGGTCGTGCAGCCGGGCGGCGCGTCGACGCCGCGGCGCGGGTTCGACGCCTGGCAGGAGTGGGCCAAGCAGCGCGGCGCCAAGGGTTTGGCGTACGTGACCGTCGGCGACGACGGGGAGCTGGCCGGCCCGGTGGCGAAGAACCTGTCCGACGACGAACGTGCCGGCCTGGTGGCCGCCGTCGGCGCCGCCCCCGGCGACGCCGTGTTCTTCGCGGCGGGCCGGACCTCCGAGGCCCGCGCCCTGCTGGGCGCGGCCCGGTTGGAGATCGGTCGACGCGGCGGCCTCATCGACGAGAACGCCTGGTCGTTCCTCTGGGTGGTCGACGCGCCGCTGTTCAAGCCGGTGGGCGAGGACGACGACGTCGCCGTGGGGGAGGGCGCCTGGACCGCCGTGCACCACGCCTTCACGTCGCCGACGCCCGAGTGGATCGACCGCTTCGAGGAGGACCCCGGCGCGGCCCTGGCCTACGCGTACGACATCGTCTGCAACGGCAACGAGATCGGCGGCGGTTCCATCCGTATCCACCGCCGCGACGTCCAGGAGCGCGTGTTCCGGATGATGGGCATCGGCGCGGAGGACGCCCAGACGAAGTTTGGCTTCCTGCTCGACGCGTTCCAGTTCGGCGCCCCGCCGCACGGCGGGATCGCGTTCGGGTGGGACCGGATCGTCGCGCTGCTCACGCACTCGGAGTCGATCCGCGACGTCATCGCCTTCCCGAAGTCCGGCGGTGGCTACGACCCGCTGACCGGTGCACCGGCGCCCATCACGGTGCAGCAGCGCCGCGAGGCCGGCGTCGACGCGGCCCCGAAGGCGACCGCCGCGCAGTGACGCGGGTGGCGGACCTGCCCGGACGCTGGTCGTCCGAGCCCTACCTGCGGGGCGAGCGGGGAGACCGCGGCGTCCTGCTGGTCGGCTGTGACGACGAAGCCCTCGTCGGTGTCGTGCACTCGAGCCGACGGGGCGCCGGCGTCCTCGGGCTGGGAGCACCGCGCGCGCTGGCCCGGCTGCTCGTCCGGCAGCGCGCCGCACTGGCGGAGACCGGGCCCGCGTTCTGCACGGTCGAACGCGGCACGGCGCCGCACCTGGACCAGGTCACGCTCGCCGCGCTCGGCATCGGTCCGGGCGCCGCCGGCTCCCACTGGGACTGGCTGTGGACGCCGTCGCCGCTCCGCGCCGGCCACGACGACGTGGTGCGCCTCGACCTCGGTCCGACGAGCGCCGCCCAGGTGACGGACTGCCTGGCACGGGCGCACCCGGACGCGTCGACGGGTCCCGACGACCCGCGCGTGGTGGCGTGGTGGGGTGTGCCGGACCCGGCTGCGCCGACGCGGCTGCTGGGCGTCGTCGGCGCGATGCAGGTGTCGTCCGGTCTGCCACCGCACCTCGTGTCACTCGGCGTCGACCCCGCAGCGCGGGGGCGCGGGTTGGCCGGCAGCCTGCTGGCCGCGGCGGTGGACGACGGGCTGCGGGTGCGACCGGCACACGGCGCCCCGATGGTCAGCCTGGGCGTGTACGCCGCGAACGAGGCCGCCCTGCGGGTCTACCACCGGCTCGGGTTCGTCACGGCGCACCGGTTCACGTCGTTCACCCGCGACCCGCTGCCGTGGCCCTGACTGTCCAGACGTCTCAGACGTTCCTGACGTCTATGACGTCTATGACGTTCCCGTCCGCGTCGTCCGCCGCCTCGCCGCGCCGCGCTGCTCACCAGCGCGGCGGGAGCTCCTGCTCACCGGACAGGCTGCGGTGGCGGGCCGGCGCGGGGTCGTCGAGCCCGGGTACGCCCACCTGCTCCGCATAGGTCGCGTCGACCGCCAGCACCACCGGCCGCGCGGCGAACGAGCGGCGCCACAGCCGGACCGCCCACCACACCGCGGCGATCGTGTACAGGCTGAGGAAGAGGAAGACGAAGGCCGCGGGGCGGGTGTCCCCGTCGTCCGAAGCGACCAACGTCACGATCTGCGTGACGCCCAGCACCAGGGGCACCGCGAGCACGGCGGTGCCGACGCGGGACCGCCAGAGCAGTCGGCGGTACTCCACCCGGTCGACGGGGAGCGGTGACGGCATGGCGGCTGACCCTCAGTGCTTGACCATGAGGTGGTGGTGCAGGCGTGCGAGCGGTGCCGGCGCCCACCAGTTCCACCGGCCGAGCACGGTCATCGTCGCCGGTACCAGCAGGCAGCGCACCAGGGTCGCGTCGATGAGCACCGCCACCGCGAGGGCGAACCCCACCTCCTTGATCACCAGCAGCCGGCCTGCGACGAAGCCCACGAACACGACGACGATGATCGCCGCGGCCGACGTGATGATCCGGCCCGATCGCTGCAGGCCACGCACCACGGCCTCGTCGGTCGCCACCCCCTGCTCGTGCAGCTCGGTGACGCGCGACAGCAGGAAGACCTCGTAGTCCATCGCCAGCCCGAAGGCGAAGGCGAGCACGAGCGCCACCACGTAGGTCTCGATGCCGCCCACCGGCGTGAACCCCAGCAGTCCGCGCAGGTGCCCGTCCTGGAATGCCCAGACGAGCACTCCGAGCGCGGCGGCCAGCGACAGAGCGTTCGTGAGCAGCGCCTTGACCGGGATCACCACGGAGCCGGTCATCAGGAACAGCAGCACGAACGTGGCCAGCGCGACGACCCCGACCACCCACCACACGCGCTCCGCCAGGGCGGCGGTGAAGTCGATCTGGTGCGCGGCCTGACCGGTCACCCAGACCGGGAAGCCCGGGTCCTGGGCGCGCACCGCATGGACCACCGCGCGTGCCGTCTCGCTGCCGGCGTCAGCGGTGTCGGGGCGCACCCCCAGCACCACGTGGGCGCCGACCGGGTTCGGAGCGTCGACGCTCGCGACGCCTGGCAGCGCGGCGAGCTCGTCGGCCCATTGCGTCACCTGCTCCAGCGAGGCCTCGGCGAGCACCGTGATCGCGGCCGACTGCGCCGCCGGGAACTGGTCCGCGATCGCAGCGAGGAACTCCGTCTGCGTGCTACCGGCAGGGAGCAGCTCGGCACCCGAGGTGCGCAGCTCGAGGTGCTGCACCGGCACCGCCAGCGCGGCCAGCGCGGCGATCACCCCACCCATCACCCACCACGGATGCCGCTGGACCCGCGTCGCCAACCGGGAGAAGAACCCCTCGTCGCTCGCCACGTCCGCGGTGCGGGCCAGCACACGGCGCAGCCCCGGCACGCGCGCCAGCGGGCTCGGCCGCGCCAGTCGCCGTCCGACCAGCGCCAGCAGAGCGGGGACCAGCGTCAGCGCGGTGGCCAGCGCCACGATGATGACAGCGACGCACGCGGCGCCGATCGCCCGCAGGATGGCGGGGCGGAACAGCATCAGGGCGGCGATGGAGATGGCCACCGTCACGGCGGAGTAGGTCACGGTCCGCCCTGCCGTGTCCAGGGTGCGCTCGACGGCCACGGACACGGCGCCGTCGCCCCGCCGGCGCCGGCTGCCGGACCCGCCATCGGTGTCGACCAGGTGATGCAGCTCCTCGCGGAAGCGCGAGACGATCAGCAGCCCGTAGTCGATCGACAGACCGAGCCCCAGCACCGTGACGACGTTGATCACCGACGCGTCGACGTCCATGAGATGTGTCATCGCCAGCACGGCGGCCAGGCCACCGGCGATCGACGCCAGCGCACCCGCCATCGGCATCGCCGCGGCAAGGAAGCCACCGAAGACCAGCACCATGACGAGCAGCGCGATCGGCAGCGCGATCGCCTCGCCCGTCCGCAGGTCCGCCTCCACCTGGTCGGTGATCTCGTCGACGATGAGGCTGGTCCCTCCGACCAGTGCCGTGGCGTCGGGCGCCGCGGCACCGAGATCCTCAGGCACGGCGCTCAGCAGGGTGTGCACCTGGGCGAGCGCCGCGTCCTTCGCGGCATCGTCGAGATCGGGTGCCAGCTCGACGATGACGAGGAAGCCGTCGCCATCCCGGGCCACCAGTGGCGCCGCTGCGGCGTTCGAGGTGCCGCCGGGCAGCGCGAGCGGGTCGATCACCGACCCGACGCCGGGGACGGCGGCGAGCGAGGTGCGGACGGGTGTCATCGCGGCGGCGACCTCGGCGCTGTCCGGGTCCACGCCCGACAGCACGAGGGTGAGCGACGCACCGCCGGTCGAGCCGTCCGCGAGGATCGCGTCCGCCTGCGTGCTCTCGGACCCGGGCACCGTGGGCACTCCGGTCGTCACCCGGTCGAACACCGAGCCGCCCGCGACGCCGAGCGACGCGAGGGCGTACGCCCCGGCCGTCAGCGCGAGCCAGACGAGCACCGTGGCCCGAGGGTGGCGGGCGACCAGACGGCCCAGGCGTGCGAACACGCTGGACATCGTCGCAGGCATTGGCACCCGCGTGCACCCGGCCGGCTGTCGCTGTGCGTGCGTAGGCTCGGGGACCGTGGACCTGTTCGACGCCGTCACCTCCACCGCGCAGGGCCTGCCGGCCGTCGGTCCGGGGGCACCCCTGGCGGTGCGGATGCGTCCACGCACCCTGGAGGAGGTCGCCGGGCAGTCTCACCTGCTCGAGCCGGGTGCGCCGCTGCGCCGCCTCGTCGAGCCGGTCTCGACCGACGCGCAGCGCACCGTCCCGGCGTCGGTGGTGCTGTGGGGTCCACCGGGAACCGGCAAGACCACCCTCGCCTACCTCATCGCCTCCTCGTCGGGTCGGCGCTTCGTCGAGCTGTCAGCGGTCACGGCGGGGGTCAAGGACGTGCGCGCCGTCATCGACGAGGCGCGCCGCCGGTTGGCGACCGGGGGCGCGGAGACGGTCCTGTTCATCGACGAGGTGCACCGGTTCACCAAGACCCAGCAGGACGCCCTGCTGCCGAGCGTGGAGAACCGTTGGGTGACGCTGGTCGCCGCCACCACGGAGAACCCGTCGTTCTCGGTGATCTCGCCGCTGCTGTCCCGCTCGCTGCTGGCGACGCTGCGGCCGTTGTCCGTCGACGACGTCCGGGCCCTGGTGCGCCGCGCGGTGACCGACGAGCGCGGCCTGGCCGGCGCCGTCGTCCTGGAGGCCGACGCCGAGGAGCACCTCCTGCGGCTGGCGGGAGGCGACGCGCGCAAGGCCCTGACGATCCTCGAGGCCGCCGCCGGCGCGGTGCCGTCCGCGCCGTCCGACGACGCGCCGGTGCTGATCGACCTCGCCAGCGTGGAACGGGCCGTCGACGTGGCCGCGGTGCGCTACGACCGGGACGGCGACCAGCACTACGACGTGATCAGCGCCTTCATCAAGTCGATGCGCGGCTCGGACGTCGACGCGGCGCTGCACTACCTCGCCCGGATGATCGCCGCGGGGGAGGACCCGCGCTTCATCGCCCGCCGCATCGTCATCGCGGCCGCCGAGGACGTCGGCCTCGCCGACCCGAGCGCGCTGCAGACCGCCGTGGCCGCGGCGGAGGCCGTCGCGCTGATCGGCATGCCGGAGGCCCGGATCATCCTGGCCGAGGCGGTGGTGCACGTGGCGACGGCGCCGAAGTCGAACGCCGCCTACCTGGGGATCGACCGCGCGCTGGCCGACGTGCGCGCGGGGCGCATCGGCATCGTCCCCGCGCACCTGCGCGATGCCCACTACGCCGGCGCCGACGGGTTGGGCCACGGCGCGGGCTACGTCTACGCGCACGACGAGCCGCACGCGGTGGCGGCGCAGCAGTACCTGCCCGACGACCTGGTCGGGACGCGCTACTACGAACCCTCCGACCGGGGCTTCGAGCGCCAGGTCGCCGAACGGCTGGCCCGGATCCGGGCGATCCTGCACCCCGACGACGAGGGTTTGGGCGGGCCACCACCCGTCCGGTAGAGTCGCCTGGTTCGTCCAGTGCGCGTGCGTGAGCGACGAACCGCCTGGGGCCTTAGCCGGCCCGCCGATCGCGGCGGGCGCCACATGGTCGGCCCCACGCCCACCGGGTATCCGCCCGCCGTGGGTGTGACGTCATCGACACGACAGGAAGTATCGCTGTGAGCAACGTGACCCGTTCGCGCCGCCAGGTCCGCCTGAGCCGTGCGCTCGGCCTGGCGCTGACGCCCAAGGCCGTCAAGCACTTCGAGAAGCGCCCCTACCCGCCCGGCGAGCACGGCCGCGCCCGTCGCCGCACCGAGTCGGACTACGCGGTCCGGCTGCGCGAGAAGCAGCGGCTGCGCGCCCAGTACGCGCTGCGCGAGAAGCAGCTCGCCCGGGCGTACGAGAGCGCCCGCAAGGCACCCGGCCTGACCGGTGAGGCCCTTGTCGAGGACCTCGAGACGCGGCTGGACGCCCTCGTGCTGCGCGCCGGCTTCGCCCGCACCATCCTGCAGGCCCGCCAGACCGTCACCCACCGGCACGTGCTCGTCGACGGCAAGATCGTCGACCGCCCGTCGCTGCGCGTGAAGGAGGGCCAGACGATCCAGATCAAGCCCAAGAGCCAGACGACGACGCCGTTCCAGGTCGCCGCCGCCGGCGCGCACCGCGACGTGCTCCCCACCGTGCCCGGGTACCTGGACGTGCAGCTGGAGAAGCTGTCGGCCGTGCTGGTGCGCCGTCCGAAGCGCGCCGAAGTGCCGGTGACGTGCGAGGTCCAGCTCGTCGTCGAGTACTACGCCCGCTGACCCGACCGCTCGTCCGGACGCCCCGCCTGCCTTCGGGCCGGCGGGGCGTCCGCATGTCACTGCACTGCTCGCCCGGGCGGGAGCGGCCGCCACGGGGGCCGGTAGGGTGACCGGCGGTGGGCGCGTCGGCGTCGGCCGCTGGCTCCGGGCGTGCGTGCGCCCGCGACAGGGAGGCATCCTCGTGTCGGTCGGTGACGTGGCTGGCCTGATCGCCGCCATTGCGTTCGTGCTGCTGGTCGGTGCCCTCGCGGTGCCTCTGCTCAAGCTCGGCCGGGTGTTCGACGAAGCCGGCGCCGCGGTCCGGCAGCTCACCGAGCACACCGTCCCCGTGCTGGACGAGGCGGCCACGGCCGTCGCGTCGTCGAACACGCAGCTGGAGAAGGTGGACGCGATCACCACGGCGGCCGCCTCGGTGTCCGAGAACGTGTCCGCACTCACCGCGTTGTTCACCGCGACGGTCGGTGGACCGTTGATCAAGGTGGCGGCGTTCTCGCACGGTGTGCGCCGCGCCCTTGCCAGCCTGCGGCCCGGGGCCCGGCGGTGAAGCGGCTGGTCTGGGTCGCAGTCGGCGTCGCGGCGACGGTCGTCGTCGTCCGCGCGGGCCGGGTGCTGATCGACCGGTACGTGCCCCGCGAGGCCGTCGCCGCCGTCGACGGCGCCGCCCGCACGGTGAGCGCGGTCCGGACGGCCCGATCCGAGCTGCGAGCCGGGATGGCCGAGCGTGAGCGCGAGCTGCGTGCGGCCCTGCTCGGGGACCTCGACGTCGACGAGCTCCGCCGGCAGGCCCCCGCCGCACGGGCGGGGCTGCGGGCCGCCTGGCGCGGTCGGGCCGCCGACGACGAGAGCTGGAACGCCGCGCACGCGCCGGACGACTCCGACGAGGACGGCTACGCGTTCTTCTGACGCACCGCCACGCCGTCCGCGGCCCGGCTCGTGGCGCGTTCGGCGTGACCGACGGACCGGAACATCGCCCACGTCTGGGACGCTGTACCCCGTAGACCCCCGCCCGTACCGGGCGCCGCACACCCCGAGGACATGATGCGCACCGCCGAGATCCGACAGCGTTGGCTGGACTACTTCGCAGCGAACGGCCACGCCGTCGTCCCGTCGGCCTCCCTCATCTCGCCGGACCCGTCGATCCTGTTCACCATCGCCGGCATGGTGCCGTTCATCCCGTACATCCTCGGCACCACCGAGGCGCCGTGGCCACGGGCCGCCAGCGTGCAGAAGTGCATCCGCACCAACGACATCGAGAACGTCGGTCGCACCACGCGGCACGGCACGTTCTTCCAGATGATGGGCAACTTCTCCTTCGGCGACTACTTCAAGACCGGCGCGATCGAGTACGCGTGGGAGCTCACGACGGGCGCCCAGGCCGACGGCGGGTACGGGCTCGACGGCGACCGGATCTGGGTGACCGTCTGGGACCAGGACACCGAGTCGCTCGACGCGCTGAGGAGGGTGGGCGTCGACCCGGCGCACATCGTGCGGCTGCCGCGCGAGGAGAACTTCTGGGACACCGGGCAGCCGGGTCCGGCGGGGCCCTGCGCCGAGTTCCACGTGGACCGCGGACCCGAGTTCGGACCCGAGGCGATCGGCGGCACCGTCGACCCCGGTGGCGACCGGTACCTGGAGATCTGGAACCTCGTCTTCGACCAGTTCGTCCGCGGCCCAGGCACGGGAAAGATGTATCCCCTGGTCGGGGAGCTGGAGAGCAAGGCGATCGACACCGGCGCCGGGCTCGAGCGGATCGCGTTCCTGCTCCAGGGCAAGGCCAACCTCTACGAGATCGACGAGGTCTTTCCCGTCATCGCCGCGGCGGAGCAGGCGGCGGGTCGCCGGTACGGCGCGAACCAGGGTGACGACGTGCGGTTCCGGGTGGTGGCGGACCACGTCCGCTCCGCGCTGATGCTCGTCGGGGACGGCGTGACCCCGGCCAATGAGGGCCGCGGCTACGTGCTGCGCCGGCTGGTGCGTCGCACGGTCCGTTCCATGCGGCTGCTCGGGGTCGACGAGCCGGTGCTCGCCCATCTGCTGCCCGTCAGCCGGGACGCGATGAGCGCGTCCTACCCGAACGTCGCGGCCGACTTCGACCGCATCGCGCAGGTGGTCTACGGCGAGGAGGAGGCGTTCGGTCGCACGCTCGAGGCGGGTACGACGATCCTCGACACCGCGGTCGCGGCGGCGAAGAGCTCGGCCGTGGGCACGCCGGTGCTCACCGGCCACCAGGCGTTCGCGCTGCACGACACGTACGGCTTCCCCATCGACCTGACCCTGGAGATGGCGGCGGAGCACGGTGTCGCCGTCGACGAGGTCGCGTTCCGCTCCCTGATGGCCGAGCAGCGGTCACGGGCGCGGGCCGACGCGCTGGCGAAGAAGACCGGCCACGCGAACACCGCCGCCTACACCGAGCTGCACTCGACGCTGTCGGCCGGCACGGGCAAGGCCGTCACCTTCGTCGGGTACACCGACACGGTGGCGCGTGGCCAGGTGGTCGGGCTGCTGGTGGACGGCGTGCCGACGCCGGCGGTCACCGCCCCGGCCGACGTCGAGGTGGTGCTGGACGTCACGCCGTTCTACGCCGAGGCGGGCGGCCAGCTGGCGGACACCGGCGTGATCGTGCTCGACGGCGGCGCCCGCATCGAGGTGGACGACGTACAGGCGCCGGTCAAGGGTCTCAACGTGCACCGTGGCCGGCTGGTGGACGGCACGGTGACGTTCGGCGAGCAGGCCACCGCGACGATCGACGTGGTGCGCCGCCGCGCCATCGCGCGCGCCCACACCGCGACGCACATGGTGCACAAGGCGCTGCACGAGGAGGTCGGGCCGACCGCGACGCAGGCCGGGTCGGAGAACGCCCCGAGCCGGCTGCGGTTCGACTTCCGGTCGGGCTCCGCGGTGCCCGCGTCGGCGCTCTCGCAGATCGAGGGCCGGGTCAACGAGCGGCTGGCCGACAACCTCGAGGTGACCGACGCGATCATGGAGATCGACGAGGCGCGCGCGCTGGGCGCGATGGCGCTGTTCGGCGAGAAGTACGGCAAGCAGGTGCGGGTCGTCTCGATCGGGGGTGACTGGTCCCGCGAGCTGTGCGCCGGCACCCACGTGCGCCGTTCCGGCGAGCTCGGGCTGGTCACGCTGCTCGGCGAGTCGTCGGTCGGTTCTGGGGTGCGGCGCGTCGAGGCGCTGGTCGGCGAGGGGGCCTACGGGTACCACGCCACGGAGCACGCGCTCGTCGGGCAGCTGTCCGGACTGCTGGGCGCCCGCCCCGACGAGCTGGCGGACCGGGTGTCGTCGCTGGTCACGAAGCTGCGGGAATCCGAGAAGGAGCTTGCGGCGCTGCGTCAGGGTCGGCTGCTGGCGGCCGCACCCGGGCTCGCCGCAGGTGCTCGACAGAGTGGCACCACCCGGGTCGTCACGCACGACGCGGGCGAGGTCGGCGGCGCGGACGACCTGCGCGCGCTGGTGCTCGACGTGCGCGCACGCCTCGGCGACGCCACGCCGACGGTCGTCGCGGCGGCCGGCGTCAGCCGGGGTCGGCCGCTCGTCGTCGTGGCGACCAACGCGCCGGCCCGTGCGGCCGGGCTGCGGGCCGGGACCTTGGTGCGGGCGGCCTCGACCGTGCTCGGCGGCGGCGGAGGTGGCAAGGACGACGTCGCGCAGGGCGGGGGTCAGGAGTCGGGTCGCGTGGCAGACGCGCTGGCAGCCATCGTGGCCGGGGTGCCGAGCTGATCGGCGACCCGCCCGCGGACGACCCCACAGCCGGCCCGCGCGCCGATGACGAGACGGTCACCCGTGGCGTGCGGCTCGGGGTCGACGTGGGCACGGTCCGCGTCGGGCTCGCCGCGAGCGACCCGGACGGGCTGGTCGCCACGCCGGTGCGCACCCTGCGACGCGGGCCGGGCACCCGTGAGCACCCCGGCGATCTGGCAGCGATCGTGGCCGAGGTGCACGAGCGATGTGCACAGGTCGTGTACGTCGGGCTGCCGCGACACCTGTCCGGTGCCGAGGGCGCTTCTGCGCACATCGCGCGCGCGTACTCTGGTTCACTGGCCCGAGCGGTCGCACCGGTTCCGGTTCGGCTGGTCGACGAACGGATGAGCACAGTGACCGCTCACCGGGCGTTGGCGGAGTCCGGACGCCCCGGGCGCCGGCATCGCGACGTCGTCGATCAGGCGGCAGCCGTGGTGATCCTGCAGTATGCGCTGGACGCCGAACGCACCTTGGGACGACGCACGGGTGAGCGGGTGGGGCCGAAGGACCTGACAGGCACGGCGGGGGACGTGCGGACCGACAGCACGACGACTCTGGAGTGACACGCAGGTGAGCAACAGCCGAACCGACTGGTGGCCGTCCATGGACGACGCGGCCGAGTCCACGTCCCCGTGGCCGGACGCTGACTCGTCGACGCCCGAGCCCTCTGGCCGGCCCCCGCGCAGGTCGCGGTCCCGCCAACGTGAGCGGGAGGCGCAGGAGCGTAAGCATGCGCGCCGCCGCTCCGTCCTCGTCATCCTGGTCGTGCTGGCGATGCTCGCCGGCTCGGGATACATCCTCATGTCCGTGTTCGGGCGCGACTCCGGGGCCGCGACGGCGGCGGTGGACGACTTCCCGGGGCCGGGTCGGCCCTCCGTGCAAGTGGTGATCGAGACCGGGGACACCGGCGCCGACATGGCCACGACGCTGGTCAAGGCGGGCGTGGTCGCGACGAAGAAGGCGTTCATCGACGCGTTCGCCGCGAACCCGGACGCCGGGAAGATCCAGCCGGGCACCTACACCCTGCTGCTCGAGATTCCCGCGGCCGAGGCCGTGGTCGCCCTGCTCAACCCTGCAAGCAGGGTCTCGATGCGGGTGACGATCCCTGAGGGCCGGACGAAGGCGCAGATCGTCACCAAGATCAACGAGGTGACGCAGATCCCGGTCGCCGATCTCGAGGCCGCGCTGGCCGACCCGGCCGCGATCGGGTTGCCCGCGGAGGCGGGGGGCAATGCCGAGGGCTGGCTGTTCCCGAGCACGTACCAGGTGGAGCCGGGTGCGTCGGCCGCCAGCGTGCTGACGCAGATGACGGCCAAGACGGTCCAGCTGCTCACCGCCAAGGCGATCCCGAACGACCAGTGGAAGACGGTGCTCACCAAGGCGTCGCTCATCGAGCGCGAGGCCGGACGTGACGAGGACCGCGCCCCGATGGCACGCGTGATCGAGAACCGCCTGGCGAAGAACTGGCCGCTCGAGATCGACTCCACGTCGGCGTACGGCCTGGGCAAGTCCGGGATGGACCTCACCTACGACGATCTGCACAACGCGGCCGACCCGTACAACACCCGGGTGCGCACCGGGCTGCCCCCGACGCCGATCGCGTCGCCGGGGGAGAAGTCGATCGACGCCGTGCTGGCACCGGCCGATGGCCCGTGGATGTTCTGGTGCACGGTCAACCTGGACACCAAGGAGACGGTGTTCTCGACCACGCTTCAGGAGCACGACGCCGCGGTCGCCGAGCTCAACGCCTGGATGGCGGCCAACGCCACCCCGACCGCCGAGCCCTGACCGGTCGTGACCGGTTCCCGATCGTGACCGGTCCCCGGCGGGCGGCCGTGCTCGGCCACCCGATCGCGCACTCGCTGTCACCCGCGCTGCACCGCGCCGCCTACGCGGCGCTGCGCCTGGACGGCTGGCGGTACGACGCGCTGGACGTCACCCAGGACGACCTGGCGACCTTCGTCGCCGGTCTGGACGCGACCTGGGCCGGCCTGTCGTTGACGATGCCGCTCAAGACCGTGGTGCTGCCCCTGCTGCACCACGTCGAACCGCTCGCGCAGGTGGTCGGCGCGGTGAACACGGTCCTCGTCCAGCCGGTCGGCGCGGGCGTGGTGCTCACCGGCGCGAACACCGACGTGCACGGGCTCGTGGAGGCCCTGCGCGAAGGTCTGCGTGCTGCACCTGAGCAGGCCGCGCCGCGTTCGGCCGTGGTGCTCGGCGCGGGCGCGACCGCCGCTTCGACGGTGGCCGCGTTGTCGCAGCTCGGCGTCGTCCGGCCCGTCGTGCTGGCCCGCTCACCGGGCCGAGCGGGACCGTTGCTGCGGGCGACGCACCGGATGGGCGTCGACGTGGACCTGCGCCCGTTCGTCGTCTCGCTGGCGCGCACGACGGTGGCCACGGCCGACATCGTCGTGTCCACCCTGCCGCCGCACGCCGCGGACGATCTGGCGGTCGCGCTGTGCGGTGACGGGCCGGCACCGGACGGCGTGCTGCTCGACGTCGCCTATGACCCCCGGCCCACCGCGCTCTCGGCCGCCTGGACGGCGGCCGGCGGGACGGCCGTCGCGGGGGAGCGGATGCTGCTGCACCAGGCCGCCGAGCAGGTCCGGCTGATGACCGGCAGACGCGCACCGATCGACGCTATGGACGCGGCGCTGCGCTCCACGCTCCGCACCTGATCGCTCCGCCGCGGCGCCGGGCAGCCGGAGTCGTCCGGCGTCGTCCGGTTCGGCGCGGGCTCAGGTCGCACGCCGCGGATGCCGATGGGGGAGGGGGAGCGCCGCGTCGCGGTGCCCGAGGGCGTGACGGAGGTCGGCGTGAAGCAGCTCGGGGAGATCCTGCTCGACGAGGGACTGGTCACCGAGGCGCAGCTGCTCGCCGCGCTCGACGAGCAGGGGACGCGGAACTCGTCGCTGGGCCGCACGCTGGTCGAGCTCGGCTACCTGTCCGAGGGCCAGCTGGTCAAGGCTCTGGCCGAGCAGGTCGGCATGCAGTTCGTCGATCTCGACGACTTCGCGGTGGACCGCGCGGCCGTGTCGATGGTGCCCGCCTCCCTGTGCCGGCGGTACACGGTGCTGCCGATCGCCCTCCAGAACGGCGACCTGGTGCTGGCCACGGCCGACCCCGGCAACGTGGTCGCGGTCGACGACGTGCGGACGATGTCCGGCATGACGGTCACCGCGGTCGTCGCGACGTACGACAACGTGCTGCGTGCGATCGACCGGTTCTGCCGTGCCGACGACGAGATGGACGACCTGTCGTCGGCCTTCGAGGACGTCCAGGCGGAGCCCGAGGCCGACCTGTCCAAGATGGGCGACTTCGTCGACGACGACGCGCCGATCGTCCGGTACGTCAACCTGCTCGTCACGCAGGCGATCCAGGACCGCGCCTCGGACATCCACATCGAGCCGGCGGAGACCGACCTGCGGGTGCGGTACCGCATCGACGGCGTGCTGCACGAGGTGCAGCGGTCCCCGAAGAACATCCAGGGCGGCGTGATCAGCCGGGTGAAGATCCTCTCGGACATCGACATCGCCGAGAAGCGCAAGCCCCAGGACGGTCGGATGTCCGTGGTGCACAACGGCCGCAAGATCGACCTCCGCGTCGCGACGCTGCCGACGGTGTGGGGCGAGAAGATCGTCATGCGCATCCTGGACAACTCGACCGCGCGACTCGACCTGCGCGAGCTGTCCTTCCTCGACGAGAACTACCAGACCTACCGCGAGTCGTACACCAAGCCCTACGGGATGCTCCTGGTCACCGGCCCCACCGGCTCCGGCAAGTCGACCACCCTGTACGCCACGCTCAATGCCGTGTCGCGGCCGGAGATCAACGTCATCACGGTCGAGGACCCGGTGGAGTACCGGCTGCCGAACATCAACCAGGTGCAGGTGAACCCGAAGGCCGGCCTCACGTTCGCGGGGGCTCTGCGCTCGATCCTGCGTTCCGACCCGGACGTGGTGCTGCTGGGCGAGATCCGTGACCACGAGACCGCCCAGATCGCCATCGAGGCGGCCCTCACCGGACACCTCGTGCTGTCCACCCTGCACACCAACGACGCGCCGTCGGCGATCACCCGTCTGATCGAGATGGGCATCGAACCGTTCCTCGTCGGGTCGGCACTCGACTGCGTCGTCGCCCAGCGGCTGGCCCGCAAGCTGTGCGAGAAGTGCCGGGTGCCGTACCGCCCGTCCCCGGAGGAGATGGCGTCGGCCCGGTTCCCGTGGGTGCCCGGCGAGCCCGTACCGGACCTGTTCCGTCCGGGAGGCTGCACCGCGTGCTCGCGGACCGGGTACCGGGGGCGGATGGCTCTGCACGAGGTGATGAGGGTGACGGAGGACATCGAGCGGCACGCCGTGTCGCACTCGTCCAGCGCGGACATCGCCGCCACCGCCATCGCCCAGGGGATGATCAGCCTGCGCAACGACGGCTGGCGCAAGGTGATCTCGGGGAACACGTCCATCGAAGAGATCCTGCGGGTCGTCGCCTGACCCGACGCATCCGCTCAAGTCGGGCGGCGGTTCGTCCGATGTCCAGTCAGGTCCCGGCCGCATCTGTGTGCCCGGGACGGACGAGCCAGGCGGTCCAGTGGAGGCGATGACGTGAGCGAGTCCTACCAGCGGCCCACAGGAGGCGAGCCCACGCGCCCGCTGCCGCCGTACCGACCCGCGGGCCCGCTGGCCGGGGTCGGCGCTCAGGGGCTGCCGACGCAGGCCGCGCACGAGGTGCCGGTTCATGCGGCGATGTACTCGCCGGTCCCGTCGCAGAGCACCATGGCGAGCGCGCCGCCTCCGCCTCCGCCGCCGCCCACTCATGCAGGCACGCTCCAGCCGCAGGGCACACTGCCGGTGGCGGCATACCGCGGCCCCTCGGCGCACGGGCCGAGCGGTCCGACGACGTTCACCCCGGCTCCGGCAGCCTCGGCGAACCCCGGCGGGCCGGCCCCCGTCCAGCCGACGCCCCCGTCCTATGGATCGCCCGCCGCGCGCACGGGGTTCCCGACCGGCCCCGTCACGGCTCCCACCACCCCCGCCGGCGGCCTGAGCGCCGGCGCACCGCCGGCTTCCGGCGGGACGATGCATCCGTCCTCCGGAAGCGCCGCGTCCGAACCCGGTGCCGCTCGCGCGGCCGCCAAGCCCGCAGCCCCTCGCGCCAGCCGAGTCGGGATGTCCGAGCAGCACGGCGACGAGCTGCCGCTCGACGACGTGCTCCGCGAGATGGTGCGCATCGGCGCCTCCGACGTGCACCTGACCACCGGTGTCCCACCGATGGTCCGCGTGTCCGGCACCCTGCACCCGCTCGAGCAGTTCGGCATGGTGCTCGCGGACCCGTTGCGCCGAACGCTCTACGGCGTGCTCACCCAGAAGCAGCGGGAGAAGTTCGAGGAGGACCTCGAGCTCGACCTCTCCTATGCCGTGCGGGGCCTGGCCCGGTTCCGGGTGAACATCTATCAGCAGCGCGAGTCGATCGGTGCCGCGTTCCGGGTGATCCCCTACGAGATCAAGCCGCTCGAGGCGCTCGGCATCCCGCCGATCGTCGCGACGTTCGCCGGGCTGCCCCGCGGGCTGGTCCTGGTCACGGGCCCGACGGGCTCCGGCAAGTCCACCACTCTGGCGGCCATCGTCGACCTCGCGAACCGCACCCGCGAGGACCACATCATGACGGTCGAGGACCCCATCGAGTTCCTGCACCGGCACAAGAAGTGCCTGGTCAACCAGCGCGAGGTGGGCGCGGACACGCACTCCTTCGCCAACGCCCTCAAGCACGTGCTGCGGCAGGACCCCGACATCATCCTGGTCGGTGAGATGCGTGACCTCGAGACGATCTCCGTCGCGTTGACCGCCGCCGAGACCGGCCACCTCGTCTTCGCCACCCTGCACACGCAGGACGCCGCCCAGACGATCGACCGCATCATCGACGTGTTCCCCGCCCACCAGCAGTCCCAGGTGCGCACCCAGCTGGCCGGCACCCTGCAGGGCGTGGTCTGCCAGACCCTGTGCAAGCGGGCCGACCAGCCCGGCCGCGCGGTGGCCACGGAGGTGCTGGTGGCTACCCCCGCCATCCGCAACCTCATCCGCGAGGGCAAGACGCACCAGATCTACTCGTCCATGCAGGCCGGGGCGCAGCAGGGCATGCACACCATCGACCAGCACCTGTCCGACCTGGTGCGCACCGGGAAGATCTCCTACGAGACCGGCCTGGAGAAGTGCCAGCACGTCGAGGACTTCAACCGGCTGACCGGACGCTCCGGCGGGACGACCCAGGGCGCCGCAGCCGCCACCTACGGGGCGGCGGGCTTCTGATGGCCACCGCGATGAAGACCTACGAGTACGCGGTCCGGGACCGGTCCGGCAAGCTCGTCAAGGGCCGGGTCGAGGCGAGCAACCAGGCCGCGGTCGCGAACCGGCTGCGGGAGATGGGCGTCGCAGCGATCTCGATCGCCGAGGTCAACACGGGC
>Ga0302263_10000209_pt1 | contig 23468 bp, 21 predicted proteins | sample II_Fen_N1_4_FD_194564 | JGI IMG/M metagenome (GOLD analysis project Ga0302263, IMG submission 194564) | Peat permafrost microbial communities from Stordalen Mire near Abisko, Sweden - II_Fen_N1_4 | ecosystem: Environmental > Terrestrial > Soil > Wetlands > Permafrost | place: Sweden: Abisko... | reverse complement strand
TGCAGCGCCTTCCGCTACTGAAGGGAATCAGCATCCCGTGGCCGGATCGGTGCGCTTTGAAAATCTCGGCAAGACCTACCGCTCTTCTGCCGGGCTGGTGAATGCGCTTTCGGACATTGACCTGTCCATTCCGGCAGGAAAAATCTTCGGCATCATCGGGCGCAGCGGGGCGGGCAAGTCCAGCCTGCTGCGCACCATCAACCGGCTGGAAAACCCGACCAGCGGCCGGGTGTGGGTGGACGGGCAGGATGTCGCCGCCTTCGATGACGACGGGCTGGTTGCACTGCGGCGCCGGGTTGGTATGATTTTTCAGCACTTCAACCTGCTCTCGGCCAAGACGGTGTTTGAAAACGTGGCGCTTCCGCTGCGGGTGGCGGGCGTGAAGCCCGCCGATATTGACAAGCGGGTGTTTGAACTGCTGGACTTGGTGGGCCTGCGCGACAAGCACGCGACCTATCCGGGGCGGCTGTCGGGCGGCCAGAAGCAGCGCGTCGGCATCGCCAGGGCGCTGGTGCATTCCCCGCAAATCCTGCTGTGCGACGAGGCGACATCGGCGCTGGACCCGGAAACTACGCAGTCAATTCTGGCGCTGCTGCGCGACATCAATCGCCAGCTGGGCCTGACCGTGATTCTCATCACCCACGAAATGGGCGTGATCCGCGATGTTTGCGACGAGGTGGTGGTGCTTGAAGGCGGGCGCATCGCCGAATCTGGCCCGGTCTGGCAAGTGTTCGGCGAGCCGCAGCATGCAGCTACCCGCGCGCTGCTGCGCCCGCTGGAGCACGAGCTGCCCGATGACTTGGTCAGCCAGCTGGAGCAGCAGGAGCCACCCGTCTTGAGCGGTTTTCAGCGGGTGATTGAACTGACCTACACGGGCCAGGGCACCATTGAGCCCGATCTGGATCGCATCGCCGCCGCGCTGGGCAGCCGCGTGCGCCTGCTCTACGGCGGCATTGACCGCATTCAGGGCCACACCCACGGACGGCTGTTGATTGCCACCGGAGGCACAGGCCCGGCGGCGCAGACGCTGGTCGCCCAACAACTCAGTCACTACGCCAGGGAGCTCGGTTATGTCAGACATCATGCTTGAACGCATCTGGGAAGCCTTGCTGGACACGCTGGCGATGGTGGGCGCGTCGGCGGGCATTGCGCTGCTGGCCGGGGTTCCGCTGGCAGTCTTTCTGGTGCTGACCGCGCCGGGCGGCGTGCTTGAAGCGCCGCGTTTTAACAAGGTTGCGGGCAGCCTCGTGAACGCTTTTCGCGCCACGCCTTTCATCGTGCTGCTGGTGGCCTTGATTCCGCTGACGCGCCTGATCACGGGCACCACCATTGGCATCTGGGCGGCGGTGGTGCCGCTGTCCATCAGCGCCACGCCGTTTTTTGCCCGGATTGCAGAGGTCAGCCTGCGCGAAGTCGCGCCCGGACTGATCGAGGCGGCGCAGGCGATGGGATGCCGCCGCTGGCATATCGTCTGGCATGTGCTGCTGCCAGAGGCGCTGCCCGGCATCGTGGGCGGCTTCACCATCACCGTGGTGTCGATGATCGGTGCGTCCGCCATGGCGGGCGCGGTCGGCGCGGGCGGATTGGGCGATCTGGCCATTCGCTACGGCTACCAGCGATTTGACACCACGGTCATGGCGGCCGTCATCGTCGTGCTGATTGCATTGGTCAGCCTGGTGCAGGCTGCCGGGGATTTCTGGGTACGGCGCCTGCGTCTGCGCTGATGGCTGTCAATTGGCACCACGCCGCGCCAATTCATGGCGCAGGTGCTTGATCGAAGGCGTGACGATGGCGACGAAATAAGCCTCGCGCAAGCGACGCTGCGCCGTAGCCTGCCGCAGATAACCGCGCGCGCCCTGATGCAGCATGGCCGCCTGCGCAGCCCGCAACGACAGCTCGCTGCCGGCCAGGCGCAGGCGCAAAATCGCCGTGAGCAACTCTGTGTGCGCGGCGCCGGTCGGCAGGGTATCGGCCAGCGCTGCCAGACGTTCGGTTTCACTGCGCGCCGCCGCCAGCGCATCGCGCAATGGCCCCGGCTGCTCATCCAGAAACCGGTTGATATGGGCATGTGTGCGCGCCGCGCTCTCAACCAGGCCGATGCACGCTTCCACCAGCCCGAGGCCCATGCCCATCTGCGCCAGGATCATTCCCGGCTGAATCCGGGCCAGATACGTCTGCGACTGCTCAGGGTGCGCCAGCACCCGTGCGTCGTCGATACGCACACCGCGAAACTGGCAGGCATAGGTGCGCGTTCCCTCCAGCGCGGTGAAATGGGCGCCCTCCTGCAACCGGAAACCGGCCTGATCGCAACGCACCAGAAAGAACACCAGCCGCCCGTCGCCTTCGACCGGACAGCCGGTGACAAACACATGGTCCGCGCCCAGGTTGGAGACCCAGGGCAAATTGCCCGTGATCTCGTAGCCGCCCTCGACCCGCTTGGCCGAGAGCAAAAAGCGCTCGATCTCGCCGCAGGACTTGAAGGTGTTGGACAGGCCCGTGCCGCCTAGCTGGCGGCCGCTGGTCAGTGAAGGCAGCATTTCGGCCTGCAAAGCCAGGTTGTCCGACAGCTGCACATAGCGCGCGCATGCCGTCTGGCACCAGAGCGCAAAAGCGGTGGACAGGCATTCTTGCCCCACGCGCGTCATGACCGCAATGATGTCGCCCAGCCCTTGGCCATTGCCGCCGTGACGGGCCGATGCTGCGCCTGCAAAACCGCCCTGCGCGCCTAACGCACGCAAAAACGCTTCGGGATAAATGCCTTCCTGGTCAATGGCGTTGACCTGGGGTGCCAGTTGGGTCTTGATGAGCACCCCTAGCGCGTCCTGCGCTGCGTCTAATGGGGATGTTGGATTGATAACGGCTGTCGTCATGGCATATTTTTCCGGATAAAAAGAAGAAGGGCGCAGGACTGACCTAGACACCAGCCCAGCGTCGATGCGCTTGGTGCGCCAAGCGATCAAGCAGGTAGCCGAGAACGCCAATGAAAAGAATCGTGACCATCAGTTCGCCATAGGCCATGCGGTCACGGGTGTCGAGAATGAAGTAGCCCAGCCCGGCGTTGACGCCCAGCATTTCCGCCGGCACCAGCACCACCCAGATCAGGCCGATGGCCAGGCGCAGGCCGGTGAGCAGATGGCTGGCAATGGCCGGGGCGATGACGCGCCACAGCCGCTCGCGCCGGTTGGCGCCCATGCTGTCGGCCAGCGTCAGCCACTGCGGGTCGATCGCGGCGATGCCAGCGGCTACATTGAGCACGATGGGCCACACCGCCGCGCACACCAGCAAAAAAACCACCGGCGCATCACCCAGGCCCAGCGCCATCACGGCCAGCGGCATCCAGGACAGCGGCGAGATCATGCGCAGCAGCTGAAATACCACAGAACTCATTTGCTCGGCGCGCTTGCAAATGCCCACCAGCAGGCCCAGCGGAACGCCGATCAGCAGCGCCCCCAGCAAGCCCAGCGCCACCCGCTGCAGGCTCACCAGCGCGTGCAGGAAAATTTCCCCACTCTGCCAGAGCATTTGCGCCGCCGCCCAGGCGCTTTCTGGGGAAAAGCGCTGCGCCATCAGCGACTGGCGTGCCACGCCATGCACGCCGAGCCACCACAGGCCCAGCGCCAGCAGCAGGCCAAACACCGGCCAGCCACAGGACGGCAGGGCGCGTGCAAACGGATTGCGAGACTGCATGTCCGGTTTCACGCCTGAAGGGTTTCAGTGCGCGTGAATTTTTCCGGCAGGCCAAAGGCCTTGAGCCCGCCCAGTGCTGCCAGTGCTTTCTTCACGAAGCGGTCATCGACCAAGTCACGCGCCACAAAGGCCGGGTCCAGGCTGGCCAGAAAGCGGTTGTCGCCCTCAACCTGCGTCTGTTTGAGCAGCTTGACCAGCTGCTCGGTGTACGAAGGGAAGGGATAGGGTTGGAAATCAATGCGCGACTGCTTCCAGTCGGCGTGGCGGATCGCGCCTTCTTTCGCGTAGCGGGCATCCAGCTCGGCATTGGCCAGCAGCACGCGCTCCAGCACCGGCGAAGCAAACGGCGTGTATTTGCCAGCACCATCCTTGGCCAGCAGGTGCGCGCCTTCGAGCCGGTGCTCGCGCAGCCAGTGCTGGGCCTTGACGATGCCATTGACCACTTTTTGCGACCACTCGGGTCGGCCATTGAGGTCGCGCTCGTGCATGGTGACTACGCAGCAGGCATGGTCGCGCCACACATCGCCGGTAAAACGCAGCACGCGGCCAATGCCGTTGGTTTCTGCCGCCGCATTGAACGGCTCGGCGACGATAAAGCCAGCAATCGCACCATTGGCCAGCGCCGGTCCCATGTCGGCCGGGGCCATGACAGACAGGGCCACCTCGTTGGCCTTGAGCTCGCCCGTTGGCTTGGTGATCACGCGCAGGCCGTTTTCGCGCAGCAGGTACTGCAGCACCACGTTGTGGATCGAGTACCAAAAAGGCACACCGACCTTCTTGCCACCCAGGTCCTTGATGCTCTGGATGCCGGGCGTCACCGTCAGGGCCGAGCCCGCCATGTGGTTCCAGGCCACCACCTTGGCCGGAAAGCGGCTGCCGTAGCGGCTCCAGACCGTCATCGGCGAGAGCAGATGCACCACATTCACCTGCCCCGCCATGAAAGCCTCGACGATCTGTGCCCAGGAACGAAACAGCCGGGGCGCTTCGACCTTGAGCCCTTCCTGCTCAAACAACTGGTTCGCATGGGCCACCAGCAGCGGCGAGGCATCGGTGATGGGCAGGTAGCCGATGCGCACCGGCTCGTCCGGGTCGGCGGCCTGCGCCAGTTGGGGCAAAGCTACGCTGCCAGTCAGCAGGGCGCTGAGGCGCAGAAAATCGCGGCGCGAATGGGCGCTGTGCGTGTCAAACAGGGCGTCGGAGCGGGCATCAAAGTCAAACATGAAATTCCTTGGTCAAATTGAAAAATCGTCCGCCAGGGCGCTGGCGACGGGGTTGGACAAAGTGTCGAGGATGGCTTCGCGCATCTCATTGAGGGCCGCCGAACGGTGCTGGCGCGGGGCGCTGCCGCCGCGGCGCCACTGGCCCACGATGCGGGCCGGACTGCCCGCGAGCAGCAGCACCCGGTCGCCAATGCGCAGCGCCTCGTCAATGTCGTGCGTCACCAGCAGGGCTGCGCTCTGGCGCTGATGCACCAGCGCCACCAGCAAGTCCTGCATGGATTCGCGCGTGATGGCGTCGAGCGCCGAAAACGGCTCGTCGAGGTAGATGATTTCCGGGTCGCGCGCCAGGGCGCGGGCCAGCGCCACGCGCTGGGCCATGCCGCCCGAGAGCGCCTGTGGGCGTTTGGCGGCATGCGCCAGCAGATCGACTTGTTCGAGCACGCGCTGCACCCGCGCCTGGCGCTGGGCGCGTAGCTCAGGGGTGCGGCATGCAAAGTCCAGGCCAAAGCCGACGTTGTCCGCCACGCTCAGCCAGGGCAGCAAAGCGGGCGACTGGAACACCACGCTGGCCGAGGCGGTGCGCGCCTTGCCGCTGCGCCCCTGCAGCGTCACCTCGCCGGTTTGCGGCTCGGCCAAGCCGGCCAGGATGCGCAGCAGGGTCGATTTGCCACAGCCCGAAGCGCCAATCAGGCAGACGATTTCGCGCCGCGCAATCAACAAGTCCACCTGCGCGAACACCTGGTGCTGACCGTAGGCAAAGGCCAGGCCTCGGGCGCTGAGCAAAGCCCGCTCGTCGTCGGCTCGCGTCATGGCTCAGCCCTGCTGCGCAGGTTGCCAGCGGTAGCTCGCCAGCTCTGGGTTGAGTTCGGTCTGCGCCAGCGAGTTGGCAAAGTTGCACAGCGTGGCCAGGCTCACGCCCAGCACCACTTCGAGCACCTGCTGCTCGCCGAAACCGGCGCTACGAAAAGCCTGCAGCTCGGCATCACTGACAGCGCCCCGGCCCTGAATCACGGCGCGGGTGAACACGGCCAACGCGTCCAGCCGTGGGTCTGGCAGGGCGGTTTGCGCGCGCAGGGCCTGCACCAGCGCTTCGGGCAGCTTGCCCTGCTTGTAGGCGATGGCAGTGTGGCCCGCGACGCAAAAGCTGCAGCCGTGCAAAGCGGCGGCGGTGATCTGCACCGTTTCGCGCTCGGCCAGGTCAAAGCTGCTGCGCCCATTGATTTCGGAGACGGTGAGGTAAGTTTCCAGCGCCACCGGCGCGTTGCCCAGAACGGCCAGCAGGTTGGGGATGAAGCCGTTCTTGGCTTTAGCCTTGGCCAGCAGCGGCTGGCTGTCGGCGGGGGCGGATTCGAGCGTTTGCAGGGTAATGCGGGACATCAGCGTTTCCTTGATTGATTGAATCAGGGAATTCTCCGGGCGCAGCCCTGGCATGGCAATGCGCAAAAGTCGCCTTGTCATGCTCGTTCGTCTCAATGGCAGGCGCGCCGGTAGGCGCCGGGCAGCATGCCGGTGGTTTTCTTGAACACGCGGGAAAAAGCGCCGTCGGACTGGTAGCCCACCTGTTCGGCCGCGCGCGACAGGCTCATGCCACCCTGAATCAGCGCGCTGGCCTGCTGCATGCGCAACTGCTGGAGCATCTGGGCGGGCGTCGCACCGCAAGCCTGGGTGAAGCGCTTGAAGAAGGTGGCGCGCGACATGTGCGTCAGTTCCGCCATGGCCTGCACCGTCCAGTCGTGGCCGGGTGTCTGGATGATGGCTTCAAGCAACGGCGCAAATTCCGGTCGGCCCAGCAGGGTCCACAATCCCGCGCTCACCTCCTGACGCTGGCACAGGTGGCGGATCACGTAGAAAAAGAGCAGGCCCACCAGCCGTTCGATCAGCGGCGAAGACTCAGGTCCGCTGCGCCGGGCTTCGGCCAGGATGAGGTCAAACAGGGGGCGCAATTCGGCCAGGTCGCCGCCCTGCGCCGGGATCAGCACGTAATCTGGAAACGAGCCGAGGAAGATGCGGTTCAGCGCGGAGCGAAATTCAAAAAAACCGCAGGCCAGGGCCACGCTGCCCGCCACCGCGAAGTCCAGTTCGCTCATGGCCGCCGAGGGAGCCTCTTTGGCCTGCACCGGGTCGGCCAGCGGGCTCAGGGTGTGCGGGGTGTCGCGCAGGAAGAACACGGCGTCGCCTGCCTGCAAGAGCTGCGCAGGCGCAGCGCCGGGCAGGTGCAGCCAGCACTGGCCATTGAGCACCAGGTGAAATCCCGAGCGTGCCAGCCCGGAAATGGACGCCTTCCAGGAGCCGCAGTACTGGCCCAGATGAAACAGCGTCGTATCGAGCTCCAGACTGCCCAGCAGCCAATGGATCAGGCGATCCTGACGAGTAGACAATCCAACCTCCGTATCGTGTGATGGCGTCCCGCCGAAGGCAGGAGCGGGCCGGATGATACGAGGCAAAGGGGTTTATCTGAACGAAGATATTTCCATGAGTTAATCTGGAAAGTATCTATCGCCAAGACATCGCAGATGCGGCGCCAGGGCAGCATGATCATGTTTTCAATCGTCTGTGCCATTCAACCCGGATTTTTCTCACGGCCCGGCGAAAAATGCACGTTCTCCACCCGAGGCAGGCCGAGGTTCTCGCGCAGCGTGCGCCCTTCGTAGGCGCTTCGGAACAGCCCGCGCCGCTGAAGCTCGGGCACCACCAGCTGGGCAAAATCATCGAGCCCGTCCGGCGTGCTGCTGAACATCACGTTAAAGCCATCGCACGCGCCAGTGCTGAACCAGTGTTCAAAATCATCGGCAATCGTCTGGGGCGTGCCCACCAGCATGCGGTGGCCGCCCGCGCTCCACTTCGTCATCAGCTCACGCACTGTGGGCTGCTCGCGGCTGATCCAGTCCACCAGGAGCTTTTGACGGCTTTTGTGCGAATTGGTTTCGGGGACGTGGCTTGGCAGCGGCACGCGCTCATCGGGCGCCAGGCCCGTCAGGTCCACGCCCAGGCTGGCGTAGCCCGAGAGGGCGCGCAGCATGACATCGCGGTCACGCGTTGCCACCAGCGCGGCGTACTTGTCATCGGCCTCAGCTTGTGTGCGGCCAATGACCGGCATCACGCCGGGCAGGATGGCGATGTGTTCGGGTCGGCGTCCGTGCTGTGCAGCGCGCGCCTTGACATCGGCATAAAAAGCCCGCGCCTCGTCGATGTCATGGGCGGCGGTGTAGAGCAGCTCGCCGATGCGCGCGCCCAGCGCCTTGCCCGGCTCGGACGAACCGGCCTGCGCCAGCACCGGCCAGCCCTGAATTGGGCGCGGTGCGTTCAGCGGCCCCTTGACCCGGAAATGCCTACCCACATGGTTGAGCACCCGCAGTCGGGCCGGATCAGTCCACTGGCCGCTGGCCTTGTCTTCGAGGAAAGCATCGTCGGCCCAACTGTCCCACAGGCCGGTGACCACATCGACGAACTCGTGCGCCCGCTCGTAGCGCTCGGCATGGTCACGGTGCGCGCCGAGGTTGAAGTTCTCGCCCCCATCGGTGGAAGTCACCACGTTCCAGCCCACGCGCCCACCGCTGAGGTGATCAAGCGAAGCAAAGTGGCGCGCCACGTTATAGGGTTCGCTGTAGCTGGTGCTGACGGTGGCGACCAGGCCGATGCGCTCGGTCACCAGCGCCAGCGCCGCCACCAGCACCAGCGGATCCCAGCGCGGCGCCTGCGGGCTGGTGGCCACGGTCTGGGCGTCGCTGGCGCAAAACACGTTGTCGTAGAAGAACATCGCGTGAAAGCAGGCCCGCTCCAGCGTCTGCGCATAGGTCTTGTAGCGCTCGAAGTTGCGGTAGGCATCGGTGTGTGCGGCAGGGTGACGCCAGCTGTCACCCTGCACGCCCGAGCCGGTGAAGTAGGCGCCGAGTTTGAGTTGACGCCTTGTCATACGCGCTGCAGCACTTTGTCAAAGCTGCGGTCCCACAGCGGCGCAACTTGGGCCGGTCCGTCAAGCACGCCGAGCTTGAGGAACAGGTCGGCGACCTCCTGGTGGCCGCTCACCACCTTGTCGTTCACTGCGCGCAGCTCGTAATCAGTGCTGCGGCTGTTCCACTGCTCAATCAGGTCGCCGACCGGCACCCGCGTCTCGTCCGACTGGGCGCGGGCATAGGCCAGATAGTTGCGGTTGGCCCACTGGTAGGCAGCGCGCAGGCGCTGCAGGTAATCGGCGATGGCGGCCTGCCGGAGCGGGTCGGCCACTGCCTTCGGGTTGGCATAGACGGGGAAGTTGCCCGACAGGTAGCCTTGGCCGGTCTTGAGCACCCGCGCCCCGTAGCGGGTGCGGGCGATCTGGCCGTTGTAGCCGTAGATCGCCCAGGCATCGAGCTCGCCCCGGTCAAAGGCCGACAGGCCGTCGGCGGGCGTGAGGTTGATGGCGGTGATGTCGGCAAAGCTCAGGCCGGCCTCGGCCAGCTGCTTGCTCAGAAAATAGTGCGCCGTGGTGGCGCGCACATAGCCCACGCGCTTGCCCTTGAGGTCGGAAATATTGCGGATGGGCGCGTCCTTGCGCGCCAGCGTCACCTGGTTGTTCAGGTCTTCGCGCACCACCGCGATGAAGCGCACATTGGCTTTTTGCCGCGCCGCGAACAGGGCGGGAATCTCGCTGCCCGAGCCCAGGTCCAGCGCATCGCCGTTGAGCGCCTCAATGTGCAGCACCCCGTTGTTGAGTTCGCGCCACTCGATCCTGTAGGGCGTGTCCGTGACCCTGGCGGCCGTCAGCAGGGCACGCCAGTTGCCCTTGTAGGTGCCGATGCGCAGCGTGACCTTCGACAGGTCGATGGCGGTGGCGGCATTGGCCGCCTGGGCGGTGGCTGGAAAACCGCTCAGGGCGGCGCCCAGGCCGCCAGCCAGGGCGGCGCCCAGGCCGCCAGCCAGGGCGCCGCCCAGCAGCTGGCGGCGGGAACGGTTGAATGAAGTCGTCGGCATGTGTGGCTTTTCCTTCAGAGTGTGTTGTCAATGCGCGCGGGGTGCTATTTACCGGTTTCAGGCGGCAGTGGGCAAGCCGGTGTCAAACGTGGCGCGCACGTCCAGGCGCTGCTTGATCAGGCCTGCGCTGAAGTAAAAATCGGCGGTGCGCTGCTGCTCGGCAACGATGGCGCTGTCGATGTCCGGCCAGCGCGTGGCGCGGCGCTCGAACTGCAGGCGGGCAGCCTCTTCGGGAATGCCGATGATGCGCGCCAGTGCCGCGCTGAACGCCTGGGGGTGCTGGTAGGACCAGACCTGGGCCCGGCTCACGCGGGTTTTGAAGTCCTGCAGCAGGGCGCGCTTGCCCTGCAGGGCCGATTCGGTGGCGGCCAGAAAGCCCAGACCGCTCCACAAGCCCCGGCCGCTGACCAGCACGCGGGCGTGACCGCCGGTTTCAGCCAGCGCCGTGTAAGGCTCCCAGGTGGCCCAGGCATCGACCGATCCCTGCGTGAGCGCCAGCTTGGATTCGGCGGGCGGGATGAAGCGCAGCTGCACATCCTCGGCTTTCAAGCCTACGGAGGCGAGCGCCTTGAGCGTGACAAAGTGGCCGATGGAGCCCCGGTTGGTGGCGATGCGCTTGCCCTTGAGGCTGGCCGCATCTTTCAGCGGCGAGTCGGGTGCCACCAGAATGGCCGTGCCATAGGCGTCCGAGAGATTGGCGGCAAAAGCCTTGACGCGGCTACCGGCGGCCAGCGAAAACAGCAGCGGCGCATCGCCAATCGTGCCGAAGTCGATAGCGTCGGCGTTCAGTGCTTCGGCCAGCGGGGCGGCGGCCGGAAACTCGGACCATTTGATGTCGTAGGGCAGATTCTTGAGCTCGTCGGCGGACTCCAGCAGGGCGCGCAGACCGCCTTTTTGGTCGCCAGCGCGCAGCAGTGGCCGAGGCTGGGCGCTGGCAATGACGGGCGACAGGGTGCAGGCAGCCAGCGAAGTGGACAAAAGGCGGTGAAATTGACGGCGTTGCATGGTGTGGGAGACTCTGGCGAAATGAAGGAAGTGACGCCATTGCATCACCCGCCCCGCCCTGCGGCAACGAAATCTTTCGAGAATGGATATGCGCTTTTTTGCCGCTTTCCGGGGAGCGGATGGCAGCGCCATCGGCTTCAATAGCCGCGCGAAAGTTCAACCCTGTCGGGCAGCGGCTGGCCTGCCATGTAGCGCGTCAGGTTGTCCACGAACCTGCCCGCCGTGAGGGCGGCCACATCACCAGCGGACCAGGAAATGTGCGGTGTCAGCCGAACCCGCGAATGGCTGTACAGCCGGTGGCCGTCGGGCAGCGGCTCGGGGTCGGTGACATCGAGCGTGGCCCGTCCAATGCGCCCGCTATCGAGCGCCTGCAGCAAGGCCGCCTGGTCGATCAGGGCGCCGCGTGCAATGTTCACCAGATGCAGGCCGGGCCGGGCATACGCCAAGGTCTCGGCATTAATGAGGTGGCGGGTTTTCGGTGTCAGCGGCAGCGCCAGTACCAGATGATCCGAGCCAGCCAGCAGCTCGTGCAGTGACGCGGCCTGGCGCACACCGTCACCGGCCAAGCCTGCCGCGCTGCGCCGCAAAGCTGCAACCTGCATGCCAAAAGCCTGCGCCCGCCGGGCAATGGCCTGGCCGATGGCGCCATAACCGACCAGTCCTAGCGCCCGTCCCTGCAGCAGACCCAATGGCGCAGCGCTGACCTGTTTGAACGTCTGGCGCCACTGGGCCGCGCTGGTCACGCGCAGCGCCGCCCAGGATTTCTCCTGGTCGAGCAAGGCAGCCAGCACATACTCGGCAATGGGCGTGGCCGCCACGCCGCGCGAACAGGTCACCAGCGGCACCTCGAACAGCCAAGCGGGAAAATAATCGATACCCGCCGAGGCCAGATGCACCCACTGCAGCCGCCCAGGCCAGCCCGGCGGCGACTGCGCCGGAGCGGTGCTCCAGCCGTTGCGCGGCGCGGTGAACAGCACATCGGCCTCGCCTGCCAAAGTCCAGGGTAATGCCTGCGGCGCATCGATGACCTGGACGGTCCGGCCTGCCGCCGAGGCGATGAGCGCACAGGCCTCGTCGCCCAGCTGGTTCAGGACGACAAGCGCTGGCCGGGGCTTGCCGCCATCGCCGCGATAGCCGACCGCCTCCGGGCGCCGGGCCACGCTGGCGGCGCAAGGCGCGCCGCTCGCCGCACTTTGCCCGGACGTGTGCTCAAACACCGAGCGCGCGCCGCCCGGCGGCGATATGCACGCTGTCGTCCTGCGGCGTGTGGATGCGCCCGCACAGCACATCGCGCAGATGGCGCTCCAGCGGATTTTTGCGCGTCAGACCGTGGTTGCTGCTCAGCGAGAGCGCCGCCTGGACTGCCTCCACGGCGTTGTTGGTGGCAATCGACTTGATCAGGCCGCTGTCCACCGCCGGAACCGCCACGCCGGCATCAACATCGCGGGCCAGGCTGGCAATGAGCCAGTCGTTGGTCAGCAGCAGGGCTTCAAGGGTGCCGACGATTTCCTGCGCGCGCGGCAGGGTCGCCAGCGCCGCGCCCAGGCTGGCCGGTTTGCGCTGGCGCAGAAAGTCAATCACCCAGTCGCGGGCGGCGCGGGCCACGCCGGTGTAGAGCGCGCCCATCAGCACTGTCATGTCAGCCTGCAGCGATGGGTCGCCGCCGGTCCAGTCGTGCGGCTGGCGCAGATCCAGCGCGTGTTCAGGCGCAATCAGCACATCTTCCAGAATCACGTCATGGCTGCCGCTGGCGCGCAGGCCCAGGTGGTCCCAGGTTTCCACAATGCGGATGCCGGGCAGCCCGGCGCGGACCAAAAACGTACCCAGCCGAGGTTCAGCCTCGTCGGTGCGCGCCCAGACGGCGTACCACGTCAGGATGGGCGCGCCGGTTGAATAAATTTTGTGGCCGGACACGCGCCAGCCCTCGGCGGTGCGCCGCGCCACTGTGGCGGGCAGACCGCCGCGCGCGGGCGAGCCCAGCTCGGGCTCGACGCGCAGCGAATTGACCAGCGACACCCCCTCGTTTGACTCGCGCACCAGCTGGCGCGCCACATCCTCGGGCCAGACCCTGCCGGGCCGGCCCATGCTGCGGTGCTGGATGTACTGCATGATGAGCACCAGTGCCGTGGTCGGGTCGCCTTGGCCGATGGCACCTATCACCTCGCCCAGTTGCATCAGCGTCGCGCCCTGGCCGCCCAGTTCACGCGGCGCGGCCAGCGCCAGCAGCCCGGCTTGGTGCAACTGGGTGAAATTTTCAAACGGAAAGCTGCCATCGCGGTCATGCGCAGCGGCGCGGGCGGCAAACTCGGCACCCAGTGCGTGCGCCGTCTGGCCCCAGGTCAGCGGCGCGTTCACTGCAGCACCTCGGGTTGCTGGCGCACCAGAGCGTCATACAGGCTCTGGAAAGCGCGGTTCGCGCCGCCGGGGTTGCCGATTTGCGAATGCGTCAGCGCCGCCACTTCCGGCGCAATCGGGACGGGTGTGCCAGCCGCTTCGGCCAGCAGCTGGGTCTGGCAGGCGTTTTCCAGCGCGATGTACCACCAGGCGGCTGACTCCACTGACGGCCCTGCCGTCAGGATGCCGTGGTTTTTCAGGATGACCGCCTTGCGCTGGCCCAGCGCCTTGCCGATGCGAAAGCCCTCGCTGGTTTCCAGCACCACGCCGGTGAAGTCATCAAACAGCGCATGGTCGCCATAGAACACGCAGGAGTCCTGCGTCAGCGGCTCCAGCGTGCGCCCCAGCGTGGACCAGGCCTTGCCGTAGGTCGAATGGGTGTGCGCGGCGGCCACGATGTCGGGCCGCGCCTCGTGCAGCGCGGCGTGGATGGCAAAAGCGGCGCGGTTCAGCGGCCCTTCGCCGACGACGATTTCACCGCGTGCGTTGACCAGCAGCAGGTCCGATACCTTGATTTGCGAGAAATGCAGGCCCAACGGGTTGACCCAGAAGTGGTCCAGCCGCTCCGGGTCGCGGGCGGTGATGTGGCCCGCCAGCCCGTAGTCAAAGCCGAACTGGGCAAACAGACGAAAAGCCACGGCCAGCCGCTCCTGACGGTAGCGGCGCTCGGCCTGCAGCGTGGGGCGGGCGGGCGCGTCGTCAAACCAGTCCTTTCGCTGCGGATTCGGGTTGCTGATGAGCGCAAGGGAGGGCGGCAGGGGAACGGCGGACATGACGGGCTTTCAAAAAATAACGAAAATTCGGGAAACATCGCGGGCAGGCACAGGCAAAAGGGCCGCAGTCGGCCCCGCGCCCTCAGGCGGCTTTGAGCGCCGTCGCGAGCGCCTGCTGCTCGCGCTCGGCCACCTTGCGGCGCACCAGCGGCAGCAGGTCGCGGCCATAGCTGATCGCGTCCACCAGCGGATCAAAGCCACGAATCAAGAAGGTGGTGATGCCCAGGTCGTAGTATTTGAGCAGCGCATCGGCCACCTGCTCGGGCGTGCCCACCAGCGAGGTGGAGTTGGAGCGCCCGCCGGTTTCGCGGGCAATGGCCGTCCACAGGTGGCGGTCCACCCGGTCGCCCCTGGCCGCTTCGGCCAGCAGCCGGCGCGCGCCTTCGCTTTGCAGCGCGCCGCCTTGGGAAAATCCCTGCTGAACGCGCAGACGGCGCGTGTCCTCCAGGATGCGGTCGGCCTTGGCCCAGGCTTCATCCTCGGTGGCGCCCAGAATCGGCCGGAAGGAAATGCTGAACTCGATACGCCGTCCATGCTGGGCCGCCTCGGCGCGCACCCGGCGCACCAGATCGCCCGCCTGCGCCAGCGACTCGCCCCACAGCGCGTACACATCGGCATGGCGGCCCGCCACCTGCAGCGCCGGAGCGGATGCACCGCCAAAATAAACCGGCACGTAGGGCTGCTGCAGCGGCTTGACTTCGGACCAGGCGCCCTGGACACGGTAGTAGCGGCCTTCGTGGTCAAACGGAGCGCTTTGCGTCCAGGTGCGCCGCAGCAGGCTGAGGTATTCATCGGTGCGGGCATAGCGCTCGTCGTGATCGAGAAAGTCGCCATCGCGCCGCTGATCTTCGTCCGAGCCGCCGCTGATGTAGTGAACCGCCACGCGCCCGCCGGTGTAGTGGTCCAGCGTGGCAATCTGGCGTGCGGCCACCGTGGGCGCAACAAAACCGGGCCGGTGCGCCAGCAGAAGCTTGATTTTTTGCGTGACCGAGGCGGCGTAGGCCACCGTCAGCAGGTTGTCCGGGCTGGTGCCGCTGGCGGGAACCAGGATGCGGTCAAACCCGGCGTGTTCGTGCGCCTGGGCAAAAACGCGTACATAAGCGGGGTCCACGGCCGGGCTGGGCCGAGCAAAGGTTTCGGAGACTTCGTGCGGCTGAATCATGCCGATGAACTGGACACTCATGAAAATTCCTTCGGGTAAGGCGCTGAAATAGCGTGACAACCCTGACGATAGAAAGGTTTGTGCAGCCTGCCAACGAAGAAAACCGCGTGTTCAAATGCGCTGGCGGCATGAAGCGCCTGCGCGCCTCGCAGCCGCAGGCTTAATGCACAAAACCGCCGCGCAGCAGACGCACTGGCTCACCGTCTATGCGCCGGATCAACCCGTCCAGTCCGTCCGCCGAGGGCGCCGGGCGCTGGCTGGGCGCGGCACCCGAGCGGCACACCAGATCGTTTTCAGACCAGCCGCTGCGGCCCGGCGGGCTGACGGCGCGCAGCCAGCCCTGGCGATCCACCATCAATTGGTAGCCGGGCAGTTTTTCCTGCGGCACGCCCAGCACCAGCGCCAGCGAAGCGGCTGCAGCGGCGGCCTGCATCTCGCATTCCGGCTCGGCTGTGGTCGCAGGCGTATCCGGCAGGCGCAGTTGTAGCGTCACCAAGCGCGGGTCATCGGCCAGCGCGGGGGCACCGGCTGCCGGAACCACTACCCGCAGGCGCTGCCCGGTCAGGCTGCGCGCCGTCGCATGGCGGCCGCGCTGGCAGCGCACCGGGCCGTCGGGCAGGCGCACCGGGTTGCTCCAGGCGCCTGACTCCTTTAGCATCCGCCCGGCGGCCTGGGCCTGCAGAAAGTCGAGCAGCTCCCAGACCTGCGCATCGCTCAGTGGCTGCGTCAGGCCCGGCATGGTGATACTGCCGTCGCGGCCCTTCAGGCCGTGGCGCACGCGCCAGAACAAATCGCCCTCCATGCGTTTCCAGAGCAGCGAGCCGTTGAGCGTGGGCGGCCACATGGCCAAGGCGGGCGCATCTGGCCCTTCGCCGCGCCCGTCGGCGCCGTGGCAGCGCAAGCAGTGCTGGCTGTAGAGCTGCTGGCCACGCACAATGCCTTGCGCCGTGAAGCCGCTTTCAGACGCATGAAAGCTGGTGGGCGTGGCGGGCGTGAGCAGCAAGCTGGCCGAGGGCCAAGGCGCCAGCAGCAGCGTGACCAGCGCCAGCGCCCACAGGCCTCGGCGGGCGCGGCGCCATGCCACAGAAATGCTCAATGCCAGCGCGGCCAGGCCAAGGCATGCCGCCGAGGCCACCACGCTGCGCGCATGGCCCGCGTCCCTCACCAGCATCTCGCCCGCAATGCGCGAGTCAAACGGCCAGGCCGGCTGGCCATCCACAATGGGCGCAAGCCCAAGCGCATGGAGCGCGGCGCGCAGGGCCAGTTGCGCTTCGAGCAGGCTGGACAGCAGCGCATTGAGCCCGGTGGGCGGCAAGGTCCAGTCCATCTCAGCGCAGTCCGGCGCGGCGGCTTGGCGCCTGCCGCTGCGCCAGCGGCTTACCAGCTCGCATCGAGTCCCAGCAGGGCCAGCGCCTCATGGCGCAGCTCGGCCAGGCGCGGATGGCCCCGGTGGCGCGGATAGGGTAAATCGTTGACCAGCACCTGCCGGATGCGCGCCGGGCGCTCGGAAAACACCACCACGCGCTGGGCCATGAACAGCGCCTCTTCCACATCGTGCGTGACCAGCAGCGCCGAAAAACCCGAGCGCTGCCACAGCTCGACCAGCTCGGTCTGCATGGACAGGCGCGTGAGCGAGTCGAGCTTGCCCAGCGGCTCGTCGAGCACCAGCAGGCTCGGGTCGTTGACCAGCGCCCGCGCCAGCGCCACGCGCTGGGCCATCCCGCCCGAGAGCTGGTGCGGAAATGCCCCGGCAAACGTCGCCAGCCCGACCAGCCTGAGTGCCTCGTCAACCCGGTGGCGCTGCGCCTTGAGCAGGCCACGCGCCTGCAGGCCCAGCGCCACGTTGTCCCAGACGGTGCGCCACGGAAACAGCGTCGGATCCTGAAACACGACGATGCGCGACGGATCGGGCTCGGTGATGGGCTGGCCATTTTGCAGCAGGCTACCCGCCGTGGCGGGCTCCAGACCGGCGACCAGGCGCAGCAGCGTCGATTTGCCGCAGCCGCTAGGCCCCAGCAGCGCCACGAACTCGCCCGGCATGATCGACAGGTCCAGATCGTCAATCACCTGCAGTGCGCCGCCGGGCAGCTCAAACCAGTGGCTGACGTTGCGCACCTCGATATGCGCGCCGCTGACGGGCCTGACCGCAGCGCCTGCGTCTGGTGCCTTGAGATTTGTCAGGTCTACCATTTCACGGTTCCTTTCTGCCACGACAGCACCCGGTCGCGCACCAAAAACAGCAGCGTGATGATGCCGGAAAACAGCAGCGCCATCAGCAGCAACGCGCCATACATATTGGGGTAGCTGGCCCAGCCCTGCGCCCAGGTCAAATACCAGCCCAGGCCGGATTTGACGCCCAGCATCTCGGCCACCACCAGCGTGGCAAACGCGTGGCCCAGTCCCATGAACAAGCCGACAAACACCTGCGGCAAGGCCGCCGGAATCGCCACGCGCAGCACCAGAAACCACGGCGAAGCGCCCATCGTGCGGGCCACGTCATAAAAATTGCGGTTCACGCTGGCCACGCCAGACCAGGTCAGGATGGCCACCGGAAAGCCGGTTCCCAGCGCAATCAAAAACACCGCCGTGGACCAGCTCGACGGGAAAAAATAAAACGAAATCGGCAGCAGCGCCGTGGTCGACAGCGGCCCGAGCACGCGCAGCACCGGGTGAATCCAGTAGCTCGCCCGGCGCGACCAGCCGATCAGCACGCCGACCAGAAAACCCGCCAAAGCGCCCAGGACGACGCCGTTGAGCAGCAGTTGCAGGGAGTTGCCCGTGCTCTCTGCCAGCCGTATCCAGTCGGAAACATACACCTCGATCAGGCTTTGCGGCGGCGCAAAAAACGGCGGCGGCAGCGCTCCGAGCTTGGCGGTGAGGATTTCCCACGCGCCCAAGCCGCCCGCCAGCGCCACCAGCCACGGTCCGGCCACGCGCACGCGCGAAGATACCGGCGCGGTCAGCGCTGGCATCAGGCCCAATGCCAGCAGCACCGTGCCTGCGCCAAAGGCCAGCCAGGCGAACTCGGCGGTATAGGCCCAGTCGCTGAAGCCCGCCGGTTTGTTTGGCCACAGCGCCGTGAGCAGGCCCAGCGCCAGCCAGGCCAGCGCAGCGGCCAGGCCGCCCCACCAGATCGCATAAGCCGGGCGCGCCGCATGAGCTGATGGCGCAGCAGCGGACGCCGGGCCGCTGAAGGCAAACGAGCGCCTCGGGGGTGTCGCCTGCGCCGCTGGCGCCGACGCGCCGGGCGACAGGATATTTTCAGCCGTTGTCATGGTGCATGGTCCTTGGCGGTTCAGGCCAGCACATCGACGGTGACGTGCTCAGCGAACTTCACAACATCGGTGGTGGGCTTGAGCACGCCCACCAGCTTGAAGTCGCGGGCGTACAACTCCACCTCCTTGCGCAGCGCCAGGCCGCTGGGGTGGCTGCGGTGCGTGAGTGTGCCCAGCACGGCGCGCAAGTCCTCCACCGAGGACTTGGAGTACGGGCTGTAAATCTTGGCGCTCTGGTTCGGGTAGTCGGACACGAACTCTGAAGCCTCGTTGATGGCGCGCACCAGGGACGCCACCAACGGCTTGTCGGCGCGCAGCAGCTTGCCGCCGACGCCGACCACGCAGCAGGTCTTGGTCGCGTATTCGCCCGTCAGGTTGGTGGCCAGATTGACCAGACCCTTGGTGCGCCGCTCGATCAAGAACAGGTTGGGGTCGCCGTCGGCAATCGCCTGGGCCTCACCCTTTTCCACCGCCAAGCCCAGCATGTCGCCAGGAAACTGACGCCAGGTCACGTCTTTTTCCGGGTTCAGACCGGCTTTGACCAGCAGCACTGAAAAGAAGTTTTTACCCGGACTGTTGAGGTCGGATACGGCAATTGTCTTTCCCTTGAGTTTGGCCAGGCTGGTGACGCCAGCGGGCTCGTAGCCGACCAGGCGCACGCAGCCGCCGTGCGAGCTGCCCACCAGTTTCACGTCCAGGCCGGACTCCAGCGGCTTGATCCAGCGATGCACCATGCCCACGGCCGCATCGGCCTTGCCGGTGGCAATGGTCTCCAGCAGCTGGTCGGTGGAGCCGGCAAAATTGACCAGTTCGACCTTGAGGCCGTTCTTTTCAAAAAATCCCCGGTCAATGGCCACGGGCACCGCCGACAGGCAGACTGCGCCCGCGTTCCAGGCCAGCTTGATCTCGCGCAGCGGGCCGGCCGCCAGCGCATTGTGCCCGGCCACGCCTGCGGCGGCGGCCACCCCGGCCGCGCCAGCGGCGTGCAGCCACTGGCGGCGCGACAGGCCCGGCCGCACGCCTGAAAAATCATTGCTTGTGAACATAATCCTTGATCCTGTTGAATTGAGTCCCCGCGCAGGCCGGTTGCGGCTGCGCCCATGGCCTGCATTGGAATCAATCCACCGGAAAAATGGAAAGAAGAAAATCGGCCTTTCTTATGCAAAAGTGTTAGCGTGCGGCGTGAGCTGATCGGGTGAAATAGGCTTTTCCCAGCGCCACGGGAACCTGCCCGGCGATGCGCGAATCCGGCTGACCTTAACCATTTTTATTGACCATGAGCACACCGTCCAATCCGGCCCGGCTGCACCATTTTGTGCAGCAATTTGCCACCCTGCTGGAGCGCCAGCCCAGCGAACCCGACATTCTGGCGCAGGGCAGCGCCCTGCTGGCAGAACTGATTGCGCACGACGACTGGCTACCCGGCGAATACGCCCAGCCCAGCGCGCAGCGCTACCAGCAATATGCGCTGCATGTGGACCCGCAGGCGCGCTTTTCGGTGGTCAGCTTTGTCTGGGGGCCAGGCCAGGCCACACCGATTCACGACCACACCGTGTGGGGACTCATTGGCCTGCTGCGCGGAGCCGAGCAGTCGCAGGCCTATGCCCGCACGACTGACGGCCGCTGGGCGCCGGACGGTACGCCTGTGACGCTGATACCCGGCCAGGTGGAAGCCGTCTCGCCGCGCATTGGCGATGTGCATCGCGTGAGCAATGCGCTGGCGCATCAGCCATCAATCAGCATTCATGTGTACGGCGCCGACATTGGCAAGGTGCAGCGTTCGGTGTACCTCGAAGACGGCACGCGCAAACCCTTTGTGTCGGGCTACAGCAACACCAGCGCGCCCGCGCTGCGCAACCTCGGGGGCCGAAGCGCCTCCTGCCTGATTGACTCTGTTGAAGAATTCCATGACCAAACCACTGCCCTTTAAAACCTTTGCCGACGTGCGCCAGGCGCTGCTGGCCCAACAGGAAATCGCACTGATCGACGTGCGCGAGGAAGACCCCTTTGCCCAGGCGCATCCGCTGTTTGCCGCCAATTTTCCGGCTGGTCGGCTGGAGCTGGACGCCTGGAGCCGCATTCCGCGCCGCAGCACCGTCATCGTGGTCTATGACAACGGCGAAGGTCTGGCCGAGCCCGCCGCACTCACGCTGCAGCAGTTGGGCTACACCGATGTGTCGCTGCTCGCGGGCGGGCTGCAGGGCTGGCGCAAGGCGGGTGGCGAAATCTTCAAGGACGTGAACGTGCCCAGCAAGGCCTTTGGCGAGCTGGTCGAGTCGCAGCGCCACACGCCATCCCTGCCCGCCGAGGAAGTCCAGGCGCTTCTGGACAGCCAAGCCGATGTGGTGGTGCTGGACGCGCGCCGGTTTGACGAATACCAGACCATGAACATTCCTGGCTCTATCAGCGTGCCCGGCGCCGAGTTGGTGCTGCGCGCCCAGGCGCTGGCGCCCAGCCCGGCCACGCGCATCATCGTCAACTGCGCGGGCCGCACCCGCAGCATCATCGGCACCCAGTCGCTGGTCAACGCGGGCTTGCCCAACCCGGTTTCGGCCTTGCGCAACGGCACCATCGGCTGGACGCTGGCCGGGCAGACGCTGGGCCACGGCGCCAGTCGCCGCTTTGCCGAGGTCGCGCCCGAGCAGCGCGCCCAAGCCACCCGCCAGGCCCGCGCCGTGGCCGATCGCACCAGCGTCAGACGCGCCCAGCCGGGCGACCTGCCGCGCTTTGCGGCGGATGCGCAGCGCACGACTTACCTGTACGACGTGCGCACGCCCGAGGAATTCGCCGCCGGTCATCTGCGCGGCTTTCGCAGCGCCCCCGGCGGCCAACTGGTGCAGGAAACCGACGTGTCGGCCCCGGTGCGCGGCGCGCGCATTGTGCTGGCCGACGATGACGGCGTGCGCGCCAACATGACAGCCTCCTGGCTGGCGCAACTCGGCTGGGAAGTCTGGGTGCTTGATGACGCGCAGGCCGGTGACTTCAGCGAAACCGGCCAGCCATCCGCGCCGCTTCCCGAGCCCGAAGGCCCCATCGGGTACACAACACCGGCCGAACTGGCCGGTTGGCTGCAAGACAACCCGGATGGGCGCATCGCCGTGCTGGACCTGACGACCAGCGTGAACTATGTCAAGCGCCACATTCCGGGTGCCTGGTTTGTGCTGCGCTCAGAGCTGGCGCAGGCCATGGCGCGCATTCCCAAAGCCAGCCGCTATGTGCTGACCTGCGGCAGCAGCCTGCTAGCGCGCTACGCAGCCGCCGACCTGACACGCTTGAGCGGCGCCGAAGTGGTCGTGCTGCGCGGCGGCACCTTGGCCTGGATAGACGCGGGCCTGGCGCTGGAGCACGGCGAAACCCGCCTGGCCTCGCCGCGCACCGACCGCTACCGCCGCCCCTACGAAGGCACGGACAACCCGCGCGAAGCCATGCAGGGCTATCTGGACTGGGAATACGGGCTGGTTGAGCAGCTCGGGCGCGACGGCACGCACGGCTTTTACGTCATTTGAAGATTCATTTGAGCCGGTCTTTCGCATACCGGTTTTGCGGGAACGGCAGACCCAGGTTTCCCCGGAAGGTGTCTTCACCGTACTCGGTGCGGTAAATGCCGCGCGCCTGCAGCAGCGGCACCACCAGTTCGACAAAATCCTTCAGCGAGGTGTTTGGCAGCGCCTCGAAAAAATTGAAGCCGTCCGCGCCGCCCTGCGTGAACCAGCGCTCGATTTCGTCGGCCACCTGCTCGGCCGTGCCGACAAAGGTGCGCTTGGGCCGGGCATGCCACAGCGCCACTTCGCGCAGCGTGAGCTGGTTGGCCCTGGCGTGCTGCTTGATTTTGTCGGTCCCGGCCTGCTGGCTGTTGCGGCCCAAATCGCCCAGATCGGGGAAAGGCTCATCAAGCGGATATTGGGAAAAATCATGGTCGTTGAAAGGCCGGGCCAGCGCGGCAATGGCATTTTCAATCGGCACCAGGGCCGCCAGCTCCTCGTACTTGCGCTCGGCCTCCTCGGCGGTGCGGCCGACGATGGGGCGGATGCCGGGCAGCAAAAACACCTCCTCGGGCTTGCGCCCGGCAGCGGCCACGCGGGCCTTCACGTCGCGGTAATAGGCCTGGGCTTCTTGCAGCGTATCGGCATGGAAAAAGATGGCATCGGCATGCTGCGCCGCAAAATTCTTGCCGTCCTCCGAAGCGCCCGCCTGAAAAATCACCGGCTGGCCCTGGCGCGAGCGGCTGATGTTGAGCGGCCCTTCGACCGAAAAAAACTCGCCCTGGTGGTCCAGCCGGTGCAGCTTTTGCGGGTCGAAGAACTGGCCCGTGGCCTTGTTGCGCACCAGCGCGTCGTCTTCCCACGAATCCCACAGGCCCTGCACCACGTCCAGATGCTCGGCGGCCAGGCGGTAGCGCACGTCATGGTCGTAGTGCTCTTTCTTGCTGTAGTTGCGGGCGCTGCCGTCGAGCCAGGAGGTCACCACGTTCCAGCCTGCGCGCCCGCCGCTGATGTGGTCGAGCGAGGCAAACTGCCGTGCCACCGTGAACGGCTCGCTGTAGCTGGCCGTCACCGTGCCGACCAGGCCGATTTTTGACGTGACGGCGGCCAGCGCCGACAGGATGGTCAGCGGCTCGAAGCGGTTGAGGTAGTGCGGGCTGGAGCGCTCGGTGATGTGGACACTGTCGGCCACAAAGAGAAATTCAAAGCGGCCTTGTTCGGCCAGCTGGGCTTGCGCTTTGTAGAACTGGAAATTGACGCTGGCGTCGGTCACGGCGTTGCCGTGGCGCCAGTCGCCCCAGCCAGCACCTACGCCGTGCAGGACAAAGCCGAACTTGAGCAACCGGAACGGTTTTTGGTGAGTCATAGGGAGCCTTGTGTAACGTTGAAACATCTGCGATGGGACGACGCAGAACCAGCCTGCAGCACACTTTGGTTCGCAGCTGGTTCACAAGATTAAGGCGCTGGATAAGGTTATAGAAGTAAGAAATTCAGATATGAATATGAATGCGCGATGCCAG
>Ga0302263_10000207_pt1 | contig 23704 bp, 22 predicted proteins | sample II_Fen_N1_4_FD_194564 | JGI IMG/M metagenome (GOLD analysis project Ga0302263, IMG submission 194564) | Peat permafrost microbial communities from Stordalen Mire near Abisko, Sweden - II_Fen_N1_4 | ecosystem: Environmental > Terrestrial > Soil > Wetlands > Permafrost | place: Sweden: Abisko... | reverse complement strand
CTTGGCGAAATCTGCTAAGCGAGGCTGGGACAAACTTCTGGAGGATGCGATGAAGCTGGATACGCGCTTAGTTCAAGCGGAGGCCAATTTTGCAATAGGCGGACAAGGCGAAGGGCAGCAGGATGTGCGGCGGACTCTTGAAGGGGTTCTGGCGACCATCGAGGGGGGTGGGCGTTCGTATGCCTTTTCGTCGGGGCAGATGGCGGTTCATGCCTTTGTGCAGACCTTGCCGGCGGGGGCGAGGATTTTGGCAACAGAAGATCTCAATCCCGAAATTTGGAATCTCTTTGGGGAGTTGCAGACATCGCGCGGCATTCGCGTAGATCCTGTCGACACTTCGGACCTTGACGCTGTCCGCAAGGCCTTCGAGTTCAGCGAAGACGTCAAGGCGGTCTTTGTGGAAAACCCTTCCCACGTGCTTGTGCGTGGTGCCGATTTGCGCGCATTGGCTTGGGAGACGCATCGTCGCGGTGCGCTTTTGGTAGTGGACAACACTTCGCTGACGCCGGTGTTGCAGCGCCCCTTGGATTACGGTGCGGATGTGGTTTTGCATGTAGGGGCGCGCAATTTGGCTGGTGTGCGGGAGGTGCAGGCAGGCTTTGCCATCACCCGTCTGACTGGGCTCATCAGCAAGCTTGATCGTCTGCAGAAGACTACGGCGGCTCAGCTTGCCTCCTTCGATGCTTGGCAGGTGTTGCAAGGCTTGAAGACGCTCGGCTTGCGCAGCCGGCGACAGCAGGAAAATGCCGTCAAGATTGCTCAATGGCTTGCGACCCATCCCAGGGTGCGTCAAGTCTTTCATCCCTCCTTGGACGGACATGCTGGCAGCGAGCCGTTGCGTCAACAGGCGCGCGGGCTCGGGGCTGTCGTCTCCTTCGAGATCATTGAGCCGGGTTTGGTGCCGGGTTTCCTGCGGGCGCTGCGCCTTTGGCGGGCCAGTGGCGACCAAGCTGGTGTGGAGTCCCAAGTTTCTGTTCCGGCGGCGCATCCCCAAGGCGAAGGTCTGGCGAGCCTGCATCAGCGGCTGGGGATCGACGGCGGCTTGGTGCGGCTTTCGGTGGGCATCGAAGATGCTCAGGATCTGGTGGACGACCTGGATCGCGCCCTCAACAATCCCAACACAGGCTTTGCCGAGGTGTGGGATTACGTGATCTAGCTGACAGAAATGGACGGGCGGCGGAAGTGCTCGGCACTTTCGTCGCCGCTTTCCAGCAGATCTCCGCGAGATGCCAAGTGGCGTACGAGCTTGGCGAGGTCGCCTTCGTTCACCCCTAGCCGCAGCGAAAGATCGCGCGTGGTGGCGCTCCCGAGACTTGTCAAGGCGTCGTAAATCTCGGGAACCAACGGGTTGTCGGCGGCGCGGTCCCATTCGGCGGGGCTGCGCTTGCGCACGCTCTGCACCGGCAGTGGACGCAAGGCTTCACGGATCTCGTCCAGACGCTCGGGGGTGGGCTTGCCGATGTCCTTGGCGATGCCGGGACGATCCAGATGGTTGAGCTGGATGGCAAAGGGGTGGATGGTCTCGGCGGCGGCCTTGAGTGCGGCCAGTTCCTCGGGGGTGTCGTTGATGCCGGGAACCAGGAAGATCTCCAAGAGCAGATGGCCAGAGAATTGGCGGGCAAAACTTGCGATGCCGGCGATGACCTCATCGACATGTACGTCGCTATGAGGACGACAGATGGCTTCGAAGGAGCGCTGGGTGGCGCCGTCCAGCGAAGGGCTCACGACGTCGGCGGCGAGCAGAGCTTGGGCGACGCCGGGGTCTCCGAGCAGAGTGCCGTTGGTCAGTACGGTGACTGGGTAGGCGGGGTAGTGCTTTTTCAAATGCCGGATCACGACGCCAATGTCGCGGTGCAGGGTCGGTTCGCCACTTCCCGAGAATGTGAGAGTGTCGAGCTGTGGCGACGAAGCCAAGTAGGCGTCGAGTTCCTGCAGAACCTCCTCAATGGGGAAGAAGCGTTCGCGGTTGGCGGTGAGCTTGGTGGTGGAACCGCATTCGCAATAGACGCAGTCGAGGCTGCAGGTCTTGTAGGGAAGTAGGTCGATTCCCAGGGAGCGCCCGAAGCGGCGCGATTGGACGGGGCCAAAAAGCCGCTGTCCATGATGAAGCTGAGGTGTGATGTCGGTCATAGGCCTGCCGGAGAGTGGTTCGAGTAGCATTGCAGGACTTCGCTCTCGCGGTCCAGGATATCTTGCAGCGAGGTGCGGTCCAAAATGATGTTAGCGGCCTGGAAGACTTCTGACATGATCTGCTGGATTCCGCAGCCGCTGTCCGTTTCGCAACCGCTGCAAAGCGACGATTCGGGACGGCTGGCGCAGGGGGAGGGGACTAGGGGAGAATCTGTGGCTTGGACAATCTGGCCAACAGAAATCATGGCCGGAGGCTTTGATAGCAGGTAGCCGCCGCCGCGTCCTTTGCGCGAAATCAGAAAGCCTCCGTGCCGCAATTCGAGCAAAATGGCTTCCAGGTACTTGCGCGGCAATTGGGCTTTCTTTGCCAAGTCGGCAATGAGGATCGAGTGTCCAGGGCTCTCTTGAGCCAAGGCTAGACAAGCGCGAAGGGCGTACTTCGATCTCATGGAAAGCATGATAAGAATATCATGTCTATCTGTATAATAGACAAGTAGTTTATTTGAAATTCCGCAAAAAACGACATTTTAGCGTTAGAGAAGCGGTAGGTTGCTGGGTTGTTTAAGAAAGAAAACTTCATTATCTGTTTTGCATATCTGCATTGTAGGAGTATGTTCTAAGCATGTCTTGCTTGGCACTCCAATTGTTCGGGATTCATCTCCCGGAGGCTTCGGTCCTGGACCCGGGGCGCGTGCATCGGATGCGGGAGTTGGCCGAGTCCGAGCATCTTGAAGCGCTTCGCTGGCTGCTCTTGCATTCGCGCGAATTGGGGCCGTCCGAGTGCCCCCCCTTAGCCCCCAACAAAGGATATCAGCCATGAGCTGGAAGACGATCGCCCCCAAGGATCTGCAGGAAAATCCCTTTCGCTTAATTGGCGAGACGTGGACTTTGGTAACGGCGGGGGACATTGACAACTGGAACACTTTGACGGCATCGTGGGGAGGCTTCGGCATCCTGTGGAACCGTCCCGTGAGCTTCATCTTCATCCGGCCCACCCGCCACACCTTCCAGTTCCTGGAAAGCTCGGCTTACTTTACTCTTTCCTTCTTCGACGAAAGTTGGCGCCCGGCACTCAAGCACATCGGTACGGTGTCGGGGCGCGATCACGACAAGGCCGCCGAGACGGGACTGAAGCCCGAGGAATTCGACCACGGCAGCGTCGCCTTCGAGCAGGCCCGTCTGGTGATCGTCCATCGCAAGATCCACGCCCAGGGGATCGATCCGGCAAGCTTCGTGGACCCCGCCCTGGAGGGCAACTACACCTCGGGGGACTACCACAAGCTCTTCGTCGGGGAGATCGAGAAGATCCTGGTCCGTGATTGAGGCGTTTCCTGATGTTTGACGGAAATTGTCATTCTTCCCAGGGGATGAGCCCCAGGTCCACATAGATGGGACGTACGCTGGCACGCAGGCTCTTGAGGCGCAGCCGGAAGACCAGGGCGCAGCCGAAAAGCAGGGTTCCAAAGAAGGCGATGGCGTGCGTGATCCCGAAGAAATGGGCGAGAAATCCCAGCGCTAAGTTGCCAAATGGCGTCGTCCCCACGAAGGCCAGGCTGTAAAATGACAAAACCCGTCCGCGCAAGCGGTCCTCCACCAGGGTGTGGAGGAGAGTATTGCAGGCGCCCGAGACCGAGATGAAGCCAAATCCCGCCGAGGCAATGAGGAGCATCATGACTGGCAGGGTGTGTGCGAAGGCAAACAGCACCAAGGCCGAGGACGAAAGCAGCAGGCAATGCGAGACGCTTCCGAAAAGGCCGCGCAGGTTGCGGCGAGTGGCTAGGCGCAATGCCGCTGTAAGCGAGCCCACCCCGGCAGCACCCATGAGAAAACCTAGGGTGTGGGGATTGCCGTGAAGAGCGTCGCGCGCCAATACTGGAAATAGCTGCACATAGGAAAGCCCCAGGAAGCCCTCGGCCGAGAGGATCAGTAACAAATTGCGGATGGGGCGATGGTGGCACACGTAGCGCACGCCTTCGAAGATGTCCACGGCCATCCGGCCGGAGCGGACGTGCCGCGCACGAAACGGGGTCATAGAGAGGAGGGCGCCCAGCACCGCGAGGTAACTCGCGGAGTTGGCGAAGAAGCAGGCCTGTTCCCCGAAGCTTGCCACCAGGACGCCTCCGATGGAGGGGCCTAGGATGCGAGCCACATTGAAAAGCGCCGAGTTGAGCGCGATGGCGCTGGGAAGTTCGCTTGGGTTCTCCACCAGATTGGGGATCACCGTCTGGCGGAAGGGAAGGTCGAAGGCGTTGATGGTGCCCTGCAGGGCCGAGAGCGTGAGCAGCACCGGCACCGTTCCATGGCCACTCACGATGGCCGTGGCAAGCAGGAGCGACTGCAGCATGAGCCCGCTCTGGACCAGGAGCAGAGCGCGCCGGCAGTCCAGGCGGTCGCTCAGGACCCCGGCGATAGGAGATATGACAAGTCCTGGCACTTGGTTCAGAAAGCCGATAGTGCCCAGCAAGACTTGTGAGCCAGTCAGGCGATAGACGTACCACCCCAGGGCGATCTGCTGCAGGGTGGTGCCCAGAAGTGAGATGCCCTGCCCTGTGAAGAAGAGCCGGTAGTTGCGCGAGTTGAGAGCGCGCAAAGCCCGGCGCCACCGACCGGCCGGCGGCCGAGCCGGCGCGGTAACAGAAACTGGTCGATCGGAGGAGATGTCGGCGTCAGGGCCGTTCTGAAGCACTCCCGGGCCTTTAGGAGAGCATCTCGACGAAGGCTCGCACGCGCGTCATCACCTGGCCCGAAGGGGCGCCGGTCTGGAAGGAACCTTCCAGGTTGATGCTCGGGATGCCTCGCTCGTGGAAGTAGCTGCGCCACATCTCGCGGTCGATGCTCGCGAAGGAACAGCCGATGTAGCCGTAGAGCACCAGCCCGCGGGCCTTTACTTTGTCAATTTCTGTCTCGATGACGTTGCGGGCGAAGATGCCGGCCCCGGCCCCCTGGTTGTCGTAGATGTAGCGCACTAGGGCCTCGATGGGCGGCACGTCCTCGCGGTAGAGCTTGAAGGGGACGCTGCGCAGCCCTAAAAGCGAGCCTCCGGCCTGGTCGATGGCCTCGTAGATGCCGAATTCCTGTCCGGTGCCGCCAGCCCATACCAGTGGGATCACCCGCTTGAGGTCGTCCTCATTCACCGGTTCGTTTTCAAGTTCGGTGGTGAGCTCGTCGACCATGGCCTCATACTCCTCGGGCTTTCCGAAGTAGTTGTTGAGGCCGATGTTCAGAAGCAAAATGGTGGGCAGGCTCTTGAGGTAGAAGGGGTGCGAGAGGCGCAGTTCCAGGATGTGGCGCACCTTCTTGAGCAGGCGGTTCTTGCGCAGGATCTCGGTGCGCAGGCGGTCTTCGTCGATCTCGCGGCTTCCCGTGAGCCATTCCACCACCCCGTAGATCTGCTCCTTGAAGAAGCTCACCAGAGCTTCCAGACGTTTACCGTCGGCGCTGGAAGCGCGGTAGGTGACGTCGATGTTGTGGACCTCGTAGCCCTGCTTCTTCATGATCTCCCAGGCTAGGTTGAACGGCTCGCAACCGGAGCTGTTGCCCAGGATCCTCTTGATGCTCGAGCCGCGGCGGCGGTGCCACTGGCCCACCACGCACTTGACCATGGAGCAGGTCTCTTGCGGGAACTGGTAGAAGTCCTCGGCGATCTCCATCGACTCCTTGTCGGAAAGCCGCCCCATCTCCCCGAAGGAGACCGGAATGACGCCGCAGGCGAAGATCAGCGGGACTTCCCAGAAGCCGCTGGACCAGATGGCAGGGCGCCCCTCGGCATGGGCCTTTTCGGCATCGGGGATGTAGTTCTCGGAAAGGTCGACGAGCTTTCGGATGGCCGGCGAGTAGCCGTGCACGGCCTTGGTGTACTCGAGGTAGTCGTGCTGGGTCAGGATGTCTTCGACAGGAGTTGTCGTGGCAATCATTTCTCTATTCCCTTTCCTAGGCGGCTTTTTCCAGAGTGTCTTCCAGGCTCTTCTGGGCCAGCACGGCCGCGCCCAAGGCGCCGGCGTAGATGGCGTCGAGCTTCACGGTCGAGAAGGGGTGCCCCAGCAGTTCTTCCAGGGCCTTCCACATGCCGGCGTTGTTGGAGACGCCGCCCGAGAAGACGAGGTCTGGCTCCAGGCCCAGGCGGTTCATCAGGTTCTTGACGCGGCGCGCGGTGGCGATGTGGATGCCGGCGGCGATGTTCTCGATGCGCTCGCCCTTGGCCTTCAGGGAGATGACCTCGGACTCGGCGAAGACCACGCACTGGCTGGATATGTTGGCCGGCTTGTCGGCTCCCAGGGCCGCCCGGCCCAGCTCCTCGACGGTGATGCCGAGCAGGATGGCGGCCTTTTCCAGAAACCGTCCGGTGCCGGCGGCGCACTTGTCGTTCATGATGAACTCGACCACCTTGCCGTTCTTGGGATCCACCTTGATGGCCTTGGAGTCCTGGCCGCCGATGTCCACGATGGAGCGGACCTTGGAGTTCAGGTAGTGGGCGCCCATGGCGTGGCAGGAGATCTCGGTGATCACCTTGGAGGGGATGGCCCCAAAGCCCAGGGCGACGCGCCCGTAGCCGGTGCCCACGATGTAGCGGATCTCGTCGCGGCCGTAGCCGGTGCGCTTGAGGAGTTTCTCGAAGAGCACCTCGGCGGTTTCCTGCGAGCGGACTCCGGTGGGCACGATGGCGGTGTGCAGGAGGCCGTCGGCCAAGAGCACGGCCTTGCCGGTGCGGGAGCCGAGATCGAAGCCGATGGTCTTGTCGGGCAGGACCTCGGAGAAAACCGCCGGGTCCAGGATTTCGTCGAGTTTCACGGAGATGCCGCTCATGCCGCCACCACGTCCTTTCCTGCAGGCACTTGCCCGCCGATGCTGAGTTTCAGGACCTCGATGAAGGCCTCTACGCGGGTCTTCAGTTGTCCCAGGTCACTCTGCGAGTAGTCCACCGGAATCTCCAGAATGGGAAGGCCCAGCGCCTGAAAATGGCGGAAAAACTCGCTCTTGATCTGGCCGTAGCAGGGGCAGAACTTCAGGTAGGCGTACACCACTCCGTCGACGTCGTATTCCTTGGCGAGTCTTCCCGAGTACTCGATGCGCTCCTGCAGCGGCTTCATGCGCGAGCAGGGGGCCTGGTCGAGATAGGCCTCGGCCAGCGCCTGGTAAGGGTCGCCGTCTTCGGCGACGGTACTTGAGACGCTCTTGAGGCCGGTGCAGTGGTCTTCTACTACGATACGGGCGCCCACTTCGTCCTCGATGATCTCCAGCAGGCGCCGGTCGCCGTCGGCCACGATGCCGCCGGCCATCAGGAGGCGGATGCGCCGCCGCCCGATGTCGGGAACCGCCGAGAGCTTGGTGTAGACTTCCTGGTAGAAAGGCAGCAGCTGTTCGGGGGGCAGGTAGTAGTAGCCCTTCAGGAGGTCGAGGAACTCCTTGCCGGTGATGGGAGGATTCTCGCGCTTGCGCAGCTCGGAGATCTCGCGCAGCACGGCGCGCACCTGGTTGTAGAGCTGGATGCTCTCGCGCACTGAATGCTCGTCGATGGGGTGCCCCACCAAGGCTTCGAGGTCGTCCTTGAAATTGACAATTTCTGACTGATAGAAGTCCCTGGAGGCCTCCTGGTGGCGCAGGCGCGGGGTGATGAAGACCTCGGAGGGCTTGAAGAAGGCCTCGATCGCCTCGCCCACCTTCTTGATGCAGTCGCAGGTGTAGAAGGTGTAGACCTTGTCGAGGCTGTTGTAGAGCGGGTCTCCTTCCTTGAAGGCGCCCAGGATGCTCTTCGTGAAGTCGCAGAAGACGCTCTGGGTGATCTGCTCGCCGCTGGCTACGACGTCAGTGTCGCCGGCCTTGTAGAGCCTCAGGTGAGCTGCCCCAGAGGCGTTGATGAGCTCCAGCGGGGTGTAGGTGCAGAGGTAGCCAATCTTCTTCTTGGAGGTGTCGGTGACCAGCTCGGTGTGGTACTTGGCGATGGAGGCTTCCAGCTGGGAGAGGTCCAGCCGCTCAATGGTATCCTCGTCGGCCAGGGATTCGATGCTGGCCGCCAGGTACTGCAGGGCGTAGACCGCGGCACCCAGGGCGCCGGCGAAGATGGCGTCGAGCTTGACATGGGCCAGGGGGTATCCCAGCAGGTCTTCCAGGGCCTTGCGCATGCCCACGTTGTTGGAGACGCCGCCCGAGAAGACCACTTTCTTCTCAATGCCGACGCGATGCAGCAGGTTGCGCACCCGGCGGGCGCTGGCCAGGTGGATGCCCGCGGCGATGTCTTGCACGGTGGCGCCGCGAGCCCGCAGCGAGATGACCTCGGATTCGGCGAAGACCACGCACTGGCTGCTGATCTCGGAGGGGGCCTTGGATTTGACCGATTCCCAGCCCAGGTCGTCTAGGGACAGTTCCAGGATGTCGGCGACCTTTTCCAGGAAGCGCCCGGTGCCAGCGGCGCACTTGTCGTTCATGATGAACTCGGAGGCTTTGCCGGTCTCGGTGTCGACGCGAATGGCCTTGGAATCCTGGCCGCCGATGTCCACGATGGTCTTGGTCTTGGCGTTCAGGTAGTGGACGCCCAAGGCATGGCAGGAGATCTCGGTGACGATCTGCGAGGGGATATCGGGGAACTTGAGGGCGACGCGACCGTAACCGGTGCCGACGATGTAATCGATGTCGCCACGCCCCAAGCCAGATGCCTCGAAGAGGATGTCCAGGAGCTCCTGAGCGGTGTCCTGCATGTTGATGCCGGTGGGCACCGAAGCGGTGAAGTAGTTCCCGTTGCTCAGGAGCACGGCTTTTCCGGTGCGGGATCCGATATCGATCCCGATCACCGTGTCTCCCGTCAGTTCGTGGAGGACGGATGGATCGATGACATCTTCTAGATTGCTCATTTCCGCCTTTCTTCGTTTTTATGCGACACATCTATTTAGTAGATCTTTTAACTTGTCTAATAGGGTAAACTACGCTACTGGAAAGCTGGCTGCTTCCCAAAGGTTGAGATCGCCTGAAGCCGATACTTAGCGGGGTTTGGCGAGCACTTCTTGGACGCGTGTTTCCAGAATGCGGCTGGAATTGGCGGGAATCAGCAGGAGGGCGGTGTCGGCGCCGCTGCGGGTGCCGCCAATGGCGATGACGGGAACGTCGGCCGGGATGAGGCCGGCATCCAAAGCGGCCGTGGCGATCTCGACGGCAACCTTGGTGCCTTGGCCGAAGAAACGCAGGGTGTGGGCGATCAGTTCGGCGGGGTAAATGCCGCCGCCTTTGCTGCTGAGGCCCTTTTCTACGCCGCTCAGAACGTGAGGACCACGATGCCGGCGTCCACCAGTTCCTTGCGGGTTTCGATGCTCAGGGGGTTGACGCCCTTTTCCTTGAAGCCGGTGGCGTGGCTTACGGCCACCACATCAACTTCGGGATGTCCCTTGAAGAGGCGGGCGGTGGCGCCGCTGGTGGTGGCCACGATGATGTGGGCGATCTTGCGTTCCTTGGCGGTGGCCAGGACCAGGTCCACAAGCTTCTGTGTGTTTGCGGGGCCTTCGGTTTCAAAGTAGGGCATGAGTGGAGTCCGTGGAAAGAGGTGATGGTGGGTGGTATAGTCTCTTATGATAATCTACTAAGTAGATGTGTAAAATGGAATAAAAACCGCATCAAGCCCTTGATATTCTCTTCTCTCCTGATTAAACTAGATTACATATCTGTAGGATATGTTTAGTGGCGTATCACTGCGGATCGTTCATGCTTTGCTTCAAAGGAGCTGCGAATGTCCAGGTATGTGTTCTCTTCGGAGTCGGTTGGCGAGGGGCATCCCGACAAGGTTGCCGACACCATTTCTGACGCCATTCTCGATGCCGCCCTAGCGTTGGATCCTCATAGCCGCGTGGCGGCAGAGACCTTCGTGAAGGGGAACGTGGTGGTGGTGGGAGGCGAGATCACCATTCCTTCGCTGCAGAAGTCGAAGCAAGGGGCTCGCATCATCGGCGACATCATCAACATCGAGAAGGTGGTGCGCGAAGCCATTCGCGGCATCGGCTACGTCAACGACGACGACGTCTTCCATGCCGATCGCGTCTTCATCCAGAACCTGCTCACCAGCCAATCGCCCGACATCGCCCAAGGGGTGGATGCCCGCAAGGCCAAGGGCAAAAAGACCGCCGAGCAAGGCGCCGGCGACCAAGGCATCATGTTCGGCTATGCCACCGATGAAACGCCTGAATTCCTCCCGGCGCCCATCGTCTTTGCCCACCGCCTGGGACGGCGTCTCACAGACGTGCGCAAGAGCGGCAAGGTGCGCTGGCTGCGCCCCGACGCCAAGAGCCAGGTTTCGGTGGAATATCTGGACGGCCAGCCGGTGCGCATCGCAAGCGTGGTGGTGAGCACCCAGCATACCGCAGATGTGGAGCACGCCGAGATCGAGGCATTCATCATCGAGAACGTCATCAAGAAGGTGCTTCCCAAGAAACTCTTGGACGACCGCACCGAGTACCTGGTCAATCCTACCGGCCGCTTTGTGATCGGTGGCCCTCAGGGAGACACCGGCCTCACCGGGCGCAAGATCATCGTCGATTCCTACGGCGGCACGGGGCGGCACGGCGGCGGCGCCTTCTCAGGCAAGGATCCGTCTAAGGTGGACCGCTCGGCGGCCTACCTCGGGCGCTGGGTTGCCAAGAACATCGTGGCGGCAAAGCTTGCCAAGCGCGTCGAGGTCCAGTTCGCCTACGCCATCGGCCATCCCGATCCGGTGAGCGTCTACGTCGACACCTTCGGCACCGGCAAGGTTGCCGACGAACTCATCCAGGCGGCGGTCGTCAAGGTGTTCTCCTTCAAGCCAGCCGACATCATCACCCAGCTCGACTTGCTGCGCCCCATCTATTCCAAGACCACCAACTACGGGCATTTCGGCAAGGACGACCCCGACCTTACCTGGGAGCGCACTGACAAGGCGGCTGCGCTGGTCAAGGCCGTCCAGGTGCTTTCCAAGTAGGCAGAAGGGCCGCTGGGGCAATCTCCCCAGCGATGGAATACGAAGCTCAACGGGGAGGCACGATGGCAAGCCGGCGCAGGGTCCGCATCTTCGAGTATCAGCCAAAGTACTTGGCCGATCTGACGAGTCTCATGAGCCAATGGGAAGGCGAACGCACCTTCTCGGAGGAACAAGTGTGCGACAATCTCGAGCAGGTCCTGGAACGCTCGGACAGTCGCGTCTACATTGCCGAGATCGCGGGGCGCGGCGTGGGCTATGCCCAGACCACGGTGAACTATTACTTAGGGCAACCCCCGCATGTCGAGATCGTCCAGCTGCTGGTGGATCAAGAACATCGCGGCATCGGGGTGGGCACTGCGCTTCTCGGCTGGATCGAGCGGGAATACGCTGTGGAAGGCTGGAAGAGCTTCCGGCTCCATTCGCGCATCGAGCGTTCTCGGGCGCATGTCCTCTACGAGCGGCAGGACTACCGGCTCTTCAAGGTCTCCAAGTTCTTCCAGAAGCGACTGCCGTAAAGCGCCGGTGCTCCTCTTCCGCCTGCTTTTGGCACCGCTTCTGGTGGTGGCGGCTTCGCTCGTGGCGCGACGGTTGGGCGAGAGGGCCGGAGGCTGGCTCTCGGCCTTTCCCTTCGTGGGCTTTCCCGTGCATCTGCTGCTCTATCTGGATCACGGCACCGCTTTCACGGTCCAAAGCGCCAAGGGCGCGCTCTACGGGGTGGCTTTGCTTGGCGTCTTTTCCTTGGCCTACGCTTGGACTTCCCGTCGACTCCCCTGGGAATTCAGCCTAGCGGTGGCCTGGGGCCTCTATCTGACGTTTGCCAGGATCTTGGAACCGTGGGATGCGCCGCTCTGGCTGCGCATCGCGCTTTCCTTGGCGGGCCCACTGTTCCTTTCCCGCCTGCTGCCTTTGGTCAGGAATTGTCAAAATAAAGCGTCGCCCTTGCCCCCTTGGGATATCTGGTTGCGGACGCTCTCTGCCTTCGCCCTGGTGGCTGGTATTGCCCTGGCTTCGAAGCTCCTGGGCCCTTCCTGGAGCGGACTTTTGACGCCCTTTCCGGTGATCACCGCTATCCTCGCCGTCTTCGCGCACCGCCTTTCTGGTTCCGATGCCGTGGTGCGCATCTTTCAGGGATTCCTGCCGGGACTTTTGTCGCTTTGTGGATTTTTTGCGACGCTCGCCTTAGCATTGCCCTTCCTAGGTGCGGCCGCCTTTGGACTCGCACTTTTCGTGGCAGTGGCTGCGCAAGTGGCGACGCTGCGGTCGGTCGCCTAGTTCCATTTGGACATTTCTTGTCGCGATCATCCCTACCCATCTACTGAAATTCCGACTTCCAGGCTGCGGCCAGGACGCGGGGCGGTGCCCCAGTCCAGGGCCGAACGGTAGCTCTGGTCGAAGGGATTGCGCAGCGCGAGGTTCCCTTTCAAGCGCAGGCTTCCTGCCGTGCGCGTGCCTGAAAGTTCCAGGAAGGGGACAGCGTAGCCGGAGCCCCGACCAAGGCCGGGAAGATCTGCGCGCGCCCGGCGCGGCAGCTCCCACTCGAAGCCGGGACGAATCTCCAAAGGCGCCACAGGGCGGTAGCCGAGGCCTGCCCGACCGCCGGTGGCGGGAAGCTGGGAGGCCAGGGTGGATGGGGTGTTCCAGTCGTGGAGCCAGCGGCCCAGGCACGAGAACTGCCATTGCGGCGAGGCCTTCCAATCGGCCGAAGCCTCGCCGCCGACGCGCCAGGCCGTTCCGAGATTCTGAAAGCGCAGCACCCCCAGGGTTCCCTCGACCATGTTCTGGGGATAAATGTCCGGATCGATTGTGCCTCCCACGGCATCCAGGATCGCCATGGCCCAGAGGTTTCCCCGCAGTCTCAAAGCCCCTTTCGTGAAGCCTTCGGAAAGTTCGATTTGGCGGATCTCCTCGGGAATGAGGTGGGAGTTCCCCACGTGCTCGTAGTGGTCGCTGACGCGGTAGAGGTAGTAGCCCCACAACTCGTCCATCTCCGGCGCCGAGAGGGCGTCAGAGATGGTAAGTGACAAGATCTGTCCGCGAATCGGAGACCAGGAGAGTGATCCCGAGACGCCGGGAAGCAGGAAGCTGCGGCTGGTGCGCGCCTGGACGTCGAGCACCGCGACTTCCTTCTTGCCGGTTTCTGACAACAGATCCAGCTGCCGTCCTTCCAGACGTCCCAGGATTCCAAGCGTCCAAGAGTGAGAAAGACGGATGGTGTCGGAGAGCGAACCACCGATTCCAAGGGTGCGAGTGCGCGGCCAGGTCTCCTCGTACATGGGAGCTCCCGAGGCGGGATACATGGTCATGGTGGCGCTCTGGACGCCGCGCCAGCCTTCCAGCCGCAGTCGCAAAGTCTGATCTTCCAGGGATCTCCCCAGCGCCAGGATGCCGCCCTGCACCTGCCCGTCCCCGGGCATGTCCATGTGCATCAGCACGTCGGTGCGATGTGTGTCGTCCATCTCGTGATGGACGGCGTTGGCGTAGCCCTGAACGAGCGCACTGCCTTCGCTTCCTGCATGTTCCCAGGCTAGCGCCCCGTGCCAGGCCCGTGCCAGCCCTACATCCATGGGCAGGGCGGGGTAGCCGACAAAGCCAGAACGGTCCCATAGCAAGGTGCCGCGCAATTCGCTCTCGTTTCCGGTGCGCAAGGTGGCGGCGGCGTATAGGTTTCCCTTTTCCATGCTGGAATAGTCCACCTTGGTGCCGTCGGGAGCGCTGTAGTCCTGGGTGCGCTGGGCCGAGGCCGAGGCCAAAACGGCGAACGTCGGCGAACTCCAGGAAAGGCTTCCCGCTGCCCGCGCTCCATCGTCGACGCTGGCAAGGGATGAGGCCGCGCTCCAGCGCAGGCCTTGTGTCCCCAGTCGTGCTCGCCGCAGCGCGACGTTCACACCGCCCACGGCTCCACCGGCGTCAGAAAGTGGTTGCGAGACCGTTACGGCATCCAGGTCGTTGCCTTCCACATAGGAGGTGGCCGGGTCCATGTGGTCGGTGCAGCCGGTCTGGATGCGAGCCCCGTCGAGGGTCACCGGGGCCTGGTTTCCCGAAGCCCCGTGCACCACAGGTTCGGCGGCCGTAGGGCCGCGTCGCACCAGCGCTGCCGCAGGCTCCTGTTCCTCCAGCCTTTCGGTGGGGGAGAGCGTGGTCGGCCGCACTCCGCGCACTACCGTCACCGAGTCGGCTACCTGCACGGTGTCGGGAGCGGAAAAGGCCGTCGGCAAGGCGGCGAGAATGCCAAAAAATGTCATTCCGAAACGTTCAGATCGATGAAGTGGGAAGTGTCCACGATGCTGCCGTCGCGGCTCTCCAGGCAGAAGTAGAGCCGCCAGTCCCCGCTCATGGTGAAGTTCACGGTGCCGGAGAAGAGTCCGGAGGCATAGACGGGCTGGATGTTGTTGGGGGAGGAGTGGCCCATGGATGGCATGGTGGGCACGAAGGTCGCTGTCCAGCCGGAATCCACGGTGGTGCCGTTTTCCAGCCGGAAGGAGAGAGAGTTGGTTCCGGTCGTTGCCGCCGTGGGAGCTGTCAGGGTGATGCGCCGCGTGGTGCCGTTGCCGGCGCGGATGCTGAAGGTGTCGGAGGCGTTCTCTCCCGCCGTCGAAAGCGTCCTGGGGGAAGACGCCTTGGCGGTGCGCCAGGTCTGGCATACGGAACTGGTGTCAGAAATTGGGGTGGATGTCGGCGAAGACGAGTTGGCTGTGTCTGAACTAGCGCTATCGCAGCCTGCCAGCAGCGCGAGCCCGAGAAAAAGCAATGCTGCCGTGACGAAATTTGTCATAATGCCGCTTCCTCGGCGCTGGTGACCAGGAGCTTTGCCTTGCCGTAGGCGATCTTCGGACGCCCCGAGATCACCACTAGCTCCTTTGACTGCTGGGGCTTCAGACTTCCGCGAGTAGAAAAGGACACCTCACCGAGCGGAATGCCGTCGTCGTCCATCAGCACGATGCGCCCGGCGATACGCGAGAGCTTACGACCTCCGTGGTTGACGAAGAGGATCTTGGTCCCGAGTGTGGTGTCGTCCAGGACGGTCTTCTTGGCGTCGAGCCAATCCCGCCCTTCGATGTCCTTGGCTGGATTGTCCTGGGAGACTTCCTGTTTGTCTTCATGAGGTGAAGCGGCCTCGGGGGGAGCGGATGCCGTCGAGGTGGCCGCGAGTGCGGTTGCCGGTTCTTCGGCCTTGGCGGTGCCGTCGTGCTTGTCGCAAGCGGCTGTGGTGATGGCCACTAAGGTTCCCAAGGCGATGGTCGTGGAGGTGTACTTCATGATTTCCTCGGTGGAAAAGGTTTGTCGATTGAGGAAAGGGGAAGCTCCACGCTCGTTCTGGTCCGCCACTTCTCGGACCGTTGCGAGGCGGAGCTCCCCCGCGAAGCCCCGATTTCCTCCTTCGCGGCAACGATGGAGGAATCTGGGGGGTTATTCGTTTGAGTCTTCGCCCTGCCCTAGGGCGCAACGCCGTCCGGTGGCACCGATCCGCCCCTTCGGGCAGACGAGGCGGACCACCGCCTTCTTGACGGGAAGTCCCAGGAAGGCCTGAACCTTGGGGACGCCGTCCAGTGGAAAGTGCGAGATCCAGGACGATGGACCCAGGAACAGGACTCCGGCAAGCGAGAGCGCCAAGGCGACCGGCCACACCGAGATCCGTCCGAGCGCAAAGGCCGAGAGGGCCGCCGCCGCTAGCAGCAGATCGGCCGGGGCCGAGATGCCGCCGCCCCAGGCCATGTGATAGAAGGCGCACAAGAGCAGTCCCGTGACGGCCGCGTTGACGCCAGCCAGTGCCCGCTGCGCGCGCTGGTGCTGTCGGATGCGGCTCCACAGTGGCAGGACGGCGATCACGAGCAACAGCCCTGGCAAGAAGATGGCCAGGGTTGCCAAGGCCGCGCCCGCCCATCCGGCTACGGCGCCGCCCAAAAAGGCGGCCATCGAGAATGTCGGACCGGGCAGCACCTGGGCCAGGCCGTATCCCACCAGAAATGTCTCGAGGGGGATCAGGCCTTGGGCGACCATGTGCGACTGGACCAGCGGCAGAATCATCTGCCCGCTGCCGAAGACGGTGCCGCCCATCTCGTAGAAGCCCAGGGTGAGGCGCGTTAGCGGCGCGCCGCTGTGCAGCTTCCAAAACTCCAGCAGCATAAGCAGTACGGCAAAAAGTGCCAGCGACGCGAGGGCGAGGCTGTGTGACAATATTTGTCCGCTGGCATTTGTTTTGTCGTGGCAACCGCCTCGGCCTCGGCCGGCGAAGCGGCAACCGGCGGCGCGATCTTCCGGCGTGAGGAAGAGAAGTCCCGCCAGGGCTCCCAGGGAAAGGCTAGCCACGGGTCCCCATCCGGGAGGTGCCAGGAAGGAGGCCGTGGCGGTAGCTAAGAGCACGCTCACGCGTCGCAGGTCATTCCATTGGGAACGTCCTAAGGTCCACACGGCGCGGGCCAGAAGGACGCAGGCGAAAATCTCCAGGCCGTGGATCCAGGCCGGGCTTGGGCGCAAGGCGATGCGGGCCGTCAAGGTGCCCAGGAATGCCATCACCAGCGCCGAAGGCAACAGGAAACCAAGCCAAGCGGCCAGCGCTCCGGGAAGTCCCGCGACCCGAGCCCCCGCCGCTACGCCAACTTGGCTGCTGGAGACGCCGGGCAGAAAATGACACATTCCGACCGCTTCCGAGAAGACTTGCGAGGAGAGCCACCCTTTCCGCTCGACCAGCTCCTGCCGCTGGATCTCTAGATGGCTTCCAGGGCCGCCGAAGGAGGAGGCTCCCAGGCGCAGAAACAGCCGGAACACATCTCCGGTCGCAACTCTTGTCGTGCTTGCCGCATCGGGAACCCGTTCCCGCAGCTCCTCGTAGGTGAGGTCGGAAAGTGCTTCCATCAGTTCACCGGGATCGAATCGAGATAGATGACGGTGTCGCGGCGGGTGGCGCTGTCGGTGTGCCCGTTGGTGAAGCGCAAGGCCAGCGTCCAGGTGCCAGCTGAGGCGAACTTGGCGGCTCCGGCAAAACGACCATGTCCCAAGCGCGAGATGGTGTCGCCGGGGACTATGCCAGTCTTGGCGCTGGTCAGTCCGGTGCCCGCGATCACCGTCCAGGAGACAGTATCTGTCGGCCAGTTGATGCAAGGGAAATTTTTATCACTGCTCATGGTCTTCTTGCCCACGAAGACGGAGAAGGCGTTGCTTCCCTGGGCCGGTGCCGAGCCAAAGCGCACTCCCACCTGCCGCCCGCCCTTGTCGTAGGAGGGAGCATTGAAGGAAAGCGGCTTGCGATACTTGGCCACGACGGTGCGCAGCGATGTGACCAGTTCTGCCGAATCGATAGTTCCATTGCGGGCGATCAGCACGCGGATGCGGTAGCTGCTGCCATAGCCCTTGTGTACGAAGAGGCCGCCCACGCGGTAGGTGCCGTCGCTCTTGGCGGCGGCGGATCCGGTCGAATCCAGCGGTGTAGAATGGGTGCCGTAGACGGTGTCAAGTGTCTTGTTCAGATGATCTTCCAGGGGCCTCCAGGTGACCGAGGCGTTGGTGACGAGGTTTCCTGCGGCATCTTCCAACACCAGAGCCAGCGAGTCGTAGCCCACGGAGAGGGAGTCGTTGGCATAGAGGCTGGCAACCAGCCCGCTGGTGGACTTGGCGGTAGATATTTGGATGCCGGGCAGGTCGGTGATGCTGGCGGCGGTACCGCTGGTGGTGGAGCTGCTGGTGGTACTGCAGCCGCTGATCGCAAGTGCCGCAAGTGCGGCGGCGGCCATGAGGGCGTGAGTGGATTTCATGAGTGGGTATCCTGAAGGCATAGAGGTGATGGTGGCGTCGGCGGAAAGCTCCGCGACCGCGCTGTGGCATTGGCGTCTGCTATCCGTGACAGTTCTTGTCGCAGACAGCTTTTGGTATTTCCAATTTGGGGCACGAGCGCTAACGGCTGCGAAGGGGTGTCTTCGCGGCCATGGGAGCCGGCTGCCCGTCAGGAAGGTTGAGCCTGGGTGTGTGGAAGGTTCGGCCTTCCAGCTTGTTTCCGGAGGAACGGACCTTGTTCAGGCGATCGGGACCTTCAGGAGAGGCAGGCGATGACCTTCGCGCGGACGGGGATTACGCAGCGCTTGCAGGCGAGGACGGACGGGGGGCACGGGGCTCCATACGCCGCTTTCAAGAGAGGTCGGATCACCTAGGTCTGCCAGTGTATGCAGGCCGACGGCTCCCTGGCAGGTGTAGCTGGCGACGCCGGGAGGAATGTGAGCCTTGCGGCAGCAGGACATGGTGCAGTGGCCGGTGCGGCAGCATGGGCAGATCTTCTTGGCCTTCTCGGGGCCGTACAGCGCGATGGCAATGGAGGAACGAAGCCCCGTTCCCGTTTGGAAAAGGCATAGCACAAGCGCTATCCAAAAAGTGAGGGGCTTCGTTCTCATGCTTCAGTCCGAGACGTCGATGTCCAAGGTGTGGGCGGTATCGACGAAGCGGGTACCGTTCTGCTGCAGCTTGAAGGCCAACCGCCAGGTCCCGCCCATGGTATAGTTGACCTTGCCACGGTAGTGTCCCTTGCCGTTGCTGCGGGGCTGGACGTTGTCGGTGGAGCCGTGGCCCATGTCCGGCATGGAGGGGGAGAAGGTGACGGTCCAACTGCTGTCGGCCGGCCAATTGAGGCCGGAGCTGTCCTTACGGGCGATGAAGAGATCCAGCGCGTCGAGACCCGACTTGGGGATCCGGGGACCGGCCAGGGCGGCAAAACGGGCGCTGCCGTCTGGGGCCTTGAAGGTGAAGAGCCGTGGCGTCTCGGCCTTGTGGATGGTCACCGGCAGGTCGATGGAATCGTGGCTCTTGGGCCCCTGGAAGCGGTGGTCGTGGATGCGCAGGCGCAGGATCCAGGATCCCTCATGGCCCAGCGAAGGCATCACGAAGACGACTCCGGCCCGGAAGGCGCCGGTAGAGTCGGCGGCTGCTCCGGAACTGTCCACGGGAGCGGAGTGGCCATTGTCACCCATGCGCATCAGCGGGAACCAGCGGACGTCGGCGTCTTTGACCAAGTTGCCTTTGTCGTCGCGCAGCACCACGGCAAAGTTCTCATAACCTACCAAGAGCGTATCAGAATCGGCTCGCAGTTCGGCGTGCAATCGCCCACTGGCGCTGTTGGCTTTGGTAATCACTTTGGCGGGCCACGAGGCGGGGGTGCTGTTGCAAGCTCCCAACAGAGGCAAGAACAGCGAAATGATGGGTGTGCATCTCGATTTCATGAACAACAGCTCCTTCAAGGTCCCTTGAAATGGGGCCAGAGATGGGTTTCAGCTCTGGAACACGGTCTCCGCACACCCTCGGTAGATGCTTTCCATTGCCTCACTAGACTATTGAGAAGATAGGGTTTGTAGGGGCAGAAAGCAAGCCAAACTTGCTTGAGGTTTCGCGAGTCTTGTAGCTTCTTGGCAGTTCAGGAAAGAGCTTTGGACTTTCGCAAAAGCTGTTATTACTAATTTATCTATGGATTAAGTCGATAAACAACGAAAGGCCATGATTTCATGGAATACCGAAAGTTCGGACGGACTGGCGTGGAAGTCAGCGCGATTGCCTTGGGCACCATGACCTGGGGGCAGCAGAATACTGAAGCCGAGGCTCATTCCCAACTCGACTTTGCTTTGGAGCGGGGCGTCAACTTCGTGGACACTGCCGAGATGTACCCGGTGCCTCCGCGCGCCGAAACTCAAGGCCGCACCGAGTCCTACATCGGGACTTGGCTGGAAAAGAGCGGCAAGCGCGACCAGATCTTCCTGGCCACCAAGGCAGCCGGCCCGGCCCGCGACCCCAAGCGCCCGCGCTACCTGCGCGATGGCGCCACCAATTTTGACCGCAAGAACCTGACCCAAGCCTTGGAGGATAGCCTTGGACGGCTGCGCACCGATCATGTGGACCTCTACCAGCTCCACTGGCCCGATCGCACGGTGAACAGCTTCGGCCTCACCAGTTATCCGTGGGTCGACGACGAATACACCGTGCCCATCCGCGAGACGCTGGAGGTGCTGGCCGATTTCGTGAAGGCGGGCAAGGTCCGCTTCATCGGTGTCTCCAACGAAACGCCTTGGGGGGTAGCGCAATTCTTGAAGCTCTCCGAAGCGCATGGGCTGCCGCGCATCGAGAGCATCCAGAATCCTTACAGTCTGCTCAACCGTGCCTACGAGATCGGCCTTTCGGAATTTGCCCATCGTGAGCAGGTGGGCCTGCTTGCCTATTCGCCGCTAGCCTTTGGGGTACTCTCTGGCAAGTACATCGCCGGCGCCAAGCCTGCCGGGGCGCGCCTCACCCAATTTGAGCGCTTCAATCGCTACGGAAGCGATGCGGTGGAGGAGGCGGCCATCGAGTACGTGCGGCTTGCGCGCAACCACGGCCTCGACCCGTCGCAAGTCGCCATCCGCTTCACGTTGCTCCAGAAGTTCGTGACAAGCTCCATCATCGGTGCCACCAGCCTGGAGCAACTGCGCACCGACATTGAGGCGGCTGACCTGGTACTTCCGCCGGAAGTCCTCGCCGGGATCGCCGACATCCACGCGCGGCGCCCGAATCCGGTGCAGTAGCCTTGCAGGGAGCCTGCCTGAGAAGGCGGGCTCGCAGTTCTCTAAAACCAGAATTTGACTAAAAGCGAAATGAGGAGCGCCGAAAGTGAGACGAGGAGGACCGCCTGCACCAGTCCGGCTCCGCGTCGTATCGCAAGCGTGCTGCCCAGAAGGTTCCCGGCGATGTTGGCCAGGGCGAGCGGGATGCCTAGGGCTAAAATCACCTTGCCGTGCAGCGCGAAGACCGCAAGCGAAGCGAGGTTCGATGCGAGGTTGAAAAGCTTGGTGGTCCCCGAAGCGCGCACGGGATCCATGCCCAGGAGCAAGGTGAAGGCCAGGATGAAGAAGCTGCCGGTGCCAGGCCCTAAGAAGCCGTCGTAGAACCCAAGTGCCGCGCACAGCGGTGGGACTGTCTTGACGCATCGCCATCCGGACGGCTCTTGCGGCGATTTCGCAGGCTTCCTCTTCAGCGTGACGAGGATCGCGATCGGAAGCAACAAGACCACCAGCCTGCCTACCATCCGCTGGTCGATCGCCAATACTGCTTGTGTACCAACCCAGGAAGCCGCCAGCGAAAAGACGATTCCTGTCGCAGCGATTTTCTACGCCACCTTTCCGTTTTTGACGAAATTTGTCAAGGCAAAGGAGGTGCCGCATGCCGAGGCGAACTTGTTGGTCCCTAAGGCAAGTTGAGGCGGCAATCCCGAAAGAAGCAGGGCGGGAAGCAGGAGCAATCCTCCGCCACCGGCGATGCTGTCCACAAAGCCGGCCCCGAAGGAAGTCGCAGATACGACCGCAACCAGCTAAACGTCGATGTCCTCATTCCTCCATGAAGGCGAAGGCGTCCTGTTTCATCCACCAATGCGAGTAGGGAAGTTGGATGCGCGAGGCGAGGCGACGAGCGAGCCCACGGTTTCTCAGCTTGTCGGTGAGGATGTTCCCGAAATCGACAAGCCCTTTGAGGCCGAAGGAGGCAAACTCGTCGGCCACCATCACCGAAGCGATGCCCATCTTGGTGGCCCAAACTGAGGATCCAGGGTGGCGTGAGACGTAGAGATCCGGCTTCAGGCGGTTGAGCAGATTCAGGAGCTCGAAATTCTGCTGGTCAGTGACGCTCACCGGAAATGTTTCATTTTCCTCGGCCAGACGGCGGGAGGACTCTGGCGGAATGCCATTGTCGTAGTTCTGGTCGAAATGCCACGAAGCGCCCCAAATCACCTCCACGCCCAGTTCCTGCAGCACGCGCACGTAGTTGTGGCTAAAGCTCGGACCCATGCCGACGACTGCGGTGGTGCCTTTGAGTTCGATCCGCAACAGTTCGATTTCGGCGGCGTACTTGGCGATCTCCTCGGCGATCACTTCTTCAGCCACCTCGGGCTTTCCGACCACCGTCCCCAAGCTGCGCAGCCAAGCCGAGAAGCCTTCGATGCCGTGGGGCTGCAGGGTGCGCACGTAGGGAACTCCATAGTGCTCCTCCAGACCGTTTCCAAGGTAGCCTCCTAGAGTGCCGCAGACGGTGAGAGTGGCAACCGCTTCGGACATGCGGCGCAGCTCCTCGACCCGGCTGTAGGGGACCACGAACACCGGCTCCAGGCCGAAGCGATCAAAAAGGCGGATCACCTCGAGGCGGGCGCTAGCTTGGAAGTTCACCAAGTTGACCTTGTTAGACTTGATGCCCGGCCGCGGTGGCTGAACGATCCACTTGAGGATGGCGTGCAGGGCCGCGTCAAATCCCGAGGCCCACACTTTGGTTTTGAAACCCTCGCAGAAAACGGGGGCCAAGGGAATGGGAATTTCCTCCTTAAGGTCCTCGCAGACCCCTAGGATGTCGTCGCCGATGATGCCAGAGGCGCAGGACGATGTGATGAAGATGGCTTCGGGGTGGTAGCGCCGCCACACTTCGCGGATGGTCTCTTTGAGCTTTCCGGTGGCTCCGAAGACGGTGTCTTGCTCGGTCATGTTAGTGGAGACAAAGCGCACGTTGGTGCGATCCCAGCCGCGAACCCACTGGCCCCACTGGTTGATGACGTTGCCGCCGATGGCGTCGCTGGAACAGCCGATCGCGGCGTGGTTGATGACGACAGCGTCCTGGATGCGCCCGAGATAGGTGTGGGCGCAACCGGCCGCACAAGCGCTAGCCTGGCTGAAGAGCCGTTCCTTGCTGGTAAGCGAGCGGGTGCCGGCTCCCGTCACTATCTCGCCGATGGTGCCGTGGTAGCCGGTGATGGCTCCGAGGCGATCCTCGCGAGTTGAGGTCTGGGAGTGCTCGAGATCGATGGACATTTTTTGTCTTCCTTTCTGGAATGCGATTCCGAGTGATTCTCGCGTCAGCGCGAAGCGGTACGCAGCGGAGCCGTTTTCTGTCTGAAAGTTCGTTCCACCAGGCCCGGAGCCTTGCTGGGAGCTTTCGTCGTCTTGGCTCCCTGGCCGGGGAAGAAGGTATTGGGCTTGCCGGCATCTTTCCAATAGCTGTTGTACTTGTTGGTGTAGATGTCGGCGGCCTTGATCTTTGCGTCTGGCTTGATGTCCTTGTGAGCGATCTGGCGCTCGAGCCAGGGATTGACATCGGAGTCGTTTAGCCAGCGACGATTGCTGAAGGTGAAGAGTGAGACCTTGTCCGCCGGTTGGTTGAAAGCGCGGGCGACGATGGCTTTAGCTGAGTCCGGGTGGGCGTTGGACCACTCGTGGGCCTTCACGTAGACGCGGATGAAGGCGGACACGATTTCCGGATGCTCTTTGGCGAACTTCTCCGAGGTGGTGCGCACCGAGGCGCCGGCGGCCGGGTTGTGGACGATCTCGAAGCTCGAGATGATGCGGGTGAAGTTCGGGTCGGCGTCGGCAGCCTTGATGAAGGGCGGATGTGAAGTGATGGCGTCCACCAGTCCCTTGGAGAGGGCTTCTAGTTGCTGCTTCTGAGGCATCACCACCCAGTCGAGAGCTGCTTCGGGAACGCCTCCACGGATCAGCCACTCGTCGAAATACCAGTCGGCGCAACCGTTGCGGCCGCTGACGGCAATCTTGATCTTGCGCTTTTTTGCGAGTTCCCGGAAGCCTTCGATGCCGGTGATGCCGCTCTTCTTCTGCACGTGGTAGACGATATGAGGATTCACAGAATCATCGATCATGCCCGTGG
>Ga0302263_10000206_pt1 | contig 23750 bp, 18 predicted proteins | sample II_Fen_N1_4_FD_194564 | JGI IMG/M metagenome (GOLD analysis project Ga0302263, IMG submission 194564) | Peat permafrost microbial communities from Stordalen Mire near Abisko, Sweden - II_Fen_N1_4 | ecosystem: Environmental > Terrestrial > Soil > Wetlands > Permafrost | place: Sweden: Abisko... | reverse complement strand
TCGAGGTACTTGGAGTTGGTGGTGTTGAGGTCGTTGACCCCGTTGCGCATGAGCACCATCCCGATGGCGGTGTGCCAGTCGTCGAGGATGGCCATGTTGTCGGTGTACTGGGTGTCCCAGAAGACATCGAACGGGTTCTCGTACTGCGAGAGGTTCACGTCGGCCAGGTCGGTCCGCCAGCCGATGCCGGTCGAGTAGATCGTGTAGGGGATCGTGTAGCGCGAACCGAGGTCGTACCACGGGTTGTCGAAGCTGTGCCACAGGTTCTTGGCGTTCGTCAGGTAGTCCTGGTTGAGCGGGCGCAGCAGTTCGGCCTGGATCAGCTTGCCGAGCGAGTCGTAGCTGGGGAAGTAGAGGTCGAAGCCGAGGTTGCCCGACGCGATCTTGGTCAACGCCTCGTCGGCGTCGTTGAAGGTCGAGAGGTGGATGTCGACGCCCGTCTGCGCCTCGAAGTCCTTCATCATCTTCGGCGAGAGGTAGTCGGCATAGTTGTAGATGCGCAGCACACTGCCGGGCTGGGGCTTGAGACCGGACTCGATGATCGGGTACTTCTTGCTCAGCGGCCAGCGGATCGGGTTCTCCGGCGTGGGGATCCGGAGCTCGCCGTAGTCATGGGTGCGCGTCTGGCACGCGCTCAGCAGCGGGACGCCGACGGCGGCGAGCAGGCCTCCGCGCAGGACGGTACGACGATGGAGCTGCCGCGACCGGTCGTGTGCCGGCCCGGTGCGTGCGCCCATGCAGCCCCCTGGCGTGGGAAGGTCGAGTCCTTGCCGGAGTTTCTCACGCTGACATAGACTGAACAATCAGTCAATGATCTGCCACGGGCGAGGAGCCCCATGACGACGACCGAGATCACCCCTGAGCTGTCCACCCGGATCGACACCCTCATCGACGACGAGACGGAGCGGTTCCGCGAGCGTCAGCCACGCAGCCGCGAGATGTCCGAGCGCGCCCAGACGCTCGCCGGCGGCGCCACCTCCAGCTGGCAGGTGGCAGAGCCACACGCCGTGTGGATCAGTCACGGCGCCGGCTCCAAGCTCTACGACGTCGACGGCAACGAGTACTCCGACTTCCACGGCGGGTACGGCGTGTCGCTGGCCGGTCACGCCCACCCGGCGATCGTCGAGGCGGTGCGTGCCCGGGTTGGCCTCGGCACCCACTTCGCGCAGCCGACCGAGGACGCCATCGTGGTCGCCGACAACCTCTCCCAGCGGTTCGGTCAGCCGCTGTGGCGCTTCGGCAACTCCGGCACCGAGTCGACGATGGACGCCGTACACCTGATGCGCGCCGCCACCGGCCGCGACCGGATCCTCAAGGTCGAGGGTTGCTACCACGGCCACCACGACTCGGTGGAGGTCTCGGTGCTGCCCGAGGTCGGCGTCGACATCGGCCCCGACGACGCCCCCATCGGCATCCCGGACAACAGCGGCATCCCGGACGCGATCACCGGCCTGACCACCATCGTGCCGTTCAACGACCTGGCCGCCGTCGAAGCCGCGCTCGCGCGGCACCCCGGCGAGGTCGCGGGCATGATCCTCGAGCCGATCATGATGAACGCCGGCATCATCCACCCCGAGGACGGCTACCTCGCCGGGCTCAAGGACCTCCTCCATGCCCACGGCGCACTGCTCACCTTCGACGAGGTGAAGACCGGGCTCACCGTCGGCCCCGGCGGCGTCTCCCGGCTCTCCGGCGTGACCCCCGACCTGATCTGCATCGCGAAGGCGATCGGTGGCGGGATCTCGACCGCCGCGATCGGCGGCAGCACCGAGGTGATGGGCCTGATCGCGCGCGGCGAGTACGAGCAGGTCGGCACCTTCAACGGCAACCCGTTGGCGATGGCTGCCGCGCGGGCGATGCTGACCGAGGTGCTCGACGACGCGGCGTACGCGCGCCTCGACACGCTCCGCGACCGGATGCGCGACGGCCTGCAGGACGTCATCGACCGCCACGACGCGCCCTGGCGGGTGGTGACCGCCGGCGCCAAGGGTTGCGTGTCCTTCCTGCCCCACCCGATCCGCAACTTCCGCGACTTCCGCGAGCTCGACGGCCGCTACGGTCACGCGCACTGGCTCGTCCAGCACAACCGCGGCGCGTTCCTCCCGCCGTGGGGCAAGGTCGAGCAGTGGCTGATCTCGGTGCAGCACACCGAGCAGGACGTCGAACGCTTCGTGGCGAACTGCGACACCCTGGCCGACACCGTGCTCGGGACCCCTGCCTGATGGCCGGCGCCCTCTCCCTCTCGGGACTGGTCAAGCGCTTCGGCGACGAGGTGGCGGTCGACGGCCTCGACCTCGAGATCGGGGAGGGCGAGTTCTTCTCGCTGCTGGGCTCGTCGGGATGTGGCAAGACCACGACGCTGCGCATGATCGCCGGGTTCGAGCGGCCCGACGAGGGGCGGATCGAGCTCGACGGCGTCGACCTCTCGCAGGTCGCGCCGCACAAGCGACCGGTCAACACCGTCTTCCAGTCCTACGCGCTGTTCCCCTTCCTCGACGTCTCCGAGAACGTCGGCTTCGGGCTGCGCTACCAGCGCGCGACCAAGGAGGACGTACGACGCCGGGTCGGCGCTGCCCTCGACCTCGTCCAGATGGGCTCGCTCGCGAAGCGCAAGCCCCACCAGCTCTCCGGCGGCCAGCAGCAGCGGGTCGCCCTGGCCCGGGCCCTCGTGCTCGAGCCGACCGTGCTGCTGCTCGACGAGCCGATGGGCGCCCTCGACGCCAAGCTCCGCAAACAGCTCCAGCTCGACCTGCGCTCCCTGCAGAAGACCGTCGGTACGACCTTCGTCTACGTCACCCACGACCAGGACGAGGCCCTCACCATGAGTGACCGGCTCGCCGTGCTCGACCACGGCCAGGTCATGCAGGTCGGAACGCCGAGCGAGGTCTACAGCGCTCCGCAGAACACCCACGTCGCGACCTTCCTCGGCACCACCAACCTGTGGGAGGGCGAGGTGCTCTCGGCCGATCCCGGCGTGCTGTGCTGCCGGATCGGCGAGCTCGACCTGCGGGTCAACGCCAGCGGCCCCCAGCAGGGCGAGACCGTGTCGGTGATGGTGCGCCCCGAGCGGGTGGTGGTCTCGCAGAGCGCGGAGCCGGACGACGCGACGAACGTGCTGCGGGGCCGGGTCCGGACGATCACCTTCCGCGGTGCGCGGACGGCGGTCCACCTCGACATCCGGGGCCTGCTGATCGAGGCCGAGGTGGCCAACATCGGCGGCGAACCCCCGGAGTGGCTCGAGGAGGGTGCCGACGTCAGCGTCCACGTCTCGCCACGTGCCCTACGGGTGCTCGGGATCGACGGCGCACCGGCCCGGGAGCAGGTGTCGGTCGCGACGCCGGCTGCAGCCGGGTCCGACCACGCCGAGGGCGGGCAGCCGGGCTAGTCAGCCAGGGCGCGGACGCTCCAGGCGACCGCGGGTTGCTCGAACGGCACCTCCGGCAGGAGCTCCCGGCACCGCTCCTTCAGGGCGTTGAGATGGTCGTCCGGGAGCGTGCCGATATAGGCACCGAGCGGGCCCACACCGAACAGGTACGGCGCCCACCACTCGTCGAACGACTCGAAGCGCTGGCTCACGGTGAGAGCGGAGGGCGTGATGTCACGGAGCCCCGCCTCTCGTGCGTACGACGCGAGCTGCCCCTCCCTGGTACCCGGCAGGTCCGCCTCGTTGGGAGCCGCCGGGTCCACGTCCTGTGCGGCGGACCAGACGAGGGACAACGGCGAGCCCCCGCCGGCGTGGTCCCAGACGCAGGCCGCGACGACACCGCCGGACCGGGTCACCCGCCCCATGTCGCGCAGCCCCGCCACCGGGTCGGTCATGAAGTGCACGACGAGCTGGGCGAGCGCCGCGTCGAAGGACCCGTCGTCGTACGGGAGGGCCTCGGCCGTGCCCTGCCGGACGTCCAGCTCCGGGAAGCGCGCGCGGGTGGCCGCGACGAAGGACTCCGAGGGGTCGATGGCCGCGACCGCGGGCGCGCCGTAGCGGTCGACGAGGACTGCGGTGAGCGCACCCGGGCCGCAGCCGACGTCCAGCACCTGCCCGGTGACCCGGACGTCGGCGCTCTGGAGGAACTCCCCCGCGAGCGGTTCGGACCACCGGCCCATGAAGCGCAGGTAGGCGTCAGCTGAGACGTCGAAGCTCATGGGCCGGTCAGTCCTCGCTCAGGCCGACTCGAACCAGGGATGGTGGAGGTCATAGAACCTCGCCCCCACCATCATCGACTCGAGCTCGGAGCGCACCTCGGCAGGCGGCTCCATCTTCTCGCCCTCGCGGGCGCTGTCCTCGTCACGGAACGCGATGGTCTCGGTGAACGTGCCGTCGGGCTCGAGGGCCAACGTCCCGCCGATGATGTCGGGTCGCATCTCGTGGAGCATCGAGGTGTCGGCGAGCATCGCCTTGATGCGGTCGGGGTCCTCGACCTTGCCCTGGATGATCTGGACGAAGCCGGCCCGGTCGGACCCTCCGTCCATGAACAGCGTGACGTCGTCACAGTCGTGGAACTCCACGGGTCCGTCCATCAGCGACATCATCTTCTCGGCCCAGGCTCCCTGCTCGGGTCGTGCGGAGTTCGCTGTCGCTGCCTCGCGGGACTCGAAGCGGACCACACCGACGAACTGGTCGTCGTCGGTGAAGCCGTAGGTGCCGCCGAGCCAGCCGACCGCACCCTCACTCAGCTCTTCGCGCCAGCTCTTCGCCATCTCGCGGAGCTCGTCGTGACGGGTGCACCTGCCTTGGATGATCTGAATGAACACAGCATGGCCTCCTGTCGTGCAGGCCATCTCGGGATGAGGTGGTCTCGTGTCCGCAGTCGACGCTAACCCTGTGGCCGCCCGAGGACCAGACCTCCGGGCGACTGCATCGGTCAGCCGGACGACCGGGTGCGCCCGGCGGCGAGGCCGAGCTCCTGGTAGGCGACGTCGAGGGCGACCGTGCGAGCACGCTGGGCGTCGACCACCGGGTCGTCGAGCGCGACCTGGACGACGAGACCGTCGAGCAGTGAGCTCCACATGATCGTGAACGTCTCCACGTCGACCTGCTGGATCTCGCCGGCGTCGATCCCGGCCTGGACCACACGAGAGATCAGGTCGCGCCACTGCCGGTCGAGCTCGGCCCGGTCCTTGTTCACCTCGGGGTGCCGGAAGGCCTGCGCCCACACGTCGAACCACAGCCCCCAGTCGCCGGTCAGCTCCGTCTGCTTGTCGGGGACGAGCGTCCACTCGACGAGGGTCTGGATCCGGCTGCGCAAGGTGGTGGTGGAGCGGAGCATCTCCTCGGTGGCGGCGTAGAACGAGCGCTCGGACCAGCGCAGGGCCTCGGTCAGCAGGGTGTCCTTGGTGCCGAAGTAGTAGATGACGAGGGCCGGGCTGGCGCCGACCCGCTCGGCCACGTCGGCGATCCGGGTGTCGCTGAAGCCGCGCTCGGCGATCAGCGTGGCGGCGGCGGAGAGCATCTGGTCACGGCGTACGTCGGCGACGGCGTCACCCTGCTCGCGCGCGGCCATCGGTCCCCTGTCTCGCGTCCGCTCCTTGTGGCGGCACGGTATCACCTCTTAGACTGAACAGTCAGTCAGGACCCTTCGACCGAACGGCGGACCATGACCCACGCACCGGGGACCTACGACGCGATCGTGGTGGGTGGGGGGCACAACGGGCTGGTGTCCGCGGCGTACCTCGCGAGGGCCGGCCTGCGCACCGTCGTCCTGGAGCGGCGTACGACGACCGGCGGCGCGGCCACCACGGAGCAGCCGTGGCCCGATCTGCCCGGCGTCTCGGTGACCCGGCTGTCCTACGTGATGAGCCTGATGCCGCCGACCATCCTGAACGACCTCCGGCTCGAGCGGCACGGCTACCGCGTCCACCCGATGGGGCCGTACTACCAGGCCTTCCCCGAGGGCGGATCACTCACGATCTACGAGGACGACCCGGCGCGCACCCGCGAGCAGATCGCCCGGTGGTCGAGCAAGGACGCGCGGGCCTGGGAGGAGTGGAACCACTGGCTCGAGGGTCTCGCCGACGTGCTGGCACCCCTGCTCCTGACCGTGCCGCCGACGGTCGGGTCGCACTCCCGGTCCGACGTCGCCGCGCTCGCCAAGCTGGTCTGGCGTCACCGCGGGATCGACGCGCGCACCGTCGCTGACGTGACCCGGCTGATGACGACGAGCATCGCCGACCTGCTCGACGACTGGTTCGAGTCACCGCAGATCAAGGGCGCCCTCGCGGTCAACGGCGTGATCGGCACCTGGGCGGGGCCCTTCGAGCCGGGGACGGCGTACGTGATGGCGCATCACTCCATCGGTGACGTCGGCGACGGCCAGATGGGCTCGTGGGGCTATCCCGAGGGGGGTATGGGGGCGGTGTCGGCGGCCATCCGACGGAGCGCGGAGTCGTTCGGCGCAGAGATCCGTACCTCGGCCGCGGTCGACTCGCTGCTGGTCCGCAGCGGCCGCGTCGAGGGCGCGGTGCTCGAGGGTGGCGAGGAGCTGCGCGCCCCGCTGGTCGTGACCACCCTCCACCCGCAGCTGGCCTTCCTCCGCCATGTCGGTGCAGCGAACCTGCCCGACGACTTCGTCCGAGACATCGAGCGCTGGCGCTCGCGCAGCGGCGTGGTCAAGATCAACCTGGCGATCGACCGGCTGCCGAGCTTCACGGCCGACCCGAGCGGCGGCCAGGCCGAGCACCACACCGGCTCGGTCGAGATGGCTCCGACGATGGACTTCATCGAGAAGGCCTTCATCGACGCCCGCGAGGGCCGGGCAGCGCTGGCGCCGTTCAGCGACGGCGTCATCCCGACGACGCTCGACCAGACCCTCAACCCCGACGGGCCGCACATCTTCTCGCTGTTCACCCAGTGGGTGCCGTCGGACTGGAACCAGGAGCCGCATACCGAGGAGCTGGCCGCCTACACCGACCGGCTGATCGACCTGTACGACGCCGTGGCACCCGGCTTCCGTGACTCGGTGATCGCCCGCGACATCGTCGGGCCGCACGAGATGGAGACCGAGTACGGCCTGATCGGCGGCAACATCTTCCACGGCGAGCTGTCGGTGGAGCAGCTGTTCAACCTGCGGCCCGCGCCCGGGTACGCCGACTACCGCACCCCGGTCTCCGGGCTCTACTACGCGTCGTCGGCCACCCACGCCGGCGGTGGCGTCTGCGGCATCCCGGGGATGCAGGCGGCGAAGGCGGCACTGGCCGACGCTCGCTCGGCACGGCGTTCGCCGCGCCGGTTGCTGGGTCGTCGCACGCGGTGACACCGTCCACACCGCCTCGCCTGGGGGCGATGATGCGCGCTCGGTCGGTCGCCGTGGTCGGCGCCAGCGACCGGCCCGACTCGTTCGGCTGGCGGCTGACCACGGAGGTGCTGCGCAGTCCCGGGCTCGAGCGGGTGCACCTGGTGCATCCGACCCGGCGTGAGGTCCTGGGGCGACCCTGCCTCCCGTCCCTGGGCGACGTGCCGGAGCAGGTCGACCTGGTCCTGCTGGGTATCCCCGACGCCGCGCTCGTGCCGACGCTCGAGGTCGCCGAGGCGCGCGGTGACGCGGGCGCCGTGATCTACGGGCCGGCGTACGGCGTGAAGGAGGCGGTGGTCGCGGCCGCGGGCGAGATGGCGCTGGTGGGCGGTGGGTGCATGGGCTTCGTCGACCTCACCACCGGGGTCCGCGCGATCGGCTACCTCGAACGCGACCCGATGCCGGTCGGCTCGATCGCGCTGGTGACGCACTCGGGGTCGGTGTTCTCCGCGATGCTGCGCACGCACCGACGGCTGGAGTACTCCGTCGTCGTCTCCTCCGGGCAGGAGCTGGTCTGTACGACGGCCGACCACCTGGCCTATGCCCTGTCACTGCCCGAGACGCGGGTGGTCGGGCTGGTGCTCGAGACGATGCGCGACGCCGTCGGGCTCCAGGCCGGGCTGGCCGAGGCCGCCGCGCGCGACATCCCGGTGGTGGCCCTGACGGTGGGGTCGTCCGTGCGGGGGCAGGCCCTGGTCGACGCCCACTCCGGCGCCATCGCCGGCTCGGACGCCGGTTGGGAGGCGCTGTTCGCGGCGTACGGCGTGCACCGCTGCGCCGACCTCTCCGAGCTGACCGACAGTCTCGAGACGTTCGCGGTCGCCCGGCGCCCGGTTTCTTCCGCCGGGCGCGGCCTGGCGACCGTGCACGACTCCGGGGCCGAGCGAGTGTTGGTCGCCGACGTGGCCGAGCGGCTCGGCGTACTGTTCGCCGAGCTGGCTCCGGCCACGATCGCGCGGCTGACCGCGCTGCTCGACCCCGGGCTGGAGCCGACGAACCCGCTCGACGTCTGGGGCAGCGGCGCCGACACCGAGGACCTCTTCGGTGACGCGCTGGCGGCACTGGCGGACGACCCCGAGGTGGGGGCGGTGGCGCTGGCGGTGGACCTGGTCGAGGAGTACGACGGGGACGAGTCGTTCCCGCGCGCGCTGGAAGGGCTGCTGGCACGGACCGACAAGCCGGTCGCCGTCCTGACGAACCTGCCGTCGGCCGTCGACCGGGCCGCGGCCGCCGACCTGCGGGCGCTCGGGATCCCCGTGCTCGAGGGGACGGTGTCGGGGCTGCGCGCCCTCGGGCACCTGCTGGCACCGGCGCCGCGGCCACGGCCGCCGGTGACCCTCGACGAGGAGCGGCGAGCGCGGTGGCAGGACGGTGTGGGCGCCGACTGGGCGGCGCTGCTCCGTGACTACGGGATCGGGTCGGCCCGGGCGAGCGTCGTCGCGACGCGGGACGACGCGGTCGCGGCGGCCGAGGCCACGGGTTATCCCGTCGTGCTCAAGACGGCCGAGGACGCCATCCACCACAAGACGGAGGCGGACGGCGTACGCCTCGGGCTCGGCGACCGCGACGCCGTCGGCACGGCGTACGACGACCTCGCGGCGCGGCTCGGACCGCGTGTGCTCGTCCAGAGCCAGCTGACCGGGGTGGAGGTGGCACTCGGCATCGTGCGCGACCCCCTGCTCGGCCCGCTGGTCGTGGTGGCTGCCGGCGGGACCCTCGTGGAGCTGGTCGCCGAGCGCGCCGTCGCGCTCCCTCCCGTCGACCGAGAGACCGCCAGGGCGATGGTGGCCGGGTTGCGGGTGGCGCGGCTGCTCGACGGCTACCGGGGCTCGGCGCCGGCCGATCTCGACTCCCTGGTCGAGGCCATCATCGCCCTCGGACAGCTGGCGGTCGAGCTCGGCGACGGGCTCCAGGGTCTCGATCTGAACCCTGTCGTGGTCGGCCCCACCTCCGCCCTCGTCGTCGACGCCCTCATCCTCTGACCCGGCAGTCGTTCACGCCGTACGACGCTGAGTCGTCACGAGCCGACTCGGCCTTCTGGCTCGTCAACTTCTGCCGGGTCGGCGTCGACTATTGCCGGATCAGCGCCCTGGAGCGTCGACTATTGCCGGATCAGCGCCCTGGAGCGTCGACTACTGCCGGGTCAGCGCTCTCGGGGAAGGGGAGGGCGATGGGGTCGGGAACGAGGCGGCTGCGGCCGTGCTCGTCGAAACGGTCCAGTCCCAGTTCGGAGACGTCGAGGACGTCGGTGGCTCCCTCGAGCGCGAGGTCGGCGGCGGCGCGCGCGACGCCCGGCCCCCACATCATCCCGTGTCCTCCGGCGGCGGCCACGACCGTTCCCTCGAGCACCCCGTCGGGGCCGAGCGCCGGGCCTAGGATCGGCAGGTGGTCGGGGGTGAAGTCGATCGTGGCGGCCCACGTCTTGCGCAGCCCGACCTTCGCGGTCGTCGGCAGCAGTCGTGCCATCCGCGCGTTCATGCGCGCGTAGTAGGCGCCGTCGAACTCGGTCGCCTCGCCGGGCTGCTCCTCGGGGTTGCTCATCCCCCACATCACGCCGCCCTCGCAGGGCCGCCAGTAGATCCCCGACGCCACGTCGAAGACCATCGGCAGCCGCTCGGGCGCGAAGTCCGGGTGGCTCTCGGTGACCACCACCTGGTGGCGCGCGCCGCCGGACGGGATCCGGACGCCCGCTGCGGCGCCCACGGCCGCCAGGCTCGGCCCTCCGGTCAGCACCACGCGACTGGTCGCGATGTCGCCGGCCGAGGTACGGACGCCGGTCACCGCGCCGCCCTCGACGACCAGCCCGGTGAACGCCGTCCGCTCGCAGACGCGCACTCCGGCGGTGAAGAGCGCCGCGGTGTAGGCCAGGACGTTGCGCGGCGGCTCGAGGTAGCCGTCACCGGCGGCGTACGACGCCCCGAGCGTCTGCCCGGGCGCCATCGCCGGGTTCATCGCGTCGGCCTCGTCACCGTCGACCCAGCGCACCTCGAGACCAACCGACTGCTGCATCGCGATCCGCGCGTGTGCCTGCTCGACCTCCGCCTCGGTGAAGCACGGCATGAAGTAGCCCTGCTCCACGAACCCGGAGTCGATGCCGAGCAGGTCGTGCTGCCCGAGGTAGAACTCGCGGCTGAAGAGCCCGAGCCGGACCGCGGCCTCGGTGCCGCCCTGCGCGCGCACCATGCCTGCCGCACGCGAGCTCGCGCCCTGGCCCAGGGTGTCCCGCTCCAGCAGCACCACGTCACCGACTCCGGAGCGCCGCAAGAACCACGCGGTCCACGCCCCGATCGTCCCTCCGCCGACGACGACCGCATCGGCACTGCGCGGCACAGTGGTCATGACCGCGAGGGTGGCATAGACTGAACAGTCAGTCAACGACGGAGGAACGGTGTACGGACTCACGCCCGACGACCTCGAGCTGCAGGCCCGCGCGCGCGGCTTCGCCGACGAGCTGATCCCCCACGAGCAGTACGCCGAGGAGCACGGCGGCGACCTGCCCGCGGACGTGGCCCACCGGCTCGAGGCCCGGGCCGTCGAGCTCGGGCTGACGGCCACGAACATCCCCACCGACCTCGGGGGCCGCGGCTGCAGCGCGCTCCAGCAGGTCCTGGTGCAGGAGCAGGGGGGCCGGGTCACCAACGCCCTCGCCTGGTGCCTGACCACGCCGCCCGGCTGGTGGCCCGCGGTCGCCAACGAGCACCAGCGCGAGACCTACCTGCTCCCGACCATCGAGGGCCGCCGCGAGGAGTGCTACGCGATCACCGAGGAGTACGCCGGCTCCGACGTCTCCGATCTGAAGGCGACGGCCGCACGCGACGGTGACACGTACGTCCTCAACGGCGTGAAGTGGCACGTGACGTCCTACAACAAGGCCGACTACGTCTTCTTCCAGGCGGTGCTGACCGAGGGAGAGCACGCCGGGGAGCAGGCGCTGTTCGTCGCCGACAAGGACACGCCGGGCATCCGGGTGGTCCGCACGCCGGCCTACACCCACACCATCGCCCACCACCACCCGATCGTGGCGTTCGAGGACGTGCGGGTCCCCGCCACCCAGCTGATCGGGTCCGAGGACGCCGGGATGTCGTTCGTCTACGAGTGGTTCCGCTTCGAGCGGCTGATGATCGGCGCCCGCTGCCTCGGGGCCGCCGAGCGGCTGGTCGACGAGATGAGCGCCTTCGCGGCCCTGCGCCGGATCGGCGACGAGCGGCTGGCCGACAAGCAGCTCGTGCAAGGGATGCTCGCCGACAGCCTGACCGAGCTGTTCGCGGCCCGCGCGATGGTCTACGAGGTGGCCCGCTCGCTCGACGCCGGAGCCGACCTCAAGGTCGCCCATGCCCAGTGCTCGATGGTCAAGCTCTACACCAGCGAGATGGCCGGTCGTGTCGCCGACCGTGCGGTACAGGTCTTCGGCGGCCGCGGCTACATGCGCGAGAACGTCGCCGAGCGCTTCTTCCGGGAGCTCCGCGTCGAGCGGATCTGGGAGGGCGCGAGCGAGGTGCAGCGCGCGATCATCGCCGACCAGCTCGGCAAGCGGGGCCGGGCCCGACTCGTGTAGAGCCACCCCGCCCGACGTGGTTGGCTGGCTCCGTGACCACCCTCCCCGAAGCCTGGACCGGTCTCGTCGACGATGCGGCCGTCTTCCCGCCGGGTGACGCCGACCTGGCCCACGCGGTCGCGGCGTACGACACGCGGCGCGGCGAGTGGTACGCCGACCTGGTCGGCCCCCTCGTCGTCAAGGACACCCAGCTCCCGGACGTGCCGCCCGAGGTGCCCGTCTCCGTGGTCCTCACCGGCGGCGCCGGAGCGGTCGCCGGCGTCGCCGCGCTGGCCACCAGGCGCGCGCATCGTCTGGTCGCGCTCGAGGCCGCGGTCCGCGACCTCGACGACCAGGCCGGCAACGTCCGCCGCATCCACGCAGCAGTCGACGCGGCGCGCGCCGAAGGCGGCCTGGCCGACACCCAGGTGTACGTCGAGCTCCCGCAGAAGCCGCCCATGCCTGACTGGCTCGCGGCCGCCGACGCGGTGGCTGAAGCTGAATCTCACTTGAAGTTCCGGACGGGTGGGCTCGAGGCCCATCTCTTCCCCGACGCTGCCACGGTCGCGGCCTGGATCGACGCCGCGCTCGACCGCGAGACGCCGTACAAGTGCACGGCCGGTCTCCACCACGCCCTGCGCCACCGCGACCACGAGACCGGCTTCGAGCACCACGGCTTCCTCAACGTGCTGCTTGCCACGCGCCGTGCGTTCGACGGCGGCACCGTGGCCGAGGTGGCGGAGGTGCTCGACGACCACTACGCCAACGACCTGGTCGCCCTCGCCCGCACCAGCGACCTCGCCGGCGCGCGGCGTTGGTTCACGTCGTTCGGATCGTGCAGCGTGACCGAGCCGCTCGACGACCTGCTCGCCCTCGGTCTGCTGGAGGCACCGCATGCCTGACCCAGCAGACGGCTTCGGTCTCGACCACCTGCCGTACGGCGTCTACTCCGTCGGCGCCGGCGCACCGCGCGTCGGGGTACGGCTCGGCGAGTCCGTGCTCGACGTCGCGACGGTGCGGCCGGAGCTCGACCGACCCACGCTCAACGACTTCATGGCCCTCGGCCCGGCCGTCTGGGCCGAGACCCGCGCCGAGATCGCCCAGCTCGCCGCCACCGACGGGCTCCCGGCCACGCCCCTCGCGGACGCCCGGCTGACCCTGCCGTTCGCCGTGGGCGACTACGTCGACTTCTACGCCTCCCTCGACCATGCCTCCAACGTCGGCCGGATCTTCCGCCCCGACCAGGAGCCGCTGCTGCCGAACTGGCGCCATCTCCCGGTCGGCTACCACGGCCGCAGCGGCACCGTGGTCGTGAGCGGTACGCCGGTGGTGCGGCCGTGCGGACAGCGGAAGGCGCCGCACGAGGATGCGCCCACCTACGGCCCGAGCCGGCGCCTCGACATCGAGGCCGAGCTGGGCTTCGTGATCGGCGCCGGCTCCGAGCGGGGCGGCCGGATCGGCGTGGGCGAGCTCGCCGACCACGTCTTCGGCGTCGTCGGCCTGAACGACTGGTCGGCCCGTGACATCCAGGCCTGGGAGTACGTGCCGCTCGGCCCGTTCCTCGGCAAGTCGTTCGCGACCTCGGTCAGCGCCTGGGTGACGCCTCTCGCGGCGCTCGACGCGGCCTGGTGCGACCTGCCCCAGCAGGACCCGACGCCGTTGGACTACCTGGTCTCGACAGGCTCGACCGAGGGTCCACGCGGGCTCGATCTCGACGTCGAGATCGTGCTCAACGGCGACGTGGTGAGCCGGCCGCCGTACCGCACCATGTACTGGTCACCCGCCCAGATGCTGGCCCACCTCACCGTCAACGGGGCCTCCACCCGCCCCGGCGACCTCTTCGCCTCCGGCACCATCAGCGGTCCCGACCCCGACACCCGAGGCTCCTTCCTGGAGCTCTCGTGGGGAGGCACAGAACCGTTCTGCGACGGCCGCACCTTCCTGGAGGACGGCGACGAGGTCACGCTTCGCTACTCGGCGCCGGCCACCGGCGGCGGGCGGATCACGCTGGGTGACGTCAGCGGCCGGATCGAGCCGGCGCGGCCGTGAACCCGCCGTGACCACCCGGCGTACGACGGTCCTCGTGGTCGTCGCGCTCGCCGGGTGCGTCCTCGTGCCTACCGGCGCCCTCCTCCTCTACCTCGGCACGACCGGAGACCACGGCGGGGAGTCGGTCGCCGGGATCCTGGCTCTGGTGATCGGCCTGGTCTGCGTCCGGATCCTGTTCTGGGTACGCCGGGCCCGCCTGCTGACCCGCGTCGGGCTTTCGTTCCACGGCCCGGAGGACGACTCCGGGCGAAGCGGGTGACTGTGCGATAGTGCGCGAGTGGTGAGGGCGGCGCGCACGGTGCTGGTCATGCTCGGGACGCTTCTCGTCCTGGTCGGCACGATCGCCGGCGTGGTCAACCGCGAGGTCCTCGACGCCGACCGTTTCACCTCCCACGCCCAGGCCGTCCGCTCCGACCCCTACGTCGCCCGCCAGCTCGGCACGCTGCTGACGGACCGCCTGCTCGAGGCGCAACCCGACCTCACGGCGGTGCGTCCGCTGCTGCTCACCACCGCGGCCGGTGTCGTCGCGAGCCCCGCACTGGGGCCTGCGGTGCGCACCGGCATCAGCCCGCTCTACCGCGCCCTGGTGACCGGCAGCGACGAGGACCTGATCGTGCTCAGGCTCGCCGACGCCGCCGCCGTCGTGGTCGGGGTCGTCTCCCTCGCGGCGCCTCAGGTGCAGTCCACGATCCCGGCGGACCTCGACGTCCGGCTCTCCAGCCTCGGCGCGCGCGAAGGACCGGACGGCCAGGTCGTCGGCTGGGTCCACCTGGCGCGGACCATGGCCTGGCTGTGCCCGCTGCTCGGGATCCTGCTGCTCGCCCTCAGCGGCGCCACGGTGGGGCGCTCGCGCCGTGACGAACGCTGGCCGACCCGGGCCCTTGACACCTGCGCCGAGGTGGGTCGGGGCCTGCTGACCTCCGCCGTGTGCCTGGCCGTCCTGCTGGTGCTGGCCGGCTTCGCCGTCGGCAGGGCCGACCGGCAGACGCTGTCGGGCTCGCTGCAGCACGCGATCTGGGGGCAGCTCGACGGTCCGTTCTGGGCCGCAGCCGGGCTGACCGCCGCCCTGGGCTTCCTGCTCACCCTCCCGGCACGCCGCGCGGCCGCCGCTCGTGCCGTCGACCTCGCGCCGCGGACGCTGGTCGGCAACGCCTGGCGTGCGCTGCTCGACCCCGGGCCGGCGCCGCGACCGCGGGCCCTTCGTGCGGTCTTCCTGATTCTGCTCGGCATCGCGCTGGTGCTGCAGCCGTTGCAGGTCGCCGAGGCTCTCCTCTGGGCGACCGGCCTCGTGCTGGCCGTCCTCGGCGTCGCCCAGCTGGTGCCTCTCGCCGTCACCACGGTCGGCGCGAGGCTCGCGAGCCGGCACGACCGTCCGTCGTACGACGGCCCCGGGAGGTGGGCGGCACTCAGTGCGCTGGCCCTGGTGCTGCTCGTCGCCGGGGTGGTCGTCGTCGGCGCCCTGCCGCCCGGCGAGACCCTCCCGACCGGTGCCAGCGGGGCGGAGGACGGCCGCTGCAACGGCCACGTCGAGCTCTGCGACCGGCCGTACGACGAGGTCGCGTACCCCGCCACCCACAACGCGATGGCGGCCGCCAGCGAGCCGGGCTGGTTCTTCGCCGAGCAGCCCGACGGCATCGTCGCCCAGCTCGACCACGGCATCCGCGTGCTGCTGATCGACAGCTGGTACGGCCAGCGGACCCAGCGACCGGGCATCATCGCCAACACCGACGCCACGCGCGCGGCGGCCCTCGCCGAGTCCCGGCAGTCGTTCGGCGACGCCACCGTGAGAACCGCACTACGGGTGCGCGACGCCCTCAACCTCACGCCGCAGGGGCCCGTGAGCGAGTATCTCTGCCACGGCCTGTGCGAGCTCGGTTCCACGTCCTGGCTCCCGGTCATGAAGGACGTGCGGGCCTGGCTCGAGGCCCACCCGCGCGAGGTGGTCACGCTGTTCGTCCAGGACGAGGTGAGTCCCGCCGACACGGCTCGGATCGTGCGTGAGGCCGGCTTGCAGCCCTACGTCTACACGCCGGTCGCCGGCGGCACGGCGTGGCCGACGCTCGGCCAGATGATCGACTCCGGCAAGCGCCTGGTCATCCTGATGGAGCGCCACGGGGGCGGTGCGACGTACCCCTGGCTGCTCGACGGCTTCCAGGTCGCCCAGGACACGCCGTTCCTCTTCCGGACACCCACCGAGCTCAGCTGCGCCCCCAACCGCGGGCCGGCGGACGCGCCGCTCTTCCTGCTCAACCACTGGATCACCAACAAGGCCCGTGAGATCAGCAACGCCACCCAGGTGAACGCCCGCGACGTGCTGCTGACGCGGGCTCGCGACTGCCAGCAGCAGCGCGGACTGCTCCCGAACTACGTGGCCGTCGACTTCTACGACCGCGGCGACCTGATGAGCGTCATCGACACCTTGAACGGGCTGGGCTGACGGATGGTGGCCGTGAAGGTCCGGCCCCACAGCGGTCGGCCCGCCTGGGTGATGCGGTGTGTGCTCCTGGCCGTGGCGCTGGTGATCACCTACATCGTCGTCCGGCTGGTGGGTCGTATCGACTGGGCCGCGGTGTGGGACGCACTCTCCGAGCTCACCTGGTGGCAGCCGATCGTGCTGCTCGCCGTCGTGGTCGTGCGGCAGGTGCTCAACGCGTTGCCGTTGAAGTTCTACATCCGGGGCGTCTCGGCCTACCGCGCGACGCTCAACGACCTCGGCGCCATCCTGATGTCGGTGATCGCTCCGCCGCCGAGCGACCTCGCACTGCGCGTGACCATGTTCACGTCGTGGGGTGTGCCTGCGGCGAAGGGCGTCGCGGGCACGTTGATGAACACGCTGACGTTCTACATCGTCCGCTTCTCGGCGCCCGCCGTCGGCTTCGTGCTGCTCCTGGCGACCGCGCGGCCGCCCGGGCTCCGGTGGCTCGAGCTCTTGAGCATCCTGGTCGCGGTGACGATCCTGGTCGCCATCCTCCTGATCCTGAGGAGCGAGGGGCTGGCACGCACCGTCGGGAGCCGCGCGGGCCGGCTCGTACGCCGGGTCCGCAAGACCGTGGACCCGGACGCGTGGGCCGAGGCCTGCCTGACCTTCCGTGCCGACATCTCGGCGACCTTCCGGCGCGGGTTCCCCCGCTCGCTCGTGGCACTGACCGGGATGCTCGCGGCCGACGTCCTGGTCCTGCTGCTGTGCCTGCGCTTCGTCGGGGTCTACCCATCGGACGTGAACCTCGCCGACGTCGCCATCGCGTACCTCTTCGCCTACCCCCTCACCCTCTTCCCGTTCTCGGGCATCGGGGTCGTCGACGCGCTGATCCTGGCCGCGCTCGTCGAGGCCGGTGGCGACGCCATCGAGCCCGCCGCCGTCGCCGCGCTGGTGGTGTGGCGGGTCTTCACGGTGGGCGTGCCGGTCCTGATGGGGGTCGGCGCGGTGGGTCTGTGGCGCCGATCGGTCGCCGGCCGGAACGCGTCCGAGCCCGAGCCCGGCTAGTAGGCCCAGACCAGCGGGACCACCACCAGGGCGACCACGAACCACCACACCATGATCGGCAGCCCGAGCTTCCAGTAGTCGCCGAACCGGTAGCCGCCCGGGCTCATGATCATCATGTTGCCCGGCGTCGAGATGGGCGTCAGCAACGCGGCGCACCCGGCGATCGCGACCACCATCAGGACCGGCTTCACCGACGTGCCCGTCGCCTGGGCGGCCGCGATCGCGATCGGGGTGACCACCAGCACGGTCGCGGTGTTGCTCACGACCTGCCCGAGGGCGCCGGTGAGGACGAAGATCGCGGCCAGCAGCAAGGTGGGGCTGCTGCTGCCGACGGCGTCGATGAGCACGGAGGAGATCTGGTCGGCGGCACCGCTGCTCTCGATCGCCGTGGAGAGCGGGATCAGGGCACCGACCAGGACGACGGTCTGCCACGACACGGACCGGTAGGCCTGCGCGGGGGTGACCACCTTGGCCAGCACCATCGCGCAGGCGGCGGTGAGCCCGGCGATCGCGGGTGGCACCTGCCCGGAGGCCAGCATCACCACGAGGGCCCCGAGGACGACGACCGCCCGCGTGGCCTTCGCTCCCCACGGCACGGCCTGGCGTCGTACGACGTCGGGCGAGTCGACGAGCAGCACGTCCCGGTCGCGGTTCAGCTGGTCGAGGGCGGACCAGCGGCCGTGCACGAGGATGGCGTCTCCCTCGGCGAGCTCCATCGGGCCGTCGCCGCGGTCACCGCCGAGCCGTTGCACCGCCAGGATGACCAGGTCGTTCTGGCGGCGCATGCCGGGATAGACGCTCTCCCCCACCAGCCTCGACCGCGGCGGGACGACGACCTCGGCGACGCCCGCCTCACGGGTCAGCAGGTCGCGGGTGTCGGTCGAGCCGGTCATGCCCACCGCGAGCCGGTGGTCGAGAGCGAACTGGGTGACCGCGTGCGGCGGCCCGGTGACCACGATGACGTCGTCGTCATGCAGCTGGTCGGGCACCGGCTCCCCGGACGCCGACTCCACGGCAGTCACCCGCACCTCGGGATGCTCCGGGTCCTCGACCCGGTCGCGCGGCGTACCGATCAGCTCCGACCCGGACCGCACCCTGAGCCGGTAGAACCCGTCGCTCAGGTCGTACTGCGCCTCGAGGGTCTCGCCGTGGCCGCCCAGGTCGGGTGGGGTGTGCTCGGGGACCCGCGCGGGCAGCAGCCTCGGTCCGAGGACCAGGCAGATCGCCACCGTGCCGATCAGCAGCGGGATCCCGACCAGGGCGAAGGAGAAGAACGGGAAGGGCCCGGCTCCGGCCTCGTCGGACGCCTCGGAGACGATCACGTTGACCGGGCTGCTCATCAGCATCAGCAGGCCGCCGGCACTGCCCGCGAACGCCACCGGCATCAGCAGCTGCGACGGGGACCTCCCGATCCGCTGGGCCAGCAGCACCACCAGCGGCAGCAGCGCCGCGATCGCGCCGTTCAACGTGATCAGCGAGGTGAGCAGCGCGGACAACCCGCACACCGCGACCAGCACCCTCGCATGCGCGGTGCCGGCCCGGTCGAGCAGCCAGCGCCCGGCCCACGTGGTCACACCCGTCGAGTCGATCCCCTCGCTGACCACGAAGAGCGTGGCGATGAAGATGACCACCGGGTCGCCGAAGCCGGCGACGGCCTCCTGCGTGGTGACCAGGCCGGTCGCCCAGAGGGCTAGGGCGGCCAGGATCGCGACGACGCCGATCGGCAGGCGGTTCCAGATGAACAGGACGACGACGGCACCGAGCACCACGAGGGCGCGCGTCGCGTCATCCACCGGTCGACCGCTTCATCCGTCGGAGCATGCGCTACAGATGGACCGGTGCACCGGGTCCCCACGGGATGCCGACGAGGTACCAGCCCACGAAGAAGAGCGTCCACATCACCAGGACGACCACGGTGTAGGGCAGCATCATCGAGACGACGGTGCCCATGCCGGCATGCGCCCGGTAGCGCTGGCAGACCAGGATGATGAACGGCAGGTAGACCATCAACGGGGTGACCACGTTCATCGGTCCGTCGCCCACGCGGTAGGCCGCGATCACGGTCTGCGGGGCGATCCCGAGGTTGTAGAACAGCGGGATGAAGATCGGGGCGATGATCGCCCACTTCGGGATCACGCCCGGCATGATGATGTCGATCACGAACACCAGCAGGATGAACCCGACCAGCAGCGCCAAGGCCCCGATGTTCGCGTTGCCGAGCGCATCTGCCAGCTTCGTGGCCACGATCGCGGAGATGTTGGAGTAGTTGAAGAACGAGATGAACTGCGCGATCAGCAGCATCAGGAAGATCAGGCCGCCCAGGCCGTTGAACGTCTTCGTGATCGCGTTGATCACGTTGGTGCTGCCGACCAGGCTGTTCGCGCCGCGCCCGTAGCCGAGGCCGGCGGCCAGGAACAGCATCGAGATGATGAAGAGCAGGCTGCTCATGAACGGCGAGTTACCGAAGATCTCCCCGGTGTCCGGGTTGCGCAGCGGAGCGTTGGGCAGGAACGTCAGCAGGCCGACGATGACCGCGGCCACCAGGGTGTAGATCCCCGCCAGCCGCAGGCCGCGCGCCTCGTGCGAGAGCTCGTCACCGCTCGGCACGTGGTCGACCGGGGCGTCGGGCGGACGCTCCGCCGGGTCCCACGTCCCGAGCCGTGGCTCGACGTACTTCTCCGTCAGGACCGTCATCACGAGGGCGCAGAAGATGGTCGACGCGATCGCGAAGTAGAAGTTCTGGGTCACGTTGAGCGGAGGTGCCTGGGGCGCGACGCCACCGATGATCTCGTTGGTGACCTCGGTGATGATGCCGTCGGCCGGCGTGATCAGGATGTTGACGAAGAACGCGGCACTGACACCGGCGTACGCCGCCGCGATGCCGGCCAGCGGGTGCCGCCCCAGGCTGACGAAGGCCGCCGCCCCGAGGGGGATCAGCACGAGGTACCCCGCGTCGGAGGCGACGCTCGAGATGCCGCCGAGCAGCACGATGATGAACGTGATCGCGCTGGCGGGGGCGACCTGCACCATCTTCCGGATCAGCGCTGCGATCAGCCCGGCCTCCTCGGCGACCCCGACGCCGATCATCGCGACCAGGATCACCGCGACCACGCCGAAGTCGTTGAAGTTCTGGACGACCGTGGTGAACATCTGCCGGATGCCGTCGCCGCTGAGCAGGCTGTTGACCTCGATGGTCTCCTGATGGACCTCGTAGTGCGGCACCGGCGGCTGGGCGTCCTGCGTGATCGAGGGGTACGTCGAGCCGGCGTCCGTGTCGGTCTGCGAGACGTAGGTGGGATCGGGCTCGGCAACGTCGGTGGTCACGCTGACCCCGGCCCACGCCATCACCGCGGACAGCACGATCACCCCGACGATCAGGCCGAGGAAGATCATCGCCGGGTGGGGCACCTTGTTGCCCACCCGCTCGATCCAGCCGAGGAAGCCGCCGCTGCCCTCCGGCTCGTCGTGCGCCGCCGGCTCGTTCTCCGCCGCCGCCTCGCTCATGCGCCTGCTCCCTGCCCTTCCGAGAACCCGGTCGCCAGCTCGATCAGCAGCTTCGCGCCGAACCCGCTGGCCCCCTTGTTGCGCCACGTCCGTTCCGACGGGTGCCAGGCGGTGGACGCGATGTCGACATGGGCCCACGGCGTACCGTCCACGAACTCCTCGAGGAAGAGGGCCGCGGTGATGGAGCCCGCGTTGGGACCGCCCATGTTGGTCAGGTCGGCGATCGACGAGTCCAGCTGCTTGCGGTAGGGCCGGTAGAGGGGCAGCTCCCACACCGGCTCGTCGGCCACCTCGCCCGCCACCTGGAGCCGGCCGACCAGACCCGGGTCGTTGCCCATCACCCCGGCGATGTCCACGCCGAAGGTCCGCAGGCACGCCCCGGTCAGGGTGGCGATGTCGACGACCGCGTCGACGCCGTCCTCGACGGCGAGACACAGCCCGTCGGCCATCACCAGGCGACCCTCGGCGTCGGTGTTGAGCACCTCGACCGTCGTACCGTTGCGCATCCGGAGGACGTCGCCGAGCTTCATCGCCGAGCCCGAGGGCATGTTGTCGGTGCAGCAGAGGTACGCCGTGACCGCGGCCGTACAGCCGAGCGCCCGCAGCGCGGTCATCGCCCCGAGGATCGCGGCGGCGCCGGTCATGTCGTTCTTCATCTGGGCGTGCGACTCGTCGCTCGGCTTCAGGCTGATGCCGCCGGAGTCGTACATGATCCCCTTGCCGACGAGGCCGAGATGGCCCCTCGGCGACTCCGGGCGGTAGGACATCTTGATCAGCCGGGGCTCGTCCCTGCTGCCGAGGTTCACCCCGAGGATGCCGCCGCAGCCCATCTCGATCAGCTGCTGCTCGTCGTACACCTCGACCTCGACGCCGGCCGCGGGGCCGAGCTCCTGTGCGACCTCGCCCATCCGCGCCGCAGTCAGCGTGGCAGCCGGGCAGTTGGACAGGTCGCGGCTGATCGCAGCCGCGCGGGCAATGGACTGCCCCCGTGCGGCTCCGGCGCGTACCTCGTCGAGGTCGGCCTCCGGGGCGACGAGCGTCAGCGCCGTGAGCGTGGGCTCGTCGCCGCCCCGACCGACGAAGAACCGCCAGCGGGCGAGCAGCACGCCCTCGACGACCGCCTGGGCGAACTCACCGGCCGAGATCGCCGTCCCGGACTCCGGCAGCTCGACGGCGAGGGTGAGGTGCTGAGGCACTGACCGCGCGAACCCGGCCGCCAGGTCGCGGACCAGGGTGACGCCGACCTCCGCCCCGTCGCCGATCCCCAATGCGACCAGGGCGCGCCCGTCGTCGCCCGGGACCACCAGCGTCTGGGCTGCCGCTCCGGTGAAGCCGGCGACCGCGAGGTGTGCGGCGTCGACGCCCAGGTCGGCCGGAGGCTCGGCGCCGGCGAACACCGGGACGGCCAGGGCCGCGGCGTCGGCCACCGAGGGCAGCGTGGTCACGACGGTGACGGCGGCAGGCCTCCGGACCGACGGGATCGGGTCGAAGTCAGCGCGTGCGGGATGACTGGGCATGTGACCTCCTGGACGACTCCCACACCGGGAGAGACCCTCGAAACCCTAGTACCGAAACCACCCCGCTGGGTGACCTGACCGCGGCGTCATCGCGTCGTTTCCACGGCTCGGGACGCGAGCACGTCGAGACCGAGGGTTCGCGCGAGTCGCCGGGCCGCGAGGGTGCCACGGACGGAGTTCCCGGCCGGGTCGAGGAGCGGCGAGAACGTCCCCAGCGCGCCCTTGCCCGGCGAGACGGTGAGGATGCCGCCGCCGATGCCGCTCTTGGCCGGCATGCCGACGTCGAGCAACCAGTCGCCGGACGTCTCGTACATCCCGGCGATGGTCATCACGGCCAGCGTGGCGTGTGCGGTCTCGGGGTCCATGACCCGCTCGCCGGTCAGCGGGTTGGTGCCGCCGTCGGCCAGGGTCGCCCCCATCACCGCCAGGTCGACCGAGGTGACGGAGAGGCAGCTCTGCCGGGTGTAGATCTCGACGGCCTCACCCGGGTCACCGTGCAGGGCACCCAGCCCGGTGAGCAGGTTGGCCAGCGCCCTGTTGCGGTGGTTGGTGGCGCGCGCCGAGTCCAGCGTGTCCGCGTCGAGGTCGAGCGGCCGTCCGGCACACCGCGACAGGGTGTCGAGGACCCGGTGCCACCGCTCCTCGACGTCGGCCCCGGGCACCAGGCTGGTGGTGGCGATGGCCCCGGGGTTCACCATCGGGTTGGTCCGGCCGTTTGGGTCACGCTCGACCGCCGATGCCGAGTTGAAGGCCAGGCCGGTCGCGTTGACGCCGACCCGACGACGTACGTCCTCGATGCCCACGGTGTCGCAGACCAGGGCGAAGACGAACGGCTTGGCGATGCTCATCAGGGGGAAGGGGACGGAGGCGTCGCCGGAGGTCACCACGTCACCGGCCACCGACGCGACCGACAGGCCGAAGTGGTCGGGGTCGGCTGCCGTCAACGCCGGGTAGACCGAGGACAGCGCGCCGGACGCGTCGTCGCGGTACAGGCCATGGGCCTCGTCGACGGCGGCCTGTACGGCGTCCGGCCCCGGCAGCCGCCCGGCCGAGACGAAGCGCTCGGGTGGAGCACCGTCGGCGGAGCGGCCACTCATGGGTCAGCCGGCCTGCAGGACGAGGCCGTGGCGACCGTTCGTGAGGGTGGCGGTCGAGCCGTCGACCGTGACCGCGACCTTCCCGTCGAGAGCCGTCAGCACGGCCTGCTCGATCGAGTCGGCGGGCGGCGGGCAGGCCATCTTCGTGATGCCCGCCGGCGCGAACTGAGCGGAGTCGCCGTCGACCGTGACCGTCGTCCGGCCCCGGTTGCAGCCTGTGGACAGCTGGACGGTCCCGTCGGCTGCGATGTCGAGGGTGGGCGCTGTGGCGCCGGA
>Ga0302263_10000205_pt1 | contig 23919 bp, 22 predicted proteins | sample II_Fen_N1_4_FD_194564 | JGI IMG/M metagenome (GOLD analysis project Ga0302263, IMG submission 194564) | Peat permafrost microbial communities from Stordalen Mire near Abisko, Sweden - II_Fen_N1_4 | ecosystem: Environmental > Terrestrial > Soil > Wetlands > Permafrost | place: Sweden: Abisko... | reverse complement strand
ACGCGGTAGTCCGGCACGTCCCCGGGCGTCACGCCGTCGGCGACGGTGGCCTCGCCGACCCAGACGCCCTCGTACTCGTGCTCGAGCGGCACCCGCGTGCCGTCGGCCAGGACCGCCGTCACGGTGCGGGCCAGCGGCTTGAAGGCCCGGATCGTGACGGCGTCGCCCTCCGGGTGCGGCCCGAGGATGGCATGTGGTTGCCCGTGCTCCCCCCGCGTCAGCTGCTCGATCTCGGCCGTGGACACCTTCTTCATCGGTTCCCCTCAGGGGTCAGGCCCGGGATCTGGCTCAGCGCGGCCATCGGGATCGACAGCCACGTGGGTCGGTTGCGCGCCTCGTAGACGCACTCGTAGACGGCCTTGTCCGCGAGGTACGCCGCCAGCAGGGTCCGCTCGTCGCCGGTCAGGTCGTGGGTGGTGTAGGCCTCGAGGAAGGCCGCCTGGTTGCGCGCCGACCACTCGGCCGCGCGGTAGGCGCGCTGCTCGGTGCCGTTGTCGCCGGTGGCGGCCGCGGTCATGGCAGCCACGCGCGGCGCGTAGTCGAAGGAGCGGAGCATGCCCGCCACGTCGCGCCACGGTGAGTCCGGCACGACCCGCTCGGCCAGCGGCTTGGCCGGCTCGCCCTCGAAGTCGACGATCTTCCAGCCCTTCGCCGTGCGCAGCGTCTGGCCCAGGTGCAGGTCGCCGTGGACACGTTGCGCCGTCGCCGACCCGATCGCACCCACGGCCTCGAACAGCTCGCGCAGCGCCGGCGCGTGCGGCGCCAGCTCGGGCACCACCTCGAGCGCCTCGTCGAGCCGCGTCGCCATGGCCGCGGCCAGCGCCCGATGGTCGTCGGCCGTGCGCTCGAGCGTGGGGAAGTGCTCTGCCAGGAGCGTGTGGATCCGCGCGACCGCCTCACCCAGCCGTTGCGCCTCCGCAGCGAAGTCGCCCCCCACCTCGTCGGCGTACAGGTCGGCCTCGGCGAACAGGTTGCGCACGCTCGTCAGGGCGAGCTCCCACCCGTCGCTCGCGGTACGGAGGAACTGCTGCAGCATCGCCAGCTGGACGTCCTCGGCCTCGACCCACCCGTACAGCGCCGCGACGTTGTCGGAGCCGGCCCGGGTGAGCACGTCGTGGATCTCGATGTCGGGGTTCGTCCCGGGCGTGACCCGTCGGAAGATCTTCAGCAGCGCCTGCTCACCGAACGCCACCGACGAGTTGGACTGCTCGCCGGTGAACGGCGTCGAGAGCGCCGTGGTGTCGAGCGGCTCGCCGGGGAGCCGGTGGAACGCCAGTGGGCCGTCGGGCGGGAAGGCGAACGCCCGCAGGTACGCCGCCATCGCGTCGCGGTCGTGGACCGCGTCGTAGGCGTGGGTCCACCCGACGTCGGGGTCCTTCCACCAGCCGACGAAGGCGTGGTCGAGCCGGTGCTCCGGGTCGGTGTAGAGCGCGAGCGGCACCTGGTAGACCTCGACGTCGCCGTCGGGGTAGGTCACCTCGGCCAGGTCGACCACGACGCGCGGCCCTTCCTCCGCGATCACCCCGAGCCGGCGTATGTCGGTCACCGCGCCGTGCCGTCCCTTGCCGCCGAACCAGCGCGCCCCCTCGATGAAGTCGCTCAGCTGCCGTCGGCCGTCGGCGGGCGGCGAGGTCGCAGTGGGATCGGTACGGATGTCGTCAGTCACGGAGCGATGGCCTCCTCAGGCGGGGCGGTCAGCCGGAACCAGTAGAACCCGTACCCACCCAGCGTGAGGAGATACGGGAGCTCGCCGATCGGCGGGAACGGCACGCCGCCCAGGAGCTCGACAGGGACGTAGCCCTCCCAGCGCCGCAGGTCGAGCTCCACGGGCTGCGCGAAGCGCGAGAGGTTGTTGACGCACACGATGATGTCGGACTCGTCGTCCGTCTCGTGCTCGCGTGCGTAGGACAGTACCGACGGGTTGGTGCCTCCGAGGTCGAGGAAGGACCCGAGACCGAACGCCGGATGACCGCGGCGGGCGTGGATCATGCGTCGCGTCCAGTGCAGCAGCGAGGAGGAGTCCTCGAGCTGCGCTTCGACGTTGACGCTCTGGTAGCCGTAGACCGGGTCCTGGATCGCAGGCAGGTGGAGCCGCCCCGGCGTCGCGGACGAGAACCCGGCGTTGCGGTCGGGGGTCCACTGCATCGGGGTACGGACGCCGTCGCGGTCGCCGAGCCAGATGTTGTCGCCCATCCCGATCTCGTCGCCGTAGTAGAGGACCGGGCTGCCGGGGAGCGAGAGCAGGAGCGCGCTGAACAGCTCCATCCGGTTGACGTCGTTGTCGAGCAGCGGGGCGAGCCGGCGTCGGATCCCGATGTTCGCCTTCATCCGTGGGTCCTTGGCGTACTCGTCCCACATGTAGTCGCGGTCCTCGTCGGTGACCATCTCGAGGGTCAGCTCGTCGTGGTTGCGCAGGAAGATGCCCCACTGGCAGCCGTCCGGGATCGGCGGCGTCTGCTCCATGATCTCCGAGATCGGGAAGCGCGACTCGCGACGCACCGCCATGAAGATGCGCGGCATCACCGGGAAGTGGAAGCACATGTGGCACTCGTCGCCCTCGCCGGCGTACTCGCCGGTGTCGGGGTCACGCTTGCCGCCGAAGTAGTCGACGACGTCGGCCGGCCACTGGTTGGCCTCGGCGAGGAGCACCCGCCCGGGGTAGTTGTCGTCGATGAAGCGGCGCACCATCCGCAGGAACTCGTGGGTCTCGGGGAGGTTCTCGCCGTTCGTGCCCGGCCGTTCGTAGAGATAGGGCACCGCGTCGAGCCGGAAGCCGTCGAGCCCCATGTCGAGCCAGAACGACATCGCCTCGAGCATGGCCTCGTGGACCTTCGGGTTGTCGTAGTTGAGGTCGGGCTGGTGGGAGAAGAAGCGGTGCCAGAAGTACTGCTGGCGGACGGGGTCCCAGGTCCAGTTCGAGGGCTCGGTGTCGACGAAGATGACCCGCGCCTCCTCGTACAGCTCGTCGGTGTCGGACCAGACGTAGAAGTCGCCGTACGGCCCGTCGGGATCGCTGCGCGAGGCCTGGAACCACGGGTGCGCGTCGCTCGTGTGGTTCATGACGAAGTCGATGATGACCCGCATGCCGCGGCGGTGGGCGGCCTCGACGAACTCACGGAAGTCGTCGACGGTGCCGCACTCGGGCAGGATCGAGGTGTAGTCGGCGATGTCGTACCCGCCGTCGCGCAGGGGCGAGGTGAAGAACGGCGGCACCCAGAGGCAGTCGATGCCCAGCCACTGCAGGTAGTCGAGCTTCTCGATGACGCCCCGGAAGTCGCCGGTGCCATCGGCGTTGGAGTCACGGAACGACCGCACCAGGACCTCGTAGAAGACCGCCGACTTGAACCAGTCCGGGGTCTGCTGCTCGGCCGTCGCGCCGACGATCGTGCTCTCGTGGGCCTCCGCCTCCACGCTCATACGGTCCTCCGGACGGTCAGCAGGTGAGCCGGCTCGACCCCGGGATCGAGCCGTACGTAGTTGTGCTGGCCCCAGTGCCAGTCCTGGCCGGAGAGCTCGTCGTGCACGGCGAGGCTGTCGTGCCAGCCCAGGCCGAGCGCGGGCAGGTCGAGGTGTACGACGGTCTCGCGGGCACCGTGGGGGTCGAGGTTGACCACGACGATCACGAGGTCGTCACCGGTGTGCTTGCTGAACACCAGCACGTTCTCGTCGTCGCTGGAGTGGATGACCACGTTGCGCAGCTGCTGGAGCGCGGGATGCGCGCGGCGGGCCGCGTTCAGCTTCGCGAGGTACGGCGCGAGCGAGCGGCCCTCGGCCTCGGCTGCCGCCCAGTCGCGGACCCGGATCTGGTACTTCTCCGAGTCGAGGTACTCCTCGCTCCCAGGCCTGACCGCCACGTGCTCGTAGAGCTCGTACCCGGCGTACACGCCCCAGCTCGGCGAGCCGGTGGCGGCCAGCACGGCCCGGATCCTGAACGCCGCCGGGCCGCCGTACTGCAGGAAGGCGTGGAGGATGTCGGGTGTGTTCACGAAGAAGTTCGGCCGCATCAGGTGGTCGGTGTGCGAGGACACCTCGCGGAGGTACTCCTCGATCTCCCACTTGGCGGTCCGCCAGGTGAAGTAGGTGTAGCTCTGGTGGAAGCCGATCGCGCCGAGGGTCTGCATCATCGCCGGCCGGGTGAAGGCCTCGGCCAGGAAGAGCACATCGGGGTCGGTCCGTCGGACCTCGCGCAGCAGCCACTCCCAGAACGCCACGGGCTTGGTGTGGGGGTTGTCGACCCGGAAGATCCGCACACCGTGCTTCATCCAGTGCCGGATGACCCGGAGCACCTCCCTGCAGATGCCCTGGGGGTCGTTGTCGAAGTTCAGGGGGTAGATGTCCTGGTACTTCTTGGGCGGGTTCTCGGCGTAGGCGATCGTGCCGTCGGCCTTCGTGGTGAACCACTCGGGGTGGCTGGTCACCCAGGGGTGGTCGGGTGCGCACTGCAGGGCCAGGTCGAGCGCCACCTCGAGCCCGACCGACGTCGCCTTCGCCACGAAGGCGTCGAAGTCGGCCAGCGTGCCGAGGTCGGGGTGGACGGCGTCGTGCCCCCCGTCCTTGCTGCCGATCGCCCACGGCGAGCCGGGGTCGTGGGGGCCGGGGTCGAGGGTGTTGTTGGGTCCCTTGCGGTTGACCTCTCCGATCGGGTGGATCGGTGGCAGGTAGACCACGTCGAACCCCATCGCGGCCACCGCGTCGAGCCGCTCGGCGGCCGTGCGGAAGGTGCCGCTGACCACGGTCCCGGTCTTCTCGTCGTACGACGCGCCCTCCGACCGCGGGAAGAGCTCGTACCAGGCGCTGAACAGGGCTCTGGGCCGGTCGGCGTAGAGCGGGTACGGACCCTCGACCGTGACCAGCTCACGCAGGGGGTGTGCGCTCAGCAGCGTCACCAGCTCGTGCGACTGCAGCGCCGCCAGCCGGGCCTCCACCGGCCGGGTGGTGTCGCGCGCGGCCGACGCCGCGCCACGGAGGACCTCGGCCTCGCGGGCGTCGAGATCCGGGTCGGCGGCCACCCGGTCGAGCAGCAGACCGCCCTCGGTGAACATCAGCTCGACGTCGACACCGGCCGGGATCTTCAGCCCGGCGTCGTGCTCCCACGTCGCGAGCGGGTCGGACCACGCGTGCACCTCGAAGGTCCAGGCTCCCTCTCCGTCGGGGGTGACCCACGCGACGTAGCGGTCGGGCTCCTCGCCGTCGGGCACCATCCGGACGGGGGGTCGGCGGCTGCCGTCGGGCGCGACCAGGACCACGTCGGCGCCGAGCCGGTCGTGCCCCTCGCGGAACACGCTGGCGCGCACGGGCAGCGCCTCACCGGCCGTGGCCTTGGCCGGAAGGCGACCGAGGTCGACCAAGGGCATGACGTCCATGACGGGGATGCGACCGACCATGCTCGCCACCCTTCCGAATCGCCCCCGCGCATGCAAACGGCGTCCGGTGCCCGGACCGGTCCGGACGGGGGGTCATTTTGTTCGGGCTCTGGGAAATTGGAACGATCCAGTGAATCTCGGCTACCGTCCCTCTGTGCGTGCTATCCGACGATTCACGGTCCGTCCGGTCCTGCCCCTGGCCCTCTCCGCACTGGGAGATCTCGCCGGCAACCTGAGGTGGTCCTGGCACCCTCCGACGCAGGACGTCTTCGCCGAGGTGGACGACGAGGTCTGGGAGGCGACCAAGCACGACCCGGTCCGGCTGCTGGGCTCGGTGAACCCCTCCCGGCTCGAGGCGCTGGCCCGTGACCAGGGCTTCCTCGACCGGCTCGGGGCAGCGAAGGCCGACCTCGACGCCTACCTCGGCGGCGAGCGCTGGTACTCCCGCAAGGCCGGCAGCGAGGCCCCGACCCGGATCGCCTACTTCTCACCGGAGTTCGGCATCACCGCCGTGCTGCCGCAGTACTCCGGCGGCCTCGGCATCCTGGCCGGCGACCACCTGAAGGCCGCCAGCGACCTCGGCGTCCCGCTCATCGGCGTCGGCCTGCTCTACCACGCCGGATACTTCAAGCAGTCGCTCTCCCGCGAGGGCTGGCAGCTCGAGCAGTACCCCGTCCTCGACCCCGACGAGCTGCCCATCTCGCTGCTCCGCGAGGAGAACGGCGACGGCGCGCTGATCTCCATCGCCCAGCCCGACGGGCCCGACCTGCTGGCCAAGATCTGGGTCGCCCAGGTCGGCCGCGTGCCGCTGCTGCTGCTCGACTCCGACGTCGAGGGCAACCCCGACCACTACCGCGACGTGACCGACCGTCTCTACGGCGGCACGTCCGAGCACCGGCTCCGCCAGGAGATCCTGCTCGGCATCGGGGGCGTGCGCGCCCTCCGCGCCCACGCGCGCATCACCGGTACGTCGGAGCCCGAGGTCTACCACACCAACGAGGGCCATGCCGGGTTCCAGGGTCTCGAGCGGATCCGCGAGCTGACCCTCGAGCAGAGCGGCCCGCAGCTCGACTTCGACACCGCCCTCGAGGTGTCCCGCGCCTCCACCGTCTTCACGACCCACACCCCGGTGCCGGCCGGCATCGACCGGTTCTCGCGCGAGCTCATCGAGCAGTACTTCGGCTCGGCCGGCCCGCTGGCCGGCGTACCGATCGACCGGATCCTCGCCCTCGGCGCCGAGGACTACGACGGCGGCGACCCGACGGTCTTCAACATGGCCGTGATGGGCTTCCGCCTCGGTCAGCGTGCCAATGGCGTCTCACAGCTGCACGGTCATGTCAGCCGGGAGATGTTCCACGGCCTGTGGCCGGCGTTCGACGAGGCCGAGGTGCCGATCACCTCGATCACCAACGGCGTCCATGCCCCGACCTGGGTCGGGCGCGAGGTCTTCGACCTCGCCACCCGCCACGGCGCGGCCGGCGAGGCCGACGACACGGACTCCTACTGGAGCGCCGTCGACCAGGCGTCCTCCGGCGACATCTGGGCCGTCAAGCGGCTGCTGCGCGAGCGGCTCGTGACCGACGCCCGTCGCCGCCTGCGCAAGTCGAGCCTGCAGCGCGGCATCGCCGCGGCCGAGCTCAGCTGGGTCGACGAGGCGCTCGACCCCGACGTGCTGACCATCGGCTTCGCGCGCCGCGTGCCGTCGTACAAGCGGCTGACGCTGATGCTGCGCGACCCCGAGCGGCTCAAGCGCCTGCTGCTCCACCCGGAGCGTCCCGTGCAGCTGATCATCGCCGGCAAGGCGCACCCCGCCGACGACGGCGGCAAGAAGCTGATCCAGGAGCTCGTCCGGTTCGCCGACGACCCCGCCGTGCGGCACCGCATCGTCTTCCTCCCCAACTACGACATCGCCATGGCGCAGCCGCTCTACCCCGGCTGCGACGTCTGGCTCAACAACCCGCTGCGCCCCTACGAGGCCTGCGGCACCTCGGGCATGAAGGCCGCCCTCAACGGCGGGCTCAACCTGTCGATCCTCGACGGCTGGTGGGACGAGTGGTACGACGGCTCCAACGGCTGGGCGATCCCGTCCGCCGACGGCGTCGACGACCACGACCGTCGTGACGACCTCGAGGCGACCGCCCTCTACGACCTGATCGAGAAGGACGTCGCTCCGCGCTTCTACGACGTCGACCAGGACGGTGTGCCGGGTCGCTGGATCGAGATGGTGCGCCACACCCTGAAGTCGCTCGGCCCCAAGGTGCTCGCCACCCGCATGGTCCGCGACTACGTGCGGCTGCTCTACACGCCGGCCGCCGTCACCGGGCGCACGCTGAACTCCGACTACAAGGGCGCCACCGAGCTGGCGGGGTGGAAGAAGGAGGTGCGCGCCGGGTGGGACGAGGTGCGCGTCGAGCACGTCGAGAGCCACGGCGTCGGTGACAACCCCGAGGTCGGCTCCACCCTGACGGTCCGTGCCTTCGTGGCCCTGGGCTCGCTGACACCGGACGACGTCGCGGTCGAGGTCGTGCACGGCGTGATCGACGGCGACGACGACCTCGTCGACACCGCGGTTACCCCGCTCGCCTTGGCCGACAGCTACGACGGCGGTCGCTTCCGCTTCGACGGTGAGGTCGAGCTCCGCCGCGGCGGCGCCTTCGGCTACACCGTCCGGATCGTGCCACGCCACAGCGTTCTCGCGTCCGTCTCCGAGATGGGCCTGGTCGCCTTCCCGTAACGCTGACCCGGCAGAAGTCGACGCCGTAGAACGTCGACCCGGCAGAAGTCGACGTCGACTTCTGCCGGGTCAGCGCGTCTGGTGGTGAACTTCTGCCGGGTCAGCGCCTGCGGTGCGACGGTTGATAGGTCGGCGGTCAGCGAGACCTCGGGGATGACCCCCGGGTCCGGTCCTGGGGGAGAGTCAGCCGGGCCCGCCGTCGCGGAGCACCACGACGGTCCGGCCCCCGAGGGTGAGTGACTCACCGGCCTCCACCTTCGTGCCGACCGGGTGGTCCGGGCAGGTGGACACCACGACCTCGCCGGGTCCCCGGCCGAGGTCGGGTGTGGTGACCTCGATCGGGTCCGGCTCGGCATTGAGCCAGAGCAGGAACGAGCTGTCCCACTGCTGCTCGCCCCGTGGGCCGGGGGAGCGGAGCGGGTCGCCGGTGACGAGCATGCCGACGACGCTCAGCGCATCGTCCGCCCAGTCGTCGCCCGCCATCTCGCGACCGCTCGGGTGCAGCCACACCAGGTCCTTGGGGCCACCCTCGATCGTGGGCCGGCCCTCGAACCAGTGCCGCTGGCGCAGTGCGGGGTGCTCACGCCGCAGCCGGAGCGCCGCCTTGGTCACGTCGTACACGTCGAGCCACGCGTCGTCGGCGCGCCAGTCGACCCACGAGATCTCGTTGTCCTGCAGGTAGGGGTTGTTGTTGCCGCCCTGGGTCCGACCCCGCTCGTCGCCGGCCGTGATCATCGGGACCCCCGTCGACAGGCAGAGCGTCGCCATCAGGTTGGCGGCGACGCGACGCCGTAGCGCGACGATGTCGGGGTCGTCGGTCTCGCCCTCGACCCCGAAGTTCTGCGAGCGGTTGTTGTCGCTCCCGTCGCGGTTGTCCTCGCCGTTGGCCAGGTTGTGCTTCTCCTCGTAGGAGACCGTGTCGCGCACGGTGAAGCCGTCGTGGGCGGTCACGAAGTTCACCGAGGCGTACGGCGAGCGCCCGTCGTCGGCGTACAGGTCCGACGAGCCGGCGAGCCGGGTCGCGACGGTCCGGATCCCGGCCGAGTGACCGCGCCAGAACTCCCGGACCGTGTCGCGGTACTGGTCGTTCCACTCCACCCACGGCGGCGGGAACTCACCGACCCGGTAGCCGTCCATCGACACGTCCCACGGCTCAGCGATCAGCTTCACGTGCCGCAGCGTGGGGTCCTGACCGATCGCCGTGAGCAGGTGGCAGCGCATGTCGACGTCGTAGCCGACGCGGGTCAGCGCTGACATCAGGTCGAACCGGAAGCCGTCGACACGCATCTCCTTGGTCCAGTAGCGCAGCGAGTCGAGGATCAGGCGCAGCGCGAACGGGTTCGAGGCGTCCACGGTGTTGCCGCAGCCGGTGACGTCCCAGTAGGTGTCGTCGTAGGGATCGCCCGGCGGTGTGTGGTCGACGCGGTGGTAGAACCCGCGGTCGTCGAGCCCGCGGAACGACAGCGTCGGGCCGTCGACGCCGCCCTCGGCCGTGTGGTTGTAGACCACGTCGAGGATCACCTCCAGCCCGGCGGCGTGGAACGACCTCACCATCTCCTTGAACTCCCGCACCTGGCCCCCGCGGTCGCCCGACGAGGAGTAGGCGTTGTGCGGCGCGAAGAAGCCGATCGTGTTGTAGCCCCAGTAGTTCTCCAGGCCGCGCGCCATCACGTTCGGCTCGCTCACGAACTGCTGCACGGGCAGCAGCTGGACCGCGGTCACGCCGAGGTCGCGCAGGTAGTCGATCACCGGCGGGGAAGCCAGCCCGGCGTACGTGCCACGCAGGTGCTCGGGCACCCGGTCGTGCAGCGCCGTCATCCCCTTCACGTGCAGCTCGTAGATCACGGTGTCGCGCCACCGGATGTAGGGCCGACGGTCACCGCCCCAGTCGAAGTCAGGGTCGTGGACGACCACGCTCTTCGGGACGTACGGCGCGCTGTCGCGGCGGTCTCGCGTGTCCGGGGCACCCACATGGAAGCCGAAGATCGCGGGGTCGTCGGCCAGTCGGCCGCTGATCGCCCGCGCGTAGGGGTCGAGCAGCAGCTTCTCGGGGTTGAAGCGCAGCCCGAGCTCGGGCTCCCAGGGACCGTCCGCCCGGAAGCCGTAGCGGCTGCCCGGCGCGACGCCGGGGACCGCGCCGTGCCAGATGCCGAGCGAGACCTCGGTGAGCTCGTGGCGCGTCTCCACGTCGGCGTCGTCGAAGAGGCAGAACCACATCCGCGTCGCCTCGGGCGCATGGATCGCGACGTTCGTCGCCTCGTCGCCCCAGTCGACCCCGAGCGGCCACGTCCGCCCCGGCCACACGGGGGCGCTCTCGCCGGGTCGGCTCCAGGTTCCGGGGGTCACCCGCGACATTGTGTCGGACGCTCGGCACAATGCCTCGAAAGGTCCCCCGACGATGAGAAGAGGCACCATGGCGGAGTTCGTACGGCTCGAGGTCACCGACGGCGTCGGCACCATCCGGCTCGACCGGCCGAAGATGAACGCGCTGAACGTGCAGGTGCAGGAGGAGATCCGGGCCGCCGCGGTCGAGGCGACCTCTCGTGACGACGTCAAGGCGGTCGTGGTCTACGGCGGCGAGAGGGTGTTCGCGGCGGGTGCCGACATCAAGGAGATGGCACAGATGTCGTACGTCGACATGGTGCAGCGCAGCGGCCCGCTCCAGTCGGCCCTGAGCAGCGTCGCGCGGATCCCGAAGCCCGTCGTGGCCGCGATCACCGGCTACGCCCTCGGCGGTGGGTGCGAGCTGGCGCTGTGCGCGGACGTGCGCTTCGCCGCCGAGGACGCCGTCCTCGGCCAGCCCGAGGTGCTCCTCGGGATCATCCCCGGCGCGGGTGGCACGCAGCGGCTCTCCCGCCTGGTCGGCCCGAGCCGGGCCAAGGACATCATCTTCACGGGTCGTTTCGTGAAGGCCGACGAGGCGCTCGCCATCGGCCTGGTCGACCGCGTCGTACCGGCAGACCAGGTGTACGCCGAGGCCGTGGCCTGGGCGGGCCAGTTCGCGCGGGCGGCGAGCTACGCCGTCCGCGCGGCGAAGGAGTCGATCGACCTCGGGCTCGAGTCCGACCTCGACACCGGGCTGGCCATCGAGCGGCAGCAGTTCGCGGCGCTCTTCGCGACCGACGACCGCGCCATCGGGATGACGTCCTTCGTCGAGAACGGCCCCGGCCAGGCCGAGTTCACCGGCCGCTGAGTGGGCCCGAACGCCGTACGCGAGCCGGGTTCGTATGTCATGGTGCGCGGGAAGGCCGGACGGTCCGGGAGGACCGCACGACAGGAGTGGCACCGATGGCTCGCAACACCCCCGAGACGGCTGGTGACAGCGTCGAGGAGTCGGCCAAGCCCGACCGGTCGACTCAGGCGAAGGCCGCGGTGACCGTCGTACGCACGCGGGTGGCCCAGGTCGTCTGGGTCCTGTGCGTGGCGGCGGCGGTGGTCCTCGCGGCCGGAGCGCTGTGCATCGCGCTGAAGGCCAACCCCGACAACGCGCTCGTCAAGCTCATCCTGCAGACCGCCGACAAGCTGGACCTGGGGGTCTTCTCGCGCGGCAAGGACGGCGTGGCCCACTTCAAGGGCCACACCCACGAGGCGCTGACCAAGAACGCCCTCGTGAACTGGGGGCTCGCCGCCGTGGTCTGGCTGGTCGTCGGCCGCGTCCTCGAGCGCATCATCCGACCCTGAGGCTCGATCCCCGGCAAGCTTCCTGAGATTCGGCACAAAAGCGCGTGACCCGGGACCTTCGTCGCTGGTAATTGTCGTCACGTTGTGATGAGGTGCAGCAGCGGGACAGGGGGTCCCGATCCTGATCCGAAAACCCTGGGAGGGTTCCACCACATGTCAGCTCGTACCTTCAAGCTCATCGGCGCCGCTGGTGCCGCCGCCCTGGCGCTCGGCACCACCGCCGGCCCCGCGGTCGCTGCCGGCGAGGAGACCGCGACGGTCAACTACACCTGCACGAGCCCGGCCGGCGACGCCACGCCGAGCGCCACCTACGCGGTGAACAAGCCGCCCGCGAAGATGGTGGCCGGTCAGACCGTCAAGCTGCCCGCGACCGCGACCTTCACGCTCGATGCGGGCACCACCGGCCTGGCTCAGGTCCTGGGATGGACGTCGTTCGGCGGCACGTTGGCGACGACTCCTACCGCTACCCGTACCGGGCTCAACATGACGCTCGCGAAGACTCCGTTGGCGAACGGACCGGCCGGCACGACCGTGGCCAATGTCACCGGCAAGGCCGTGCTGCGGGCCTTCAAAGCCGGGACCTACACCCTCAAGCTCGGCAACATCGGCCAGGTCCACCTGCAGGGCTACGACGCCAGCAACGCCCCGGTGAGCACCGTGGACTTCCCGAGCCCCGACAACGTGTTCAAGCCCTGCGTGAACACCGCCGGCGCGACCACGCTGAAGGACTCGCTCTCCAACCCGGCCACCGTCGCGATCAGCAAGGACGGGTCCAAGACCGTCACCAAGGCGTCCTACAACTCCAAGAAGGACGTCGCCACCGGCACCGCCACGGTCGCGGGCAGCAAGTACAAGCTGGCCGGCACCGGCAAGGTGAAGTTCACGCTCAAGAAGGGCACCAAGACCGTCAAGTCCATCACCGCCTCGCTGAAGAAGGGCAAGGCCACGGCCGCCTTCAAGAAGATCAAGGCGAAGGGCTCGTACTCCATCACCGCTTCGTTCAAGGGTGACGCCGGGCTCAAGGGTTCCTCGGGCAAGGCGACCTTCAAGGTCAAGTGACTCGTCTCTGACGACTCCGTCTGCGCCCCCGGTGACTCGTTCACCGGGGGCGCAGGCATGTCCGGACCCGGGTCCGCCCCCGCCCGACGACCGTGACAGTGTCACTGTGAGGGATGCCACCGCTGGCCCGGTTCCTCCCCCGTCATCGGGCCTTGTAACCTCGCAAGCACACCAGAGAACTGAGGGAGGGCCGTCGCGGCCATGAACATCGCTGTCTGCGTGAAGTACGTGCCGGACGCCACCGGAGACCGTCATTTCGAGGACGACAAGACGGTCGACCGGGTCGGTGTCGACGGGTTGCTGTCCGAGCTCGACGAGTACGCCGTCGAGCAGGCGCTGCAGATCAAGGAGAAGGCCGAGAACCCCGAGGACGTGACCGTCACCGCGGTCTGCGTCGGGCCCGAGCAGGCGGTGGACGCGGTCCGCAAGGCCCTGCAGATGGGTGCCGACCAGGGGGTCCACGTCTCCGACGAGGCCATCGCCGGCTCCGACGCCATCGCCACCTCGCTGGTGCTCGCCAAGGCGCTCGAGAAGGGCTCCTACGACCTGGTGATGTGCGGCATGGCGTCCACCGACGGCTCGATGAGCGTGGTCCCGGCGATGCTGGCCGAGCGGCTCGGCCTGCCCCAGCTCACGCTGGCGTCGGTGGTCGAGGCCCAGGGCGACCAGGTCCGGATCAAGCGCGACGGCGACACCGCCACCGAGGTCGTCGGCGGGACGATGCCGCTGGTGCTCTCGGTGACCGACCAGTCCGGTGAGGCGCGCTACCCGTCGTTCAAGGGGATCATGGCCGCCAAGAAGAAGCCGCTCGAGACGCTGTCGCTGTCCGACCTCGGGGTCGACGCCGGCGAGGTGGGGCTCTCCGTCGCGTGGAGCGAGGTCGAGGACACCACGGCCCGCCCGCCGCGCGAGGCCGGCGAGATCGTCAAGGACGAGGACGGCACGGGCGCCAAGGCGCTGGCCGACTTCCTCGCCGCCAAGAAGTTCATCTGAGGAGCGACTGACCCATGAGCGAGATCCTGGTTGTCGTCGACCACGCCGAGGGCGCGGTCAAGAAGCCGACGTACGAGATGCTGACGCTGGCCGCCCGCCTCGGCGAGCCGTCGGCGGTCTTCCTCGGCCCTGCGGACAAGAACGCCGAGGTCGCCGAGGCCGTCAAGAAGTACGGCGCCGCGAAGGTGTACGCCGTCGACGACGCGCCCCTCAAGGGCTACCTCGTGGCGCCCAAGGCCGAGGCGCTGCAGCAGCTGGTCGAGAAGACCTCCCCGGGCGCCGTCCTGATCGCCTCGTCCGCCGAGGGCAAGGAGATCGCGGCCCGCCTGGCGATCAAGATCGACTCCGGCCTGATCACCGACGCCATCGACGTCGAGGAGGGCCCGGTCACGACGCAGTCGGTCTTCGCCGGCAACTACACCGTCAAGGCCAAGGTCACCCAGGGCACCCCGATCATCACCGTGAAGCCGAACTCCGCCGCCCCGGTCGAGGCCGAGGGTGCCGGCGCCCTCGAGGTGGTGTCGGTGACCGTCTCCGACGGAGCCAAGGGCGCCCAGATCGTCGCGTCCCAGCCCCGCAAGGCCACCGGCCGTCCCGAGCTGACCGAGGCTGCGATCGTGGTCTCGGGCGGCCGCGGCACCGGCGGCAACTTCGAGCCGGTGGAAGACCTCGCGGACGCCCTCGGCGCAGCCGTAGGCGCCTCCCGTGCCGCCGTCGACTCCGGCTGGAAGCCGCACAGCTACCAGGTCGGCCAGACCGGCAAGACCGTCTCGCCGCAGCTCTACATCGCCGCCGGCATCTCCGGCGCCATCCAGCACCGCGCCGGCATGCAGACCTCCAAGACGATCGTGGCCGTCAACAAGGACGACGAGGCGCCGATCTTCGAGCTGGTCGACTTCGGTGTGGTCGGCGACCTCCACACGGTCCTGCCCGCGGTGACCGAGGAGGTCACCCAGCGCAAGGGCTGATCACTCCCACCGGACCGGTGCTGGCGGAAAACGCGGAACCGATGCCTCGATTCTCGGGCGTGCCGATGACTTGTTCCGCGTTTTCCCGCCACGGACGGCCCCACGCAGACTGACCGCTCCTGCCCTACGATTTCGCCATGACCGGCGACGTCGCAGACCTGGCGCGTCGCGCCCGGGTGGCGAGCCGCGAGCTGGCGCTGGCCACGCGGGCGGTCAAGGACGCCGCGCTGCACGCGATGGCCGACGCCCTGGACCGGCGTACGGGCGAGGTGCTCGAGGCCAACGCCGCAGACGTACGACGTGCCGAGGACGCCGACACACCCGTCCACATGGTCGACCGTCTGCGCCTGACCGGGGACCGGGTCGCCGCGATGGCCGAGGGGCTGCGAGACCTGGCCCGACTGCCCGACCCCGTCGGCGAGGTCGTCCGGGGCAGCACCCTCGCCAACGGACTCGAGCTGCGTCAGGTCAGGGTGCCGTTCGGCGTGGTCGGGATGATCTACGAGGGCCGCCCCAACGTCACGGTCGACGCGGCCGGCATCTGCCTCAAGTCCGGCAACGCGGTCCTGCTCCGGGGCAGCGGGAGCGCCCGCGACAGCAACGCGGCCCTGGTGGCCGTGCTGCGCGAGGCGGTGACCGACACCGGGCTGCCGGCCGACGTCGTCCAGCTGGTGCCGGCCGAGTCGCGAGAGACCGTCAAGGAGCTGATGCGTGCCCGCGGGCTGGTGGACGTGCTCGTCCCGCGCGGGGGAGCAGGCCTGATAAGAACCATTTGCGAGGAGTCGACGGTGCCGGTCATCGAGACCGGCGTCGGCAACTGCCACGTCTACGTCGACGCGGCGGCCGACCTCGACATGGCGCTGGCGATCGTCCTGAACGCCAAGACCGACCGCACCAGCGTCTGCAACGCCGCCGAGTCGCTGCTCGTGCACGCGGCGGTCGCCGAGGAGTTCCTGCCTCGGGTCGTCGAAGCCCTGCAGGGCGCCGGCGTCACGATCCACGGCGACCCCGAGTTCGCGGCCTTCGACGGCGTGGCGGCCGCCACGGAGGACGACTTCGCGGTCGAGTACCTCTCCCTCGACATCTCCGCCGCCGTCGTCCCCGATCTCGATGCCGCGCTGGAGCACATCCGGCGCTACTCGACGGGGCACTCCGAGGCGATCGTGACCGGCGACCAGGCCGCGGCTCGGCGGTTCGTCGCGGAGGTCGACGCCGCGGTGGTGCTGGTCAACGCCTCGACCCGCTTCACCGACGGGGGCGAGTTCGGCTTCGGCGCCGAGATCGGGATCAGTACCCAGAAGCTGCACGCCCGCGGCCCGATGGGGCTGCCCGAGATGACCTCCACCAAGTACGTCGTCACCGGCGACGGCCACGTTCGCTGACGTCGGCGGCCGGTGGCCGAGCGCGTCGGATAAGGTTCAGCCATGATCAGCCCGCTCGTCATCAACCACTGGGTCGTCGGGGGCACCGTCCTCGCCATCCTGCTGCTGGCGCTGCTGGCGCTGCTGATGTTCGGCGCCGGGCGCGAGCACAGCTGACCCGGTGAGGGCCCTGTGAGCCCGCGGGCCCGTCGCGTCGGGGTGATGGGTGGCACGTTCGACCCCATCCACCACGGGCACCTGGTGGCCGCGTCCGAGGTGCAGGCCTGGTTCGAGCTCGACGAGGTCGTCTTCGTGCCCACCGGCGAGCCGTGGCAGAAGTCCGACCGACAGGTCACGACCGCCGAGCACCGCTACCTGATGACCGTCATCGCGACCGCGTCCAACCCGAGGTTCTGGGTGTCGCGCGTCGACATCGACCGTGGCGGACCGACGTACACCATCGACACGCTGCGCGACCTGCACGCCCAGCGTCCCGACGCCGATCTCTACTTCATCACCGGCGCCGACGCCCTCGCCGACATCTTCACCTGGCGCGACGCGGAGGAGCTCTTCTCGCTGGCTCAGTTCGTCGGCTGTACGCGGCCGGGCTTCCTGATGGACGCGGGCACGCTCGCCAAGATCCCCCATGACCGGGTCACCATGGTCGAGGTACCGGCGCTGGCGATCAGCTCCACGGACTGCCGCCGACGTACGATGCGTGGAGAGCCGGTGTGGTACCTCGTGCCGGACGGCGTCGTGCAATACATCGCCAAGCACCAGCTCTACCCCCTCGACGGCTCCGAGCGCCCGGCACTCGGCCTGCCGGCCGTCGGGCCCGCACCCGGCACCACCTCCATCCCCAGCAACGAAAGTGCTTCATGACCGCCACCGACCACGCCGTCAGCCTTGTCCACGTCGCCGCTCGTGCGGCCTCCGAGAAGCTGGCGCAGCACATCGTGGCCTTCGACGTCAGCGACGAGCTCGCGATCACCGACGCGTTCCTGCTCGCCTCGGCGAGCAACGACCGCCAGGTGAAGTCCATCGTCGACGAGGTCGAGGACAAGCTCCGCGAGGTCGGTGCCAAGCCGATCCGCCGCGAGGGCGAGCGCGACGGCCGGTGGGTACTGATCGACTACGGCGACGTCGTCGTCCACGTGCAGCACGAGGAGGAGCGGCAGTTCTACGCCCTCGAGCGGCTCTGGCGCGACTGCCCGCTGATCGAGCTGCCGGCGGACGTCACCGCCGGCGCCCACGGTGCCTGACGCACGCACCCTGGTCCTGCTCCGACACGGCGAGACCGACTGGAACGCGCAGGGCCGAGCCCAGGGCCACTCCGACGTCCCACTCAACGCCGTCGGCCGGGCCCAGGCCGAGACGGTCGCGCCCGTGCTGGCCGCGTTCGGGCCGGGGCGGTTGTGGTCGAGCGACCTGGCGCGCGCCCTGCAGACCGCGGAGTGCGTCGCGGCGGCCAGCGGACTGACCGTCGAGCCCGACGCGCGCCTGCGGGAGTACGACGTGGGCAGGCGCTCCGGTCTGACGCTGGCCGAGTTCGCGGAGGGCTACCCCGAGGAGTACGTCGCCTGGGTCGCCGAGGATCCGTCGCTGCGGGTGGCGGGGGAGGAGTCGACCGAGCAGGTGCGCGACCGCGTCGTCCCCGCGCTCCACGACTGCCTGGACGCGCTCGAGCCGGGTCAGACCGGCATCGTGGTGCTCCACGGCGCGTGCCTGAAGGTCGGACTGATGGGACTGCTCGGCTGGCCCTGGGAGCTCTCCGGCTCACTCCAGGGTCCCGAGAACTGCGGCTACAGCGTGCTGTCCGAGCATGCCGTCCGCGGCGGCCTGCGGCTCACGTCGTACAACGAGAAGGCGGTCGGGTCCCGGCACGGACCCGATTTCGCAACCGACGGGCCCGTTGGCTAGGATTCCGCGAGTTGCCTGCCGGACCGGCGGGCGGCGGTTCCGGGGCTGTGGCGCAGCTGGTAGCGCATCTGCATGGCATGCAGAGGGTCAGGGGTTCGAGTCCCCTCAGCTCCACCGGAAGGTCGGCCGAGAACCCCCGGGGTTCGCCCGGAGTACCCTGCGAGACATCGGCTCCGGTACTCCACCGGAAAGAGCCTGCCATGAGGGCCAGGCACCATGAAGATCACCACCTCTCAGCTCCTGCGCGCCGCGGGTCTGTCGGCCATGGTGGCGGGACTGTGTTATGTCCTCGTCGGGATGTTCCACCCGGCCAACGTCCCGCTGTCGGTGACCAGTACGCGCTGGGAAACCGTGCACGTCGTGGCGTGCGCCATGTGCTTCTTCGGACTGATCGGCATCACCGGGCTCTATGCCAGGCAGGCGGAGAAGACGGGCTGGCTCGGTCTCGTCGGCTTCGTCCTGCTGGACCTCTGGTTCGTGCTGATCATGGGTTTCAGCTTTGTCGAAGCCTTCGTCCTGCCACATCTGGCGACCACCGCACCCGACTTCGTGCAGGGCTGGATGGGGACGCTGACCGGGGACTACAGCACCGCTGGTCTCGGAGCCCTGCCGACCGTGTGGACGCTCACCGGGCCCATCTACGTCCTCGGCGGGCTGCTGTTCGGCATCGCGACGTTCCGTGCCGCCATCCTGCCTCGCGGGGCGGCGGTGCTCCTGGCCCTCGGCACGGTGCTGGCCCCGGTGGCCGGGCTGCTCCCCAACGCATCGCAGCCGAAGATCGCGATCCCGGTCGGGTTGGGCCCTCGTCTGGCTCGGGTACGCGCTCTGGGCCGAGCGGCGCACCCAGCCCATCGCGCCCGCCCTCCCTGAGCCGGCAACCACCGGCTGAGGCCGACCGCGCATTCTGCGTCCTCGGGTCGCATCGGGTCCACTCGGCTCCGCCGGAGGACTCCCGGTCACGGCACGAACGGGTCGTGGCCGGGCTGGAGCAGGGCCTGGAGCGCCAGGATGACGCAGCCGACGCCCAGGCCGGCCACGGTCGACGCCACGAGTGACCAACCGGTCAGCCCGGCGCGGCGGCCGGCCACAGCGCCCCAGAACCCGAGCGAGAGCACTCCCACCAGGACGATCACGTGGATGATCCGGGTGTAGGAGACCCCGGCGAGAGCCAGCACCGTCAAGATGAGCAGGGGCGGAAGGGGGACCAGCAGGAAGCGGGACTCCTCGACGAGGACGGAACGTCGTTCGGAGCCGGTGAGAGGGCGACCCAGGGCGACTCGGATACCCAGCTCCGCACCGAAGACGTGGCTCAGGAAGATGGCCAGGACGGGGCCCAGCACGACGGCGACGACGTCCCAGAAGCGCAAGGTGGCCCAGCCGTCGTAGATGATGAGGACGGACATGAGCGTCACCGTGGTGTAGATGACGCGATCGATCCTGATGCGGAGTCTGCCGACCCGCGGCTGGGGCGGCGCGGTCATCGGCCGACTGTAATTCCCGCCCGGGCGCCCCGGCAATCAGGTGACGGCTGCCCCTCGCGCTGCTCAGCCGATGGGCAGTCCGACGGAGATCCTCGCGGCCGCGTCGCGCAACCGCTCCTCGTCGACCGGGATGCCGGGCAGGCGGCGCTGGAGCGTCGCGTCGAGGATCTCGTAGACCATGGAGGCAGGTTGTCCGCGCATCTCGAGGTCGACGGTCGACACGACGCCGTCGACCAGGGCGTCGATCCGTGCCAGCGTCTCCACGGAGTCACGATCGAGTGCGGTGTTCACCCGCCGATGGTGGCAGGCCGCCGCGCGTCGCGGAAGAGCGGAATATCGCAACAGCCCGTCAGTGGTCGGCGCAGCAGGGGGTCGGGTTCGGCTGCTCGAACGGCACGTACCGGTCGTGCTCGGCGGGACGCACGGTCAGCACCAGGCGCCCGTCGTGGCTCCGTGGACGGACGAAGCCCTGCGTGTCGAGCAGGGCGTCGAGCGAGGGCGCGGTGTCGGCCAGCCCACGCACCTCGTCGATCCCGCTGAGCAGGAGCAGGTCGGCGACGGTCAGCGTCCCCGCGAGTCCGGCGTGGCCGGGGAACACGAACAGCCGGGCCAGCTCCGGGAGGTCGCGCGCATCGTCGGCACCGCAGACCATCACCCGCTCGGCCCCCTCGAACGACGTACCGACGTAGGGGTAGCCGCAGCCGATGAGGTCACGAGCCTCCCAGTAGCCGTGCTCCGCGTCGCGGGTGGAGCCCCAGCCACCCGCGACGCAGAACCGCTGCCCCGTCATGCAGGAAGCACCCAGATCGGGTTGGTGTAGAACCACAGGTCGTCCCACGGGTCCGCGTGCCCGATCACGTCGGCAGCCGGACCGCTCGGGTCGACGCTCGCGCCGTTGATGCCGACCGCGAGGCGCTTGCCGTCGCTGCCGCGCAGCCGCACGTAGCAGGGCTGGTCGACCCTGCCGAGGGCGTAGGTGAGCGTGAACGACGAGCCCTGCCCGCTGACGTCGTAGGTCTGGACGACGGACGTGTCGGGCGTGTGGAAGCTGTCCCGGTCGGTCGACTGGCCGGTGACCGCGCCGCGGATGACGTCGACCTTCGCGAGAGCCGGGACGAACTGCGCCCAGTTCGGCTTGCCGGCCTTCTGCGCCGTGATCACCAGCTCCAGGCGCTGACCCCGCCCGACCCGGACCGCACTCCCCAGCGGGAAGCCGGGGTCGCGGGAGCCGGCCTGGCGGAGACGGACGTCCAGGCCGTCGAGCAGCGCCCCGTGGTCGACCCACACCCGGCCCGCCCTCAGGCCCCGCATGACCGAGGCATAGGAGAAGTCGTCGGCCCCCACGTGGGTCCGGCTGTAGTAGCCCGGCCAGAAGTCCCCGTTGGTCGTGGCGCCGCCGTTGTGGCCGTGCACCGGGTCGCCGTACCGGCCGTTGGCGTTGAAGTAGTCCGCCGTGTCCTGGCCGGCAGGACGCACCGAGTCGTCGAGGTAGACGGTGTGGGAGTCGGAGTTCGCGGTGATCCACCACGGACGGCCCTCCGCGAGCAGGCTGTCCCAGAGGCCACCGACGGTCGAGGTCATCCAGTCGTAGCCGCCCCAGGTGAGGTAGCTCTCGAGCGGGTACGCCGCGAAGCTGTCCGCGGTGGGGGAGTTGTCGTAGAAGCCGCGCCCCGACCCGACGCCGAGGGGCGACGGGATGCCGGCCGCCTGGTGCCCGGGCGCGCCCTCCATACCCAGCGCGATGTGAGGCTGGCGCTCGCGCCAGGCGCGGATCTCGTGGGGCGAGTCGAGCCCCTTGCGGGCCGGGTGGTTGGCGAAGAACATCGCGTCCTGGACGCGGCCCTTGGTGACGCTGGCAGCCAGGAAGTCCAGGCCCTTGAGGGCCTGCTCCTCGTTCGCCGCCGAGCTGCTCGTCGTAGCGTTGACGACCCCGTCGAAGGAGCTCTCGAACTCCTTGAGCACCGCGACCTCGTTGCGCCCCGGGTGCACGAACACCGTGCCGTGCTCGGCGGACGGGATGTTCCACTCCAGGCCCTGGAAGACCAGCGTGTCGTCGCCGAACAGCTCGCGGGCCGCGACGATGTCGGGGTTGACCTTGTCGACGCCGATCTTGGCGTGGGCCACGCTGCCGTGGTCGGTGATCACCATCCAGTCCAGGCCGTACGCCGAGGCGTGCTGCACCTGGTCGGCGACGCGGTACATGGCGTCGCTGCTGTGCTGGGTGTGGATGTGGTGGTCTCCGGCCAGCCACGCGAAGCCGTGGCGCGGGTTCCGTCGCGCCTGCGGGAGCCCGTGGACCGCCTCGTCGGCGAGGGCGGGCGCTCCGCCGAGCACCGAGGCGCCGGCGATCCCGGCGCCGAGCAGTCCGGCCCCTCGCAGGAAGCCACGCCGACGCAGCTGGCCCGGGTTCAGCTCCGCGTCGGGAACGCCGAGGTCCAGGGCGGGGTCGTCACCGGCCCCGTGGCTGTGGTCGTGGCTGTGGTCGTGGTCGTGCGTCATCCGGACGTCCTCTCGAGATCGACGAGCGCGCGCAGGCGTGCGACGCCTGCAGCAGCCAACCGAGGGCAGGCCACGCGCGGGCGAGGCAGGCGTGAACGGCGCGTGAAGTTCAGCGGACGCGTGTGGGGCTTGAGAATCGCCGTGGTACCCCGGCCCGGACCACGTACGAGTACGGGGGCCGGGTCGGATCCGACCCGGCCCCCGCGTGGGAAGGAGCCAGCTAGCGACGACAGGTCACTGAGTGACCCTCTGCCACGAGAACGGCCCGAAGGAGGTGTCCGTCGTCGGCTGGTTCCTCTGGTTGGCCGTCAGGCGCAGGTACTCCAGGGGGACGGTGCTCCCGTGGACCACGATGCGGTGGAAGTTCGGCACGTCGTACGACGGGTGACTGTTCCAGGCGTCGTGGGAGCAGACGTCCGCATCACCGGCGCACGACGACCCCTGCTGCAGCGGGTTGTCCGAGCGGTAGATGTGCGAGTCGCCGTTGAGCAGCAGCACCGGCTTGCCGAAGGTCAGGGTGCGGGCGGCGAGACTGCTCACGAGGGGCTCGTAGTTGGCCAGGTGACTGACGTCCTTGCCGTCGAGGTCCCACATGTCGGCCTGCGTCATGACCACGACGGAGCGGGCGTGGACCAGGCCAGCGGTGCTGAAGGCACGGTCGAGCCAGCGCAGGGCCGCCCCGGTCCGGTTCGCGGCCTCGTTGGTCTGCTGCGGCGAGGCCGTGGGGGCGCCGTACCAGGGGTCGGCGTCGTTGTTGGAGCCGCCGGGCACGTTGACGACGGTGAAGAGGACGCCGTCGCGCTGCCACATCACGTTCTCGACGTACTGGCCGTCCGTGGGATGGGCGCGGTTGTCGACCTCGGCCTGGGACAGGACGTGCAGCCGACCGCTGCCGAGCGTGCTTCCGGGACCGGGGAAGAAGATGGACCGCACGAGGGCGAGGTTGTCGATCGGGTTGCCGCCGGCGTAGTCGACCAGGGTGCCGTCGGCGTCGGTCGCGTAGTCGATCTGCCCGGTGGCCGCGTTGTAGGCGCCGCCGCCCTCCTTCTTCTTGTGGCAGTCCGTCCACTCGTTGTCGCCCGGTGTGTAGACCAGCGGATCGGCGAAGCCGGCCCACAGGTCGGCGATCTGCTGGTCGTAGGCCTGGGTGCAGAACTGGCTGCCGGAGTGGAGGTCGCCCACGTGGAGGACCGCGGACACGGCCTGGTCCGCGTTGACTGCGCGGATGAACGCCGGGGTGGCATCGGTCTCGCTGGTGTCGGTGGGCGACGTGCCGTACGGCGCGTCGCCGTAGACGGCGTAGGTGAACGAGTCGGAGTCGTGGCTGTGGTCGTGGCCGCGGTGGCTGGCTGACGCGGCAGCGGGGGCGGCCACCGCGACGGTGAGCGCCAGGGCCGCGGCGGCGTAGACGCCGCGGGTCGGACGTGCAGGCATGGGTACCTCGAGAGTGAGAGGGGACCGGACACGTCCGACCCTTGCAGCGCGCCGTGCACCTGCCCCGACTCACACATGAACGAGCCGTGAACATGGGAGCCGTGCTTTCGTGGACGTCACTCGGCCCGGCACTCACGACCATGGTGTCGGTCCGATTCACCCGGGTGAGCGCCCTGGCGGGTGATCCCTGCCCGGTGCGGGTGACTGAGGATCGACCGCAGAGTCCCGCACCCGCACTGCCCGCCCCAGGAGGCCCTGTGATCGTCCCCCTCCTCACGTCCTTCGGGAACGTCGATCCTGACCTACCCAGCCCGCGGGCACCGTGGGGCTGGGGCGCGATCGACCGGTCGGAGCTCGAGAACCCGAAGGCTGCGGCGCTGTCCCGATGACGCCGCTGCGACACGTCGACGAAGGATGCCGAGGACC
>Ga0302263_10000204_pt1 | contig 24006 bp, 27 predicted proteins | sample II_Fen_N1_4_FD_194564 | JGI IMG/M metagenome (GOLD analysis project Ga0302263, IMG submission 194564) | Peat permafrost microbial communities from Stordalen Mire near Abisko, Sweden - II_Fen_N1_4 | ecosystem: Environmental > Terrestrial > Soil > Wetlands > Permafrost | place: Sweden: Abisko... | reverse complement strand
AACCAACAGCAACTGATTTTTCTTTTCTTTTTCCCCGAATGTCTAACTTGAAAACGGTGGCGGTGGTCGATTACGGTTCGGGCAACCTGCGCTCGGTCTCGCAGGCGGTCCAGCATGTGGCGCAGGACAGTGGCTATAAAGTCGTCGTCACTTCGCGCCCGCAGGATGTGCTGGACGCCGAGCGCGTTGTGCTGCCCGGTCAGGGCGCGATGCACGACTGCATGCTGGCGCTTGAGCAATCCGGCCTGCTGACTGCTGTGCTGCACGCCGCCGCGAACAAGCCGCTGTTTGGCGTGTGCGTCGGCATGCAAATGCTGCTCGACGAAAGCCACGAAGGGCTGGACGGCGCGCCCACGCCCGGCCTGGGGCTGATTCACGGCGACGTGGTCAAGTTCGATCTGGCCGGGCAAATCCAGCCCGATGGCAGCCGCTACAAAGTGCCGCAAATGGGCTGGAATCAGGTGTACCAGTCGCACTTCGAGGGCGCGCAAGCCCATCCGGTGTGGGCAGGCGTGCCCGATGGCGCGTATTTTTATTTTGTTCACAGCTTTTATGCCCGTCCGTCGGATGCGCGCCACATTGCGGGCCAGGCCGACTACGGCGCGCGCTTTGCGGCCGCGATTGCACGCGATAATATTTTTGCCACCCAGTTCCACCCCGAAAAAAGCGCGGACCACGGGCTGGCCCTGTACCGCAATTTCCTGCACTGGAATCCCTGAGAAATCCCTCCCGCCGCCGATGGCACCCGAAGCGTCGGGGCCATCGTTTTTTAACTTCACTTTTCGTTTTCTTTTAGCCCAACATGCTACTCATCCCCGCGATTGACCTGAAAGACGGTCACTGCGTTCGCCTGAAACAGGGCGACATGGATCAATCCACCATTTTCAGCGAAGACCCTGCGGCCATGGCGCGCAACTGGGTCAACAGGGGCGCGCGCCGCCTGCATCTGGTCGATTTGAACGGCGCATTTGCGGGCAAGCCCAAAAACGAAGCGGCGATCAAGCGCATCCTGGCCGAGGTGGGCAGTGAAATCGACGTCCAGCTCGGCGGCGGCATCCGCGATCTGGACACCATCGAGCGTTACCTCGATGCGGGCCTGCGCTACGTCATCATCGGCACCGCCGCCGTGAAAAACCCCGGTTTCCTGCAGGACGCCTGCACCGCGTTTGGCGGCCACATCATCGTCGGCCTCGACGCCAAAGACGGCAAGGTCGCCACCGACGGCTGGAGCAAGCTGACCGGCCACGAAGTGGTCGATCTGGGCAAGAAGTTCCAGGACTACGGCGTCGAGTCCATCATCTACACCGACATTGGCCGCGACGGCATGCTCAGCGGCATCAACATCGAAGCGACGGTGCGCTTGGCCAAGGCACTGACGATTCCCGTCATCGCCTCGGGCGGCCTGTCCAACATGGCCGACATCGACGCGCTGTGCGACGTGGAAGACGAAGGCGTTCAGGGCGTGATCTGCGGGCGCTCCATCTACAGCGGCGACCTGGACTTTGAAGCGGCCCAGGAGCGCGCTGACGCGCTCAACGGCTAAGGGCCAAGTGACCATCCCTCAAATTCTGCTGATCAATCCGCCTCATACAGCCATCGGAAGTCGCGTACCGCAAGAGCAGTTGCCCCCCTTGGGGCTTCTCAGCGTAGGCGGCCCCTTGATGGATGCGGGTTTTTCGGTTGAATTGCTGGATGCTGAATTGGGTCCGCTGCCGCTCGCAGAAATCGTGCAGTTTGCCTTGAAGGCAGCGCCGGATATCGTGCTGATTGGGCATTCAGGCTCATCGTCGGCGCACGCCACGGTCGTCGAATTGACGGCTTTGATCAAAGAGGCGTTGCCCGGCGTCACGATCATTTATGGGGGCGTTCATCCCACCTATCACTGGCAGGATGTGTTGCAGGATTCGCCGCAAATTGATTACATTGTGCGCGGCGAGGGCGAGCGCACAGCCTTGAAACTGATTGAGGCGTTGCACCAAGGCGGTGATCTGCAGGGTGTGGATGGCATTGCTTTTCGGGTCAATGGCAAGCCATTGGCGACACAAAATGCCGTGGTGATTGAATGTCTGGACGATTATCGGGTCGGCTGGGAGTTGATTGATCACGCGCGCTATTCCTATTGGGGTGGCCTGCGGGCTGTTGTGGTTCAGTTTTCGCGTGGTTGCCCTCACCTGTGCAGCTACTGCGGACAGCGTGGTTTCTGGACGCGTTGGCGACACCGTGATCCGGTCAAGTTTGCCAAAGAGCTGGCGCGACTGCACCGCGAGCAGGGTGTTGAGTTGATCAATTTCGCCGACGAACTGCCCACAGGCTCGCGCAAAGCCTGGAAAGCTTTTCTCGAAGCCCTTATTGCCGAAAACGTCAACCTCACCCTGGTAGGCTCCACCCGCACAGGTGACATCGTGCGTGATGCGGATATTTTGCATTTGTACCGGCAGGCTGGCGTCATCCGGTTCTTGCTGGGCATTGAAAGCTATAAAGAGTCCACACTGCAAAAAATCAAAAAAGGTGCCATCGCAGGCGAGGATGAACAGGCCATTGAGTTGCTTCGACAGCACGGCATCATCAGCATGGCAACCTGTGTGGTGGGGTTTGAAGAGGAAACGGATGCCGATTACTGGCGTTCTTTAAAACACCTTCTGCGCTACGATCCAGATCAAATTCAGATGCTCTATGTCACCCCGCACCGCTGGACGCCTTATTACGCCACGGTATCGCATCGTCAGGTGATTGAACCCGACACGCGCCTGTGGGACTACAAGCACCAGGTTCTGGCGACCCGGCAGGTGCCCGCCTGGCGCGTATTTTTGTGGGTCAAGGTGATTGAAGTTGCCCTGCAGCTGCGTCCTAAAGCACTGTGGCGCACTTACTGTGCAGGCGACAAAGATTACAGCCATGCCATGCGCTGGTACGTGCGGATGGGCCGACGGGTATGGTTTCGTGAACTGGCTGAATTTATTTTTGCGCGCAAGCAAATGAAAAATGGCCCGAGTCTGGAAGAATTTTCGGGTGCTCCGAACCTGGGTTCAGAAGAGTCTATGGCGCGGCGTAAGCCCCTGGACGTTTCTGTCAAAGTAATACAAGTTAACTAAAAGTTATTAAAAATATGCTCGCCAAACGCATCATTCCCTGCCTTGACGTGACCGGAGGCCGCGTCGTCAAAGGTGTTAATTTCACCCAGCTGCGCGACGCGGGCGACCCGGTGGAAATTGCCGCCCGCTACAACGACCAGGGCGCTGATGAGTTGACGTTTCTGGACATCACCGCCACCAGCGACGAGCGCGACCTGATTTTGCACATCATCGAGGCCGTGGCTTCACAGGTGTTCATTCCGCTGACGGTGGGCGGGGGCGTTCGCACGGTGGAAGACGTGCGCCGCCTGCTCAACGCCGGGGCGGACAAGACCAGTTTTAATTCCGCCGCGCTGGCCAATCCGCAGGTGATCGAGGATGCGTCGGCCAAATACGGCGCGCAGTGCATCGTCGTGGCCATCGACGCCAAGCGCCGCACACCGGAAGACGCGGCCCTACGCGGCCCCGGCTGGGACGTTTACAGCCACGGTGGGCGCAAAAACACCGGCCTGGATGCCGTCGCTTGGGCCACGGAAATGGCGCGGCGCGGCGCCGGTGAAATCCTGCTGACCAGCATGGACCGCGACGGCACCAAATCCGGTTTTGATCTGGCGCTGACCCGCGCCGTGAGCGACGCGATTGGCGTGCCGGTGATCGCCTCGGGCGGCGTTGGCACCTTGGATCATTTGGCCGACGGCGTGCAGCTCGGCGGCGCGGACGCGGTGCTGGCGGCGAGCATTTTTCATTACGGCGAATTCACCGTCGAGCAGGCCAAGCGGCACATGGCCGGGCGCGGCATTCCAGTGCGGCTCTAAAGCGCTGGATTTTTTGCGCCTGCTCGCCAGACGCAAAAATCATCAATTTCATGTTCATCGGGGCTGCGCTGCAGCCCTTCACCATTGCGGACAAATAGCTTATGAATTGGTTAGATACGGTCCGTTGGGACGACAAAGGGCTGGTGCCCGTCATTGCGCAGGAAGCTGCGACGGGCGATGTGCTGATGTTTGCCTGGATGAACCGCGAGGCGCTCGAAAAAACCGCCGAGCTGGGCCAGGCTGTGTATTTCAGCCGCTCGCGCGGGCGGTTGTGGCACAAGGGTGAAGAGTCCGGCCACTTCCAGACGGTGCATGAAATCCGCATCGACTGCGACAACGACGTGGTGCTGCTCAAAATCACCCAGCAAGGCCACGAACCCGGCATTGCCTGCCACACGGGCCGCCACAGTTGCTTTTTCAGCATTTACCGGGACGGCCAGTGGGTCGCCACCGAGCCGGTCTTGAAAGACCCCGGCTGCATCTACAAATAACGGGCACTGAACCATGACTTCCAACGACACCCTTGAGCGCCTAGCGCAAATCATCGAAAGCCGCAAGGCCGTCAACGGCGGCGACCCGGAAAAAAGCTACGTCGCCCGCCTGCTGCACAAAGGCCCGGACGCTTTCCTGAAAAAAATCGGCGAGGAAGCCACCGAAACCGTGATGGCCGCCAAAGACATCGACTACGGCGGTGCGACGCCCGCGTTAAAGGGCAAGCTGGTCGGCGAAGTGGCCGATTTGTGGTTTCACAGCCTGATCGCGCTGGCTCATTACGGCCTGAGCCCGGCTGACGTTCTGGCCGAACTGGAGCGCCGCGAAGGCACCAGTGGCATCGAAGAAAAGGCACTGCGCAAGGCGCAAAACCGGGCCGTGCAGGAGTCTGCCGAAAAGCCTTGACCTGAATTCCGGCAGCTGCGTTGAACCCCTAACCAAGGAGTCTGAGCATGGCCAACAATGTGATTGATATCGAGATCAAAACCTCGGGTGAGCGTCTCGTCATGCATGTGCTCTATGGCCTGCACACTTTGGCCTGGTTCAGTGGCGGCACGTTTGCTGTGGTGGCACTGATCGTCAATTACCTGCGCCGGGCCGATGAAGTCGATGCGCTGTACGTCGATCACCACAGCTACATGATTGCCACCTTCTGGTGGACGATTTTGTGGCTGGTGCTGCTGTCGCCTCTGTGGCTGCTGTTTTTTGTGCCGGGGATGATTGCCTACGGCGTGGTCTGGGTCTGGTATCTGTACCGCTGCCTCAAGGGCTGGATGCGCTTTAATGACCGGCGCTACCCCTAAAAGTTTTTCAACCTGTTTTCGAGCCAACGCATGAGCCATTCAGACAACTGCATTTTCTGCAAGATCGCCGCAGGCGTCATTCCCAGCCGCAAGGTGTACGAGGACGACGAGCTGTTCGTCTTTCACGATCTGCACCCTTGGGCGCCGGTGCATTTTTTGATGATCCCGAAGGCGCATATCGCCTCGATGGCCCATGTCGGCCCGGAGCATGCCGCGTTGCTGGGGCGCATGATGGTGCTGGCGCCAAAGCTGGCGCTGGAGCAGGGCTGCAATCCCTACCCGGAAGGCGGTTTTCGCATCATGACGAACACGGGTGTGGAGGGCGGGCAGGAAGTGCATCACCTGCATGTTCATGTCATTGGCGGCGCCCGGCCGTGGCGCAAGGGCTGAGGCGAATTTTTGTCGCTTCGGGAACCCTTGCGACTGCCAGAGAACTAACCCTAACCTGTGGCCTGAAGGGGTTTTCGGGGCTGTCATGCAAGGCCTTTAGAATCGAGCCCTGTTGCATGCAGGTTCGGCAGTTCGCAATTTGTATTTTTGCAATCCTAGAGTAGGAGTAAGACATGGGTGGTTTTTCCATATGGCACTGGCTGATCGTGCTGCTGATCGTGGTGATGGTGTTCGGCACCAAAAAGCTCAAGAACATGGGCAGTGACCTCGGCGGTGCCGTCAAGGGTTTCAAAGACGGCATGAAGGACGGCGGTCAGCCTGCGGCTGATGAACAGTCCGCAGCGCAGGTCTCCAGCGCCCAAGCGGCAGCCAAGGCGGAGCGCAACACGATTGATGTTGAAGCCCGACAAAAGTCCTGATTTGCTGTGATTGATCTCGGCATTTCCAAACTTGCGCTGATAGGCGCCGTCGCGCTGATCGTCATCGGCCCTGAAAAACTGCCCCGCGTGGCCCGCACCGTGGGCACGCTGCTGGGCAAAGCCCAGCGTTACATCAACGATGTGAAGCAGGAAGTCAACCGCTCAATGGAGCTTGACGAGTTCAGGAAGATGAAGGAAAGCGTCGAATCCACCGCCCGCGAGGTCGAGAACTCCATCCAGAGCGGCGCCAGTGAGTTTGAAAAATCCTGGGCTGACGTTACCGGCAGTGCGACTGATTTTTCTGGTGGATCGGGCAGCGTTGCGCAATACCGGCATCCGAAAAAGAACTGGCGCCTCAAGCAGGGCGCCACGCCGCAGTGGTTCAAGGTCCGCTCTGGCGTTCGCACCAAGGCCCAGTCCGGCGCCGCCCGCGTGGCGCGGTTTCGTCCCCAGCCCAGCCGCAAGGCCTGAGCTTTCCTCCTGATTTTCCCGTTGCGCGCAGGTCGGCGCAATGCACACAGCGCAGACTTCCTTCATGAGCGATTCCCTTCCCCCCAGCAGCGACAAGCCCGACGAACTTGCGGGCACCGAGCAGCCCTTCGTGCAGCATCTGGTGGAGCTGCGCGACCGGATGATCAAGGCCGTGTTTGCCATTGGTGTGGCGGCGCTTTTCCTGGCGTTTTTCCCCGGTCCTGGCGCGCTGTATGACTTGATGGCCGCACCGCTGGTGGCTACGCTGCCCAAGGGCGCCACCTTGATCGCCACCAACGTCATTTCACCGTTTGCGGTGCCCATCAAGATTTTGTTCATGGCCGCGTTCATGATTGCGCTGCCGGTGGTGCTTTACCAAGTGTGGGCGTTTGTCGCGCCTGGTTTGTATTCGCATGAGAAAAAGCTGGTGATGCCACTGGTGATCTCCAGCACACTGCTGTTTTTTATCGGGGTGTTCTTTTGCTACTACGTCGTGTTTGGCAAGGTGTTCGAGTTCATCCAGAGCTTTGCGCCCAAGTCGATTACTGCCGCACCAGACATCGAGGAGTATTTGAACTTTGTGCTGGGCATGTTCTTGGCATTCGGCCTGGCTTTTGAGGTGCCGATTGCGGTGATTTTGCTGGTGCGCATGGGGGTACTCACTGTGGCCCAGTTGCGTGAGTACCGGGGCTACTTCGTTGTTGCAGCCGCTATCGGCACCGCGTTGGTCACGCCGCCCGATGCGGGTTCCATGCTGATGCTGCTGGGCGTCGTGCTCGGCTTGTATGAAGTTGGTATTTTGGCCGCCCAGATGGTCCTCAAGTCAACCAAGGCGCCTGATAGTGCCGATACCGAAACGACCCACTCCTGACATGAGCAGTGCGCTTTCTCGGAGTTTTAACGCTGAACTTTAGGGCGCTCGCGCTTGCCGGGTGTCACTGCAATTTCAACCGGCCCCTTGTCACGCAACACGCTGAACGGGGCGGGCGCTCCAGGTTTGAGGCCAGCTACGGCGGTCAGCAGTTGGCTCACATTGCCCACGGGGTTATGGTTGACGGCGGTAATCACATCGCCAGGCCGGATGCCAGCTTGCGCAGCAGGGCCGTCTTGCAGCACGCCGGTGATGATGACGCCGCCAACTTGTACGGCTTCGGGCTTGAGCTTGAAGGCCTCGGCCAGTTCGGTGTTCAGGTCTTGCGGCTCCACGCCAATCCAGCCGCGCGTGACCTGGCCGTCTTTCACGATGCCTTCGAGCACCTGCTTGGCCGTCGAGACCGGAATGGCAAAGCCAATGCCCATTGAGCCGCCCGAGCGCGAATAAATCGCCGTGTTAATGCCCATCAGGTTGCCGCCTATATCGACCAGCGCGCCGCCCGAGTTGCCGGGATTGATGGCCGCGTCGGTCTGGATGAAGTTTTCAAAGGTGTTGATGCCCAGATGGTTGCGCCCCAGCGCGCTGACAATGCCGCCAGTCACGGTTTGGCCGACGCCGAAGGGGTTACCGATAGCCAGCACCTGGTCGCCTACCTGTAGCGCGTCGGAGTTGCCCAGAACGATGACCGGCAGCTTGTCCAGATCGATTTTCAGGATGGCTAGGTCGGTGTCGGGGTCGGTGCCAATTACCTTGGCCTTGGCCTTGCGGGTGTCGTTCAGAATCACTTCGATTTCATCGGCGCCTTCGACCACATGGTTGTTCGTCAGGATGTAGCCGCTGGCGCTGACGATGACGCCGCTGCCCAAGCCAGCCTGTGGCTGTTCGGAACCCTGCTCGCCGAAGAAGAACTTGAACCAGGGGTCATTCATTTGCGGATTTTTCGCGGCGGCCTTGCTGGTATTGATACTGACCACGGCGGCTGACGCCTGTTTGGCCGCAGCGGCAAAGCTGCCCGTTGCGGGCGCAACACCGGGCGGGCGCGACAGACTGGCTGGCGTCTCCAGCACCGACACGCCGCCGATGGAAGCGCCTCTGCCCAGCCACTGGGGCTGCAGGGTTGCGACCACAAAATAGACTGCCACCAGCACGGTGACGGTTTGGGAAAAAAGGAGCCAGGTACGCTTCATGGATTCAGGATCTTTGCAGGGCGTGAAAGAAAGGACGGTTGCCGCCCGCCAAGGCGGCGCTTGACGGTCTATTGTGCCTTCATGCGGGCGCTGTGCGTTGGCGTCCACGCGCCTTGATACGCTGGTAACGCGTAAAAACTATCGCGAAAAAGTAACGTGCATTCCCGCCTGAGACAATCGGCTGATGAACATCATCCCCCAAGCTGATCGACAGGCGCTGCTGCAAGCCTTTGATGCGCTGCTGCAGCCCGCCCGCTTCAAGGACTATGGCCCGAACGGCTTGCAGGTCGAGGGGCGCGGGCAGGTGCGCAAAATCGTCTCCGGCGTCACGGCCAGCCGGGCCTTGATTGAGGCGGCGATTGACGCGCAGGCGGACGCCATTTTTGTCCACCACGGCCTGTTTTGGCGCGGCCAGGATGGCTGCGTCACCGGCTGGATGAAGCAGCGCCTGGCCCTGCTGCTGGCGCACGACATCAACCTGTTTGCTTACCATTTGCCGCTCGATGCCCATCCCGAACTGGGCAACAACGCCCAGCTCGGACTGCAACTGGGGCTGACGGCCACGGCCCGTTTTGGCGAGCAGGATTTGGGATTTATAGGCCAGCGCGCCGATGGCGCCAGCTTTGCCGATGCCCGCGAACTGGCCGGGCATGTTGAAAATGTGCTCGGGCGCCCGGTAGTTCAGGTCGGGCAGGCGCCAGGCCGGATTCAAACCATCGCCTGGTGCAGCGGCGGGGCGCAAAGCTATTTTGAAGCGGCGATTGCCGCAGGCGCCGATGCCTTCATCACCGGCGAGATTTCCGAGCCGCAAGCGCATTACGCTAGAGAGCTGGGCGTGGTTTTTATTGCCTGCGGCCACCATGCGTCCGAACGCTACGGCGCGCCCGCCGTGGCTGCGCAGGTGGCGGCCCGCTTCGGGCTGGCGCACGAATTCATTGACATTGACAATCCCGCATGACAACTTTTGACATGAACAAGCCCATTTTGATCACGATGGGCGACGCCGCTGGCATCGGCCCTGAAATTATCGTCAAGGCGTTTGCCGACAGCCCGGCGGATCTGGCCGATTGCGTGGTGCTGGGCGACGTGGCGGCGCTGCGCCAGGCCAGCGCCTTGATCGCCGCCAGCAGGCAAACGCTGGCCTGGCCGGTGGCGCAGCTCGATTCGCTGGCCGACGCTGCTGCCGTGCCGCCGTGCTGCATCGGTGTGCTGCAGTCCTGCGACTTGCCTACGCTGCCGCTTTATGGCCGGATCAATGCGCAGGCCGGGCAGGCGGCGGCGGACTGCATTGTCCGGGCCGCGCGCGCCGTGCTGGCTGGAGAAGCACGGGCGATGGTCACGGCGCCGATTCACAAGGAGGCGCTGGCGGCGGCGGGCGGCTGGGCGGCGGCTTTTCCCGGCCACACGGAAATGCTGCAGGCCGAGGCCGCCGCGCACCTGGGCAAGCCGGTCAGCGAGGTGCCGGTGCGCATGATGCTGGCCAATGACGAGCTGAAAACTGTGCTGGTCAGCATCCACATGTCGCTGCGCCGCGCCATCGAGGCGGTGACGTTTGACAACGTGCTGCAAACGCTGCGCATCACGCACCAGGCCGTCAGCGCCAGCCTGGGCCGGGCGCCGCGCATCGCGGTGGCGGGCCTGAATCCGCATGCGGGCGAGGGCGCTTTGTTCGGCACCGAAGAGCGGGACATCATCGCCCCAGCGATTGCCGCCGCGCTGGCCGAGGGGCTGAACGTGCAAGGCCCGTTTGCGCCAGACACGGTGTTCATGCGGGCGCGCAACGCGCCGGGCAAACCGGGCGAATTCGATGTGGTGTTGGCGATGTACCACGATCAGGGCTTGATTCCGGTGAAATACCTGGGCGTGGAGCAGGGCGTCAATGTCACGTTGGGCCTGCCGCTGGTACGCACCAGCCCGGACCACGGCACGGCGTTTGATATTGCAGGCAGCGGGCGGGCCGACGCCTCCAGTCTGCTGGCCGCGATCCGCATGGCCCGCCAACTGGGGGCTTGAGACTCAGATTCAATGGGCAGGCTGTTGCCGCAAGGCGGCTGAAACCGGGGCCGCAGGGTTTGAAAATGCAGATGCGGGCAGGTTTCAGGCGGGCTGGATCACATGGAGTGCCTTGTAAAGACCCTTTACGCTCCGCTACAATTAGGGGTTGACCCTCACTATGCCTTTTTCAAGCCAGTTCTTGAAGGACTTTCATGACCCAAGCAAGCGTAATTGGTGTGCCTCCTGGCGCGTCCATCGATAAAGATAAAAGAAATTGGATTGCCACCACCTGTATCGTCGGTGGTGCCGGCGTGGCTGCAGTCGCCGTTCCTTTTGTCAGCACTTTTCAGCCCTCCGAAAAAGCCAAGGCGGCTGGCGCGGCCATTGAGGTCGATATTTCGACCATCAAACCGGGTGAAAAAATGACGGTTGAATGGCGTGGCAAGCCGGTCTGGATCGTGCGTCGCACGCCTGAACAGATCGCTGCGTTGCCAAAAAACGATCCTTTGCTGGCTGATCCGAAATCTGAGCGCAAGCCCGATGAGTTCACCCCCGAATACGCCCGCAATGAAGGCCGCTCGATCAAGCCTGAAGTGCTGGTGGTGGTTGGTATTTGCACCCATCTGGGCTGTTCGCCTTCGGAAAAATTCAAGACTGGCGCACAGCCTTCGCTGCCGGATGACTGGGCAGGCGGCTTCCTTTGCCCTTGCCACGGTTCCACTTTTGACATGGCTGGTCGTGTTTACAAGAACAAGCCTGCGCCAGACAACCTGCCAGTTCCCCCACATATCTACCTGTCAGACACCAAGCTGCTGATTGGGGAAGACAAAAAGGCCTGAGGGCGCATCCATTCCTTCACAAGACCTTGTCGCCAGTGCTTGACACCCTGCCGTTTGGGCGGGGTTGACAAAGCTGGTCAAAAAAAACACCCAACCAGGATCAGTTATGGCTGAATTCAAAGAGCTTCCTTCCGATGCCCCCATCGCCGCCCAGGCGTTGAACTGGCTCGACAACCGTTTCCCCGCCAGCAAGCTCTACAAAGAGCACATGAGCGAGTACTACGCGCCCAAAAATTTCAATTTCTGGTACATCTTTGGCTCGCTGGCCATGCTGGTGCTGGTGATTCAGATCGTTACCGGCATTTTCCTGACGATGAACTACAAGCCCGAAGCCTCGCTGGCTTTCGGCTCCGTCGAGTACATCATGCGCGACGTCCCTTGGGGCTGGCTGATTCGCTACATGCACTCCACCGGCGCATCAGCTTTCTTCGTCGTCGTCTATTTGCACATGTTCCGTGGCCTGATGTACGGCAGCTACCGCAAGCCGCGCGAGCTGATCTGGGTTTTTGGCTGCGCGATTTTCCTGGCGCTGATGGCTGAAGCCTTCATGGGCTACCTGCTGCCTTGGGGCCAGATGAGCTACTGGGGCGCCCAAGTGATCGTGAATCTGTTTGCCGCCGTTCCCTTCATCGGTCCTGATCTGGCGCTGCTGATTCGTGGTGACTACGTGGTCGGCGACGCCACGCTGAACCGCTTCTTTGCCTTCCACGTCATTGCTGTGCCGCTGGTGCTGCTGGGTCTGGTTGTGGCGCACATCATTGCGCTGCATGAAGTCGGCTCGAACAACCCCGACGGCGTCGAGATCAAAGGCCCGAACGCACCGCGCGATGCTGCTGGTCACCCGCTCGACGGCATTCCTTTCCACCCATACTACACGGTGCATGACATTTTCGGTGTCAGCGTGTTCCTGATGATCTTTACGGCGGTGATTTTCTTTGCGCCAGAGTTCGGTGGCTACTTCTTGGAGTACAACAACTTCATCCCCGCTGATTCGCTGAAGACGCCTTTGCACATTGCACCCGTCTGGTATTTCACGCCTTTCTACTCAATGCTGCGCGCCATTACCGGCGACATGATGTATGTGCTGATGGCCTGCGTGCTGGGCGGCTCCCTGCTGGCCGTGGCCAAGATCAAGATGCCTGCGCTGCTCAAGCCCGTCATTCTGGGTGGCGCTGTGGTGGTGGTCGGCGCGATGCTGCTGATTGATGCCAAGTTCTGGGGTGTGGTTGCGATGGGTGGCGCTGTCGTCATCCTGTTTGGCCTGCCTTGGCTGGACAAGAGTGAAGTCAAGTCGATCCGCTACCGTCCTACTTGGAACAAGTACCTGTACACGGTTTTTGTGATCAATTTCCTGATTTTGGGTTACCTGGGCGTACAGCCACCTTCTACGGTGGGTGGTTATGTGTCGCAACTGGGCACCTTGTTCTACTTCGGCTTCTTTATCCTGATGCCTTGGTGGAGCCGTTTGGGTACGTTCAAGCGCGTTCCTGACCGCGTGACGTTTACCGCACACTGAGCTGGAGATCTACAACATGAAAAAAATCATCCTCGCCTTGATTACTGTGGTCGGTCTGATCGCTGGCGCACAGGCCAACACTGGCGGCCCTGCCTGGGACAAAGCGCCCAACAAAATTAACGACATGGGTGCGTTGCAAAACGGCGCCAAGCTGTTTGTCAACTACTGCCTGAACTGCCACTCGGCAGCTTTCATGCGCTTTAACCGCCTGAAGGACATCGGCCTGACCGAGCAGCAGATCAAGGACAACTTGCTTTTTCCCACCGACAAGGTGGGCGATACCATGAAGTCGGCGATTGATCCGATACAGGCCAAAGCCTGGTTTGGCGCGACACCGCCTGATCTGACCGTGATTGCCCGCTCGCGGGCTGGCGCTGGCGGCACCGGTGCTGATTACCTCTACACCTACCTGCGCACCTTCTACCGCGACGAAACCAAGGCTACCGGCTGGAACAATCTGGCTTTCCCCAACATCGCGATGCCGCATGCGCTGTGGGAATTGCAAGGTGTGCGCGAGCCGATTTACAACGAGCACCATGCTATAACCGGTTGGACGCAGGTCACGCCTGGCACGATGACGTCACAAGAATACGATACGGCAGTGGGCGATTTGGTCAACTACCTGCAATGGATGGCCGAGCCTGCGCAAACCAGCCGCACACGCATCGGTGTGTGGGTGTTGGCTTTCCTTTTGCTCTTGACCTTTGTGACGCATCGTCTGAATGCGGTGTTCTGGAAAGACGTCAAGTAATTACCGTGCTGATTGATGCGCCGTGGGTATTCCACGGTGCGCCTAGGCACCTTCGGAGTGGATGGCTTTAAGATTCAAATCTTGGCCCTCCACTTTTTTGTTTTAGGAGACCCGAATCATGATGGTTCTTTATTCAGGCACGACCTGCCCCTTTTCACACCGCTGCCGTTTTGTCCTGTTTGAAAAAGGCATGGATTTTGAAATCCGCGATGTCGATCTGTACAACAAGCCCGAAGACATCAATGTGATGAACCCCTACGGCCAGGTGCCGATTCTGGTCGAGCGCGACCTGATCCTGTACGAGTCGAACATCATCAACGAGTACATCGACGAGCGTTTCCCGCATCCCCAGCTGATGCCCGGCGACCCGGTGGACCGCGCCCGCGTGCGCCTGTTCCTGCTGAACTTTGAAAAAGAGCTGTTCGTTCACGTCAGCGCGCTGGAGTCCCGCGCCGCCAAGGGCAACGAAAAGGCGCTGGAAAAATCCCGCGCCCACATCCGCGACCGCCTGACGCAGCTGGCACCGATTTTCCTGAAAAACAAATTCATGCTCGGCGACAGCTTTTCGATGCTCGACGTGGCGATTGCGCCGCTGCTCTGGCGCCTGGATTACTACGGCATCGAGCTGTCGAAAAATGCCGCGCCGCTGCTCAAGTACGCCGAGCGCATTTTCTCGCGCCCGGCCTACATCGAGGCACTGACGCCGTCTGAAAAGGTCATGCGCAAGTAATTGCCGCTGCCTTGAATTCCCGGAAAAACCTCAAGCAACCTGGCTGACCTCATGAACGTGCCCACCACCTCGACCCGTCCCTACCTGATCCGCGCCCTGTACGAATGGTGTACCGACAACGGTTTTACGCCCTATGTGGCCGTGTCGGTGGACGAAACCGTGCAGGTGCCGCGCGAGTACGTGAAGGACAACGAAATTGTGCTCAACATCGGCCTGGACGCGACCAGCGCGCTGACGCTGGGCAACGAGTTCATCGAGTTCAAAGCCCGCTTTGGCGGCAAGGCGCGGGAAATCCTAGTGCCCATCAGCCATGTGGTGGCCATTTATGCCCGCGAAAACGGCCAGGGCATGGCGTTTCCGCTGGAGCCGGGTTCGACGGGTGTGCCTGTCGGCGGTACGACCAGCCCGTCTGCGTCAGCAGAGGCGACTGCGACTGCACCGGGTGCCAGCGAGACGGTCGAGAGCAAAATCATGCAGCTCGTCGATAGCGTTGCGCCTGCGGCGATTCCCAGCCCGGCGGCCCCCGGTGATGACTCGCCCGAACCACCAAAAACACCACCACGCCCCCGGCCTTCACTCACGCGGGTGAAGTAGAATAACGGTTTTGCCGCTTTAGCTCAGTTGGTAGAGCAACCGCCTTGTAAGCGGTAGGTCGTCAGTTCGATTCCGACAAGCGGCACCACCAGTTAGTACAAAGGCCGTCAGGGACATACACCTGACGGCCTTTTTCATTGGGGAAACCGTCCCGTCTTTTGCAATAGCGTACAAAGACCTACATTGACAGGCGCACCAAGGCGGGGGAATATCCGGGGGAACAACTGGGGACAAACCGGGTTTTGGGGGTAATTGTTCCCCCAGTCCCCAATGGCCAGCCCCGCCACCTGTTCCCCCTACCTTTTGGAGCCTTTCCCCCATGCTGACCGATGCCCAATGCAAGAACGCCACCTGCCCGCCAGACAAGAGCCGGGCGCGGCTGGCCTGTTCTGGCGGGCTGTACCTTGAAATAAGCCCAGCAGGCTCGAAACGCTGGTTTTGGAAGTACCGCAAGGACGGCAAGGAAGGGCGCATGGCGCTGGGCAGTTACCCGGCAGTCGGGCCAAAGGACGCTCGAACGGCCCGCGACACCGCCAAACTGCAAAAGTCAGAGGGCGCTGACCCCGTGATGGTGCGCAAGGTGGAAAAGCTCAAAGCCAGCGTGGGCAGCGGCAACACCTTCGCCTCTACGGCGGCTGACTGGCTGGCACGGGGCAAGCCCACTTGGAGCGACACCCACTATGTCCGGGAACACCGCAACATCGAAAAAGACCTCAAGCCCTACCTTGGGGTTCGGGCCATCGGCAGCATAGAGCCTATCGAGCTGCTGGCCGTGGTGCAAAAGGTTGAGGAGCGCGGCTCCCTGGACGTGGCCCATCGGGTGCTGCTGACAGCCCACGGCATATGGGGCTACGCGGTGGCCACGGGCCGGGCCACGCGTGACATCACGGTGGACATAAAGAAGGCGCTCAAGCCACACCTCAAAAAGAACCTGCCCGCCCTCACTGACCCGCTGGAAGTGGGCGCTCTGCTGCGCGCCAGCCATGCCTACAAGGGCGGGGCGATTGTCCGGGCGGCGCTCAGGCTGGCGCCCATCCTGTTTCAGCGGCCCGGCAACCTGCGCACCATGCGTTGGGCTGACCTGAACCTTGAGGCGGGGCTGTGGTCCATCCCCAGTGAGGATATGAAGCGCACCAAGGCGCAAAAGGTCAACGGCCAGCCCCACGTTGTGCCACTGCCCCGGCAGGCGCTGGCGGTGCTGGCTGAAATGCACTTCCTGACTGGCGGCGGCGAGTTTGTCTTTCCCGGCTTGCGCGACCGCAAGAAACCGATGTCTGAGGCTGGCGTGAGTGCCGCGCTGGCCGCGATGGGCTACAAGGGGCGCCACACTTGGCACGGCTACCGGGCCACGGGCCGAACCATTCTCAGGCAGGTGCTGAAGTTCCCGGCTGACGTGATCGAAGCGCAGCTCGCCCATAGAGGCCAGATTACCCACGGCGGCGCCTATGACCGGGCAACCCACATTGAGGAACGCACCGCCATGATTCAGCAGTGGGCCGATTACTTGGACAAGCTGGCTATTGGCGGCGAAGTGCTGCAGTTCAGGGCGGCATAGCTGAATTGCGTTCGCGTCACGAAATGAAGGCCCGCCACTGAGCGGGCTTTTTTGCGTCTGGGGGCTGGCCATGCTGGGGCTGGCCGTGCCGCGCTTTGTACGTCTTTGGCCTGTTCTGGCCGTCGATTCGGGAAATCGTCTTACATCCGCCCTTACATGGTACGAAAAAGAAAGAAGTCAGCTACTTAATTGATAGCGTACTTTCATTGGTAAAAGTGCTATTTCTTGAGTCAGTGACAACAGGATTTAGATTCCTCATGTCATCTCAGAATCCCCGTACCGGGGCTGGTTCTGGGGCTTTTTTGTGTCCGGTATCGACAAAAACAGACGGCACAGACGGCACAGGCGGCACAGCGTTGATTCGTAAGGGGTTTTTCTGTGCCGCCATGTTTTTTTCAGACGGCACAGACGGCACAAAACACAAGGCCCGCCACCAGCCCGCCACCAGCCCACGGCCAGCCCCGGCGCCGGGTTGTTCCTTGGGGCTGGCCATGCTGCGCTTTGTACGTCTTTGGCCTGTTCTGGCCGTCGATTCGGAATGTCAAGCGTGAACCAGTTCACCTAGAAATTAAAGGGGGAAAACCAGAGAGTCAGGCATTGGCAAAACGTGTCAATGAACTACTAGGAAATTCAATGTCAACTCATACCATGACCACACCCAGCACCATCGGCGCATCAGCCGTCATTGATGACCTCTACACCTTGATTCTTGCTGACGGCCTAGAGCTGGTGAGCGCGGGCAACGTCATCAAATACCGCACCGTCAAGCTGCGCGAAACCACGGTGGCCGATGAGCGCATGGCCCAGCGGCTGGCCGAACGTGTCGTGCTGGTGGGCGGCGCGCACAAGCTGCTGTCCAGCGATGTGGACTTCAGCTATGCCATGACCATGCGCCACGTCGATCAGTTCGTCTGCGATGGCATGACGATTCCGCAGCCGATGATTGACCTGGACATGTTCGGCAAGCTCTCTAGCCACGACTTGGGCCTGATTGAGCAACGGGTGTTTTTGCTGACGATGGCCGCCGAGGTGCGCTACGGCAACGTGACACAGGCGGAATTCGACGACATGGCCGGGGTCATTGCCAAATCTGGCGCTCAATCCCCACAGCATTTTGGCCAGACTGCAACTGTGGGACAAGTGCCTGCTGGCGCTGAGTCTGGCCCTGCACTGCTCGCCGACTACGTTGGAAACCCTGCCAACGGCGCGGCTTAAAGCCATGCTGCGGCAACTTACCAAGAAACCAGGTTGATCTATGCGTGAACTCAAACTGAAATACACCATCGTGTTGGTGAGCAACATAAGTCAGCGTGCCGCTGAAGAAGCCAAGGCGCTCGAACGGGCGCAGCAGATGATGCGCGGGGCCGTAGAGGGAACTTCCGGTTCAATGCGAGCCCTGGGCCGGGAAATTACCAGGTCAAGGGGGAATATTGGCGAGCTGCAGGGCGCCATTACTGGCGCTACCAGTCGGTTTGTCCTGATGGACCGTGCCCTGAACCAGATGGGCGGCAATGTGGGTACGCGGCGGCAAATCACCTACTTGAATACGCTGCGGGACAGGGCTGAGCAAGCCGCTGCCAGCGTGGGGCGATTGCGTGATCGGATGGGCGAGGTAGGCAAAAAAAAGATTGATATTGCAGATGTTGCGACGACGGCCTATACCGTGACAAAGGTCGTAACTCCGTTTTTAAAGAACTTCGCAACCCTGGAGTCTGCAGAGTCTGATCTGAAAATCTCCATGATGACCAAAGGCGGCAAGGTTGACGGCAACTACGAGGCCATCAAAAAGATTGCGGTGGAACAAGGCAATAAGCTGCCTGGCACGATCAGGGATATGACCGAAGCGGCGACCGAACTGATCTCGCTGGGCATCACGCCGGAGTCGGTGCGCAACGGTGGCTTGGTGGCATCGACCAATCTGGGCGTGGTGCTGGGCATGGACCAAAAACAGACGGCTATGACCGTTGCCAAGCTGAGCCATGCCTACAACCTGAAAGACGATGAGCTGCCTCAAATGGCTGACCAGGTGCAGCGTAATCGCGGTGCCGGTGGCATCAAGCCCGAGGAACTGCTGATGGCGGCCAAGTATGAGGGGCCGATGCTCAATATGCTGGGCATGGGCGGCTTGAAGGGCATGTCCGAGGTGCTGACGCTGCAGGGCATAGCGAATAGAAATGGCATGAACGGCAGCGAGTTCGGCACCAATTTTTCAGAAATGCTGACGCGCTTGGCCACCGGCCCGCTGATGATGGCTGAGGCCAAGAGGGGGATAAAAGCGGATGCGCGTGACCGTCTCGAAAAGCTGGGCATCAAGTTTGATTTTTTTGATAAAAACGGCCAGCTCAAGCGCAAAAACGGCAGCACTGTCGAGGCAATGATGACCGAGCTGCAAAAGTTCAACCAGATCAAAAACAAGGACGGAACGTCTGATGACAAAACGAAACTCATTGTCGCCAAAGCCCTGTTTGGCTCTGAAGGGGCACGGCCCGCGCTGATCTTGGCGCAGGCTGGACTGGCGGGGTATGAGGCAGCGCGGGCGCGGGTTGAAAATCAGGCGTCGCTGGACGAGCGGATCGCTGAAAAGATGAATGAGTTCGCTGTTAAGTTGGAGGCGTTGAGTTCAACCATTGAAAACGTGACGGCGCACATGGGAAAACAACTTGGCGACGCATCAAAGCCTGTGATGGACAAAGCCAACGACACCTTGGGCGGCAAAGTTGATGAATTTTTTCAGGCGAACCCGACTGCGGGAACTGTGGGTATAGCGGGCGGCGCTGTAGGGGCGACTCTGCTGGCGCTGAAGGCCAAAGGACTCCTGTTGGGGGGAAGAGGCGCAGGTGCAGCAGTGGGTGGCGGTGTCTCCCTGGCGGGTGTTGGCGCTGGCGCTGCAGCCTTGTTTGCTGCCTATGAGCTGTGGCAACTGGGCAGCGCATTCACTGAGCTGTACGATGCGAAGAACCGCAAGGGTGTAAAGCTTTCCCCCTATGCGCAGGCCAGATTGACCGCCCCGCCAGAGGCGCCCGGCGACTGGCGCAGCAAGGGCTTTGTCGATCCGCGCATTCCCGGAATTGACGGCCCGCCTGATCTGCTGACGCCCATCGGTGGCGGTGCGCGCAATGAGCGTCTGGAAGTCGGCGATGGCAAGCTGGACATCAACATCATGCTGACGCAGCAGCCCTTGGGTGACTGGACCGCTACGGCGAGACAGTCGGTAACCCAACAGCCTTCCCTGCTCAAGATCAACGCTGGCGCGACGTACCCCGGAGGGAAGAATTAACCCGGCGCTGCGCTAGCGTTCTGGGGCTTTTTTTGAGTCCGGTATCGGTAAAAACAGGCGGCACAGACGGCACAGGCGGCACAGCGTTGATTCGTAAGGGGTTTTTCTGTGCCGCCATGCGTTTTTCAGGCGGCACAAGGCGGCACAAAACACAAGGCCCGCCACCAGCCCACGGCCAGCCCCAGAGCGTTACGCGACGTTCTGGGGCTTTTTTTATGGGCAGATTGATTTTACAAATTGAACAAGTTTTTATTACTTTTCTGTCAGTTAATACGTCTTTTTATGCCTATTTTGGTCAAGCATTAAAGCAAAACAAACGTTGCATAAAAGCCTCATAAACGGCTGTAAATCGTTGATTTATTGGCAGTTTTCTGGCTTTTTGAGTCGGCAACTCTGAACACCGCCCCCGTCGCATGGCCCGGATACTGGCCACCACACAATAGAAAAATCCCTGCACCGTCAGCCCCTTTCAGGATTTTTTCATTGGGGGGCGGTGAAGTATTTCACCTAGAAATTAAAGGGGGAAAAAAAGACAGTCCGGGCATTGGCAGCGTGTCAATGAACTACTAGGACGTACAAATGCAGATTCTCAGAATGCCCGCCGTGAAGGCTCAAACTGGGCACCGTTCCCACAACTCCATCTACAACGCCATCAAGGCCGGTACTTTCACGAAGCCGGTTTCCATCGGGGCGCGTTCCGTGGGCTGGCCTGACTATGAGGTGCAGGCCATCAACGTGGCCCGAATCTCGGGCCAGACTGAAGAGCAAATCAAGGAGCTGGTAGCCCGCCTACACGTCAAGCGCACCACGCTGGCGCAAGCATGAAGAGGCTGGCCAAGCCCCGCAAAGAAGCCCTTACCGCCGCCATCCGTGACCTGATACGCGTGCTGGGCAACGAAGACGCCATGAGCTTGATTAAGGTGCTGCCCGGCGCCCGCGTGTCGGTGCCCAAACTCCCCAAGGAAGACCACCCGCTGCGCCTGGCGCTCAGCCCCGCAGGGTTTGACCGCCTGATCGCCGAATGGGGCGGCGGCCTGCTGGAGGTGCCCAAAGGGGATGCGTACCTGCGCCAAATGCGCTACGACCATGTTCTGCAGTGCCGTGCGCAGGGCATGACGGTGGACGAAACCGCCAAGGAAACAGGCTACTGCCGCCGCCACGTCATCAACATCATGGAAAAGCCCCAACCGCCCACAGCAGTGGCTGATGCCGCGCCAGTGAGCCGCGCCGGATGGGCCAATGACCCGTTCGGGCTGGTGGCCGCACGCTGAACCACCCAAAAGAAAAGCCGTCCGGGTCTGCGAAACCCTGACGGCCAAAAGATTGAAACAACATCCAAAACAACATGAATGCTACAAAAATTATAGCCATTTCCCGGCACCGGCACCATGCGGCCACCAGCCCCACGCCTGCGCTCTTGAGTCCGGTATCGGTAAAAACAGGCGGCACAGACGGCACAGGCGGCACATCGTTGATTCGTAAGGGGTTTTTTTGTGCCGCCATGATTTTTTCAGACGGCACAGACGGCACAAACCGCGACGGTTCTGTATCGAATCCACGTTTTACCGTATGTATTCATACAAAAAGGTATCAATCAATACGCCTACCGTATGAATCAATACAGCCACCGCGCCGACTTTTCCGTGCTGGCGCTGGGGCTGGCCGCTCTGGTGCCGGGGCTGGCCTGCGACTGGGCAGGACCGGCCAGCCGGGTTTCAGCGCGGGCCGCCAGCGCCGGGCTGTTGACGCCTTTACACCTGATGTAAAGGTGCCAAAACCGGCCCGCTGCCGTGGCTGTTCCGCCGCGTTCGAGGGCGCGCCCTGCCACGTCACCGGCCAGCCCCGCAACAGGGCGGCGCGGGGCGCTGCAGGCGCTTTCAGGGCTGCGCATTGCCACGGTATCGGCCAGCCCCGGCAAAGGGCTACACGGCGCTGTGATAGAGTTCAGGCCGGTGCTATCAACACCACAATGTGCAAAGCGGGCAACCTCTCCGTTATGGGGTTTTTTCACGTCTTGATTTTGAAGGTGCGGGCCTGTCCCGTATCGACGCTTTCGGGGCTGGGAGCGCCTACCCGCAAGGATGGCGGCATGGCTTTGCACATGTTGATACACCCAGCCCCACCTTATGGCCTATCAAGTCAAACGGTGGTTTTCTGTCTCGCAAAGGAGCTGAAACCATGACCACGGTCAACACCCCCACCACGCCCAAAAAGGGCACTCTCACGCTGGGCACCACGCCCACGCTTTCCCCTGTCTCCCTTGCCCGCCGCTTTGCCATTGAAACGGCGCTGATCGCGGCGCTGTTCCACGTCCGCACCAGCGACACGATGCACGGCATTGAACTTGCCACGGGCCGCGCCACGCGGGCCGCCAGCATGCTCAAACAGGCCTGCGAAGCCAGCACCACCACCAGCGCCGGGAGGGTCTGAGCCATGAAAAAGACCACCCAAGCGCAGGCCGTGCGCGGCGCAAGCATGCCCGCAACTTCCCCCGTAACCCTTACCCACCGCCTGGCCGTCAAAGCGGCTACAGAGCGCGCTGAGGTGATTTCCCTCAAGCTGTACGGCCTGACGGAAATCGTCAAGCTGGCCGCTTTCGCTGTTGAGGCCCGGCGCACCCTGGGCGGCATTCAGCACGTCATGCCCGACCACCCAAAAGCACAGGCGGCCATCAATGACAACGTGCCCTATTCGACCAACTGGGCGGAAATGGACAACAACACGGGCGAAGTGCTTTGGTACGTTTCCATGCAACTGGAGGAGGTCAACGGCGACGCCACGAAAAACGTGTACGCCCTGGCGCGTGTGGCCAGCCCCAGCGAAGCCACCACGGCGCAGGAAGGCGGTGCAGCATGAACGCCGCCGTCAACACCCAAGGCGCCGTTGTCAACACCCAGAGCGCCAAAGCGCAGCGTTCGGCCCTGCTGTGCTTCGCGCTGGCGCTGCTGACGATGGCCACGACCGCATGGTTTGTGGTCGAAGGCATCAACGCCACCGAACCCGACAGCCCGGCGCGCTGGGCAAAGGTGGCCAGCGGCGTACTGCTGCTGGTGCTCGAAGCGTCAGCGTTCGGTCTGGCCGGGCAGTGGCCGGAACACAGCAAGGTGCTGCGGTCGCTGGGCTGGGCTGTGCTGGCGCTGGAAATCACCCTCATGAGCGTGTCGCAAATTTCCATCGGCATGACAGCCGCAAAGTCGGCATCCAACGGCGCGGGCACGATTGACGAAATCCGGGCGCAGGCCAAAGAATCGCGGGCCGCTGCTGAGGCGTTGCGCGCTGACGCGGCAAACCTGCGGGGCAGCAAGCACGGATGGCTGAAGCAACAGGCGGGCGAGAGGTCAGCCGCCGCCGCTGAACAATCCAAAAGCGCCGCCGCCGCCGTGGCCAGCTTGGAAAAACACGGCACCGTCACGGTCAGCACGCCGATTGTGGAAATCGTCGGCAAGGGCGGCCTGATAGCCCTGTCAATCGCCCTGAGCGTGGCCCTGAGCCTGTCTGGCATTGTCTTGATGCACGTTGCCGGTTCGCTGTGGCGGCGTTCCTCTGGCGCGCTGCCCGTTGACGTGCAGATTCTGGAGCTGTTGCAGCGCATTCACGGCGCGCCAGCCGCGATTGACGAATTGCGCAATTCGTCAATTTCCGCCGCAACGTCGCCAGTTCAGACCGCTCCGATTCCCATGGCCATGCAAGTTCAGGCCACTGCACCGGCCCCAGCGCCAGCACTGGCCAGCTTCAAGCCAGCGGGCACCGTTGCGCCAAAGGACGCCACGACCGGGCTTTCCTACAGCTCCAAGGCGATGATGGCCGGGGCTGGCCTGCTGGCCGCTACAGCCGCGCCGATGGTGCAAGCCGCACCCGCCGCGCCTGCTGCGGATGCGGCTGCAGGTGCGCTCAAACAGTCGCACCTGACTGCGGCCAAACAGTCGCACTCTGCAGAGGCGGAACAGGCCCAAACGGGCGCGGCTGGTGCGCCTGTTGGTGCGGCTGCAGGTGCGTCTGAACAGTCTCACTCAGGTGCGCCTGAACAGTCTCACTTTTCAGAGTCGGAACAGGCCCAAACGGGCGCCGCTGGTGCGCCTGCTGGTGCGCCTGCTGGTGCGCCCGGTGGATGTCAAGCTACTTGTCGCCTATGAGTGTTGAAATTAAGCGGTTTTTCTGAACTGGTTTTGTTCCTCCTTTTTGCCATTTTTCTGATTCACGGACTGATCGGGATTGAGGTGTACCTCG
>Ga0302263_10000201_pt1 | contig 24220 bp, 20 predicted proteins | sample II_Fen_N1_4_FD_194564 | JGI IMG/M metagenome (GOLD analysis project Ga0302263, IMG submission 194564) | Peat permafrost microbial communities from Stordalen Mire near Abisko, Sweden - II_Fen_N1_4 | ecosystem: Environmental > Terrestrial > Soil > Wetlands > Permafrost | place: Sweden: Abisko... | reverse complement strand
GCGGTCAACGGCGAGACCATCGACCTCGGCGGGGACTACCACTCCTTCACCCGCAACGAGCCCGTCGGGGTGGTCGGCGTCATCACGCCCTGGAACGTGCCGGTCAACCAGGCCGCCCGGGCCGTCGCTCCCGCGATCGCCGCCGGCAACACCGTCGTGCTCAAGCCCTCGTCGCTGACGTCCACCACCTCGATCCGCCTCGCCGAGCTGTGCCGGGAGGCCGGCCTCCCGGACGGGGTCTACAACGTGCTCCTCGGGGCCGGGTCGACGACCGGACCGGCCGTCGTCACGCACCCGGACGTGCGCAAGGTCGCGTTCACCGGCTCGGTGGAGGTGGGCAGGGAGCTGGCGCACCTCGCCGCTGACCGGCTGATCCCGCTCACCCTGGAGCTCGGGGGCAAGAGCGCCAACATCGTGTTCGCCGACGCGGACCTCGACAAGGCCGCCACCTGGGCCACGACCGCGTTCACGAGCAATGCCGGCCAGGTCTGCTCGGCCGGCACCCGGCTCCTGGTCCAGCGCGACATCCACGACCGGTTCGTGGCGATGGTGGCGGAGCGGGCGGCCGCGCTCCGGCCGGGCGAGACCATCGGCCCCGTGATCAGCGCGGGCCAGCTCAGGACGATCCGCCACTACCTCGATGTCGCGGAGGGCGAGGGCGCGGTTCCCGTCACCGGTGGTGCGGACGCCGCCACGGCAGGGGCGGACGTCCCGGGCCTGTTCATCCCGCCCACCGTCTACACCGGCGTCACCAACGACATGCGGATCGCCCGGGAGGAGGTCTTCGGCCCGGTCCTCGTCGTGATCCCCTTCGACACGGAGGAGGAGGCGATCGCCATCGCGAACGACTCCGCGTACGGCCTGGTGGCCGGGGTCTGGACCCGCGACATCAGCCGTGCCCTGCGCGTGGCGGCCGAGATCGAGGCCGGGCAGGTGTTCGTGAACTCCTGGTGGTCCGGCGGGGTGCAGACCCCGTTCGGCGGCACGAAGCTGTCCGGCTACGGCCGCGAGAAGGGCGTCGAGGCGCTCCACCACTACACGCAGACCAAGTGCGTGACGGTGGCGCTGTGAACCCGCCCGGCACGGTCGACGGAGGTGCCGTGGACGCGGTCGCCGTGGAGGCGGTGGACGCGGTCGTGTTCGACTGCGACGGCGTGCTCGTCGACTCTCTCGCGAGCGTCGACCGCTGTTGGCGCCGGTGGTCGGTGGAGGTGGGGCTCGACCCGGATGCCGTGCTCGCCATCATCCACGGCCAGCCGACCCGGGACAGCGTCTCCACGCTCCTGCCGGCGGAGGACGTGGAGGCGGCGATCGCGCTCATCGACCGGTACGAGCTCGAGGACGTGGACGACGTGACCGCGATGCCGGGAGCCACTGCCCTCCTGGCCGCCATGCCGCCGGGCCGCTGGGCCGTCGTCACATCCGCGTCGCGCGAGCTGTTCACGGCGAGGTTTGCCGCGTCCGGCCTCTCGGAGCCGGCCGTCGTGATCACCGCCGACGACGTGACGCGAGGCAAGCCCCACCCGGAGGGATACGCCGGGGCGATGCGACGACTCCGCGTGGCACCGGGGCGCGCCGCGATCTTCGAGGACAGCGACGGGGGGATCGCCGCGGCGATCGCATCTGGGGCCGGCACGGTGATCCGGGTGGGAACCGGGGAGCCGGGTCCCGGTCAGGCGGCCGTGGTCGCGGACCTGCGGAGCGTCTCCTGGCGGGACGGGCTGGTGCTGCGCCCCGGCGGGATGTCGTCGAAGGTCACCGCGGACCGCTGACCGCTGCGGTGCTCGCTCAGGGTCTCGGCGCCGCCCCGAGGGCCGGCCGGATCAGCTCGATGCCCTGCCCGGCGAGGCCGGCCGACACCCGCCGCCGCATCTCGATCTCCACCTGGATGCGGCTCTCCGGCCGGACCCGGCCCGACAGGCGGATCGTCGCCCCGGCCGCCGTGAGGCTCGTCATCCCCGCATACGCGGGCGGCGCCAGGAAGAGGTCGGCCAGCGCCGGGTCGGCAGCCAGGTCCCTGGCCACGGCCTCGAGCACCGCGGTCGCGGCATCCAGGTCCTTGTCCGCGACGCCGTCGATGTTCACCATCGCCACGGCGTAGGTTCGGGTCAGGTTCGCGGAGGCGCGGACGTCCCCGTTCGAGATCGAATGCAGCACGCCGCGCGGGTCCCGCACGAGGGTCCGCCGCAGCCCGACCTCCTCCACGGTGCCCTCGACCGCCCCGATCCGCACGACGTCGCCCTTGAAGTACTGGCCCTCCAGAAGGATCAGCAGCCCCATCAGGTAGTCGAGGACGATGCTCTGGCCGGCGAGGGTGATCGCCGCGAGGGCAAGCCCCAGCCCGGCGAGCACGGACCACAGGTCGAACAGCCCCAGGACCAGCGAGACCAGCGCCGCGGCGACGAGGAACCGGAGGACCTTGACCAGCAGGTCCTCCATCGTCTCGACGCGTTTCTCGGTGTCGGCGGACTGGCTGGGGTCGGCACCCAGCGTTCGCGCCTGTGCCTCCATCGTTCGGACGAGGACCCGGTGGATGACGGGCCGGGCCCAGCGGTAGAGGAGGAGCAGCCCGATCGCGGACAGCGCGAGGATGACGCCGTTGGCGCTCAACCAGCCGATGAGCTCGTTGGCCTGCGGCGACGCGTCGGGCATCGGTTGAGTTTCCCCCTACCGTCCGAGCGGCGAGAAGGTCGCCGTGAAGTGCCGCAGCTGGGCGGGCTGTCTCGCGATCCTGTAGCCGCGCAACGACGACGCCCTCGACGCCACGTCCCTCGCCACCTCGATCACGTAGTCGATGTGGCTCTGCGTGTACGTGCGCCGCGGGATCGCAAGGCGGACCAGGTCCATCGGGGCCGGCGTCTCGGTGCCGTCGGGGTGCTGCCCGAACATCACGGTCCCGATCTCGCAGCCGCGGATCCCGCCCGCGCGGTACAGCTCCACCGCCAGCGCCTGGCCCGGGTACTGCAGGGGCGGGACGTGGGGGAGGAGAGCGCGGGCGTCCAGGTAGACCGCGTGGCCGCCGAACGGCTGGACGCACGGGATCCCGGACGCGGTGAGGGCCTCGCCGAGGTAGGCCGTGGACTCGATCCGGTAGCGCAGGTAGTCCTCGCTGACCACCTCCCTCAGGCCCTGGGCGATAGCCTCGAGGTCGCGGCCGGCGAGGCCGCCGTAGGTGGGAAAGCCCTCGGTCAGGATCAGGAGGTTGCGGCAGCGCTCGGCCAGGCCGTCGTCGTTCATCGCCAGCCAGCCGCCGATGTTGGCCATGCCGTCCTTCTTGGCCGACATCGTCATGCCGTCCGCCAAACGCCCGATCTCGCGGACGATGTCGATGACGGGACGGTCCGCCTGTCCGGGCTCGCGCGTCTTGATGAACCAGGCGTTCTCGGCGAAACGGCAGCCGTCCAGGAAGAGGGGCTTGCCGAAGCGGTCGCAGACCGCGCGGACGGCGCGCAGGTTCTCGAGGCTGACGGGCTGGCCACCACCAGAGTTGTTGGTGATCGTGACGATGACGACCGGGACGTGGTCACCCCGCTCCGTCAGCAGTGCCTCGAGCGCCGCGATATCCATGTTGCCCTTGAACGGGTGGATCAGCGCGGGCTGGCGGCCCTCCTCGATCACGAGGTCCACGGCCTCGGCGCCCGTGAACTCCACGTTGGCGCGGGTCGTGTCGAAGTGGGTGTTGTTGGGGACGACCTTCCCGGGCCCGCCGATCGCCGTGAACAGGATCTTCTCCGCCGCGCGTCCCTGGTGGGTGGGGATGACGTGCTTGAACGAGAACAGGTCCTGCACGGCGTCCAGGAAGACGAACCAGGACGGGCTGCCCGCGTAGCTCTCGTCGCCATGCTGGATGGCCGCCCACTGGTCCCGGCTCATGGCGCCGGTGCCGGAGTCGGTCAGCAGGTCGATGAGGACGTCGTCGGCGTGGAGGTTGAACAGGTTCCAGCCGGCGGCCTCGAGGGCGACCTCGCGCTCGGCCTTCGTTGTGAGCCGGATCGGCTCGACGGCATGGATGCGGAAGGGCTCGATGATCGTGCGCCAGCGGTCCATCGCCGGAGGATACGCCGGGCCGGGTCGGGCGCGGCCGGGACCTCCGCGGGCGCGGCCGAATCGGGCGCGGCTGCGATTGCCCGTCGTCGGCCCCATGCCAGACTGGACGCGTGATCGATCCGGCCCCTGGCGCACCGCATCTCGTGCTCGTCGGGCTCATGGGCAGTGGCAAGACCGCTGTCGGGGCCATCGTTGCGACGCGCCTCGGCCGGCCCCTGCGCGACTCGGACGCCGACATCGAGGCGCGGGAGGGCCGCACGGTCCGCGAGCTGCGCGACGACGCCGGGACCCATGCCTTGCATGCCCTGGAGGCGCGGCACCTGCTCGACGCACTCGCCGGCCCGGGGCCAGACGTGATCTGCGCGGCGGCCTCGACCATCGACGACCCACGTTGCCGCGACGCGTTGCGCGGCTCGTCCGTCCTCGTCGTCTGGCTCACCGCCTCGCCGGAGACGGCCGCGACCCGTTTCGACGACCAGGGCCACCGCCCGCGGTACGGCCCGGACCCCGAGGCGTTCCTCGCGCGCCAGGCCGAGGAGCGGCAACCGCTGTTTCGGTCGGTGTCCGCGGCCGAGCTGGCGACGGACGGCGTCACGCCGGATGACCTCGCGGGTCGCGTGCTCGAGCTGGCCGGCGCCCCAGACCAGCGGGATTGATCCCGGACCGCCTCACATCGGGCGGACCCGTGCCACACTCGACCCATCCGCGGTCCGCCGTCACGCGAACCGTGAATGGCGCCCGTCCCGCGCCGCGTCGATCCGAGCAGACGAGGAGCACTTGAGGGTGGAATCACCGGGGGCCGCGACCGCGGCGATGCACGAGTCCGGCCGCGGCCGCTGGCTCGGGCTGGCGATGCTGAGCCTGGGCGTCTCGATGATCATCGTGGACGCGACGATCGTGAACGTCGCCGTCCCGTCGATCATCCGGGACCTGAACATGGACTCCACCCAGGCCGAGTGGATCAACACGATCTACGCGCTGGTGTTCGCGGCCCTGCTGATCACGCTCGGGCGCATCGGCGACCTGGTCGGCCGCCGGAAGCTGTACCTCCTCGGCCTCGTGGTGTTCGGGTTCGCGTCCGTCATGGCCGGGCTCTCGCAATCGGGTGCGATGCTGATCCTGGCCCGCGTCTTCCAGGGCGTCGGCGGCGCGATGATCCTGCCGTCCACCCAGTCCATCCTGAATACCAACTTCCGGGGCCGGGACCGAGCGATCGCGTTCGGCATCTGGGGCGCCACGATCGGCGGCATGGCCGCGGTCGGTCCGTTGCTCGGCGGCTGGCTGACCACCTACCTGTCCTGGCGCTGGGCGTTCTTCATCAACGTCCCCGTAGCTTTGATCGCGATCTTCGGCACGCTGCGCTACATCGGCGAATCGAAGGACGAGAACGCGAAGTCCGGCCTCGATCCCGTCGGCTTCGTGCTCATCACGGGCGGCCTCAGCCTGTTCATCTTCGGCCTCATCGAGGGCCGCAGCTACGGCTGGTGGACACCCACGAAGCCGTTCGAGATCTTCGGCTGGACCTGGCCGCTCGAGTCGGTGTCGATCATCCCGTTCTGCCTGGTCGGCGGAGTCATCGCGCTGGCCGTCTTCCTGGTCGTCGAGGGCCGCCGGTCTCGTGCGGGCAAGTTCTTCCTGTTCGACGTCGGCCTGTGGCTGTACCCGGCGTTCCGCTACGGGAACCTGGCCGGCACGATCGTCTCCCTGGGGGAGTTCGGCCTCCTGTTCGCGCTGCCGCTCTACCTCCAGGCCGTCCGCGGGTACAGCGCGTTCGAGACCGGGCTCGTGTTCCTCGCCCTGGCGGTCGGATCCTTCTTCGCCGCACCGATGTCCGCACGGCTGGCGCACACGTACGGCCCGCGGCGCGCCGTGACCCTCGGCATGTTCCTCGAGGCCGTCGGCATCATCAGCACCTCGCTGCTGATCTCCACGACCGTGACCGGCCTGCAGCTGGCTGTGCCGCTGTTCATCTATGGGATCGGCGTGGGCCTCGCGACGGCGCAGCTGACCAGCATCGTGCTGTCGGACATCCCGCCGGAGCGGTCCGGTCTTGCGTCGGGGGCCAACTCCACGATGCGCCAGATCGGTTCCGCGCTCGGGATCGCGATTCTCGGCACGGTCCTGTTCACGGCACTCGGCAACGGGGTCCACGAGAACCTGTCGGCCATCCCCGGCATCCCGCCGGCGGCGGTCGACGGCGTGGCCACGGCGATGGAGCAGTCCGCCGGCCAGGCGCTGGTGGAGATCCGCAAGCAGCCGCAGTACCAGGCGGCGGTGACCCCGATCGAGTCTGCGTTCGTGGACGCCACCCGGCTGGCCGGGTTCGTCGCCAGCGGCTTCGTGCTGGTCGGCGTGGTCCTCACGCTGCTCCTCCCGGAGATGCCGAAGGGTGGCCTCCGCGAGACGGTGGAGATCGAGAGCAAGGAGAACGAGACGGAGCCCGAGCCCGGGGACGGGGAGCCGGAGGCGATGCCCGCCTGATCGAAGGGCGCGCCGCCAGCCGGCCGCTCCCCGGTCCGTCGGGTCGCCCGCCCGGTCGCCGTCGGCCGACCGTAGCCCACCCAGCCGCCCCCCGGTCCGCCGGTCGCTGGGCGACCGAACATTGCGCTGGGTGCACGCTCTGGTCCCGGGGCGACCAGAAAGCGCGGTCCCGCGTCGCGCCCGCGGCCACCGCACCGTTCAGTCGCTGGGCGGCAGGCGGGTCGCGCGCCGGCCGAACGCGGGCACGAGGCACACGGCGGCGCGGCCCGCGCCGGCGCGGCACGGGGCGGGAGTCACGCAACCTGCCGCGCCCGATCGCGAGGTACGCTGCGCGGCATGTGTCGCAGCATTCGCCAGCTCCGCCGGGCCGGGGACGCCGGTCCCGCCACCACGGGCGAGTCCCAGGCCGCCGCCCTCCAGTACGTCCGCAAGATCAGCGGGTACCGCACGCCCGCCGCGCGCAACGAGGCCGCGTTCCAGGCCGCCGTGGACGAGATCGCCGCGGCCACCGAACGATTGCTCGCCGCGCTCGGAACCGGCGTGGCCGAGGGACCAGACCCGTTCGCGGACCCTGTCACCCGGGCCGCCATCCTTGCTGCCCGACCGGCCTACCGGACAAGGGCGTGAGCGAGCACGCGGCGCCGGGGGCGCCGGGCGATCCTCGACGCCAGCCCGAGACCGCGGGCCCGAGCACGACCGGCGCACCGGCGACGGGCGCGCCGACGGCAACCGCGGCTCCGGCGCTCCCGGCCCCGGCGCCCACCTGGTGGCGACGCCCCGGCCTGGACGTCGTCGACGGGCGCCTCGCGCTCAACGGCGTGGACCTGGAGACCCTGGTCCGGCGCCACGGAGCGCCCCTGTTCGTCTATGACCTCGCCCGGCCCGTGGAGAATCTCCGCGCCCTCCAGGCTGCCCTCGCGCGTGCCGGTGTCCCGTACGTCATGCGGTTCGCGCTGAAGGCCTGCCCGGACCCGCGGATCCTGGAGGTCCTGCGCGGCATGGGCGAACCCGGCACGCCGGAGGGCGTCGGCATCGATGCGTGCTCGCCCGGCGAGGTCCTGCACGCGCTGGCGAACGGCTGGAGCCCCGAGGCGATCAGCCACACCGGAACCAACGTCAGCGAACGGGACCTGGACGTGCTCCTGGCGCACCCGATCAGGCTCAACCTCGATGCCGTCAGCCAGGTCGAGAGGGTAGGCCGTCGGGCGCCCGGCCGGACCGTGGGCATCCGCATCAACCCGGGCGCCGGTGCCGGCTACACGGAACACCTCGCCTATGCCGGCGAGCGACCCACCAAGTTCGGCGTGACCGGGGACCGGCTGGACGACGCACTCGCCGCAGCGCGCAGCCACGGGCTCACCGTGGACACGATGCACTTCCACGCCGGGTCCGGCTGGCTGGGCGACCAGCTGGACGGCTTCGAGGCGGCCCTGCGGAGCGCCACCCGGTTCCTGGACCGGATGCTCGATGCCGGCTGCCCCATCCGCGAGGTCAACGTCGGCGGCGGGCTCGGGATGGTCGCGCGGGACAGCGAGCGTCCGGTGGACCTGGACGCGTACGCACAGGTCGTGCGCCGCCACCTGGAGCCGTACGGAGTGACGGCCGCGTTCGAGCCCGGCGACCTCGTGATGAAGGACGCCGGCGTGCTCCTGGGCGAGGTGGTCACCGTGGAACGCCGGGGCGGGACGACGTTCGTCGGCCTGGACATCGGCTGGAACGTCAACTGCGCGTACTTCATCTACAAGTACGCCCAGGAGATCCTCCCGCTGCGCGATCCGTTGCGCGAGCGGACGCGGCTGGTCACTGTCGCGGGGCACATCAACGAGGCGGGCGACCTGTTCGCGGAGGACTACCCGTTCCCGGATGTGGCCGAGGGCGAGACCGTCGCCATCCTCAACGCCGGCGGCTACCTGGCTGCGATGTCGACGACGCACTGCCTGCGGCCGACGGGGACCGCGGTCTACCTGGAGCGGCGGTAGGCCACGCGGCTTCGCTGCCTCTCGCGTGGCGGAGCGCCCTGGGGACCCTGGCCGGGTTCGTCCGCGCACGTTGACTGCCTCGACGTCTACGCCCGCCCGGACCGGGTTGCGGTCGGGCGGGCGTAGGTCTCCTCCGGAGAGGGCGCGCGGTGTGCCCGCCGCGGCGCCCACGGGATGATCGGATGGCGGTCGTCAGTCTCTCGGCGTCAGCGGCCAGGACACGCCGGTCGGCAGGTCCGGCAGGGCCCCGCTGCTCGAACCGTGAGAGAACGGCGTGGTGACCGGCAGGACCTGCTCGGCGTGGCAGCGGGCGCAGAACACCGGCAGATGGCAGTAGGCGCACGCCGTGTTGCCCTGGGCCCGGATGACCGCCGCGTGGTTTGTGGACATCGTGTCGTGATCGACGGTCACCGCGCCGGTCGAGTGGCAGTTCACGCAGTAGTCACGCGCATGGCACTCGCCGCAGGTCTGCCCCCCGGGGTCCAGGCTGGTCGCGACGTTCTTGTGGTTGAACACCCATTGGCTGTCGTTGTGCGTGCTCGGCGGCTCGCCCAGCGGCAGGCTGGCGACGGCCGGCCCGATCTGCGGGAACGTGTGGCACGTGTCGCAGGTGGACGGAATGACCTTGCTGGTGGCAACGCCGTTCTCCACCAGGTGGTGTCCGCCGTCGTGGCAGCGGAAGCACCCCGGGTAGTCCGTGTGGCCCAGGTTGTTCGCGTAGGTGGCGGGGGTGACCTTCATCGCCGGCGTCGCCGACAGGCGGTACAGGACCTTGATCTCGTCGATCGCGGCGTTGATCTGTGCGGTCTTGGTCGCGGCGACGTCCGGGTAGTTGGCGGCGTAGAAGCCCGTGAGCTTGTCGATCTCGGCATCGGCCGTGGCGACGTCCGGGTAGCTGGCCCACAGGAGGCGCATGCCCTCGCGCTTGATGTACGGGAGCGTCGGGTCGATTGCGCCGGTGGACATCTGGTGGTCCAGGTCGACCCGCGGGTTGGCCACGTCGTGCCCCGCCCGGTTGTGGCAGTCGAGGCAGGTGAGGGTGGTCGTGGGCTCGGTGGCCTTGATCTTGTCGATGTCCGGCTGGACGTCCTCGGCGACGGTGATCTTGTCCTGGGCGATCCACTGCTGGACCAGCCCCCCCGGCGTCGTGGAGGACACGAGGTCGATCACCGCCGCGTTCTCGTCGGGCGAGTTGTAGGTGAAGTTGCGGACGACGTGCCAGTGGACGCTGCGGTCCACGTCGAAGGGATTGCCCCCGCCGGGCCGGACCAGCAGCGCGACGAACTCGCGCGTGTTGGCCTCGTCCTCCTTGAACTGGGTGGTGTTCTTGAGGGCGGAGAGAGCGCCGCCCCCCTGGACGTCGTGGCACTTCAGACAGGTGTCGGAGGTCTTGGGCAGGTCCGCGTGGTTGGGGGCCGGGATGGGCGTGGGATAGGTGCCCAGCACCACGTCCACCAGCTGGCGGGTGCCGTTCATCTTGGCCTTGATCCAGCCGGCGATGCCCGGTTCCACGTGGCACTCGCCGCAGGTGACCTCGGCGTGCGGCCCGGCCTGGTTTGCCTTGAGCTCCGGCTCCATCGTGTGGCAGCGGCCGCAGAAGTCGGCGGTCTCCGTCCACTGGATCAGCGAGACGCCCGTGAAGACGGCAATGCCGCCGATGGCGGACAGGACGAGCAGCAGGGCGAACAGGCCGCGCCGGGAGCTGGGGAGGCGGAGGCGGCGACCGCGCAGGTAGAACGGGTGCCGATGCGGGCGAGTCGCGAGGGCCGCGGCGGTGGCCGGCCCGACGACCACCGCTTCCCCGGTCGCACCCGCCGCCTCTGCCGCGCCGGACTCGTCGGCCGCGCCGCCGACTGCCGTCTCCCCGTCCGCCTCGGACGGCGCAGCCGCCCCCTCGGCGGGCGGCAGCGCGTCGGGCGTCGCGGGGTCGGTCATCGTCCCGTCAGTTCATGATCGCGGCGACGGCGGCGTCCATCTCATCTTTCGAGAGTGCACCGATCCGGACCTCGCGGATCCTGCCATCCGGACCGATGAAGAAGTGCGTGGGGATGCCCATCGTCCTGTAGGCGTCCGCGATCGCGGCCTGCTGGTCCACCGCGATGGGGAACGTCAGCCCTGCGCGCTGCGCATAGCCGCTCACGTCCGTCGCCGGCTCCTGGATGAAGACCGCCAGGACGTTGAGCCCCTTGTCCTTGTTCGCCTTGTACACCGTCTCCACGTCGGCGGACTCGGTGCGGCAGTCCGGGCACCAGGAGGCGCCGAAGGTCAGCCAGACGGGTTTGCCCGCGTAGTCGGCGAGAGACACCGTCTTGCCGTCGTAGGTGAGGGCCGTGAAGGCCGGCGGTACCCCGCCCACGACCGGTGACGTCGCCGCCGCCCCGGATCCCAGGTTGATCTCCGTGACCCCGTCGGACGGCTTCTGGCCGCTCGCCGCGTAGATCAGCACCCCCAGCACCACCGCGGTGACGGCGATGATCGCGATCGTCTGCAGCCGGCCGGCCATGCGCCCGGCCGGGCGGGCGGTGGTTCCTGCGGTGCTCATTCTCGGAGGCGCCTCGTCACGGGCCCGATCAGTTCAGGCCGGAGTAGCTGTGGAGCCCGCCGAAGAACAGGTTCCCGAAGTAGGTGAACAGCGTCGCGGCGAACCCGAGCACCAGCAGCATTGCCGCCCGCTTGCCGCGCCAGCCGCGCATCACGCGGGCGTGGAGGTAGGAGCCGTAGATGAACCAGGTCACCAGCGACGCGGTCTCCTTGGGGTCCCAGCTCCAGTAGGTGCCCCATGCCGTGTTGGCCCAGATGGCGCCCAGGATGATCGTCAGGGTGAGGAACGGGAAGCCGACGATGACCGCGCGGTAGCCGATGTCGTCCAGGACGTCCAGCCGGGGCAGGCCCCAGCCGCCGGGCTCGGGGCGGTTCCCCACCCATGCGATGAACAGCTGGATCAGGTAGAGCGCGGCCGAGGCGAAGGCAATGGCGAAGCTGCCGTAGGCGACGATGGCCACGGCGACGTGGACGGTGAGCAGCAGGTTGTTCTGGAGCGCGGGGACCAGCGGCTCGATCGTGGCCGGGATGGTCATCGCGTAGACCATCATCGCGAACGCGACCGGCAGGGCGACGAGGGCGAGGATGCGCTGGTGATAGCGGCGCTCGAACCACATATACGCGGTCAGGATCCCGAAGGCGAAGGCGGCCGAGAACTCGTACATGTTGGCGAACGGCCCGTGGCCGGTCGCGATCGTGCGGAACACCAGGCTGAACAGCAGGGCGAACACCGCCAGCCAGCCCAGCATCGTGGCGTAGCGCCCGATGGCCGCCGTGCGCGGCCCGGAGGTGAAGCCCGTGACGGTCGTCGTCGTGGGCATGCCGGCCGTCTGCATCCGGGCGGCCCGCAGGCCGGACAGGGCATAGGCCACGTAGAAGATCGTCGCCAGCGCGGTGCTGAGCATCGCGGCGATGAAGGCGTAACCGGAGAGCTTTTCCATTGGGGGACCTTCCTCAGCTCTGCGCCGGCGCCTGGAGCGCCGCACGAATGTCGGTGACGAGGTTCTCGAAGTCGGTGGCCTGGGACACGTCCCTGGTTGCCAGGGTGGCCATGCCAAGGACCGCGCCGCCGTTGGGGCGGGCGACGATGCGACCCCACATGCGCTTGTGCTGGATCGTGAAGCGGATGCAGAAGCCTGCGAAGAGCAGGAACGCGCCGAGCCAGACGAGCATCACGCCGGGGTCCCGGGCGATGTTCAGGCCGGTGAACTGGCCCTCGCGGTCGAAGGTGACGGTGAGGTCGCCCAGGGTGGTCGGCTTGCCCTGGTCCATGACCTGTGAGGCGACCTGCTTGCCCTCAGCGGCCGTATAGAGCTCCACCTTCATCTGGCCGGGCTTGATGGTCGTGTCGCCGTTGCCCAGCGTGCCGACCACCCAGCCCACGTAGTCCGTGCCGGGGATGCTGAAGGAGCCGATCGGCCGGTTGTCGGCCGTCGTCCGCCACGCCAGCGGCACGCCCTGGGAGACCAGCACCTTGCCCGTGGCGTCCTTGACCGTCATCGTGGCCGCGGCGCCGAAGAACGCCTGGTAGAAGGTCGTGTTGTCGTACTGCAGCGGGTCGTTGACCCGGATGGTGTGGCGGTTCACCTCCTGGCCGTCCTTGAACAGGATGACCTGGCTGGCGTAGTCGATCGGCGCGCCCGTGGTCGTGTCGTACTTGTCGGTGAAGTCGACCAGCTTGATCGTCAGGCCCGGCTCACCCGAGACGGGGAGCGTGGCGCCCTCGGCGATCGTGAACTGCGAGTCGCGGTAGCCGAACAGGGTGCCGGCGATGGCGCCCAGCAGGATGATCACGATGGACATGTGGGCGATCAGGCCCGCCCACGGTGCCCAGCGGTTGCGGTCCGCGTAGATGTGGATCGCGCCGTCGTCGGCAGAGAGGGTGCGGTAGCGCCGGCCCTTGAACACGCCCTCCACGATCGCCTGCGTCTCGGCCGGCGTGTGGCGGACGACGATGGCCTCGTGCTGCGGCGCGTGCTCGAAGAACGCCGGGCCCACATCCACGCGGGGCTTGGTGGTCGTCCGCCAGATGCCCGGGATCCGGTGGATGGAGCAGGCGATCAGGCTGATCGTCAGCCCCGCCACCAGGACGCGGAACAGGAGGGAGTTGAAGATCTGGAACAGTTGGAGGGTGTCCATGATCCCGGTCCAGCCGCCGTACTTCGGCCGGACCTCGTCCAGCCAGCTGGCCTTCGCGGCCGGGTCGTCGACGACGCCCGGAGGCGCCTGGATCACGAGCGAGCCGACGACGCCCAGGGCGGCGATGGCCAGCATCAGGACCATGGCCACGCGCATCGAGGACAGGAAGTGCCACAGGCCTTCCAGCGCCCGGTCGACGCGATCCATGAAGGTGGGGCCGGCCGCCGCGGCAGCCGGGGCGCCGGCCGGCGGAAGCGGCCGGGATTGGACCTCGTGGGTCATGTCCGACTACCTCCTCAGAGACCGAAGGGCGACCCGAGGGTCGCGAGCCGGCCGAGCATGTTGGTGAGCATCAGCACGCCGACTGCCACGAGCAGGAAGCCCGTGACCATGGACACGGCGTGGTGGTGGCGGCCGACGACGGTCAGCCGCGTGGCGACCCAGGACGCACCCAGGGCGACGGCGAGGAACGGGATGGCGAGCCCGGCCGCGTAGGCGACCAGGAGGACCGTCCCGTGGAGGACGCTCGACGTGGCCGTGGCCAGGCCGAGGATCCCGCCGAGGATCGGGCCGATGCAGGGGCTCCAGCCCGCCGCGAACAGCAGGCCGAACAGGAAGGACCGCGGGTAGCCGGGCCGCTCGCCCGGGCTGGCGATGGCGCCGAAGCCCTGGCTGCCGCCCGTGCCGGTTCCGGCGGTCGAGCCACCGCCCGAGCCGCCGGCGCCGGTGCCGCCCGACCCGCCGGCCATCACGAGCCCGCCGCCCATGGCGGGCATCGCGCGGGTGTCGCGCCAGAGGGCCCGGACGTTGATCACGCCCGCGACCTGGAGGCCGAGGAAGACGAGGAGCGCGCCGCCCACCATGTTGAGCACGCGGCGGTCCACGAAGGCGCCCAGGGCGCCGATCGCCGCATAGAAGGCGACGAACACGAGCGAGAAGCCCAGCACGAACGACAGCCCGTGCATCAAGGCCGGGCGGCGACCGGTGGTGCCCTCACCGGTCGCGCCCATCATGTAGGCGAGGTATGCCGGGACGAGCGGGAGGCAGCAGGGGGATGCGAAGGACACGACGCCGCCGACGAAGGCGATGCCGATGCCGATCGCGCTGCCGAGCTCGTTCATGGCTTGGCGCTCCCGGCGGGGGAGGCGCTGGGAGCAGGGGAGGCCGCGGGCGAGGCGCTGGGCGCGGTGGAGGCCGCCGGTGAGGCGCTGGGTGCCGTGCTGGCGCCGGCGGAAGCCCCGGGCGAGCTGGCCGGGATCATCGAGGCCTTGACCAGTGCGTCGAGGTGCGACTGGACGGTCTGGGCGATCTGCGATGTCGGGTCGATCGCGATGACCTTGTTCCACTCGCGCTGGACTGCGGTCCAGTCGGGGGTCGCCTGGTTCATGTAGAGGAACCCGAGGTCGTAGTGGACCTCCTGGTTCTTGGGATCGATGGCCACAACCTTGAGCCAGGTCGTCTCCGCGCCCTTCAGGTCATTCGTGTTGAAGCTGACAGCGCCGCGGGCCAGGAGGCCCTGGACGTTCTTGGGGTCGATGGCGAGGACCTTGTCCAGCCAGGTCCCGGCATCGGCGTACTGCTGGCCTGCGTAGTACGCGTCGGCGAGGGCGAGGAGCGTCGCAGTGTCGTTCGGGTTGGCCTGGAGCTTGGTCATCAGCTGGGCGACCTGCGCCATATCGACGGTCGGGGCGCTCGAGGAGGCGTCGGCGACGGCGCTGGGTGCCGGAGAGCCACCGATCGCGCCGATCACCTGCATTGCGCCGAACCCGACGCCGACGACCGCGAGGACCGCGACACCGACGAGGACCAGCCGCTTCCAGGGGTTGGCTGGCTGCGGGGCCGCGATGGTGGCCGCGGCGCCCTGACGGGTGACTGGTCGGCGTGACTTGACTGGCGCCGCCGTGGCGGTTGCCTTGGCCTTCGGCTTTGCATCCGGGAGCGTGTCGGGGTGGGCGCTCGGCGTGACCGAGGCATAGAGCACGGCCAGGTCGTCCAGGTCAGGCTCTGCAACCACGGGCTCGGCTCCGGTGTCGGGCTCGATCGCGCCGCCGGATGCATCGGCACCCACGATGGCTGCCGCGAGGACGGGGGCTTCCGCAGGATCGGAGCCCCGGCGGACCGGAGGTGTCGCCGGTCCGCCGGGTACGACCGCGGGCGGCCTTGCCGGGCTCCTGAGGGCCGAGCCCTGGAGACCGACCGGGTCGGTTAATTGGAGGTACGCCTGGTCCAGCGCCGAGGCTTGGGCATGTGCCCATGCCCGGAGCTCCGGGGGCGCGGACGCGAGGTACTGGCTCACGGCCTGGTGGAGGTTGTCGACGTCTTCGGGAGAGGCGCTGGCGGGGAGGCCGAGCTGGGCCAGCAGCTCGTTCTCCTCGGCCTCGTGACCGGTGGAAGGGAGGCCGCGGGTCATCCCCGGCCTCCTGAAGGGCGCGGGCGGCCTGCGTCGCGCGCCGGCGTGCGATACATCTTGGAACCCTCATCTGATGCCGCGGGGGACCGCGGCTTGACACCTGAGGGCATTGTCCCGGTGGAACTCCCCTGCGCCCATCCGTCGGCCCGCACATTTCGGCCGGGACCAAACAGGGCCAGAGGGGGGAGAGGCTCGGCCCCGCCTGTATCGGCCGGTATAGGGAACCCGGCTACGGCGTGTAGGTCACCGCGTTGTGGGTGTAGCCGTGGCACACCAGCGTGCATCCGCCCTGCCCGACACCGGTGGATGTCCAGGACAGCGTGCCGTTGTACGGCAGCACGTCCGGTGCGAAGTTGACGAGCCTCGAGTTGCCTCGATCGCCCGTGTTGTACGCGATGGCGGTCGAGTGCAGGCGGAAATGGCATTCGGCGCAGGTCGCGTTGCCCTGGCCCGCGCCGGGGGTGTCGATGTCGCCCGCCAGCCCTGTGCTGACGGTCGCGGTGCCGGCGAGGTGGAGGGCGTGGAGCGACTGGAAGGTCGCGGCGTACGGAGCGGCAGGCGTGCCATTGAAGTTGGTGGCCGACGTCGCGGTCGGGTCCAACATTGGGGCGTCCGCGTGGCACAGGTAGCAGAGCGCGAAGTCGGCGGCGGCGTACGGTTCCTTGGCGGGCTTGAGGTCCCTGTCGCGGTACGGTGCGAGCAGGATGCCTCGCTGGCTGCTGGCGTGGACCGGGAGCAGCTGGTCGGGCGTCGTGCCCTTCGCCGGCGTGTCGGGTCCGGCGTGGCAGTTCGTGCAGCGCACCGTGTCGGTCGCCGAGAAGTTCCAGAGCTTGTATGTGCTCTCCCCCTTCAGGCTCGCCGTCATCGCCGGGGTCCGGTTGGTGCCGGCCGCCTCGATCGGGTGGAAGGACACGGCGTTGAGGGGGTCGAGCTCCAGCCCCTTGTCGAGAGCCCACCACGACGGATGCGAGGCGGCGGGCTCCGCCGAGTGCGATCGCAGCTGCGTGAACCCGGAGTGGCACTTGAGGCACAGCTCGTACTCGTGCGCCGCGGACGTGCCGCCATCGAGAGAGCCCGCGTCGCTGAGCGTCGTGGGCCCCTGGACCAGGCGGTAGGTCGGCCCGCTTCCGGCATGGTTGGTCACCTTGACGCTCGACGCGTCCGCGATCCCCCCCGACGCGCTCCAACCGTCCGGTCCTTGGGCAGGTGCGACGTCGGTCGCGCTGTGGGAGTTGTGGCAGTCCGAGCAGGTGGCGTGACGGTTGGACTTGCCGCCGAACTCGTTCGTCGCATCGCTCGTGTGGCCACTGGTCGACGTGACCGGATGCGAGTACCAGGCACCATTCGCCGCGTCATTCGCGGGAATGCCTGACAGCTCGGCCTCCGTCTTGAACACGGAGCCGGACCCCTTGTCGTCGTGGCACGTGAAACACAGACCGCTTTCCGGTGACGGGCGCAGCGCGAGCGTGGGGCCAGCTGACGAGTGCGTCCGGTGACACGAGACGCACATCGCGGTCGCGAGGGCGTACGTGCCGTGCGGCGACACGAATGTGCTCGACGTGTCCGCCCGCCCGGCGAGCTTCGCGGTTCCCATCTGCTGGCCACTGGGCGGCTGGAGGCCGTAGATCATCGGGGTCGCGGTCGGGGAGGGGCTCGGCTCCGGCGACGCGCACGGGTCAGCTGATGCGGAGGGATCAGCTGATGCCGAAGGATCAGGTGATGCCGAAGGATCAGGTGATGCGGAGGGATCCGGCGACGCGCACGGGTCAGTCGACGCCGGGGGTGCCACCGACGCGGAGGGTTCCGCACTCGGCGACGCGGTTGCGTCCGGGGCGCTCGAGGACGGCGCCGGCGAGCCCGGGTCCAGGCTCTGACCCGGCAGCGTCGGGCTCGGCGAATCCGACGCCGACGCCGGCGGGTCGGACGGCGAAGGGGACGGTGAGGCGGCGGCGCTCGGATCCGGGGTCGGCGGCGCGGTCGGATCGGCCGGCGCGGATAACGTCGTTGGGCTGGCGGATGCCGGATCGAGCGTGGGGTCTGGCGACGATGGGTTCGATCCAGCCGGGCTCGGGTCGGAGGACAGGGGCGTGGGATCGAGCGCGAGCGCGGGGCTGACGAGGCGGAGATTGCCGCTCGGCAGGCCCGCGACCGCGAGGAGGGCCACGACGACGAGCACCACGCCGAAGAGACGGTGGGCACGCAAGGTGCTGCCGGGCTCTCGGTTGAGTGGACGCATCACGCGGGGTCCTTCGTGGATCGAGGGTTGGGTGACCGGCCCGGCACGCCGGGCCGGTCACCTGGAGGCTCCGCCGGGGGCAGAACCAAATCGGCTACTTCTGGTGGCACGCCTGGCAGGCGCCCCGATTATCGAGACGGAGCAGGGTGCTGGTGAGGTGAACGTTGGTCAGGCCCTGGGAGTCTGTGCCCTGGACCTGCTGGTTGGTGCTGTTGAAATTCACGCCAGGCGAGTACTGGTTCTTGACTGTGTTGGTCATGCTGGCGTTCGTGCCGTGCGCCACGTGGCACGAGAGGCACGCCGGTGCGTGGTTCGTCGTTCCGGCTCCAGGAGTTCCCTGCACGGGCGTGATGGCCGTGTTGTACGGGACTCCCGTCTGCGAGGCCGACAGCCAGGCACCGTTGAACACGTTGTCCGGTGCATCCTTGTTGATCAGGGTGTAGACCGGGTGCTTGAACATGTAGACAGCGTCGCCGCTGGGCGTGAACTCGGCCCCGCTGACGGCGTTGTACCGGGTGTGGCAGGTGGCGCACCAGAGCGACGAGGCCGCGGTGTACGTCCCCCACCAGTTCTTGGTGGTGGAGTTGTAGGCCAGCTGCGAGCCGTCGTTCGGCCCGCCGTTCCACGTATTGCCGGACGAGGTGCCGGCGACGTTGGCAGCTGAAGTGGCGCCTCCGTCGATGAGCGCGTAGTTCGTGGTCGTGTACGTCTTCGCCGACGCGTCGTTGATGTAGACGCGGCCGGCCTGGACGCCCTCGCTGTACGGGCCGTTGGCGATGCCGCTGTCACTCGGCCCGGGCTTGAGGATGCGGTACTGGTGGTTCCCGTGCGGGTCGTGGCAAGAGCCGCACGAAAGGTTCACCTTCTCTGCCTTGCCGTAGCTGGTGTCCCCGACCGTTGCCGGAGTCGGCCCGTTGCCCCACATCGTCACCGCCGAAGCGTCGACGCTGTGGTGCGAACTTGTGGCAGCCCCAGTTGCCAGAGCGGGGATGTTCCCCCCCCAGCCGACGATAAGGTTGCCGGTGTACGTAGTCGTATTCAGCAGCGCGAACTGGACGCCACCGCCCCGAAGCGCACCGCCACCAATTGAGGCCGTGCTGATGCCGTCAACGACGTCGAGGACCGACCCCGTTGCGCTGGCGCCGTGGCACGTATAGCAGAGGCTCATCTGATCGCGAACGAGCAGGTTGGCCGCGACTGCCGAGTGCGCGCGGTGACAACCCGCGCAGGAATCTGGCGTCAGGTTGCCGCCCTGGCCGGCAATGTGGGGACCACCGTCCGCGAATGCCGGAACTGCAAGCAGGAACAGCCAGAGGGCGCCGAATGCGAGGAGCATTGCGAGTCGTCTCACTGTCCCACCTCCTTTCCTCTTACTGTTGGGATCCTTCCTGGATGCCCACCCCTTGGGCGGGTGACGTCGAACGTACGCTCCTCCTCTCTGCCCGTCGGCGCTGGGCATGCGCATGTCAGTAGCTCCAGACCTGGATGCGGTCGTTCCGAGTGTCCGCAACGTAGACATGCCCGTGCGCGTCGGCCGCAGCACCGGTCGGGTATTCAAGTCCGCCTTCCTGGCGTCCTTCCGTCCCCACCGTCCCAAGGAACGTTGGGGAGCCAGTCCCCTGGTCCAGGCTGTAGAAGTTGACGGCGTGCGCCGTCGTGTCGACGACGACGACGCTGCCGTGGTCGTCGATCGCCGTGCCACGAGGCATCCCCAACTGCCCGTCGGCGGTGCCCCGCGAGACGATCCCGAGCCGGTTACCCGCGGGGTCGAATACCAGGAGGCGCCCGTTTGACCCATCGGCGACGACAATCCGACCCGCCGCGTCGACGGATATCCCGTTCGGATACGACATCGCGCTGTCCTTGCCGATGGTCTGGAGGAGCTTCCCCGTCGCATCGAACTTCAGGACGACCTGGGCGTCGGGGGCCACGTCGCTCACGTAGAGATTGCCGCTCGCGTCGAATGCAAGGCCGAGCGGGGCCCAGTCCTTCACCGAGGCGTCCGGCTTGAACTGCCGGAGGTACGTACCGTCGGCGGCGTAGATGTCGATCACCTTACCCGGTCGATCGGACACGTAGACCTCCGAGGTCACCGGGTTGACGGCCACGTACACGGGCGTGCGCCCGCTTGCCTGGGTGCCCGGAGGGGTGGACTGCTTGAGCAGGTTGCCCTTGGCGTCGAAGACCATTAGGGCCCGATCCGCGCCCGACTCCGCAACGTAGATGCGGTCTCCGGCTGGGGTGACGGCGATTCCCTGGGGCTCCGTCGGACCGTAGAAGGCGAACGAGTACGTCGGGACCGCGGGGCTTGTCACCCCCGGGAGCGGAAGCTCGCTGATGGGCTTGCGGAACAGCAGATACCAGCCTGCGACCAGCATGAGAGCCGCCAGGAGGAGCAGGAGCAGGAACAGGAGCAGCCTCTTCCGACGCCGGTGGTCGGGTGCCGCAGAGTCGCCTGCCGGTGGGACGGCCGGTAGGTCGGGGCCGGCCGGAACGGGTTCCTGATCAACGATCGTTGTCACGTCAGGACCCCTGGCTGGCAGGAGCGGACGGCATGGCCAGCGATGGGTGCGGGTTGCCGGACGACGTCACGCGCGCGAGCCCGGCTTGGGCGGAGAAGTCGTCCGGTTTGGCCGCCAGCGCCTGGCGATACCAGTCCGCAGCCGCGATCATGTCGCCCTTCGCCTCCGTGGCGAGACCGAGGCCAACCTTGGCGTCCGCGGACGCAGGGCCGGTGGTGAGAGGAGTGAGGGCGGTGATCGCCTGGTCGGTCTGCTTGCCCGCGAGCGCCGCCATGGCCGTGGCCCATGCCGCTTCTTCGGGCTGCTTGGCGGCCGTGTAGGCCTTCGCGAGCGTCGCATACGGGTCCGGCCAGCCAGTGGGGACGAACATCACCGCGGTCCGCAGCTTTTCGATCGACTTCGCGGTGTCTCCTGTGCCGAGATACGCCGCGCCAAGCAGGTTCAATGTGTCCGCATCGGTCTGGGAGATCGCGAGCGACGCGCTGAGCGCCGTGACCGCGTCCTTGGCGTTGCCCTGCCGGAGCCGGATGTCGCCGAGGCCGTAGTACGCTGCGGCAAGCTCGGTGTCCTCCGCCGCGAACTCGTTGGCCTTGGCGAGGTCGATGACCGTCTGGAAGTCCTTCGCTGCAGCGTCCAAGTCGCCTTTCAATTCGAGCACCTGTCCGCGACCGATCAGCGCCGACTTGAACTCGGGCTTCGCCTTGAGGACCGTGTTGAACTGGTCCAGGGCGTCGTCGTAGCGCTTCGCGACCGTATAGGCACCCGCCAGCTGAAGGCGGACGTTCAGGTTCTCGGGGTCCTTGCGGATCGCCTCCTCGAACGTCGTGATCTGCCTGTCGACAAGGGTCGGTCCGGCAGGGCGGTAGCGATCGGTGATGTACACGACCGCGATTGCGATCCCGCCGATTACGAGGATGGCCACGACGGCGAGGATCAGGCGGTTGAGCGTTCGGTCCGACATCGTGCTGGGACGGGCAACTCTGGTCATTCGTTCTTCCTTCTCAGGCAGCGCCCGTGCGATCGGTACTCGCGGGCAGGCGCTGATGGGCCTGGACTCGGCTCCATGGCAATCATCGGGCGCGCGCGGAAGCGTTTGCATCCGTCGGGGGATAGAACTGCGATACAGGGCGGTGCCGGGACGCACCGGGGGATCTGTATCGTCCGGCCCCCCGGATGGATTGCGCACCCGCGTGCGCGAGGGCACCTGGCCCGCTACGCCGGGAGGGACTCCCTGGGCGTCTCGAAGTTGCCGGGCACGTCCACCTCGACCACGGCTCCCGTGACGTGGACCGGGAACTGCATCAGCGGCTTGGGCGGCTTGCCGGACAGAACGGTCCCGTCCAGCGCGAACTGGCCGTCGTGGCAGTTGCAGAAGAACCGTGCCGGTGCGGCATCCCACCGGTAGGTGCAGAGCGCGTGGGTGCAGCGCGGATCGAACGCGGTGATCCCGCCGGAGGCTGACTTCACCAGCCACGTGGATGCCGCGACGGTCTTGCCACCCAGGTCCACGGTGAACGGGACCGCGACGGGCGTGCCGGGGACCAGCGTGTCCGGGTCGATGTCCAGCTCCACCGGGACCGGCGGGCCGGCGCAGCCCTCCAGGAGGGCGGCCAGGCTGCCGCCCGCGAGCACGCCCACGCCGATGAGCAGCAGGACGCGGCGGCGGGGGACTGGGGTCGCGCGCGGATCGAATGCGGGCCCGGGTTGCGGCGCGTCGTGCGTCTCGGTCTGCGCCTCGTGGAAGTCGTCACCCATGTCGGGCGACAGACTAGAGCAGATCAGCCCGGGACGGGTGCAGGGCGCAGGGCGTGGTCCTGATCCATGACCGGCTCGCCCGGCCCGGGTCGGCCCGAGTGGCCGACGATCCCGCGGATCGTGGCCAGGAAGTCGTCCGGGCGAGTGGAGAGCGCTTCGCGGCGGAGCGTCCAGGCGCTGGTCGTGGTGATATCCACGTCCAGGACCACCGGGCAGCTGGACCGGCGGACCACGTCCGCGGCGTCCACGGCGCCGCCCTCTTCCACCACGATCACGTCCGGGTCCCGCGCGATGGCGGCATCGACCGCCTCCGTGATGCCGATGTCCACGGCATCCACGACCACGCCGGGCTCGGCGGCGAGCATCTTCCCCAGTCCCTCCCCCATGAGGGGATGGCTGTAGAGGAGAAGCACGCGCACCGGATCTGGTGACACGATGGGCTTCCTCGAGAGCGCGGGCCGCTGGATCGCGCCCCGTCGTCGAATGCTAGGGGAGTGCAGCGCGCGCACCAATCCGTCGCCCGGCACACGTTTGGCAGGGGCGGGATGTATCCGACGGGGGACGTTCGGCTTGTGACGTCGCCGGCCCGGCGGGCGTCGCGGGTTGCGGGCCGGTCGCGGCCAGGGTGCGCGTGGCGCCGCGATGGTGCGCGCCAGGTCAGCGTCGCTCAGTCCCGGTTCGGCTCCTGGTTCGCGTATCCCAGGCGGACGGCGTACGCGGCCGCCTGCACCCGATTCGTGAGGTGCAGCTTCTCCAGCGCGTTGTGGACGTGGTTCTTGACCGTCCCCTCGGTGATCGTCAGCTCGTTGGCGATCTCCTTGTTGGACATGCCGGCGGCCACCAGCTGGAGGATCTCGGACTCGCGCCTGGTCAGGACGGTGTCCTGGGCGGCGGCAGCCGGCTGGCCCCGGGCGGGGATCCCGCCGGTCCGCAGCGCATCGAGGAGCTTGCTGGCGACGGCGGGGGCGATGGGCGCCTCGCCGCGCATCACGCCGCGCAGGTCCTCGAACAGCTGCTCCGGGCGGACGTTCTTCAGCAGGTACCCGTTGGCGCCGGCCTTGATCGACTCGAACAGGTCGTCGTCGTCCTCGGACACCGTGAGCATGACGATCGGGGTCTTGATGCCCGCGGCGCGGATCAGGCTGACGCCGTCCACGCCCGAGGCGACGGGCATGTTGACGTCCATCACGACGAGGTCCGGATGGAGGGCCCGGACCTTCTCCAGGGCATCGCGGCCGTTCTCGCCCTCGCCCACGACCGTCATGTCGAACTGGGCGGAGATCAGGGTCGCGAGCGCCCTGCGGAACAGCGGCTGGTCATCGACGAGCAGCACCCGGAGCTTCGGCGGAAGGTGTCCCACGCGTGTCCTCAGCGTCGAGCCGGACGACGATCGTCGTCCCCTCGTTCGGGGCAGTATGCACATCGATGCTGCCACCGATCTGCTCGACCCGCTCGCGCATGGACTTCATGCCGAAGCCGCCTTCCATGGAGCCCGCGATGGTCGAAGGGTCGAAGCCTACGCCATCGTCCTCGATCGTGAGCGTGACACCTGGTCGGAGGCAGTCGATCCGCACGGCCACCCGCTTCGCGCCCGAGTGCTTGCGCGTGTTGGTCAGGGCCTCCTGGACGACCCGCAGGAGCTGGACCTCGGACCGCGGGCTGAGCGCCCGCCGGGTGTCGCCCTCACAGTTGAGCGTCGCGGCGATGCCGGTCTGGCGGCTGTACTTGCGCAGGTACTCGCGCAGCGAGCCCTCGAGGCCATCGTCCTCCCGGACGGTCTCGCGCAGGCCGAGGATGGCCTCCCGGACGTCGCGGTAGGCCTCGTCCGCGGTCTCGGCAATGCCCGAGAGCTCGTCGGCGATGCCGAGGCTGGCCTCGTCCTTGGCCCGGGCCTCGAGGGACCGCAGCTGGAGATGGATCACGCCCAGGACCTGGGCCAGGCTGTCGTGGAGCTCGCGCGCGATCCGGTCCCGCTCGGCGTGGATCGTCCATTGTTCCTCGGCCTCGTGGAGGCGGGCCGTTCGAACCGCGATCGAGGCCATGTCTGCGAGGGCGCCGAGGAGGTTCCGCTCCTGTGCGGTGAACTGGCTGCCGGGCCGGACGACGCACA
>Ga0302263_10000200_pt1 | contig 24239 bp, 19 predicted proteins | sample II_Fen_N1_4_FD_194564 | JGI IMG/M metagenome (GOLD analysis project Ga0302263, IMG submission 194564) | Peat permafrost microbial communities from Stordalen Mire near Abisko, Sweden - II_Fen_N1_4 | ecosystem: Environmental > Terrestrial > Soil > Wetlands > Permafrost | place: Sweden: Abisko... | reverse complement strand
GCTCCAGCTTCGACGTGTCGGCCGGCATCAGCTCCTCGACCTCGCTCAGGAGGTCGGCAAGCGGGTCCAGGGCGCGCTCGTCGCCCTCCCGCAGCTCCAGCTCCAGCTCCGCGAACCGCTCGACCACCCGGTCGCCCGACACGACCTCCACGTCGTCCACCGACACCTCGACCACCGCCCCGTCGCGGCCGTACAGCCTCTTGTGCCGGACCTGGCGGATCCTCACGAGCTCCTCGAGCGCCGTCTCGCCCGCGATCGCGAGCACCAGGTCCCGCGCCGCCGAGGCGGGCCAGCCCGCGGCTCCCTTGGAAGGGCCGGCAGGTCCCTCAAGCTCCTCGCGCCGGTGGACGGCACCGCCGTCGTCCTCGCGGTTGAGGCCCTTGAGCGTGATGACGGTGCCCTTGCCGCCGGATCGCAGGCGTCCGGCGTACCCGGCGGCCGCCAGGGCGCCGTCCGGCGTGTCCAGGTAACGGTCCTCGTTCCGGACGGTGACGGCGGGCCCCTGGGCGGTGAAGCCCGCGAGATCCTCGGCGGCGATCAGCCGCTCGCCGGTCGCCACGTCGGTCATCCGGTACTTCAGCTCGATCTCCAGCGCGCGAGGCTGGTCCGGGCTCGGGCCGGTCATGCGCGGGGATCCATCGAGCCCGAGCTCGCGTTTGGCCCGCGGGAGGCGTCGGTCATCAACACGGCTGCTGCTGCGTCCTCCTTGAGCACGGCGAAGGTGTCCACGGTGCCCTCGATCGACTCGATCACCTCGGTGCGCTCCCATCGGCCGTTCGGCCCCAACTGCCACGAGCGACGGTCGTCGGCGAGCATGACCTCGATGATCCGGGCCAGGCGCGCACGGGCCTCGGAATCCTCCACGGGAGTGACGACCTCGACGCGGCGGTCCAGGTTGCGTTCCATGAGGTCGGCGGAGCCGATGTACCACTCGGCGCGGCCGCCGTTGGCGAACATCCAGATCCGCGAGTGCTCGAGGAACTCGCCGATGATCGAGCGGGCGCGGACGTTCTCGGACACGCCGGGCAGCCCCGGGAGCATGCAGCACGCTCCACGGACGATGAGGTCGACGCGCACGCCGGCCCTGGCCGCCTCGTAGAGGGCCTCGATCACCTGGGTGTCCACGAGGGAGTTGACCTTCAGGACGATCCGGGCGGCATGCCCCGCGCGAGCGTTCGCGGTCTCGCGCTCCACGAGCTCCATGAAGCGCGAGCGGAGGGTGATGGGTGCCACCAGCAGCCGCCTGAAGACGCGCTGGCGGGAGAGGCCGGTCAGCGTGTTGAACAGGTCGGTGACATCCGCGCCCAGCTCCTCCCGGCAGGAGAGGATCCCGAGGTCAACGTAGAGGCGCGCCGTCCTGGAGTTGTAGTTGCCCGTGCCGATGTGGACGTAGCGGCGGAGGCCGCTGCCCTCGCGCCGGACGACGAGCGCCACCTTCGAGTGCGTCTTGAGGCCGACGACGCCGTACACGACGTGCGCGCCCGCCTGCTCCAGCTTGCGGGCCCAGATGATGTTGTTCGCCTCGTCGAAGCGCGCCTTGATCTCGACCAGGACCACGACCTGCTTGCCGCGCTCGGCGGCGGCGATGAGCGCGGCGACGATCGGCGAGTCACCCGAGGTCCGGTACAGGGTCTGCTTGATCGTCAGGACATCGGGATCGTCGGCGGCCTGGGCGATGAACCGTTCCACCGACGCCGTGAAGGACTCGTACGGGTGGTGGACGAAGATGTCGCCGGCGCGGATCTGGGCGAAGACGTCGACCGGCTCGTCCTCGTCGACGGAGACCAGGCGGAGCGGGGTCACGGGGACGTGGGGGACCGCCTTCAGGTCCGGGCGATCCAGGGCCACCAGCTGCCAGAGGGCGGTGAGGTCCAGCATCCCCGCCACCTCGAAGCTGTCCGCGTCGCGGACGCCGATCCCCTTGAGCAGGATCTGGCGCGTGACCTCGGGCATCGACCGCTCCACCTCGAGGCGGACGGCCTCGCCGAACCGTCGGCGCCGGACCTCCTCCTCGATCGCGAGCAGCAGGTCGTCCGCCTCGTCCTCCTCGATCGTGATGTCGGCATCGCGGGTGACCCGGAAGAGGTGGGTCTCGAGGATCTCCATGCCCCGGAACAGCTCGTCCAGGTTCGCCTCGATCACCTGGTCGAGGAGCACGAACTTGTCCCGCTCGACGGCGAACAGGCGCGGCAGGACGGGCGGGATCTTGACGCGGGCGAAGCGGCTCTCGCCGGTCTCTGGGTCCCGGAGGCCCACGGCGATCGAGAGGGAGAGGGTGCTGATGTACGGGAACGGGTGCCCGGGATCGACCGCGAGCGGCGTCAGCACTGGGAAGATCTCGTCGTGGAAGCGGCGCCGGAGCGTCTCGTGGTGCTCCGGGACGTCCTCGTAGTCGACGATCTCCACGCCATTGGCGGCCAGCCCGGCGCGGATCGAGGTCCAGATCAGCGAGTGCTCCGCGATGAGCTCGCGGACCCGGGCACGGATGGCGTCCAGCTGCTGGGCGGGCGTCAGGCCGTCAAGCGAATGGTGCTGGGCGCCTGACTGGTCCTGGCGCCGGAGGCCGGACACCCGCACCTGGAAGAACTCGTCCAGGTTGGACGCGAAGATGGCGAGGAACTTGACGCGCTCAAGGAGCGGGTTCCGGGTGTCGCGGGCCTCGTGGAGGACGCGCGCGTTGAACTCGATCCAGGAGAGCTCGCGGTTGAGGATCGGACCCTTCTGGTCGCGCGCGGACCGGCGGCGGCTGCGGCCGGCGACGCGGGGTCCGGGGGCGGGGCGAACGGTGGTCATCGATCCTCACGGCGGTCAGCCCCGAAGACCGGCGCGCGCAGGACGGACGCGGCCTCACCCGGTCCCGGTCGGGGCATCCGAGGATACCACCCACGCCCTCGCGAACTCCGCGCTGACCTCCGCCCGGACCCGCCGTCCGGTGCCGGGCGCGTCAGCCCTCGGGCACGTACCGCCGCTCGCCGGTCGCCGGGTCGACCCACACGCGCATCGCCACCTCCGTCGTCGGGTCCAGGAACCGCTCCTCGGTCGGACGGAAGCGTCCCTCCGGGCGCTGGGTCTCGCCTCCGCCCGGGCCGTACCCGTCCCCGCTCCGCTCGGCGCGCAGCGACCTGTAGCGGGTGCGTTCCAGGAGCACCGCGGCGATGAGGATGGCGCCCGGGATGAACAGGGTCAGCGCAGCCATCAGCGAGCCGCCGGGCCCGGTGACGGCCGCCATCGCGATCCCGGCCAGGAGCAGCAGCGCCCCGATGCCCCCGATGAGGCCCCGGGCGAGAGTCACGCCCATCGCGCTATTCGATGGCCTGCGGCGCGGCGGCGTCCGCCACGAGGATGACCGCCGTCCCGTAGGCCACGATCTCCGTCATCGTCGTGGCCATCTCCGACGAGTCGAACCGCATCGAGATCACGGCGTTCGCACCGACGATCGTCGCGTTCTGCACCATGCGGTCGATCGCCTGGCGGCGCGTGTCCTCGAGCAGGCTCGTGTACTCGTGGATCTCGCCGCCCATGATGGAGCGCATGCCGGCAACGAGGTTGCCGCCGAGGCCCCGGCTCCGGACAACGAGCCCGAAGACCTGGCCCTTGGTCTCGGCGACCCTGTAGCCGGCCACGAACGGCGCGGTCGAGATGATCATCGATCTCCTCCATGCCAGTAGCGGTCGCCACCCGGTCCGGCCGGCTGGCCCCCGTGATCGAGACGTTGCTGCTCGCGGTCACGTGTGCAATCGGCGCAGGGACACTCCTCGCGCAGCAGCATGAACGAGTGGTAGCCCGTGGCGTGCCCGTCCCCCCAGGTGACCTGGATCGCGTAGGTGCCCACGAGGGCGACGTCCACGAGTCGCGTCTGCTCCGGGGTGAGGGTCGGGTTGGTGTCGAGCCACCCGGGCATGCCCGCCTCGCCGCGGCAGTAGGCGCACGGGCAGAGCCAGCGCAGCGTCACCGCGTCGAACGTGCTGGCGTGACCGTCGGCCCACTCGAGCCGCAGGGTGCCCGCCGCGCGGTCTGCGTCGATGCGGATGGGGCTGATCCGGATGCTGTCGCTCACGCCCGAGATCGTACTCCCGACCCGCGGGGTCCGGACCGGGCAGACCTGTCAAGCCGGTCGTGACGGCCCAGCCGGTCCGACCCGGACCATCACCCTGACCGCGTTCAGGACCATCCCCCAGTGGCTCCGCGGGGCCGTCCCGCTATGCTCGGCTGCGATGAGCCTCGTCGTCGATCACCTGTACAAGCGGTTTGGCTCCGTCGTCGCGCTCGACGACCTGTCGTTCGAGGTCGCCCCCGGCCAGGTCTTCGGATTCCTGGGCGCCAACGGTGCCGGCAAGACGACGACGATGCGGATCGCGCTGGGCGTGCTCGAGCCCGACGCGGGGCGCGTGACCTGGCGCGGGACGGAGAGCCACCGGCTGCCGAGGTCCACGTGGGGCTACCTGCCGGAGGAGCGCGGCCTCTATCCCCGGATGCGCGTCCTGGACCAGCTCGTGTTCTTCGGCGGGCTCCAGGGCGTTCCCGCCGGGCGCGCGCGGCGGGAGGCGATGGGCTGGCTGCGGCGGTTCCGGGCGGAGGACCTGGCCGACCGCAAGGCAGAGCAGCTGTCCAAGGGCAACCAGCAGAAGGTGCAGTTCATCGCCGCCGTCCTGCACGACCCGCAGGTGCTGCTGATGGACGAGCCGTTCACCGGTCTCGACCCGGTCAACGTGATGCTCCTCCGGGAGGCATTCCTGGAGCTCCGGGACCGCGGGAGGACCGTGGTCTTCTCCACCCACCAGATGGAGGTGGCCGAGGCGCTCTGCGAGTCCGTGGCGATCGTCGACCGGGGGAGGATGGTGGTTGGCGGGCGGCTGCGGGACGTCAAGCGGTCGCTCGGCCGCCGGCAGGTCCGCATCTCCGTGGCGGACGACCATCGCCTGCCGTGGCTGGCGGCCGTCCCGGGCACCCGCGTCATCCAGGTGGGCATGGACCGCTCGTCCGTGGAGCTGGATCCCGGCGTTGAGCCCGAGGTCGTGCTCGCCGCGGCCGTGGCCGCGGGCGTCCGCGTCGTCCATTTCGAGATCGCCGACCCGTCCCTGGAGCAGGTGTTCATCGACCACGTGGGACGCCCGGCGGACGAGGAGCTGCACCTCGCGCCGGTCGACGCAGTCGGCGTGGTGGCCGCAGACGGCGTGGCCGCAGACGGCGTGGCGGCCGGCGACGGCGTGGCCGCCGCGGATGGCGTCCCGTGACCGGGCCGGACGCCCCCGTGGGCCGCACACGCGGTGACGGTGGAATCGGCAACACCTGGCTGGTCGCCCGGCGCGAGTACGGCGAGCGTGTCCGGTCGCGGGCCTTCGTCTTCTCGACACTGCTGCTCGCCGGGCTCGCGGTCGTCATGGCGCTCCTGCCGCTGATGGTCCGGCTCGTGGACCGGGCGACCGTGACGCGGGTGGTCGTGACGGCGGTGGAGCCCGGCCTCGCGGACCGCGCCGTGTCCGTCATGGATGGCTTCCTCAACGCCCGCCTGTCGTCAGGCGCCGCGGGGGGCGATGTCCTCTTCGCGTTCGAGTCGCGCAACGATGCGGCCGGGGCGCTGGAGGCCGTCCGCGAGGGATCGGCGGCTGCCTCGATGCTGCTCACGCGCACGGCCGCCGGCGGCATCGACGTGCAGGTCCTGAGCGCCGGCGCGCTCGGCCCAGACCGTGCCCAGCTTCTCCAGGTGGGCACGTTCGCCGTCGGGGTGCTGGACTGGACCGCGTCCCAGCCGGCGACCACGCGGCCCTTCGTCATCCCCACCTTCGCGGTCAGCGACGTGGCTGCCGCCGGAACCTCCGGAGGCGCCACGTCCATCGATGCCGCCGAGTACGCCAGCAGGCGGATCGTGGGCATCGTGTTCGTGGTCCTGTCGTTCCTGACGCTCGTGTTCTATGGGCTGTGGGTCGCGTCGGGGGTGGTCGCGGAGAAGGCGAACCGCGTGATGGAGCTGCTGATCTCGGCCGCCACCGCGCCTCAGCTCGTCGTCGGCAAGATCGCCGGCATCGGTCTCGCCGGGCTCACCCAGGTGGGTCTGGTGCTCGCTCCGGCCCTGCTGACGCTGCTCGCCTCCGGCGGGATCGCGAGCGCGGTCCTGGGGAGGGATGCCGGGTCCACGTCATCGCTCTCGGTGCTGTCGCCCGGCCTGGTGGGGGCGTTCCTCGTGTACTTCGTGCTGGGGTTCGCGCTGTACGCGGCGCTCTACGCCGGGGCGGGCTCCCTGCTCAGCCGGGCGGAGGACCTGCAGATCGTGGCTCTTCCGCTGTCCATCCCCGCGATCGCCGGATACCTGCCGGCCGTGCTGGCCCTGTCGGGCGGGACCTCCACGTTCATCCGCGTGGCCTCGTTCGTGCCGCTCTGGAGCCCGTTCGTCATGATGGCCCGCCTCTCGGTGAGCACCGTGCCGCCGGCGGAGGTTGCGCTCTCGGTCGGCCTGCTGGCCGCGACGGTGCCGCTGGTCACGTGGCTCGCGATTCGCGTCTTCCGCGCGGGCGTGCTGCTGTACGGGCAGCCGCCCACGGTCGGGACGTTCCTGCGCGCCGTGCGGCACGGGTAGGGGAGGGGAAGGCGGCGGGTGCCCTTGCGGCGTGGTCGGCCCGTGCCCCTTGTCGCGTGATTGGCCAGTTCCGGCGCGGGCCGGGTACTCGTCAGCCCCAGCCAGCCGGAGCGCCGCCTGCGCGGGCGGCCGCCCGAACCTCCGCCTCGCCGCTCGCGAGGTAGGCGCGATACGGGTCGGCATGCAGGCCGCGGGCCACGCGCAGCTCGGCCAGCAGCGGTCGCACGTCGGTGGAGAACGCGTCCTGCAGCAGGTGGTTCGCCTCCAGCACGTCGCCGGCGGCCTGGGCCGCGAGCAGTGCCTCGCGATCCACGAGGAGCGCCTTGGCGATCGTCTCCTGGAGGTTCATCACGCTCCGGATCATGGCCGGCAGCTTGGGCTCGATGTTGTGGCACTGGTCGAGCATGTAGATGACCTCGTTCGCGCACGTCTGGGCGACGGGATCGGTGTCGTCGCGCATCGCGTTCACGAGCTCGTGTGCGATCCGGAACAGCTGGTACGGGTCGATCGACCCCACCATCAGGTCGTCGTCGCCGTACTTCTTGTCGTTCAGGTCGAAGCTGGCCAGCCTGCCCTCGGCCAGCAGCAGCGCGACGATCTGCTCGATGTTGACCCCCATCGCGTGGTGGCCTGTGTCGACGCAGACCCCGGCCTTGTCGCCGAGCGCCCGGCAGACCGCCAGCGACTGGCCCCAGTCCTGCACGTCGGTCGAGTAGAGGGCCGGCTCGTAGAGCTTGTACTCGAGGTACAGGCGGACGCCGTCGGGGAGGTGCGGATAGACGGCCCGGAGCCCCTCCACGAGGCGATGGCGGCGCCACCGGAGGTCGTCCTGGCCCGGGTAGTTGGTGCCGTCGCCCAGCCAGACCTTGACGGCGTTCGCGCCGGTCGCAGCAGCGATCTCGCAGCACTCCACGATGGCGGCGATCGCCTTCTCGCGAACCCGCGCCTCGGGATGGCAGATCGAGCCGAGCTTGTAGTCCTCGTCTTGGAACGTGTTGCTGTTGATCCCGCCGATCCGCAGGCCCCGCTCGGCCGTGTAGGCGGCGAGCGCCGCGTAGTCGTCGACCTTGTCCCACGGGATGTGCAGCGAGACCGCTCCGGCGATCCCCGTGTACCGGTTCACGGTCGCCGCGTCGTCGATCTTCTCGAACACGGTCCGCGGCACGCCCGGCTGGGGGAAGACGCGGAACCGGGTGCCCGTGTTGACGAAGCCCCACGACGGGATCTCGATGTTGATGGCGGACACGGCCCAGTCGATCCGCTCGAGCGCGGAGGCGGAGGCGGGGCGGGCGACGGCCGCGATGGAGGCCATGGCGTTCTCCTTGCTCAGGATGCGGATGCGGATGCGGATGCGGGAGCCGGCGGGCGCCCGATGATGGCTGCGTAGCGGGCGCGTGCCTCCGCCCAGTCCCCCTTGGGGTCGTAGGTGACGACGGGAAAGGACCGTGCGATGAGGTCCCGGGCCTCTGCGATCGAGGCCAGCTCGCCGGCGGCGATCGCCTGGATGGCGAGGTTGCCGGCGGCGGTCGCCTCGACCGGGCCTGCGCGGACCGGCAGGCCGGTGGCGCCCGCGGTGAGGTGGCACAGGAGGCGGTGGTTGGACCCGCCGCCGACGACATGGAGGGCGGTGATCGGCCGGTCGACGGCCGCCGCGAGCTGGGCGATCGCCCCGGCATAGCGCAGCGCGAGGCTCTCGAGCAGCACCCGCATCAGCGTCGGGACGTCGTCCGGGACCGGCTGGCCCGTCTCCCCACAGAAGGCGCGGACCCGCGCCGGCATGTCGCCCGGCCGCAGGAACCGCTCGTCATCGGGGTCGATGAAGGCCGTGAACGCGGGTGCCGTCTCGGCCATGGCGGCGAGCTTCTCGTAGGTGGGGCCGTCGCCGGCGGGCCACAGGGCGCGCCGGCTCTCCTGGACCAGCCACAGGCCGACGACGTTGCGGAGCAGGCGGATCGTGCCCGCGGCGCCGCCCTCGTTGGTCAGGTTCGCCGCGAGCGTGGCCGGGGAGATGACGGGCGCCGGAACCTCGAGACCGATCAGCGACCACGTGCCGCTGCTGAGGAAGGCCGTCGAGGGCGATGCCAGCGGCGCGCCGACGACAGCGGACGCCGTGTCATGCGTGCACGGGGCGATCACCCGCGTTCCCGCCAGCCCCGCCACGTCGGCGATCCCGGGCCGCAGGGTCCCGAGGACGGTGCCCGGGTCCACGATCTGCGGCAGCATCGACGTCGGGATGCCGAGGCGGTCGAGCATCGGCCTGGCCCAGTCCCGGGCGGAGGCATCCACGCACTGGCTCGTGGACGCGAGCGTGTACTCGGCGACCGAGGCGCCCGACAGGAAGTGGGCGAACAGGTCGGCCATCATCAGCAGCCGGTCGGCCTGGCCCAGCAGCGGGTCGTTCGCGCGGACCATGGAGAACAGCTGGTAGAGCGTGTTGATCGCCATGAACTGGATGCCGGTCGTCGCGTAGATCTCGTTGCGCGGCACGATCCCGCAGGCCGCCTCGACCATGCCGTCGGTCCTCGCATCGCGATAGTGGACCGGGTTCGCGAGCAATCGCCCGCGCGCATCGAGGAGCCCGAAGTCGACGCCCCACGTGTCGACGCCCACCGACACGATCGGACCCGCCGCGCCGCCGCGGCGCAGCCCCGTCCGGACGTCGTCGAACAGGCGCAGGAAGTCCCAGTGCAGGGTGTCGTCGAGCGCCACCGGGACGTTGGTGAACCGGTGGACATCCGCGATCGAGAGACGGTTCCCGTCGAATGTCCCGACGAGGACGCGGCCGCTCTCGGCGCCGAGGTCGACCGCGGCCAGGCGGAGGGCATGCTCAGTCAAGGCGGAACACTTCCTCGAGGCGGCGGTGGAACCCGGTGGCCGGGTCCGTGCAGGGGTCGATGAGTGAGGCCATGTCGGCCTGCCACCTGGCGTTCACCTCGGACGCGTCCATCAGCGCCCTGAAGCGCCCGAAGTCGTCGACCTCGAACACGCCGAACAGGTCATCGTCCCGCTGGTAGATGGAGTAGTTGCGGCAGCCCGCGGCGCGCAGCGCTTCGAGCATCTCCGGCCAGACCGCCGCGTGGCGGCGGCGGTACTCCGCCTCGGCCCCGGGCAGCAGCTTCATCGTGAACGCGACACGTTCCATGGTCGCTCCTGCGAGCTTGCGAGATGGGGCCCCGGAAGCGTTGCTCCCGGGGCCCCGACCGTGTGTCTCGGGTGGGACTAGTCCAGCGGGACTAGAAGTTGAACTGGTCGACGTTCGTGGAGTCGAACCGGAACGCCGGCCCGAGGATCACGACGCCGTCCTTGCCGATCGTGTATGGCTTGTCACCGTTGAGGCCCTTGACCGTGAAGGTCTCGCCCTCCTTGCCGGTGATCTCGCCCTTGACCAGCTTGTCGGCGACCTGGTAGGACAGGTAGCCGAGGTCCGGGACGCTCCACAGCCCGAAGACCGGGGAGGTGCCGTCCTTGACGTACGGCTTCATGTCGTTGGGGAAGCCGAGCCCGGTCACCTTGACCGAGCTCTTGGCCTTCGAGACGACCTGCGCCGCCGCGAGGATGCCGACCGTGGTCGGGGCCACGATGACCTTGAGGTTGGGGTACTTGGTGAGGAGCGCCTGCGCCTGCTGGGTGCTCTTGGTGGCGTCGTCGTCGCCGTAGACGGTGTCGACGAGCTTGAGGCCCTTGTACTTGTCGCCCTGGAGCGTGGTCTTCATCAGGTCGATCCACGCGTTCTGGTTGGTCGCCGTGGCGGCGGCCGACAGGATCGCGATGTCGCCGGTGCAGTTCGGGGCGAGCTCGCATGCCCAGTCGGCGAGGTTGACGCCGACGCCGCTGAAGTCGACCTGGTTGACGAACACGTCGTAGGCACCGACGGCCGGGCTCGAGTCGAACCCGACGACCTTGATGCCCTTGCTCATGGCGTCCTTGAGGGCCGGGGCGACCTCATCCTTGCCGTCGGCAGAGATGATGATCGCGGAGACGCCCTGTGTCGTGAGGTCGGTGATGAAGGGGATCTGGAGGTCCGCCTTCGCCTCGTTCGGCCCGACCTGGGTGACGGTGCCACCCAGCTCGCCGGCGGCCTTGTCGACGCCCGTCTTGGCGGCGGCGAAGTACTGGTTGACGATGTCCTTCGGCAGGTAGCCGACGGTCATCTTGGCCGCGGTGGTCGGCGCGGGCGTCGCCGCGGCTGCGGTGGTCGGCGCGGGCGTCGCCACGGGTGCGGCTGTCGCCACGGGTGCGGCTGTCGCCACGGGTGCGGTGGTTGCCGTGGAGCCGGAGCATGCCGAAAGCACGATCACGGCGGTGCCGGCGATGGCGAGCCATCGCCCTGCTGAACTGAGCTTCAAGACTCTTCCTCCTCTATGCCTGGTTCATATCGCGGGCTCGCCTGCGATCGGGTCGGCCGACTGGCGTCGGCGCCTACGGACCCGGTCAACGGCCATCCTGGTCTGGCGAGCAATGGATGGAATGAGAACGGACAGGATCAGGAGCAGCCCGAGGGCGATGCTCTGGACCTCGACCGTCACGCTGGCGAGGCGGAGCGCGTTCTGCATCACCGCCACCACCAGGACTGCGAGGACGGTGCCCGGGATCGTGCCGGACCCGCCGAAGATGTTGGCGCCCCCGAGCAGCACGACTGTCACCGCCGTGATCGTCATGCCCTGGCCGGCGTCGGCCCGGGCGCTCGAGAGGCGCGATGTGAGGATCACGCCGGCCAGGGCCGCGATCGTCCCCGACAGCACGAACAGGCTGATGCGAAGCCTGGCGACCCTGACCCCGGAGTAGCGCGCGGTGCCCGCGTTCCTGCCGATCGCGTACGTCTGGCGGCCGATCCAGGTCTTGTGGAGCACGATCCCCAGCACCACGGCGAGCGCGAGGAACACCACGAACGGCCAGGGGATGACCGTGCCGGGCACGTGCCCGAAGCCGAGCTCGGTGAACGCGGGCGGGAAGTTGCTGACGCCCCGCGGGCCCAGGATGATCAGGGCCATGCCCCGGAACAGGGCGAGCGTCCCGAGGGTGACCACGAGCGACGGCAGGCCGCCTCGTGCGACGAGCGTGCCGTTCAGGAGACCGCCGACGGCGCCCATGACCAGGACGATCGGGATCGCGACCTGGAGCGGCACGCCGGCTGCCCACATGAAGCCGAGGGCGGCGCTCGCGAGGCCCGCCATCGACTCGACGGACAGGTCGATCTCGCCCAGGATGATGACCAAGGTGAGGGGCAGGGCCATGATCGCCACCTCCATCAGGGCGGCGACGAGGTTCGAGAAGTTGCCGGGCGTCAGGAAGAACGGCGAGAGCGAGTTGCCGAGGACGATCAACCCCAGCAGCGCAAGCAGGAGGACCGTCTCCCAGCGGGCGAGCGCCCGCGTCCAGCGTCCCAGGCCCGTCCCGGATCGGGTCGAGCCGGTCATCGGGCGCCGCTCCGGGTGTTCGCGCGCTGGACGTTGCGCCGGATGATCTGGTCGCTGCCGATCGCGACGAGGATCACGACACCGTAGATCGCCTGGAGCCAGAACTGCGAGAGGCCGACCAGGATCAGCGCGTTGGCGATGAACCCGAGGAACAGGGCGCCGATCGCGGCGCCGGCGAGGGTCCCCGATCCGCCGAGGGTGTTGACGCCGCCGACGACGACGGCAGCCACGATCGCAAGCGTCATGCCCGTCGCCGCGGTGCCGTTGATCGTCCCGAACTCCATGACCCACATGACGCCGGCCACGCCCGCGAGCAGGCCGCACAGCGAGAACGCGACGAACACGACGAGCCGGGAGGGGATGCCCAGGATCGCGGCCGCCTCCGGGTTGCTGCCGACCGCATAGACCTGGCGGCCGAAGCGGGTCGAGCGGAGCAGCACCATCCCGACCACGACCACGACGACCGTGACCAAAACGAAGATCGGGATGCCGAAGACGTCCGCGATGGACACGTCGCTGAAGCCAGCCGGCAGTCCCGCCAGCGGGACCTGGTGGGGACCCGCGATCACGTAGTCGATCCCGCGGAAGATGCTCAGCGTGCCCAGGGTGGCGACGATCGCCGGCACCTTGAGCACCGCGACGACGAAGCCGTTGACCATGCCCAGCACCAGGCCGATGCCGAGCCCCATCGCGACCGCCGCGACAGGATCCAGCGCGTGCAGCTCCAGGGACCGCGCAACTGCGTACGCGACCAGGCCGATCATGGCCTCGACCGACAGGTCGATCCCCCGCGTGATGATCACGATCGCCTCGCCGATTGCCGCCACCGCGGTGATCGAGGCGAGCACGGCGACCTGGCTGAAGTTGCTCACGGAGAGGAACTGCGGCGCGATCATCGACACGCCGGCGCCCGCCACGAACATGATCGCGACCAGGGTCAGCTCCCGCTGGCGGCCGATCGCCATGAGCCAGTTGCGACGCGCCGGACGGGCGCCCACCGCGGCCTCAGCCATGGGGCGGCTCACCCGCGGTAGTCGCGGCAGCGACACTGCCCTCGTCTGCCCGGTGGCTGCCGGTGGCGGCGAACATGACGCTCTCCTGGGTCGCTTGGTCGCGGGTGATCTCGGCCGTGATCCTGCCTTCGTGGAGCACGATGATCCGGTCGGACATGGCCAGGACCTCCGGCAGGTCGCTCGAGATGAGGATGATCGCGAGGCCCTTCGCCGCGAGCTCCGAGATGAGCCGGTGGACCTCGACCTTGGCCCCGATGTCGATCCCGCGCGTCGGCTCGTCGAGGATCAGGACGCGCGGTCCGGACGCCAGCCACTTGGCGAGGACGACCTTCTGCTGGTTGCCACCGGACAGCGCCCCGACCTCCTGGTCGACGCCCGTCATCCGGACGTTGAACTGCTCCGTGTGCTCCTCGGCGACCTTGCGCTCGGTCGCGCCCGAGACGATGAGCCGCGGGAACAGGCGGGGCAGGATCGGCAGCGTCACGTTCTGGGCGATCGTGAAGTCCAGGACGAGTCCCTCCTGGTGGCGATCCTCGGGCAGGTAGGCGATGCCCTCGCTCATGGCGTCCGACGGGGCCGCGAAGTCCACGAGCTTGCCGCCCAGCCGCACCTCGCCGCTGTCGCGGCGGTCGATCCCGAACAGGACCCTGGCGACCTCGGAGCGACCGGCGCCCACGAGCCCGGCGAGGCCGACGATCTCGCCTGCACGCACGGAGAACCCGACGTCGCGGAAGACGCCGACCCGGGTCAGGCCGCTCACCTCGAGCAGCACCTCACCGATCGGGTTGTCGACCTTGGGGAACAGCGACACGGTCCGGCCGACCATGTGGCGGATCAGGTCGGCGGTCGAGAGCTCGCGCGTGTCCGCCGTGACGACGTGCCGGCCGTCGCGGAACACCGTCGCGCGGTCGCACAGCGCGAACACCTCGTCCAGCCGGTGGCTGACGAACAGGATCGCGACGCCGCGGTCGCGGAGCCGGCGGACGATCGCGAACAGCCGCTCGACCTCGTGGCTCGACAGCGACGCCGTCGGCTCGTCGAGGACCAGCACGCCGGCGTCCACGGACAGGGCCTTGGCGATCTCGATGAGCTGCTGGTCCGCCATCGACAGGCCGCGCACCGGGGCGCCGACGTCGAACTGCACGTCGAGCTCCGCGAACAGCCCCTGTGCCGCCCGCCGCATCCCGCGCCAGTCGATGGAGCCCAGGCGTCCCGAGGGGGCATGGCCGATGAACACGTTCTCGGCGACCGTCAGGTCCGGGAACAGCCGCGGCTCCTGGTGGACCACCGCGATCCCGAGCGCACGGGACTGGGCGGGCCCGTGGATCAGCGTCGGCTCACCCTTGAGCAGGATCGTGCCGCTGTCGGGCTGGTGGACACCGGCCAGGATCTTGACCAGGGTGCTCTTGCCGGCGCCGTTCTCGCCGACGAGGGCGTGGATCTCACCCGCCCGCAGGTCCATGGAGACGTCGGTGAGCGCCGCGGTGGCCGCGAAACGCTTGGAGATCCCCCGCAGCTCGACCGGCGGCGGCGTGGCGGGGGCGTCGGAGCCCAGCTCCGGCGGAGCGACCGGCGTCTGCGTCACGCGCCGGTCCCTCGGTCCTGTCCCTGTGCGGCACCGGACGGGGACTTGCCGACCTCGACCACCTCGGTGCCCATGGCACGCAGGGCGTCGATCATGTCCCTGGGCGCCTCGTCGTCCGTGAACACGCCCGTGAGGCGGTCCGTCCGGCAGAACGTGGCGGAGGCGATGCGACCCCACTTCGTGTGGTCCACGACCGCGTAGACGTCCCGGGCGGCGTTGACCATGGAGCGCTTGATCTGGGCCTCCTCCTCCATCGCGTCGGACAGCCCGGCCTCGATCGTGAACCCGGCCGCGCCCAGGAACGCCTTCTGCACGTTCACCCGGCGGAACACGGCGTCCCCCAGGGGCCCGACGACAGAGAGCGCCTCCCACCGGACGCGACCGCCCAGCATGAGGACGGTGATGCCCTGGTGGCCCGCGAGCTCGGAGGCGATGCGGATGCTGTTGGTGACCACCGTCAGCCCGTGCCAGACCTCGCTGGCCTTGAGGTGCCGGGCGATGGACAGGGCCGAGGTGCTCGCGTCGAGGACGATGCTCTCACCGTCGCTGACCCGGGCCGCGGCCGCGGCCCCCATGCGCGTCTTCTCGTCCCGCTGCAGGCGCACGCGGATGTCGAAGGCGGGCTCCGGGCCGGTGCCGCGCGGTGCGATCGCGCCGCCATGGGTGCGGACCACGCGGTCCTGTCCCTCCAGGATCAGGAGGTCCTTCCGGATCGTCACCGCCGACACGCCGAAGCGCACGGAGAGGTCGCCGACGCGGGCTCGCCCGTTGTCCTTGATCAGGCGGGCAATCTCGTCCTGCCGCTCGCGCGCAAAGACGCTTTCGGGTGCACCGGCGACCGGGGCGGTCATGCAATGACTCCGCTCGACGCTGGACTTCGGTTGGTTGCGATTGGGTACACTTTGCATCGCCTGAGGGCGCAAGTCAAGGCAAGATCCAACCAATCAGAACGTTTCGCAGCCGCACGTCCTACGCCTTCCCGGCGGGCGCCAGCAGGACCTTGTGGCCCTCGCGGCGGGCCGCCGTCCCGAACGCCGCGTCGAAGTCCGCGAGAGCGAACCGGTGCGTCACCACGGCCCCGACGTCGACCACGCCAGCTTCCACCAGGGCGATGGCCCGCGGGTAGGTGTGGGCCATCCGCCGCGAGAAGCGCAGGTCCAGGCCCTTGCGACGCGCGACCGAGGCCGAGATCGTGGACTCGTCGCCGGACGGGATCCCGGCCACGACCACGGTGGACGCGGGCCTCGCGAGCGCGATGGCCGCATCGATCGCGTCGTCGTCGCCGGCGATCTCGATCGCGGTGTCCACCCCCCGCCCACCCGTCGCCCGGAGGAGGATGTCGCGCTCCGCGCCGCCATCGACGAGAGCCGCGATCGCCCCCAGCCCGGTCGCCGCGTCCACGCGGTGCGCCAGGCGATCCGTGGCGACCACGGTCGTCGCGCCCGATGCGCGGGCAAGCTGGATCAGCAGCAGCCCGATCGGCCCGCAGCCGAAGATCCCGACGGTGTCGCCGGGTCGGACCCGCGCCAGCCGCATCGCGTGGATCGCCACGCCCAGTGGCTCCAGCATCGCGCCGGCCGCGTCATCGATGGTGTCGGGCAGGGGAACGAGGTTGGCAAGCGGCCAGGCGATCAGCTCGCGCAGCGCCCCGTCCGTGGTGGAGTGGCCGAGGAACCGGACACTCGGGCAGAGGTGGCCGCGACCATGCTCGCAGGTCTCGCACGCGCCGCACGGGACAGACGGGTCGATGGCGACGCGCTGGCCCGCGCGTGGCCCGTAGGCGATCACGCCCGCCGCCTCGTGGCCGAGGACAAGCGGCCGCGTGAGGGCGACGCCGCCGATCCCGGACTCGTCGTACCAGTGGAGGTCGGAGCCGCAGATCCCGACCTCCGTGACCCGCACCAGGGCCTCGCCCGGGCCGGGGACGGGGTCGGCCTCGTCCGAGAGCCGGAGGTCGCCGGCGCCGTGGAGGCGGAGGGCTCTCACCCTGCCGTCCGCCTTCCTGGCGCGTCACCGGCCGCGGCCAGGAGCGCCTCTTCCGCCGCGCGCGTCCAGCGTCCGTCGTGAAGCTGGGCCGCAACGGTCGGGAGGCGGTCGGGGAGCTCGGACAGCCGGACCATCCCCAGCTCGTGGAGCTGCGGATAGACGACGATCTTGCCGCCCGACGTCCGGGCCTCGACCGCCGCGAGCGCGTCCCTGACGCCCTCCATGCCCGTGACCGCGTCGACGGAGAGGTTGGTGTCCAGGTCGCCGCGCTCCAGCTTGTGCAGGACGACCTGCATGTCCGGGATCCCCGACCCGCTCGTCCCGAACAGGTACAGGTGCCCGCCGATCACCGCGTCGAGGTCGAGGGGTGCCCGCGTGCCGGCGGCGAAGCCGGCGAAGATGTTGATCCGGGCGCCGGGGGAAGCGAGCTCGACCGCCTGGGCGACGATCGGCGGTGCAGGGACCATCACCCCGACATAGTCGAAGCCGGGTTCGATCTGCGCCGTGCGGGCGTTCAGGAAGACGGCATGGACGCCCCGCGACGACGCGACGGGGCCCGCGATCCCGCCGAGCTGCGCCAGCCGGGCGTCATCGATGTCCACGGCGGTGAGCGAGACGCCCGGAAGGCCGCACGTGACCGTCCGGATGACGTGCATGAACCCCATCGGCCCGGCCGCCCCGATCACGGCGACCCGGTCGCCGGCCCGGAGCTCGCCGTCTGCGGGCGCGAGGCGATAGCCCTCCGACGCGTCGCCGCCGGGCGTGCCCACCCAGCGGAGGAGGTCGTAGTGGATGCGCCCCACGTCGATGGCGACGGGACGCCCCACGCTCGCGCCCCCGAGGACCAGGTCGATGACGCCCCGCGTCGCGAGCAGGTCCTGGAGGTGCTCGATCCGGGCCGGATCGGCGCCGAAGTAGACGATGTCGTCGAAGGACTGCGGCGCGAGGCCGTCCGGTCCGGCGATGGCCCGGAGCACCGGGGCCGCCGAGCCGAGGGCCGCCTCGAGGGCCGCCTCCACCTCCGCCCGCTGGGGATCCCCGGCGCAGGCGACGACGACCGACGCCGGCGACGCGGCGGCGAGGAGCGGCATCAGCCCGTCAACCTCGTGGCCGGCGTCCGCGACGACCAGCAGCCGTCCGCCGGGGGCGAGGGTGCCGCGCTCGCGGCATGCGTACGAGGCCTCGACGCATGCCCACGGCTCCAGGAGCGCCACCGCGGACCCGCTGGGATCCTCGCCCACGGGGATCAGGAACCGCTCGCCGGTGCCGGGCTCGATGATCATCCGCTCGTCGAGCAGCACGTACTCCTGGAGGCCGCCCTCGAAGTTGTACCCGAAGGCGGCGTTGGACCCGGGCGTGAGCAGATGCCGGTAGTCGGTCTGGACGAGGACGCGCTCGCCCACGGCGTGGCGGGTCACGGCGGCCCCGATCTCGACGATCCGGGCGGCGACCTCGTGGCCGGGGACGGTCGGCAGGTCGCCCGGGACGTAGCTCGGGATCCCGGCCAGCTCGGCGGGCGTGAGCCCGGTGGTCACCTCGGCCTTGCGGAGGTGACCCGTGAACGCGTGGAGGAGCTTGGTATCCGAGAAGCAGATGCCGACCGCCTCCACCCGCAGCAGGAGCTGTGTCGGTCCCGGGACGTGGACCGCCTTGGCCCGGTTGTGGACCAGCTGGCCCGGCCCGGTGAACTGGATCGCGTGCTGCGTGGCGGGGATGGCGGGCTGTCGGTCGGTGGGGTCAGGCACGGGACGGCTCCTGGTAGCATCGCGGGCGGTTCAATCGCGGGCGGTTCAACTGAGCATCACCTGGCCGCCCGTGACCGGCAGCGCCTGCCCGGTCTCGTACTGCTGGGCCACCAGGTAGTAGATCGCGTGGAGGACGTCATCCGGGCGGCAGCCGCGGCCCATCGGCACCTTGGCCTCGTAGAACGCGCGGACGTCGTCCACGGTCTGCGCCCCGGGGACCTTCCCCTCGCGCAGGTACTGGACGAACAGGCCGTTGGCGGGATCCGACCACAGGGGCCCGTCGAAGAAGTTGCCGGGGCAGATGGCGTTGACCTTGATGCCCTGGTCCACGAGCTCCAGCGCGAACGACTGGGTGAGGCCGATGCCGCCGAACTTGCTGCCGGCGTAGGCGGAGTTGCGGCTGGACCCGGCGAGGCCGGACTTGGAGTTGATCTCGATGACGTCGCCCCGGTAGTCGGGCCGAGCCGCGTGCTGGCGGGCCAGGATCGGGGCCGTGAACCGCACTGCGAGGAAGTAGCCGCGGTAGTTGACGCTGGTGACGAGGTCGAACTCGGCGAGCGGCTGGGCCGTGACGCTCCCGGCGCGGAGCACGCCGGCGTTGGACACGAGCAGGTCCAGGCCGCCGTATCGCTCGACGGTGGCGTGGAGACCACCTGCCACGGACGCCTCGTCCATGACGTTCATCGTCACGGCGGTCGCGCGACCGGGCCCGTACCGGGTCGAGAGGTCCGCTGCATTCGCCTCCGCCAGCGGCCCGTTCACGTCGGCGAGGACGACATGGCCGCCCTGGGCCACGAGGTCCGCCGCGATCGCGAGCCCGAACCCCTGGGCGGCGCCGGTGACGAGCGCGACGCGCCCCTCGAACCGGCCCGCGGCGGCCCCGCCCGCGGCGGAGATGCCGGCCGCGATGCCCCGGCGGTAGACCTCCGCCTCCCACGTCTCGATGAACCGGCGCTCCGGATCCGCGAGCGCCCGCACGCCACCCAGGCGGAGCGCGACCTCGCCGACGCGGAGCGCGTCGAGGTAGATGTGGCGCGCGGTGTCGGCCTCGGCCCACGTGTCACCGGCGGCGAACAGGCCGAGGCCTGCCACGACCACGATGATCGGATCGCCGTGGGCGGCGACGTGCTCCTCGAGGCACGTCCGCAGGAGTGCTGGGACATCCGGTGGGGACACGCTCTCAGGCAGGTCGACCAGCAGCGGCCAGGAGCCCGCGTAGACGATCTGGTCGGGCGTCATCGGCCCGCCCCGGACGAAGCCGCGCCCGGCGGGCGTGGCGGTGAACGCCGCGGCCAGCGGGGCGTCGTCGAACGCCACGACCTTCAGGGTCGGGCCCTCGGCCAGGAGCCCACGCAGGGTCGGACCGACCGCATCGACGAGGGACCGGGCGCGCGCGACATCCAGGGTTGCCGGGGCGGCCGGGAGGGGGGCGGTGGCGTCGACGGCGGCCCGCACGACCGAGACCAGCCAGGCGTATCTCTCCTCGATCTCGGCTGCGGTGTCGGCGGTCACGATCACGCCGTGGTTCTGCATCAGGACGACGGCGGGCGCCGGCATGCCGGTCCGCTCCCCGAAGGCGCGCCTGCGCGTGGCGATGGCCCGGGCGAGAGGGAGCCCCGGGTCCGCGTACGGGACCCACAGTGCCCCGTCGCCGAACAGCCGTTCGGCCAGCGCGGCGCCGTCGGCCGCGCAGGTCACGGCGTTGAGCAGGACCGGGTGCGTGTGCAGGACGAAGCGTCCCGGCAGGAGGGCGTGGAACAGGAGCTCGACCGACGGCCGCCGCCCGCCGGCCTCGGCCAGCCTCGCCGCCCGGGCCGCCCGCAGGACGGGGTCCGCGTCGACCGCGCCATCGGCAGCATCGCCGCCCTCGAGCAGGGCGAGCAGCCGCTCGATGTCGAGCGGGATGAGGTCTCCGGCCTCGAGCGTCGCCAACGGCACGCCGCTGGGCTTGATGTACAGGACGCCGTCGGCCTTGGCCGAGGCGTTCCCGCCTCCACCCCGCGAGAACTCGGGGTCACGCCCGAACCGCTGCGCCAGGGCGATCAGCTCTGCCAGCGTGTCGACCGGGGCAGGGGGCAGGGCCCGCCGGCCGTTCGGTGCCAGCTCGCTCACGGGATCACTGTTCCTTTCGCGGTGCCGATCAGCTCCGAACCGAGCCCGGCGAACCAGCGGATGCGGGCCTGCGCGTCGGGGAAGTCCGCGTTCGGGATCCCGTCGCGGTCCACGAACCCCGGCCGGCCGAGCGATCGCAGGTGCTGGTGCGCGACGATCACGCAGGTTCCCTCCCAGAAGATGTCGCGCGCGGCATCCGAGGGCGGCGATCCGTCCGCGCACCGCGGTTCGAGTGGGATCCGGTCGGGGGTGTTGTGCTCCGTCCCGGCCGTCACGATGATCCCGGCGGACCGGAACGCGGCGACGTACTCGTCGACCACTGCCGGCCTGTTGCGGTTCGGGATGAGCTCCGCGGCGTGGATCCCGCGGGCCAGCACCCGCGCCGCGAGCGTCTCGGACGGCGCCTCCCAGGGACAGACCGGATCGACGCCGTCGGCCAGGGTCGGGTAGCAGGGGATGCCGCCCAGCTCGAGGACGAGGCGATAGGCGTCCACGAACGAGACGGGCGACTCCTCGACGAAGGCCGGCCGTCCCGCCTTCATCAGGCGCGAGCGGATCTCTCCCTGGACGGCAACGGGATCCTCGACTGCCACCGCGGACGGTCCGCCGAAGGCCCGCGCGAGCAGGAAGGCCCGGTCCCGTGGGGCCGTCACCAGGAACAGCGCCTCTTGGAAGGCCCTCGCCACGTGCCGCTCCTGGAGCACCACCCAGTCTCGGGGCACGCCGGCCCGTTCGGCGACCTCCTCGGCGATGGTCTCATCGCTGATCACGGTGGCCAGGCCGGCCTCGGCGAAGCACGCCCGCAGGCGGGCCACCATCTGCCGCATCCGGTCCGCGTCGGTCCGGCGAGCCTCCAGGGCAAGGCGGCTCCAGGTTGCCGTGGGCGGTGCGAACGGGTCGACACCCTTGCCGCACAGGTAGACCCGCCCCGGGTTGGCAGGATCGTTGACCCGCGTGCCGGCCGCCTGCAGCGCGTCGTCGACGGAGATGAACTCGACGCCGAAGAGCGGCACGATCCCTGCCGCACTGGCTTCCTCTGCAAACCGGGAGTAGATCCGCAGGTCGTGGAAGTTGGAGGCGCCCATCACCCGGAGGCCTTCCGCGGCGGCGGTCCGGACCGCGTCCTCGGCCGTCTCGAACGCCGAGAAGTTCGGCGGCAGATGCACGTGCGCGTTGGCCGTGGGACGCCCGACGTTGTCGGCCGTCGCCGCGGCCCGGGGATCGTGTGCGCCGTGCATCTGGCGTCCTGCTCCTCTTTCGCCGGGGCCGTCGCAGCCGCCTCACCAGGCGCCCGGCGGGCGTCTGCCGAATGCGGGCGATCTATTACGACTGTTTGCGATTGGTTGCGCTCGGTGATCTTACGACATTCGATCGGACTTGTGAGCGGTCATCCGTCGCCGTCGTCGCCGGCGCCCATGCACGCCGCTGGCGTCGCCGCCTATTCGGCGGGGTCCTCGTCGAACGGCAGGCGGCGGAAGAGCGCGAGGACCGGCGCCGTGCCCGATGTGGGCTCCTCCAGTGGTTCGCCGACCGACGGCTCGGCGGGGTCCGCCTCCCCCGGGTCCGTCTCGCGCGCGGGCGCCGCCACGATCGACCGCCACAGGGCGCTCCGGACGCCCGGCAGGTACGGGCTCGTCCGCCGTCTCGCCAGGACGCCGGCGATTCCCTGGGCGGCCACCGCCTCGTACAGCGCGCGGCCCTCGCCCTCGACCGCCGGGACCATCACCACCTCGTCACCCGGCCGCAGCACCCGCCGCAGGAGGTCGCGCCGCTTGTCCAACGGCTGGTTGAGGAGCCACCGTCCGTCGATGTGGAGCAGGTCGAACACCAGGAGGGCGACCGGCCGACCCGGGTGCCCGGCCAGGCGCTCACGCAGCGCCCCGTCGTCCGCCCGTCCCCGCCCGTCCACGACGACCAGCTCCCCGTCGAGCACGGCGGACCGGGCGGCGACCCGGACCCCCAGCCCTGCCAGCTCCGGGAGACGGGCGGCCAGCTCCCGCCCGGCCCCGTCGACCAGCCGCACCTCGCCGTCGCCGGCATGCTCCGCGGGCTCCACGAACACGAGGACGCGGTGGCCGCCCCAGGTGGGCTCGAACAGGAAGTCCGACGAATCGAACGGCTCGGGGTACGGCGTCGGCCACATCGGCGCAATGCCGCCCGGACGTGGCAGCGCCGGCTCGAGCCGGAAGGAGAGCTGCTCGGCCATCGCGCCCCGATGGTAGCCCCTTGCCCCGGGCTAGACTTCGGGCAACACCCTCAGTCCGCCGAATGGCGCGGACGCCCAACGTGCCCACCCGGAGGACCCACGTGCCCAGGCCCGCACGCCCCGACGACCTGTACCGCATCCTGGTCCCGTTCGATCCGTGCCTCTCGCCCGACGGCCGGAGCGTCGCCTTCACCGTGAAACGGAACGCCGTCGGGTTCGACGGATACCGCCACGCGATCTGGGTGGCACCGGTGGACGGGTCCGCCGAGGCCCGCCAGGTGACCATCGGAGCGCGCACGGACCGCCACGCGCGGTTCTCGCCGGACGGCCGGACGCTCGCGTTCCTGTCGGATCGCCGGCTGCAGGTCGAGGAGGAGCCGGACAGGCCGACGGAGCCGAAGGAGCGCCAGGACGCCGTCCAGGTCCACCTGCTGCCACTCGGCGGCGGCGAGGCGCGGCGCCTCACCGACCTCCCGCGCGGGGTGAACGAGTTCGCCTGGTCGCCGGATGGCCGGATGCTCGCCGTGCTGACCTCGTCCCTGGGGGCCACGATGGAGGCCGATGAGAAGCGGCGCGGCCGGCCCGCGAAGCCGAAGCCCGGCGAGCCTCCGCTGTCCGACTACCGCTACCTCGACAAGCTGGGCTACCAGTACAACGGCGCCGGGTTCATCGACGACCAGGACGCACACCTGTGGCTGGTGGACGTCGCCACCGGCGAGGCCCGCCCGCTGGTCGCGGGGCCGACGCCGGAGGCGGCGCCCGCCTGGTCCCCGGACGGGACGCGGATCGCGTTCACGGCCAACCGCCGCCGGGACCCGGACCTGGCCTACCGCTCCATGGTGTTCACCGTCGACGTGGCCACCGGTGTCGTGACCGCCGTGGCATCCGGAGACGACGCGGGCTTCGACGCACCCGCATGGACCCGCGACGGCGCCGCGATCGTGGCGATCGGCGAGCGGTTCCCGCGGGGCGGGTACCGGACCGGGATCTGGCGGTTCGCCGCCGACGGGTCGGACGCGGGCAAGGGCGGCGGGACGGACCTGCTCGCCTCGAGCGAGCTCAAGCCGGACGCCGCGATGAACAGCGACCTGACCCTCGGCGAGGGCGCGCACATCGCGATGTCCGCCGACGGCGCCTCCGTCCTGTTCACTGCCCCGATCGACGGGAGCTGCGAGCTGTGGCGGGTCCCGCTGGCCGGCGGAGCGGAGCCGGCGCGGCTGACGACGGGCCGCCAATACCTCTCGGGCTGGGACGCGCTGGCGGTGGACGGCCTCGATGTGGTGGTGGCGGTCCGGTCCGCGGCCACCGCGCTGCCCGAGGTGGTCTCGTTCGACGTTGCCGGTGCAGGGGCCAACGCCGTGGCCGGCGAGCGGCGCTCGCTCACCGCGCTCAACGCGGCCCTGGCGGCCGAGATCGCGTTCATCGAGCCCGTCGAGCGCCGATGGATGAGCGGCGGGTGGGAGATCCAGGGTTGGCTGTATCCGGCGGGGCCGGGTGCGCAGCCGCTGGCGGTCGAGATCCACGGCGGTCCGCATACGCTGTACGGCTGGTCGCCGATCCTGGAGTGGCAGGTCCTCGCGGGCGCAGGCGTGTCTGTCCTT
>Ga0302263_10000199_pt1 | contig 24277 bp, 21 predicted proteins | sample II_Fen_N1_4_FD_194564 | JGI IMG/M metagenome (GOLD analysis project Ga0302263, IMG submission 194564) | Peat permafrost microbial communities from Stordalen Mire near Abisko, Sweden - II_Fen_N1_4 | ecosystem: Environmental > Terrestrial > Soil > Wetlands > Permafrost | place: Sweden: Abisko... | reverse complement strand
AACAAGCGCCGGCTTCCAACACCCGCCACATCACGGCGTGCTGTGGCGACGAGACAAAAACCGGCTGCATCGGTATAACCCGTCTTCAAACCGTCCACCGTAGGGTCGCGAAATAACAACGAATTACGGTTGCTGTCATTGGCAGCAGGGGTACCCGGATAGCGGTAGTGCTTGATCGCGTAATAGGTCACATAGTCTGGGAAGTCGTGCATCAACCGGGTGGCCAGCACGCTGAGGTCACGCGCGGTGGTGGTGTGGCCCGCTTCAGCCAAGCCTTCAGGGTTTTTGTAGCTGGTGGACTTCATGCCAAGGATCTTGGCCTGTTCGTTCATCATTTTCACAAAACGCTCAACACTGCCACCCACCCCTTCAGCCAGCGCCATGGTGGCATCGTTGCCACTTTGCACAATCATGCCCTTGATCAGATCCTCCACCGGCACCTGCATCTTCGGGTCGATGAACATGCGCGAGCCAGGCATTTTCCAGGCACGCTCGCTCACCGGCAGGGTTTGTTTGAGGTCGATTTTTTGGTTACGCAAAGCATCAAACACCAAATAGGCCGTCATCAGCTTGGTTAACGAGGCTGGCTCCACCGGCATGTCGATGTCTTTTTGCGCCAGGATCTGATTCGCCGTCACATCCAACAGCACATACGAACGGGCAGCGATCTCAGGCGCTTGCAGGGTTTGCGCTGCCGCGCTCAAGGCAACCCAGGCAGCGAGCGTCAATAAGATTTTCTTCATGAGAAGGAAGATGTTGATTCGCCCATTGGCCGGCCACGAAGTACTACGATTAATATAGCTAGAAGCCCTTTATCAATAAGGGCCAGAGCGCAAAATGCTTCAAAACAACTCAGTGCCCCACGTCTGGCGGCACCAGCAGGCGTTCAACCACCTTCCCCTGTTTCAGATGGGACTCAACGATCTCTTCAATATCTGCCTTGTCCACATAGCTGTACCAGACGGCTTCAGGGTAAACCACCGCCACGGGGCCAGCGGCGCAGCGGTCCAAACAACCCGCCTTGTTCACACGCACCTGGCCAGGCCCGGACAAGCCAGCAGATTTGACCAAGACCTTGCAATGCTCAAAAGCGCCTTGGGCGTCAAACTGGGCGCAGCTGCCTTGACCGTTGGTCCGCTCATTGGTACAGAAAAAAATGTGCCGCTGAAAATAACTGGCTGCAGGCTGGTCAGTGGCAGGGCCGAGGGAGGTGGGATGTGTCATGCCCGGATTTTAGGTGCGCGGCTCTTTTCCCCACACCCGGCTCAACACGTACAGCAGCGCCGCAAATGGCCACAACCAGCCCAGCCACTGGGCCAGTCCGTGAAAACGGATGAAGCGACCCTGCTCCCACATGAACAGCGTCTGCTCAAAATAAGGATCGGTCGAGGTCTGATTGATCAAGCTCAAATACACCCCCAACGCCAGCACGGCCAAGGCGGCTGCGGCGCGCGGCGGCGCGGTCAACAAGAGCGCCAACATCACCAGCGCAACGACCAATGCCCCGCGCACCGATTCGTTCAGCCAGATCCAGGCGTGTTCTGGCCCAAAACTGAGTGCCGCGCTCAGACCGCTAACGCCGACGCCCAACGCCACCATCCAGCTCAAAAACCACAGGCGCTTGCCCGCCTGGCGAATGATGCAATACCCCAACAACCCCGGAATCACCAAGCCCAGCAGCACACACAACCACTCGGTCACCGGCAGCAAGGGCTGCAATTCAATGTCTCGCACAGGCAACCATTCCAGGAAAGGGCTGTCGGCCAGCCAATCTGCCAGAGATGACTCCAATCGCTCCATCACCTGCCCCAAACCGAACGGAATGGCCGTTGGAAACAACAATGCCAGCGGCCACAGCGCCAGCAGCACCAGCGCACCACGCGTGTCCGACACAAACCAGTTGGCCCGAAAACGGTTCCAGCGCTGCAACACACCCAGTTTTTCCAAGCCCCAGCCCGATAAAGCGCCCAGCACAGCGCCCACAACATTCAGCCCCAAGTCCACATTGGATGGCACCCGCGTCGGCAGGTAAATCTGCAAGGTTTCCATGACCATCGACAAGGCCGTTGCCACCGGTACCGCCAACCAGATGGTCCAGCGCAGATGCGCGGTGCGCAAAGCGCCCAAGGTCATGAAAAAACCCAGCGGCACATACCCCAGCACATTGGAGACCACATCAAACGCCGTCCAGTATTTGGGCAACGGCGCAACCAAAAACAACCAGGCTGGCACGCCCTGGTCACGCCAGCCCATGAATGGGTACAGGCTGGCGTAAACGATCAGCCCGGCATAGACCGCTGCCAAAGGCCATGCGGAGGTCTTGTGCGTAGGCATGCCGGGCTCACAGAAGATAGTTCGGGATCATGCAATCCAGTTTAGGGGAGAAAACAACAGGCGAAAAAAAACCCCAGCACAGGGCTGGGGTGGTAAGCCTATTTGCTGTCACACATCAAGGCCCCGCTCAGGGAGGAAAAGCGGGGGGCAGTAAACTGCCCGGGTCGTAATTTAACAAAGATTTAACCTTGTTTCAAGTCAAGACCAAAATAATGTCTTTACGACGAAAAAATCAAGTAAAGGAATTTAAAACATGACTCCCTACGCGTCTTATCCCCTTGGCCGTGCGCGCCGGCTGCGCCGCGACAGTTTTACCCGCAATCTGGTCCGAGAACATGCGGTGACTGCCAACGATTTGATTTACCCGGTGTTTGTTGTTGATGGCACACAGCAGCGCCAATCCGTGCTGTCGATGCCCGGCGTGGAGCGCCTGAGCCTGGACCTGCTGCTGCCCGTGGCGGAAGACTGCGTGAAGTTGGGCATCCCGGTGATGGCGTTGTTTCCGGTGATTGACCAGTCATTAAAAACCCCTGACGGCCGCGAAGCCCTCAACCCTGACGGTCTGGTGCCACGGGTGGTGCAGGCCCTCAAAAAAGAGTTTCCTGGACTCGGCGTCATGTGCGACGTGGCGCTGGACCCCTACACCAGCCACGGCCAAGACGGTCTGATTGACCCCGACCCGGCCGAAGACGGCTACATCATGAACGAACCCACCGTCGAGATGCTGGTCAAACAAGCGCTGACACAAGCCGGTGCCGGGGCCGACATCGTGGCCCCCAGCGACATGATGGACGGCCGCATTGGCGCGGTGCGCCAGGCTTTGGAAGCCAACCACTTCATCCACACCCGCATCATGGCCTACAGCGCCAAGTACGCGTCGGCCTTCTACGGCCCCTTCCGCGACGCGGTGGGTTCGGCCGTCAACCTGGGCAAGAGCAACAAGAAAACCTACCAGATGGACCCCGGCAACAGCAACGAAGCCCTGCGCGAAGTGGCGCTGGACATTGCCGAAGGCGCCGACATGGTGATGGTCAAGCCCGGTTTGCCCTATCTGGACATCGTGCGTCGTGTCAAAGACGAGTTCCAGGTTCCCACCTTCGCCTACCAGGTGTCGGGCGAATACGCCATGATCAAGGCCGCAGCGCAAAACGGCTGGCTCGACCACGACGCCGTCATGCTGGAAAGCCTGCTGGCCTTCAAGCGCGCAGGCGCGGATGGCGTGCTCACCTACTTTGCCCGGGATGCCGCCCGGTTGCTCAATAAGTAATAGCACCTAGCCCTTTATACATAAGGGCTAGAGCACAATTTCTTATATAAAACTGGCATGCGCATCTTCGCCATCCACGCGGGCAGCGTGACCGAAAACCTCACCACCGCGCTGGATGCCCTGAGCCTGCCCGCCAACGGCTTTTTGTGGCTGAGCTGCACCCGCACCGAGTTTGGGGAATTACAACTGGCACTGCAGGCCACGCTGCAACGGTTGTGTGGCCTGCAACTGATGAACCTGCATGTGTCTGACCTGCTGAACCAGCAGCTGCCATCACGCTACGACTACACCTCGCAATATGACCTGTTGGTGTTTCGCCGTCTGGCCGAAACGCCGGGCGTTGCCACATCAGCCGCGGCCGCGCCGCTGGTCGCCAAGCGGGGTGGTCCGCCGCTGCTGCGGCGCATCGACACCCGTGCGGTGGGACTGGTGGTGTTTGACCAACTCTTGTTGACGGTGCACCCGGAAGACTGCGGCCTGCGCGACAGTTATGCGCAGCGCCTGCTGGCAGCCGGGGGCAGCCCGGCGTCGGTCCCGGGCACCCCGCCCGATGGCCACGCGCCGGGTGTGCGCGACTTGCCCGCCAGCTCGGCCGACCTGATGCTGCGCATCGTCAACCACATGGTGGATGGTTTCCTGGCCTTGCGCCGCGAACTCAGCCACCAACTGGATCACTGGCAAACCGAGTTGATTGACCCCAAGACCCGTTTTGCCAACTGGCGCACCGTGTTGGACGCACGCCAGACCCTGCACCAGCTCGAAGAAGTCTGTGACGACCAGCGCAACGCCATCCAGGACTGGATCGAGGCCCTGAAGACCTGGCCGCAGAGCGAGGGCCATCAGGGCCAGCAAGAACGCGACCTGCTGCAGGTGCGCAGCCGTGACGTGCTGGAACACATTGACCGGGTGGTGCACCATGTCGGCCAGCTTGAGCGCAACGCCGAAACTGCGGTGCAAATCCACTTCAACGCGCAGAGCCACCGCACCAACGAGATCATGCGCACCCTGACCGTGCTGACCGCGGTGTTCCTGCCGCTGAACCTCATCGCCGGCATTTTTGGCATGAACTTCGACGCCATTCCGCTGCTACACCGCGTCTACGGCTTTTGGCTGGCGATGGGTGCGATGGGGCTCATCGCCTTGAGCCTGGTCGTCTTTTTCTGGCGCAAGCGTTACCTGGACCGCTCGGCGGCGCGCTAGTTGCTGCTCGCGATGCCCATGTTGATCCTGCTCTTTGCCCTGTGGCTGTTGTGGACGCCCGACCTGGACCGTGCGGCCCTGGAGCGCACCTACCTGGCCGCGCCCACTGACCTGGTTCAGGTGGAGGGAGTCAGGCTGCATGTGCGTGACAGCGGCCCGCGCGACGCGCCAGCGGTACTGATGCTGCACGGTTTTGGCGGCAGCCTGCAGACCTGGGACGCTTGGGCCAAAGACTTGTCCGGGCAGTTTCGGGTGATTCGGCTGGACCTGCCCGGCAGCGGCCTGAGTGCGCCCGACCCCAGCGGTGACTACAGCGACGCGCGCTCCATCGAACTGCTTTTGGCGCTGATGGACCAGTTGCACCTGAAGCACACCAGCGTGGTGGGCCACTCCATGGGCGGTCGTATTGCCTGGACGCTGGCGGCCACCCATCCGCAGCGTGTGGACAAACTGGTGTTGCTGTCGCCCGATGGCTTTGCCAGCCCCGGCGAAGCCTATGGTGCCAAGCCAGAGGTGCCGATGACGCTGCAGCTGATGCGCTTTACCCTGCCCAAATGGCTGTTGCGCATGAACCTGGAGCCCGCTTACGCCAACAGCGCCACCATGACCGACACGCTGGCCACGCGCTACCACGACCTGATGCTGGCACCCGGCTCTCGCCAAGCGTTGATGGCGCGCCTGCAGCAGCGGGTGCTGGTGGACCCGGTGCCGCTGTTGCAGCAGATCAGCGCGCCGACCCTGCTGCTGTGGGGCAAGCAGGACGCGCTGATCCCGTTTGCCAATTCAGCCGATTACACCCGAGCTATCGCGCACAGCCGCCTGGTGGCACAGGACGACGTCGGCCACCTGCCGCAAGAAGAAGCGCCCGAGTTGTCCTTACCGCCAGTGCGCGCCTTCTTACTTCAAAAAGAATAGCTACCAGCCCTTTACAAACAAGGGCTAGCGCAACTTTTCTTCTAAAAATACCAAAGTGCGTTCATAAGCCAGGGCCGCAGCAGGCGCATTGAAGGCAGCACGGCGGTCACAGTTAAAACCGTGGCTGGCGTCGTACAAATGCACCGCCACCTCGGGATGCGCCAGCCGGAAGGCATCAACACCGTCCAGCGCAATCGAGGCATCGTGCTGGGCAAAGTGCGCCAGCACCGGCACCTTGGGCGTGCGGGCGATCTCCGCCGCCAGCGTCATGCCACCGCCGTAGTACGGCACTGCCGCCGCAATACCCGACAGTTCACAAGCGGCACGCCAGGCCAGCAACCCGCCCCAGCAGTACCCGACCACCGCCACCTTGTGCGAAGCCACGCCGGCACCGGCATGGTCCGCCGTGGCCTGGATGTCGCTGAGCACACCGGGGGCGGGCAGCGCCTCGACCAGCGCCTTGAGCGCCACACCGGCGGAAATGTCTTCTGGGGTGTAAGCCATTTCAATGCCAGTCTGAACGCGGTGGAAGGTGGACGGCGCCAACGCCAGATACCCTTGCGCGGCAAAACCGTCAGCCACGGCGCGGATGTGCCCGTTGACACCGAATATCTCCTGCAAAACCACCACGGCACCGCGCACAGGGCCGGCCGGCTTGGCTTGGTACACCGGGAACCGGAAGCCGTCAGTGGCAGTCAAGTCAATCCAGGACGTCATGAGGGTTCTCCGATCGGGACAAACGGGCATTTTGCATGGTTTGTTGCGGCCCTGCTGGTCAAACCGAATACGATGACAGCATGCAAAAAATACTCCTGATCACCGGTGGCTCACGCGGCATCGGCGCGGCCACGGCCATCCTGGCGGCACAACAAGGCTTTGCTGTGGCCGTGAACTACACCCGCGATACCAAAGCTGCCAATGCGGTGGTGGCGCAGATCCAGGCCAGCGGCGGCACCGCCATCGCGGTGCAGGCTGATGTGGCCCAAGAAGACCAGGTGCAGGCCATGTTCGCGCAGATCGATACCAAGCTGGGACGATTGACCGCGCTGGTGAACAACGCCGGTGTGGTGGACGTGGCCACCCGGGTCGACAGCATCACGGTGCAACGCCTGCGCCGCATGTTTGACACCAATGTGCTGGGCAGCTTTTTATGTGCCCGCGAAGCCATCCACCGCATGAGCACGCGCTTTGGCGGCAGCGGTGGCGCCATCGTGAATGTCTCCAGCATTGCCGCCAGCCTGGGCAGTGCCGGCCAGTATGTGGATTACGCCGCCAGCAAAGGCGCCATCGACAGCTTCACCATCGGACTGGCCCGGGAACTGGCGCAAGAGGGCATCCGGGTCAACGCGGTGCGCCCCGGCATCATCGACACCGACATCCACGCCAGCGGTGGCCAGCCCGGGCGGGCGCAGCAGTTGGCGTCAACGGTGCCGATGCAGCGCCCGGGCACGGCGCAGGAAATCGCCCAGTCGATCGTCTGGTTACTCTCGGATGCCTCAAGCTACACCACCGGTGCGCTGCTGGACGTGGCTGGCGGGCGTTAAGTGCCATTTCAAAACCCAGGACCCATTCACGCCATGGATTTCAAACCTCTCGTCACCCTGCTGGCCATCGTCAACCCGTTGGCCATCGTGCCGTTTTTCATTCACTACACCCAGGATTTCGACGACGAACAACGGCGGCGCACGGTCCTGATTTCTGCCTTCAGCTGCTTTGTGGTGATTGCCGTCAGCGCGCTGATGGGCCTGCAAATTCTGAAGTTTTTTGGTATCTCGCTGGCCAGCTTTCAGGTTGGCGGTGGCATGTTGCTGCTGACCTCGTCGCTGGCCATGCTCAACGCGCAGCCAGCCGAGGCCAAATCCAATGCTGAGGAAATGAATGACGCCGCCTCTCGCGCCAGCATTGCCGTGGTGCCGCTGACCATTCCGCTGCTGACCGGCCCGGCGACCATGTCAACCGTGGTGATCTATGCCGACAAGGCGAAGAGTGTGCTGCAGCTCACCACCCTGGTGGGCTATGGCGTGGTGGTGGCCTTGGCCACGGCCTTGTGCTTCTCGTTGGCACAGCCGATTGCCCGTAGTCTGGGCAAAACGGGTATCAACGTCATGACCCGGCTGATGGGCCTGATCTTGGCCGCGCTGGCGGTCGAGGTGATGTCTGATGGACTGATGAAACTGTTTCCCATATTAGGAAAATGACCACGGTGCAAGCGCCCTCTTCGGCGCGTAAGCTTGCTTTAAGCTTCACAACAATTGCCAAAAACAAATATAAATCAGATACTTACGAACGAAAAATACAAATGTAACTACATGTTTACACTTGTTTAAATTGCACACAGCAAACCTAAAATATTGCAAATGTTCGCCACGTCGAACAAATGTTTATTAAGGTTTTCGGATGCGTCGTCGTACTTTGCTTTCTGCGTCACTGGGTCTGGGTTCCATGGCTGGTTTGGCCTATCTCGGGGGCACGGCCAATGCGCTCGCTGGGCTCACGCCTTATTCAGGCTCTGCGCGTGCCTTTGGCACCACCATGACCGTTCAGGTGTTGCATGACAACGCCGCGCAAGCACAGGTCGCCATCGCCGATGCGCTGGCCCAGGCCTGCCAGGTCGATACCCTGATGAGCCTGCATCAGGCAACGAGCCAGGTTTACCAACTGAATTTGCAAGGCCGCCTTGACGCACCGCACGAACACTTGGTCAAGGTGCTGACCTACGCTCAAGACCTCTCAGCCCAGACCGCAGGCGCTTTTGACGTGACCGTGCAACCTTTGTGGCAGGCGTTCAGCCAAGCCCATGAGCGCGGTGAACTCCCTTCTGCACAAGCTGTGGCCAGCGCCAAGGCGCTGGTGGACTGGCAAGCTTTGGAACTGGACGAGCAATCCGTCCGCCTCAAGCGCCCCGGCATGGGCGTCACCCTCAACGGTGTGGCGCAAGGTTATGCCGCGGATCTGGCCATGGCCGCATTGCAAGCCCAAGGCATCACCCATGCGCTGGTGGACACCGGCGAATTCGGCACCCTGGGCGACAAGGCCGCAGGACGCCCCTGGGTTCTGGGGATCAAAAACCCACGGCAAACCGATGCCCTCACCGCCTCAGCCTCACTGAACGGCCGCGCCCTGGCCACCTCTGGCGACTATGAAACCTTTTTCTCACCAGACTACCTTCACCACCATATTTTTGACCCAGCCACCGGAGACTCGCCAACCGACCTGGCCAGTGTCACCGTGTTGGCACCCACGGGCCTGATGGCCGATGGGCTGTCAACAGCATTCATGGTGCTCGGGGCCAAGCGGGCTTTGGCCATGGCCCATCAATTGCCGCATGTGGACGCACTGCTGATCCTCAAGAACGGCGCCATCCAAAAAACGCCCCATTTCCCAGCAATGTCTGCCTGACAGATGCCGCTTGGCGTTGGCGTAGACAACTTTCTGGAGGACACACATTGGAACTGGCTGGCTCGATCGGTAGCGCAGGGCTTTTCATGGCCATGCTGGGCGTGTTGTTGGCAGGCGTGCTCGCCTTTGCAAATCGGCGACTGTATGTGTATGAAGATCCGCGCATTGAAGAGGTGGAAAGCCTGCTGCCCAAGTCCAATTGCGGCGCCTGCGGCTTGGCGGGTTGTCGCAATTTCGCCGAGAAAGCGATTGCGGGTGAAGTCGTGCCTGCGCTGTGCACCGTGAGCAGCCCAAGCCAGGTCAACCAGATCGCCAATTTGCTGGGCGTCGATGCGGGTGATGTTGAACGCCGTGTGGCACGGCTGGCGTGTGCCGGTGGCAAACATGTGGCCTACACCCGCGCACGGTATGCCGGTTTGTCCACCTGCCGCGCCGCAGCCGTGGTGAGCGGTGGTGGCAAAGAGTGTGTCTGGGGCTGCCTGGGGCTGGGTGACTGCGTGAGCGTTTGCAAACAGGCTGCCCTGCAGCTGGACCGGCATGGCCTGCCGGTGGTGGACCCGCTCAAATGCACGGCCTGCAACGACTGCGTGTCCGTCTGCCCCAAAGGCCTTTTTTCATTGCAGGAAGTCAGCCGCAAACTCTGGATCGCCTGCCGCAACCGTGCTGAAGGTGATGCGGCTTTGGCAGCCTGTGAGGTGGCCTGTAGCGCCTGCGGCAAGTGTGTGACAGAGGCGCCGCCCGGCTTGCTGACCTTACGCAACAACCTGGTCGACATCGACTACGCCCGGCACGACAAAGCCACCCAATCCCTGACCGACCGTTGCCCGACTGGTGCCATCGTTTGGTTTGCCGACCCAGATCATGGGTCGCGAGGACATGCCGCGAAAAAGATCCTGCGCAACGATGCCTTACCCATCAAGCACTAGCGCGGCAACCACCTGCTCAAACCCATAACGCCCATCCATTTCCGGGAAAACACCATGCTTAAGAAGGTTCTCGATTATTTGACCCGTGACACCGGCAACACCGGCGCGGACAACCGTCAGGTGAAATACCCCGGCCTGCGTGATGCGGTGGACGGCAACACCGCCGTGATCCATGTTGAACGGGAAGCGTCCGACGCAGCGGGAGCCTACCCGATCACACCCTCAACCCAGATGGGCGAATACTGGGCAGAGGAGGTCTCGGGCGGTCATCTGAACATCTCTGACCGGCCGTTGATCTTTGTCGAACCCGAGTCCGAACATGCCGCCGCCGGGGTCACAGCTGGCATGTCGATGACCGGGCTGCGTGCCACCAACTTCTCGTCTGGCCAGGGCATTGCGTTCATGCACGAGTCGCTGTACGCCACGGTTGGCAAACGCTTGCCGTATGTGCTCAACATGGGCTGCCGCGCGATCACCAAGGCCAGCCTCAATGTGCATGCGGGCCACGACGACTATCACTGCATCGACGACACCGGCTTCATCCAAGTCATGGCCAAAAACGCCACCGAAGCGGCCGATCTGAATTTGATAGCACGCAAGGCCGCAGAACTGTCGCTCACACCGGCTATTGTGGGTCAGGACGGCTTTTTGACCACCCACTTGATCGAGTCCGCACGCCTGCCCGAGCGAGAACTGGTGGCTGAGTTTCTGGGTAAACCTGATGACCTGATCGACACCCCGACCCCCGCACAAGCCATGTTGTATGGCCCCAAGCGCCGCCGTGTCCCGGCCATCTGGGACGTGGATGCCCCCATGCTGTCAGGCTCGGTGCAAAACCAGGACGCCTACATGCAGTCGGTGGCGGGCCAACGGCCCTATTTCTTCGATCACATCGCATCAACCACCGACCAATGCATGGCTGAGTACGCCCAACTCACTGGCCGCAGCTACCGGCGTGTCAGTACCTGGCTGAGCGAGGATGCAGACTACCTGATCCTCGGCATGGGCAGCATGGTGGTTCAGGCCGAGGCTGTGGCCGACTACCTGCGTGCCACGCGCCAGCTCAAGGTTGGCGTGGTTAACCTGACCATGTTCCGCCCCTTCCCCGGTGATCTGCTGGGGCATGTGTTGCGCGGCAAAAAAGGCGTTGCGGTGTTGGAGCGCACCGACCAGCCGCTGGCAGAAGATTTGCCGCTGATGCGAGAAGTGCGTGCCACCCTCTCCAAATGCCAAGAAAATGGCCAAGCCGCAGCCGAACGAGGCAACCCAATAGACGCGGCACTGCCGTATCCGGGCTACGCCAGCATCGCTGCCAGCGAAGTGCCCCGCCTTTATTCCGGCTGCTATGGCCTGGGTTCGCGCGATTTGCAGCCTGAGGGGCTGATTGGCGCGTTCGAGAACATGTTGCCGGACGGCCTGCGCCGCCCCTTCTTCTACCTCTCGGTCGATTTCGCCCGCGACCCGCTCAACCCCAAAGACGAGTTGCACCAGCAGGCCTTGCAAGCAGCCTACCCACGCCTGCGCGAACTCTCGGTACGTGGCAGCGAAAACCCGAATCTGATGCCTCCGGGTGCCATCACCGTGCGCATGCACTCGATCGGCGGCTGGGGTGCCATCACCACCGGCAAAAACCTGGCGATGACGCTGTTTGACCTGCTGGGTTACGAGATCAAGGCCAACCCCAAATACGGCTCCGAAAAGAAAGGTCAGCCCACCACCTACTACCTCTCTGCGGCACCCGAGCCGATTCGCGTCAACAGTGAGTACGTGCACCTGGATGTGGTGCTGTCGCCCGACCCGGCTGTGTTTGGCCACTCCAACCCGCTCACGGGGCTCAAAAAAGGTGGCGTCTTCATCATCCAGAGCAATCTGGGTGACGCCACCTGGGCCGCGTTTCCACAGTGGGCGCAAAAGCAGATCGTGGAGCAAGACATCCGCGTCTTTTACCTGGACGCCTTCCAGATCGCACGGGAGGAAGCCGGCAGTGCCGAGCTGATGCTGCGCATGCAGGGCAACGCTTTTCAGGGGGCGTTTTTTGCCGCCTCTCCGGTGTGTGCCAACGCCGGTCTGAGCGAAGAGACACTGTTTCGGGCCATTGAAAAACAACTGGAAGCCAAATTCGGCGGCAAAGGCGCCCGCGTGGTGCACAACAACCTGACCGTGGTCAAACGCGGTTTTGTCGAAACCCACGAGATCACCCACAAACCGTTGGGCGCCAGCAACCCGGTCTTGAACAAACCACACGCTGGCTTGCCGATCATGTTGCTGCGCACGCCAGTGGCCGACGCCAAACATACACCGCCGGTCGCCGACCTGCACCGCTTCTGGGAGCAAACCGGCCACTTCTACGCCACCGGCAAAGGCAACGACAACCTGGTGGACCCGTTCATCGGCGCCTCGCTGGTGCCGGCTGCCACCGGCATTTACCGCGACATGACGGGCATCCGCTTCGAACACCCGGTTTGGCTGGCCGACAAATGCACCGCTTGCGGCAACTGCTACACCGTCTGCCCCGACAGTGCCATCCCGGGTCTGGTCAACAGCGTGGCCGAGGTGTTTAACACCGCCCTGCAACGCATCGAAACCGGCGGCACGCCAACCCGCTTCCTGCGCCGTGCGGTGCGTGTTGCAGAGAAGAAGCTGCGTGCGCTGATCCAGGGTGACGGCGTGGCGGTGCGGCCACTGATCGACCAAGCCATTGACGCCACCATTGCTGAGGCACCAAAGGACGATCAGCCCTCGCTCAGCAAGGAGTTTCAGCTATTAAAAACAGAGCTTGGCAATTTCCAGTTTGCCACCACCAAACCGTACTGGACGCAAAAAGAAAAGAAGGCACCCGGCAGCGGTGGCCTGTTCTCGATCACCGTGAACCCGCTGACCTGTAAGTCCTGTGCCCTGTGTGTCACCGTGTGTGATGACGGCGCATTGAAGATGGTGACGCAGACCGAGGACTCGGTCAAAACGCTGCGCCAGGACTGGGATTTCTGGCTGGACCTGCCCACCACGCCCAAGGAATACGGGCGCATCGACAGCCTGGACGAGAAGATTGGTGCGCTGGAAACCCTGTTGCTCGACAAAGCCAACTACCAGTCGATGAACTGCGGCGACGGTGCCTGTCTGGGTTGTGGCGAAAAGACCGCCATTCACCTGTTCACCTCGGCCGCAGCCGCCTTGATGCAGCCACGCGTGCGCGATCACGTGGCCCGGCTTGACCAGCTCATCACCGGGCTGGAGCAACACATGCGCAACCGTCTGGCCGACGCGATCGACCTGTCGGATGCGAATGCGGTGGTGTCTGCGGTGAATGCCAGCAGCAACCGCGATCTGACCTTGTCGTCGCTGGCAGCCAGCCTGTCGGCCAACAAACCGTCGCAGCCGCTGGACCCGGCCTGGATCAAACGCACCGCGCAGTTGCTGGACAAGCTCAAGGACCTGCGCTGGCGCTATGTGGAAGGCCCCAGCCACCGCGGACGTGCCGACATGGGCATGGTCAACTCGACGGGCTGCACATCGGTCTGGGGATCCACCTACCCGTATCACCCCTATCCATTCCCATGGACATCGCACCTGTTTCAGGACTCCCCCTCGGTGGCCATGGGTCTGTTTGAGGGCCACATGGCCAAAATGGCCGAGGGTTTCAAGGCGGTGCGCATCGCTGAGTTGGAGCTCAAGGGTGAGTACATCCACGAGCGGGATGCCGACTTCTTCAAACGCTTTGACTGGCCGCAGTTCAGCGACGACGAATGGCATTTGTGCCCGCCGGTGGTCAGTCTGGGTGGTGATGGCGCCATGTACGACATTGGCTTCCAGAACCTGTCGCGGGCGATGATGTCAGGCAAACCAATCAAGGTGCTGGTGGTGGACACCCAGGTGTATTCGAACACCGGCGGCCAGGCCTGTACTTCAGGTTTCATCAGTCAGGTGTCCGATATGGCGCCTTTTGGCAAAGCCACCCATGGCAAGACAGAGATCCGCAAAGAGATGAGCGTGATTGCCATGGCGCACCGCACCTCGTTCGTGTTGCAAAGCACGATTGCCCATGTGAGCCACCTGCTGGAGGGCTACATCGACGGGCTCAACTCACGCCGCCCGGCCTTGTTCAACATTTATGCCGTTTGCCCGCCAGAACATGGTGTGGGTGATGACAAGAGCGTGGCTCAAAGCAAACTGGCGGTGGAAAGCCGCGCCTACCCGCTGTTCCGCTTCGACCCAGACGCGGGTGTCACCTTCTCCGAAGGCATCAGTCTGGAAGGCAACCCGGCCATCGAGTCGGACTGGCCGGTCTATGCCCTGGAATACCTAGACGAAGCCGGTGTCAAACAACGCATGGAACTGCCCGTTACCTTTGCTGACTTTGCGGCCACCGAAGCGCGTTTTGGCAAGCAGTTCCGAAAAGCACCGCCGGAAACCTGGAGCGACGCCATGGTGCCGCTGGCTGACTTGCTGGCACTGCCGCACGATGAACGTGAAGGACGATTCCCCTACATCTGGGCCACAGATGCCAAGAGCAGCCTGATCCGGCTGCTGGTGTCCAAGGAGTTGGTTCTGGCGTGTGAGGAGCGGCAGAACTTCTGGCAACAGCTCAAAGACATCGCGGGCCTGTCCAGGCAACACACCGAAGCAGATGCCAACGCCATCACCGAACGTGTGCGCAGCGAGTTGCTACAGAAAATCACCACCAGTCTGGGCCTCATGAACGCACAACCGGCCACAGCGGCTGCGCAGCCTGGCGCCACAGAAGTCAATCCGCCCTCACCCGCAGCAACGGCGACTGCGTTACCCGGTGGTGGCTACGAAGCCTGCTGGGTAGACACGCCCGAGTGCACTGCCTGTGATGAGTGCACATCCCTGGCGCCTAAGGTGTTTGCCTACAACACGCAAAGGCTGGCGACCGTGATCAACCCCAAGGGCGCCCAGTTCAAAGACTTGGTCAAAGTGGCAGAAAAATGCACCGCAGGTTGCGTCCACCCTGGCACCCCGTGGGACATGAACGAGCCGGGGCTGGACAAGCTGGTGGCGCGCGCAGCCAAGTTCAACTGAAGCACAGCTGCCCACCAGAACTATGAGGTTTCTTAACTTCCTGCGCGGCGAAACGTTTGCGCGCGGCATCCATCCGCCTGAGCACAAAGCCACCGCGCAGATGGCGATCCGCCGCCTGCCCTTTGCGCCGCAACTCATCGTGCCACTGTCACAAAACGTGGGGCGGCCAGCCAAACCTTTGGTGAGCGTAGGCCAAGAGGTGGTGCGTGGCCAACCCATTGCGGCCGCGGACGGCTTCATCTCTGTCCCGCACCACGCGCCTGCATCAGGCGTGGTGGAAGCCATACGCATGCACCCCACTGCCAACGGGCCGTGGACCGAGTCCATCATCATCAAGGTCCATCGCGCGTCCACCCAGGAAGTCGCTTGGGAGGCGCCCCAGGATCTGACAGCGCTGGACGACGACGCGTTGATTGCGGCTGTACAGCGCACCGGTGTTGTCGGTCTGGGCGGTGGCGTCTTCCCGACCCATGCCAAGCTGCGTGTGCCCAAGGAGTACCCGGTGGACACCCTGGTGGTCAATGGCTGCGAGTGCGAGCCTTACCTGACCTCTGACCATCGCATCATGGTTGAACGCGCTTCTGATTTGATAGCTGGCATCGGCGTAGCCAGAAGGCTGCTGGGCGATCCACGGGTCATCATTGGCATTGAAGACAACAAACCCGATGCCGTGGCCACCGTGCGCGCCTTGCTGCCTGACGACGGCAGCGTGCGCGTCGAGACCGTCCCCACCAAGTACCCGCAAGGCGCGGGTGAAATGCTGATCAAGACCCTGGTGGGCCGCGAGGTTCCACCGGACTCACGCTCGTACCAGATCGGTGCCTATGTGCAAAACGTGGCCACGCTGTCGGCCATGGGGGCCCTGATGCCGCGTGGCAGAGGGTTCATAGAGCGTGTCATCACGGTGGTGGGCACCGCAGTGGCGCGGCCAGGCAATTACCTGGTGCCGATGGGAACACCTCTGCGCTTTCTGCTGGAGCATGTGGGTGCGCCCGTTGAGTCAGTGCAGGTCGTCTTTGGCGGCCCGATGATGGGGCAGGCGGTGGCGTTTCTTGACGCGCCGATCACCAAAGGCGTGTCGGGCGTCCTGGCATTCAGAGGTGAGGATCTGGCCGGGCGTGCCTCGCGCAAGAGCTTTCCATGTATCAAGTGTGGCAAGTGCATCGCGTCCTGCCCGATGGGCCTGAATCCTTCCACCTTGGGCATGCTGGCGGCCAAACGCCAGTACGACACCATGGCAGACATCTATCGGCTTGGCGCCTGTTTCGAGTGTGGCACCTGTAGCTATGTCTGCCCGGCCAACATCCCGCTGGTTCAGCAGTTTCGCATCGCCAAGCAGGTGCTGCGCGGACAGGAGAAAACCACATGACCACCGTAGAAATCCGCTCAGCGCCGCACATCAATGCGGACAACGGGGTGGTCAAGATCATGCGCAACGTGGTCTGGTCTTTGCTGCCGGTGTGTGCCTTCTACATCTTCCAATACGGTATCTCGGCATTGGCCTCGCTGGTCGTGGTGACGCTGGCTTGTCTGGCAACTGAGAATTTCTTCAGTCGGCAGGGCCAACAGTCCGGCAACCTGGGCGACTGGTCTGCCACCATCACGGGCCTGCTGCTGGCGCTGACACTGCCGCCGGGCTTTCCACTTTGGATGGGGCTGGTCGCGGGCGTCGTCGCCATTGCCTTGGGCAAGGCCATTTTTGGCGGCATTGGCCACAACCTGTTCAACCCGGCACTGGTGGGACGCGCTTTTGTGCAGGCCGCATTTCCGGTGGCAATCGCCGCTTACACGCCATCTTTCCTGCCGGGGCGCTTTACCGAGTTCATCCCGTCCACCCTGACCCTGCCATTCATGATGCCAACCCAAGTCATCGATGGTCTGTCAGGCGCCACACCGCTGGCGCGCTGGAAGTTTGAAGGGGTGCTGACCGAGGGGCTGGAGCTGCTGACCTCGGTTTCCGGCCACATGGCTGTGGGCCCCTCTCCCTTGCTGATCCTGTGCTGCGGCGCTTACCTGGCGGCGCGTCGGTTCATGGACTGGCGCATTCCCGTGGCGGTACTGGGCAGCGCGGCGGCACTGGCCACGGTGCTGTACGCGTTCGACACCCACCATTACCCGAGCCCCTTTTTCATGCTCTTTTCGGGCGGTTTGGTGCTGGGTGCGGTGTACATGGCCACCGACATGGTGACATCGCCGGTGACACCCAAAGGCATGTGGCTCTACGGCGCGCTTATTGGTGTGCTGACGGTCGTCATCCGCTACTCTGGCGGTTTACCGGAAGGGGTGATGTATGCCATCCTGATCGGCAACGCCGCCACACCGCTGATCGAACGCATCACCCAGCCGGTGGCCTTCGGCACCGCGGTGACCAAGCGGGAGAAAGACAAGTGAACAAGCCGATTGCACATGCCACGACGACACCTGCCACGCCAGCCGCTACGTCCACCCTTTCGCTGATCAGTGCGCTGGGGTTGGTGTCTGCCATTTGCGGGCTGATCATCGTCGGCACCTACCAAACCACACTCACTGCCGCCAAAGCCAATCGACAACTGGCCGTCGAACGTGCGGTGTTCAAGGTTCTGCCAACCGCCAAAACTGTCAAAGAATTCCTGGCACTGCCATCGGGTGAACTCATACCCGCCTCATCCGGCGAGGTGCCTGCGGGTGCGCTGAGGTTTCACGCGGCCTACGATGCCAACAACCAACTTGCCGGCATTGCAGCAGAGGGTGCCGCCAAAGGTTATGCCGACACGGTGCGCGTGATGTTCGGTTATGGCAGCGCCTGCCAGTGCATCATGGGCATCGGTGTGGTGTCGATGCGGGAGACACCCGGTATTGGCGACAAGATCCTGACGGACAAAGCCTTCCTGCAAAACTTCCGGGCACTGGATGTGGCGCTGAACGACGACCTGTCGGCGCTGGCGCATGAAGTGAAGGTGGTCAAACACGGCAGCAAGACCCAGCCCTGGCAGATCGACGCGATCTCTGGCGCCACGGTGACCTCACGCGCGGTGGGCAAGGGCATCAACGATGCGGCGCAAGCACTGCTGCCCCGTCTCGTCCCCAAACTTGAACAATTGAAAGGCAAACCATGAGCTTCCCAGGCACCGGCCACCAAGGCAGCAACTGGACCGAACTCACCGAAGGCCTGTGGGAGCGCAACCCGATCTTCGTGATGGTGCTGGGCATGTGCCCGACACTGGCGGTCACCGTCTCGGGCATCAATTCGCTGTCAATGGGTCTCGCAACCACCTTTGTGCTGGCGGCGTCCTGCTGGCTGGTGTCGCTGCTGCGGCACGTGATTCCGAAGGAAGTGCGCATTGCGGTCTACATCGTCATCATTGCCACCTTTGTCACCGTGGTGGACTACGCCATCCAGGCCATCAGCCTGAGCCTGTACGAAGCGCTGGGTGCCTACATTCAGCTCATCGTTGCCAACTGTCTGGTGTTGGGTCGTGCCGAGGCCCACGCGGCACGCAACCGGCCGCTGCCAGCCATCCTGAACGCCACCGGCATGGGCCTGGGCTTCACGCTCGGCCTGGTGATGATTGGTGCAGTGCGGGAAGTGCTGGGTGCCGGAGCGCTGTTCGGCTTGCCGCTGTTCGGCCCCGACTTCCAGCCATGGGTGGTGATGGTGTTGCCACCCGGTGGCTTCTTTGTCATGGGCGCATGGCTCATGTTGTTTGCCATTGTCAGGCGCCGACGTGACAAGGCAGCGACCAAAACCCTAGGAGCCAGCCATGGTGCGTGAATCTTTGGGGCAAATTCTGCTCAGCACCACGCTGTCAGGCAATTTCGTGTTGGCCATGTTCTTGGGCATGTGCCCGTTTCTTGGTGTGACACAAAATGTATCGATTGCCTTCCCCCTGGGATTGGCCACCAGTTTTGTGATCATCATCGCTTCGTTGAGTGCCTACGGCTTGAACTTGATTCTGGGCATCTGGCATTTGGAGTTTTTGCGGCTGATTTGCTACATCGTGGTCATTGCATCGGCAGTGCAATTGGTAGAAATGTTTGTCAAGAAAAACAGCCCCGCCCTGTTTCGCGCACTGGGCATTTACCTGCCACTCATTACCACCAACTGTGCGGTGTTGGGCGTGGCATTGTTCCAGACCGCGCGTGAATATGACTTCATGCAGTCACTCACCTTTGCCATCGGTGGCGGCATCGGTTTCACGCTCGCACTGGTGCTGCTGGCCAGCGTGCGTGAACGGGTGCAACTGGCCGAGGTTCCGGATATTGCGCAAGGCACAGCGCTGGCCTTGATGCTCGCTGGTGTTTTGTCACTGTCCTTCATGGGCTTTGCGGGACTAGGAGGGTGACATGTTACTCAACCTGGTCTGTGCCTTTGCGATGCTGATGCTTTTGTTGTTCGGCTGGATCAAAGTTCAATCTGCTGCCCGCCGTTTCGCGCAAGAACATCCTGAAACAGGTCCTTTTCGCCTGGTTGGTGGTGGCTGCGGAGGGCACGGTCATGGGCAACCACAAGATCATGGCCACCAAGGCCCGACTGCAGGGCAAATCGTGATAACAAAGCATCCAGACACAGTCGCGCAGGAAGAACAAGGCGGCTGCAGCACATGCGACAACACGGCCTGTAAAGGCAGGCCTCCTAGAACCAAATGATCAAATGGGTGTCTGAACGCATGGTAAATAGCATCTGCCGCAACCACTGGCAGCGGTTGCACGCGGACACATCGCTCTAAATGAAAAAAGCCGATCGCTTTTGAGGCAATCGGCTTGGTCTAATGCGGGTCATTCATGTCAAGCGCATTGCTTGACGATAGATTTGGCGGAAGCTGTGAGATTCGAACTCACGGATGTCGTAAAACATCGCCGGTTTTCAAGACCGGTGCCTTAAACCGCTCGGCCAAGCTTCCATGCCCGAATTGTAACTTGGCGGGAAGTGGCACTCCTCTTCATCGATAGTTCGCTGACTGTGCCTTATGATTTAACTTCTGAGCCGCCCCGGTTCATGCCACGCATCAAGGAAACCACATGAAAGTCATTCCTGCCGAAAGTCACCGATTGTTTTCGCGCATCCCTTTCAGTGCAGCAGTGACACTGCACCTGCCTGGCAAGACCCTGGCGGTCAGTCTACTGGACTTGGCCTTGAAAGGTGCTTTGGTGCAGACCGACGTTCCTGAGGATATCCAGTTGCAAGCGCCGTGCCGGTTGCTGCTGCCGCTGTCCAACTATGGCGAAACCATTGAAATGGCAGGCACCGTGGCCCATTTGAAAGACTGCCACATCGGCATGCGTTGCGAGCACATCGACCTGACCAGCTTGACCCTGTTGCGCCGCCTGCTGGAACTCAACACCGGAGATGCCGACTTGATGGACCGCGAGCTCCACCAGTTGTTTGCCACCCGTCCGGCGGCCTGAGGTCAATGTTGGCAACAGCGCCAGATCAAGCCACGTTGCATTCGCGCCGCAGCAACGACAGCGCATCAACAAGCTTGCTGTCATGGTCGCTGAGCAGGGTGCCTTGCGCCTCTGTCACAAAATCCAGCCAAAGCTGGGTGTAGTCATCCTGATGTTGCTCAGGCGCATGTTCCTGCACAAACTGCGTCGCTTGTTCCGGGAAGAACCCGTTTTTGCGGATCTTGCGAATCAGACTGGCTGCAGATTTGTCGGTCAACAGGGTTTTCGGTGGGCTACCAGCCGCCACACAGACAAACAGCGTCAACAATGTGCTGTCATCCCCATGGCCCTGTGTGAGCTTATCCCAAGCGGCCGAACGTATCCGGTCGTGCTGGCTGACTTCACTCAAAGCGTCTTCCATCCAGAAATAGCGGCCCATGAAAGCTGGGGTCTGGTCAAACAACTTGCGTACACCTAAACGTGCATCCAGCAATTTAGGTAAATCCGACACCACACTCTCGCACACAGCGGCCACCACCTCTGTGTACTCGGCTGGCAGGGTTTTCGGCAAAACCAAGGCCGATACGACTGCAGCCCTTTCTTTACGGCGTAATGCCGCTATCATTTTCTCAAACCCCTGCCAATCTGGCAATTCCTTGCGGCGGGTGGCAGCTACCAGCAAAGCGGTGCGGAGGACTGCCTCGGCATCGGGTTCATAGTCTTGCAACTCGTCTGCGGCCAGCCCCAATCGGTCGGCCATCCACAGTGCCGCGTCCACCACCCGTGCCACGCGCTGGCGTGCTGCCAACTCTGTCTGCACTTCGGTAAAACCTGACAAAGACCAACGCGCCAACTGCGGGATGTGACGGTCTGAGAATCCACCGCGCTCGTTCATCCCGAAATGGGTGTTCTGCGGCATAACGATCATCGCCTTGAGCAAATCTGAACCAGCCTTGGAACGCGACAAGAAAGAATGGTCACGCAACAAAGTCGCGGCGACTCGCAAATCACCTTGGCTGGCAAATTGCAGATGCAAACTGACCAAATTGACGATGCGGTCGCGCGCCCGTTCAAGCTCGGGACGCAGGAACTCGCTACCAAAGTAGCGAGCGATCTGTACCATGCCTTTAGGGGCCTCTTCGCGGATGGCATCAACTTTTGCCGCATCGATCAGCCCATGTTGAAGGCCGTAAAGCAACGCTTTTTCAAAAAAGGGCCTGCCGTCGAACACCGCGATGGTGTGCGCATGATCAGCTGGTGAAATAGATGTGTTCGGCATGGTTGGGTTTGCGGCACAAAGACCCGCCCGATTAAGCTAAATGGCGGACTCTTCATCCGACTCGCGCGCTGCAGGCGTGGCTTTGCCAAGGTCCGTGTCGCGGGTTTCAACTTTGCCATCGTCTTCGGGGAGATCTTCGGCATCCAGACCCAATTCAAACGCGAGGGCCTTGGCACGAAGCACCAGCAGCATTTCGATGAAGAGATCAGGCAACTCGTGACGCAGCAGCCATGCAAGCTGCATCCAGTCTTGGTCAGCCACTTCATCTTGGTCGACACGTGGCCGTGCCCAGGCGTTGGCACGCAAGTCGTCCTCAGAAACAATTTCGCCGTCATCCTCAACCGTATCAAAAACGCCAGAGCGAGCGAAGGCTTCGATGCGACTCCACTTTTCCTCAAAATAATCGGCAAGTGCTTCGCTCCCGCCCTCCAAATCACCTATCGCAGTCAAAAATGCAAGCGATTCCGCGCCATCTCGAAAAATGACTGAGTTCATCATGCCGCGCAAATGGCCGCGGGTCAGATCGCGATACTGCTTTTCAATGACCACCGCTCGGGCAAACTGCTCAGGCGTGAGCATCAGGTTGATGATGGATGACTTGGAATTGTCGTACTCCCGAATCACTGCCAACACGTCTTTCGGAGGCAGCTCAGCCAGCACCTCCATCAGTGCCCCATCCCCTTGGGTGTCCGCAAGCTCAACCAGTGCCGACTCGGCCCCCACGATGTCCCCTGCAGCAATCAGGGACTGCGTTTTTTCAATGAGCGCTAGATGTTTCATATCATTCCTTGCGATCGAAACCTTGACCTTCAAGCCAGTCAGCACTGGCCTCATCCTCGTCCTGGTCGGTCCGGAGGGCATGTTCATCATCTGCATCGAAGTCATGGCCATGATCCAAGTGGCGCAACTGTGAACGCGTCCCGTGTTCGCCGATATCGTGCGGATCAGCCTCATTGCCTCGGTCGTGCTGGTGTGATGCTGGCCTTTGGTACAGATACTCTAAAGTGGCAGCCACCGTCATAAACCAATTGCCTTGAGGTTGTTCGAGCAACACTGCCGCCATCTCGCTGGCCCAGGGCGCGAGTTGAATGGCATCTGTCAAACTTTCCCACTCAGGAAATTCATCAGACTCCAGCGTCAATAACTGCTCCATCACCACCGGCAATGTGAACTTGAATGCGCCATGAAAGGCTACAGCCACCATCTCAGGGGCTGTCTCCATCATCTGGCTTAAAAAAACCAGTTGACTGCGCTTTTCTTGAAGGCGCAAGCGAAGAACGTCCTTTCCCTCTGAATCCGACGTCAGATCATCAATCTCAGACTGGTAAGAGTTGTGTAAAGCGCGAAAGAAAGCGGACATGGTCATGTCATTAGCTCCGGTAGAACCAGCCTCAAACGAGCTGGCCAAAATAGTCACCCCAAATCCCGCGCGCCGTCTCTAAGGGACTGTCTAACAGGTTGCGCTGGCGATTGTCATCGTAGGCTTTGCGTTGTTGCGGATCCGACAGCACATCGTAAGCCTCTTGCACAGCCCGAAAGCGCATTGGTGCCTGTGGCGAGGCGTTACGATCTGGATGATGCAAAGCCGCCTGCTGACGATATGCCTTCTTGATGTCCGCCAAAGTCGCGGAACTAGACAGCCCTAAAGCACTGTAATGATCTTTATGCGGCATAGACTGTTGAATTAATAGACACCTTGTATCTGGTCTGACGCTGAACTGCATTGAGGTCCGCAGCGCCTTCGAACCTGAGCGTCCTCGTCACCACGGTAACTTATTGCCATTTGGCAAAGTGATCTGAGCAATAGTCCAAGGTTGCATCCATAAGCGACCAGATTATGCGCTGAGCCTGGCCGGGAGCCATTTGCCGATATTCTGGGGCAAAAAAAACGCCCAATCGAATGACTGGGCGTTTAGGCGTGGGGAGCCTGACGATGACCTACTTTCACACGGGAATCCGCACTATCATTGGCGCAGAGGCGTTTCACTGTCCTGTTCGGGATGGGAAGGAGTGGAGCCACCTCGCTATGGTCGTCAGGCAAAACTTTTTATCTTATTGACGTTTTTGGGGTCAATAGGATCAATTTATAGAGCTAATCAGCTTTTGTCTTGTTAGACAGCAAGTGTTGCCACTTGAATTTTGAATGCGTCAACTTGGCATAACTTCCTTGATAGCACTGTTGAGGTGAATCAAAGTTATAGGGTCAAGCCGCACGAGCAATTAGTATCGGTTAGCTCAATGCATTGCTGCACTTACACACCCGACCTATCAACGTCCTGGTCTTGAACGACTCTTTAGGGGGCTCAAGGCCCCGGCAGATCTCATCTTGAAACGAGTTTCCCGCTTAGATGCTTTCAGCGGTTATCTCTTCCACACATAGCTACTCGGCAATGCCACTGGCGTGACAACCGATACACCAGAGGTGTGTCCACTCCGGTCCTCTCGTACTAGGAGCAGGCTTCCTCAAATCTGCAGCGCCCACGGAAGATAGGGACCAAACTGTCTCACGACGTTTTAAACCCAGCTCACGTACCTCTTTAAATGGCGAACAGC